>Ga0208612_1001214_pt1 | contig 10838 bp, 13 predicted proteins | sample AntDryMetagUQ889_FD_188089 | JGI IMG/M metagenome (GOLD analysis project Ga0208612, IMG submission 188089) | Polar desert microbial communities from Antarctic Dry Valleys - UQ889 (SPAdes) | ecosystem: Environmental > Terrestrial > Soil > Desert | place: Antarctic Dry Valleys | collected 2008-12-31 | reverse complement strand
CCCTCGCCACGGACCAACTATGCGTCTGCCTACGGCCCGGGGGTCGCCGGTAGCTTCGCAGCGTCCTGCGTGAGATGACCTGTCGCTCCGACTTGGGAACAGGCCCCTCTAGAGTTCGCGGCGGAACACTCGCATCGAGGCCTCGGCGGCTCGACTTCTGATCCCGCGGTCCGCCCAGCGCTCCTTGGTTATCTCGTCGGAGCGCTCGATGTCCTTGTCGAACTGCTCGGTCAGGAGGCTCGCGAAGTGATCGTCCCAAACGCCCAGGATGATCTCGTCGTGGAGCTGGAACGAGCGGTTGTCGAAGTTGACCGTCCCGACCGACGACCAGCAACCGTCGATCGTCAGCGACTTCGCGTGGAGCATCGTCGGCTGGTACTCGAAGAGGCGAGCGCCCGCATCGAGGAGCTGGGCATATGAGTCGCGCCCGGCGACCCGGACGAAGCCCTTGTCGATGAAGGGGCCGGGGACGAGGATGCGCACGTCGACGCCTCGCTCGGCGGCCTCGGCCAGGGCGTCGGTGAAAGCAGGTCGCGGGACGAAGTAGGCGGAGGTGAGATGGAGGGACTTGCGCGCAGAGGCGATCGCGAGGTAGTAGAGGGTCTCGACGTTCGTATCGCCAACGCCCGACTTCGAGCGCACGAGCTGGACCTTGCCGCCGTCCTCTCTGGGCTCGAGATGGGGCAGGTACTCCTCGCCTGAGAGGACCTCGCCCGTTGCCTCCAGCCAGTGCTCGGTAAAGCAACCCTGGAGGTGGCGCACGACCGGCCCCTCGAGGCGGACGTGAGTGTCACGCCAGTGATCTGAGTCCTCGGCGTCGCCGGTCCACTCCTCGGCGATCCCGACTCCGCCGGTCATCCCGACCTTGCCGTCGGCGACCAGCACCCGGCGGTGGGAGCGGTTGGCCAGGCGGCGCATCGTGTAAGGGCGGATCGGGCGGAAGCGGCGGACGGTCGCGCCCGCGTCGCTCATGCGGTCAATCTGGGTGGTGTCCATCTGCACGGAGCCGAGCGCGTCCAGGAGGACCTTCACCTCGACGCCCGCCTGCGCGCGCTCGCAGATGGTGTCTGTGAGCTCTTCGGTTATGTCGCCGCGCCAGTAGACGTAGGTCTCGAACGTGATCGTCTTCTGAGCGCTTCGGATCGTCTCCATGATCGCCGGGAAGATTTGGTCGCCGTTCACGAGCAGCTCGACCTCTGAGCCTTCCGAGATGGGCGCGCCGCAGAAGGCCTCGGCCGCGCGCAGGAAGTCGGGCGACTGGACGTCGAGCGTCGTTCCGAGGTCGTAGCCGAATGCACCCTCGCGGCGGTGGCGGAGGCTGTCGGAGAGGTACCAGCCGACACCCGCCGAGGCGAGAGCTGCGGGCCATGCCCAGCGCCCGTGTGAGCGCTGCGGCTCCTTGAAGGAAAGCCTCATCCGACGATCACCTCGATCGCCTCGGGATCGACCGTGAAGGTCGCGGTGCCGGATTCGACCAGCTCGCCGTCAACGTTCCATGGCTGCGCACCGTCGAGCGTCACCCGGACCTGTGAGCAGCGGACCTTGGTGACTCCCGTCTGTTCTCCGATGCCGCCGCGCCGTAGTCCGTAGGCGTGATGGGCCAGGCGAACGCGCGATCCCGCCTTGATCACGACTACGTCGAGCTTTTCGTCGGCGAGGTTCGTCTCGATCGACGAGCCGCCCCCGAACGCGCCCGAGCAGGCCACGGTCACCTGCCACACGTCGCCAGAGTGGATCTCGTTGCCGTCGCAGCTCACGGTGCAAGCGACGGGAAGCGCCTGTATGCCGGCGCGCAATGCGCCGACCGCGTAGGCGAACGGGCCCAGTGCGCGCTTGAGGCCATGGGCGTGCTCTGCGGCGGCGGGGGGAAGCCCCATGCTCGCCACGTTCAGGAACGGCCGGTCGTCCATCCGGCCGATGTCGAGATGCCTCGTTTTCTCGCCTTGGGCGGCGAGCTCGCACGCCTCGCCGGCCTCCCGCGGGATCCCGAGCTCGCACGCGAAGTCGTTGGCCGTGCCGGTCGGGATGACCGCCAGCGGCAGGCCGGCGCGGGCCGCAGGTGCTGCGACACATGCGAGCGAGCCGTCACCGCCCGCCACGACGAGGCCGTCCGGGGCCGAGGCGATCGCGGCGTCGGCGTCGGCGAGCTCGAACTCGCTGACCGTCAACCCGTGCTCGCGAAGACACGCAGCAACCTCCTCTGCGTCTCCGGTGCCCGAGTCCGGATTGGCGAGCAGGGCTACGGAGCGCATGCCGAGAAGCTAGCGCTGCGACTGCGCGGCGAGCCCAAGCCGTAGATTGCGGAGCATGGATTATCCCGAGACGGACGTCACTTCTTTTGTCCTCGAGCGAGCGGAAGAGCTGGGTGACAAGCCCGCCCTGATCGACGGCCCGACCGGGCGCACGATCACCTATGCCGAGCTCGACCAGGCGACGAAGGCCCTCGCCGCAGGCCTCGCCGCTCGCGGCTTCGAGCCGGGCGACTCGCTTTGCGTCTACATGCCGAACCTGCCCGAGTACGCGGTCGCCTTCCACGGCGTGGCGCGCGCGGGCGGCATGGCTTCGACGGCGAACCCGCTCTATACGCCGCGCGAGCTTCAACACCAGCTCGAGGACTCGGGCTCGAAGTTCCTCTTGACGATCCCGCAGTTCATGGACACCGCGAAGAAGGCAGCCGAGGCAGCGGGCGTCGAGGAGATCTTCGTCGTCGGCGAGGCCGAGGACGGCGCGACCGCGCTCTCGGACCTGATGGGCGACCCGGCCGATGCGCCGGAGCTTGACGTCTCGGACGACACGCTGGCCGTGCTGCCGTACTCGAGCGGCACGACGGGCATGCCGAAGGGCGTGATGCTCACGCACCGGAACCTGATTGCGAACCTGATCCAGATCCAGGAGGCGTTTGCGATCGAGGAGAAGGACACCCTCGTCGGCGTCCTTCCCTTCTTTCACATCTACGGACAGACGGTGATCATGAACCAGGGCCTCCGGGCCGGGTCGACGATCGTCTCGATGCCGCGCTTCGACCTCGAGCAGTTTCTGGACCTGATCCAGGAGCACAAGGTTTCTCTGGCCTACGTCGTACCGCCAATCGCGCTGGCGCTCGCAAAGCACCCGGCCGTTGACGAGCGCGACCTCTCCTCGCTCACGACGATCATGTCCGGCGCGGCGCCCCTTGGGGCCGAGTTGGCTGACAAGGTCGCTCAGCGCCTCGATTGCAACGTGATCCAGGGCTACGGCATGACTGAGACCAGCCCGGTGACGCACATCATCAGGCCCGACGGCGAGAACCGCGCAGGCTCGATCGGTGCCGAGCTCGCAGACACCGAGTGCCGGATCATCGATGTCGAGTCCGGCGAGGACGTGGAGGAGGGTGAGCGCGGCGAGCTCTTGATCCGCGGGCCGCAGGTGATGGCTGGCTATCTCAACAACGATGAGGCGACATCATCGACGATCGACGAAGACGGCTGGCTCCACACTGGCGACATCGCGACCCGCGACGAGGACGGCTTCTACTTCATCGTCGACAGGCTCAAGGAGCTCATCAAGTACAAGGGATTCCAGGTTCCGCCCGCGGAGCTCGAGTCGATCCTGATCAACCACGCCGATGTCGCCGACGTCGCCGTGATCGGCGTTCCCGACGAGGACGCCGGCGAGATTCCGAAGGCGTTTGTGGTCGTAGCCGAGGGCAAAGACCTCGACCATGACGCGCTCATGGCCTACGGCGCCGAGCAGGTGTCGCCGCAAAAGAAGGTGCGCCTGGTCGAGGAGATCGACGAGATCCCGAAGTCAGCCTCGGGGAAGATCCTGCGCCGGGTCCTGATGGACCGCGAAAAAGAAGAGGCTTCCTAGCCCGAGAAGCCGATGCCGCGCGCCGGGTCGGCGACGCGGATGAAGACGACGGTCGCGAGGTTGAGCGCGACGCTGCCTTCCTGGGTCTTCAGGTCGTGCCACCCCTTGCCCGTCTCGACCGTCTTTCGCAGCTCCGTCAGCTCTTTCTCGGAAAGCTTCACGGAGAGGACCTGCCCGATCCCGAATCCGATCTCGACCTTGGTCAGCTCAGCAGCCATTTCAGTGTCCCTTCGCAGGTTGGACGATCTCGGTCAGAACCCCGCCCGTCGAGCGGGGGTGGATAAACGCGACGCGACTGTCGCGGATGCCGGTGCGAGGCTCGGAGTCGATCAGCTCGACGCCGGCGTCTGACAGCTCGGTCAGCGTCGCGGCGATGTCTTCGACCCGGTAGGCGACGTGGTGGAGGCCCGGGCCCTTGCGCTCGAGGAACTTGCCGACGGGCGTGTCCGGCCCGAGCGGGCTCAGAAGCTCGACGTGGCAGTCGCCGACATCGAGGAGAACGGCCTCGACGCCCTGCTCTGAGACGGTCTCGCGATGCGCGACGGGCATCTTCATCGAGCCCTCATACAGGCTCAGCGACGCCTCCAGGTCGTCAGTCGCAACGCCAATGTGATCGATCAGCCCGAACATCCGGCGGGAGTGTATTTAGGGCCTGAGGAATCGATTGGGAGCCGGAGGTCGGAAGGAGCTGCAACGCCTCTGACTTGACATCGAGACGACAATCAAAGAGAAAGCGGCTATTCGCGAACCTCGCTTCTAGTGCCTCGGACCAGGAGCGTCTCTGAGTAGGAGTGCTGGGCCGCGCGAGGGTCTAGCGCGCGATAAGACAACAGCCCAATTAGCGCTTGTTTAAGCGCTGACAACGCTGAATATAGGGAATCTAAAGTTGCCATTTTTCTTGTTTTTTGGCAACTATGCTGCTAGGCTGCCGCTATGGGACTTGTCGACCAAAGACTGGCGTTGCTCGAAAACATTGGCCGGCTGCGGCGCGCTCAGCAGTGTGCGCCGAGGAACCGAGACATAGCGAAGACGCGAGCATCGCTCGAACAGGAGCTTGGACCAACCGTTTCTCGTCGCTTGGCTGCCCGCTTTCTTGGCACCAGCCACACGGCTCTCAATCGTTGGATTAAGGCGGGGGACCTGCCGCTCGTCTACAGAGCCGACGGCCGTCAGGAGGTATCAGTAGGAGCCTTGCTTACTCTTCATGAACGCGTGAGCGATGAACGCCGACGGGGCCAACGACGGCGACACCTTCTAGAGCCGGTTCTTACCGAAGGTCGGGATCGTGCGCAGAAAATGCGCGTCGGGTCCCTGCTCTCTGATGATGATGATGACGGTGGTGGTGGTCACCGAGACGCCGACCGCAGGGCGTTGGCTTATCACCGTGCAGTAGCCAGGCGCCTCCGCCGAGCCACGACCGACGAGGCATTGCATCGAGTCTGGAAATGGAACGATGAGGGCAAAATCGATTCGAGGTATGCGAAGCGATGGGAAGATGTCCTCGCGCGTCCGGTCGCCGATGTTCGGCGGCTGATTGTCGAAGACAGCGACTACGGCCGCGACCTAAGACAGAACTCTCCATTTGCAGGATTTCTGAGCGAGCCGGAGCGTCGCCGCATTCTCGAACACGTCCGCTGATGGACCGTGATCAGTTCGAGCATCTGATAGCCGCAGCCGCGAACGTCTTGGGGGAAGACGAATTCGTAGTCATCGGCAGTCAAGCCATCCTCGGGCCCCATCCCGACGCCCCCGAGGACCTTCTGCGGTCCATGGAGGCCGACATATACCCAAAGCGGAGTCCCGACCGTGCTATCGAGATTGATGGATTGTTAGGGGACGGATCGCCGTTCCATGAGGCCCACGGGTTCTACGCGCATGGCGTTGGCCCAGAGACCGCCCGCCCCCCAAGGGGTGGGAGAATCGGCTCGTAGTAATAGATATCCCGCCACGGGTCGCGTCTGACCGTACGCCTCGAGCACACTGCCTGGAATCACATGACCTAGTGCTTGCTAAATGCGTCGCTAATAGGGATCGTGACTGGGCGTTCGCGACGGACGCAATCGCAGGTCAGGTCGTCAGCTTGGAGACACTCTTGAGCCGTGTCGATGACCTGCCCGTTAGCGTCGAGTTTCGAGAGAACCTCCGGGTGCGCCTCGCAAACCTAGGGGTATAGAGCGGAGCGGATCTGCCGACGCCGCGCGCGATCGGCGGACTCAGGCGCTTAGGACTGCCATGAAGAAAGTGCCTCCCCGGTGACACGATCAACGTGTCAACCGAAAACCGAGCACCAAGGAGGCCGCTCTTGCGCTTCACCGTCGTTGGTTCCTCCTTGCCCATTGTCGCGGGCGGGAAGAACTCTCAGACGGGCCGGACCGATTTCAGGGGTCGGGCCAGCAACTCTTGGATCTGATTCGTCCACCAAAGAAACCGTCGATCAGCCCGTCATCGTTCTCTCGATAGCGAACGAAGAACAACAGGTTTACGGGCTTCTTCCTTGGCTGCACCTCGAATGTCCATACACGCCCATTGATGCCGCCGGGGGAAAGCTCTGGGCTGATCGCCGCGTAACGTCTTCCGTTCAACTGACCCAGCTCAACGGTTTCAGCCTGCGCCTTGATCTTCACTCGCACCGTCGAACCCGCAGGCGCTCTCAACGAGGTTTCGGTGCGCGGATCCTCCGTGTCCACACATCCGTCCCACGAGCAGTACGAGCCACGCTTGGCTCGAAGTTGATCAGATGTGCTCTCAAGGACAATCCGCGGCGGCTTCGTCACGGACGGCCGCAGCCCAGCAGACGCACCCTCAGCAAAATAGCTGGACAGCCCAAACACCACGAGCCCGAGCCCGCTAGCCACGGCCAGGCTGAGTAGTCGGCTCAGGCTCATTCTCAATTGGATTCAGACGCTCCTAGCGTTTAGGGGTTCTGCGTTTTGACGTGAAAGGTCCATGAGGCAAACTGGCTGCCAAGATCGGGCGGGGGCGAGCAATTTGTCTCATCTGCCCAATAAGCGGTGGCCATAAGGTAGGTGTGCCCGAGTTGGTACGGCGATTGAAATCGTAGGTCCCAGGCGACGGTCTGCCCATCGCGCGTGTGGGGCTCCATGCTGGCTGGAACCAGCAGAGACGGGCCACGCGGCGTCCCATCGCGTCGGACTGATCGCCAAGCCTCAACCGAGTACTCGACGGGCATCTCGTCCTTGCGAAGACGCACGGACAGCTGGTCGGCGGTTCGGTAGCGAAGTGGGTGCGGAAACGTGGTGCCATTCGTTCCGTCGGTAACGATGCATTCGCTCGGACTCACACGTCGAGCCCATGACATCCCGACGATGCGGCCCTTCTGGCGATCAGAACCGGCAACTAGGGCCGTCGATGGTCGCCGATGGTCGTCGGCCAAGGCCTCAGAAGTCATGAGGAGTAATGCGAGCATCGCGGCGATTCCGAAGCAGACCGCCGACGCAAGCCCAAGCCTCGAAGCAACTGACCCGCCTAGCGAGGTACTGCCATGATTCCACCCCATCAGCGTTTACGAAACCACAAACCGGCATCGGGTGGCAACCGGCAACTGCCACGCCATCCCAGGGCTTTAGTCGTTTCGGACGAAAAGCGGTAGTGCTGCTCCGCATGGAAAGTACCTATCGGAGATCGCTTGGGAAGACCGAGAACCGAGAGCGGCCTCAGCCGACCTCGAAGCCCAGCCGACCGCACTCGGGATCGGTTCGGACCAGGGATTTCGAGACCTTCGACTTGAAATCGTGAGATTCAGACAGCCAAACAAACGCGCCGCAGCCTTGGACACCGTCCACCGAACCGCCGACCAGGAATGACGGCGCCGCGGCGATTGCTTGATCGTGGGACGGATACCGATAAACCAGACCTTCGTCCGCGCCGGGTAGATCCACCTGAAGGCCTTCGGCTGGCTGCAATTTGTGGGGTAGGTCGCGGCTGCGTCGCGGAGGGACAATTGGTCGCTCGCTTGGGAGATCCGCGTTTTCGATGCGCTCCACAGCGTACGCCGCCTCAAGTCTCGTCGTGAGAGACGTCAAGTCGTCGGAAATGAAGACGTCCGGTACCGCCCCAGCCGTGTCGGTCGCTGACTCGCCGTGGTCATCGCTTTGCGAGACCAGGACGATGCCCGCGCCAATTCCAACGAGGGCCACGATGCTCGCGAGGACGATGACGGCGCGGCGAGTCATTTCAATCAGACTACGCCGCTAAAGGAGATTTGTCACATGGGACCTCGCGGCGGTGACTTGGCGCTTCGGACTGCCATGAAGAAAGTGCCTCCCCGGTGACACGATCGTCGTGTTCACCGAAAACCGAGCACCAAGGAGGCCGCTCACATGTTGCACGCTGGACTCGATCTAAGTCGCAAGAGGCTCGACGTTTGCCTCTTGAGCGATCAAGGGGAGCTGGTCGAGCAAACCCAGGCACCGCCTGACCTCGACGGGCTGCGCTCGCTCGCAACCCGCTTTGCCCGCCACTCAGAGCCGATCCGAGGCGCGATCGAGTCGATGACCGGAGCGCGCTTCGTCCACGACACACTCGAAGACCTCGGCTGGGACGTCTTGATCGCAGACGCCGAGAAGGTGAAGCCCTTCGGCTCGGTCGCTTGCAAGACAGACAAGGTCGACTCCCAGGTCCTCGCCCGGTTGAGCCAGCTGGCGCTGATCCCCGAGATCCGGCTTCCACACCCGAAAACCGCCAAGGCTCCCTGACGAGCGTTATCGACCGCTACTTGACACGAGGCGTTCTTCATAGAGACGAGAAGCGCTAGTCCCCAGTCATGAAGGGAGCTACTTTCCAAGCGTGAAGGGCGAGGACCTAGACGACCTGTTGTCGGAGCAAATCAGCTACTACCGAGCTCGCGCGCCAGAGTACGAGTCGGGAGCGCTTCACCTGCCGGGTGGAGAGGAGCTTGAGGCAGCGCTCGAAGCCTTTCGACCGAGCGGTGACGTACTGGAGCTTGCCTGCGGTCCCGGCGGATGGACTGAGTTGATCCTGCGCTATGCAGAGAGCATCACAGCCGTCGATGCCTCGCCCGAAATGCTGAGCATTGCGTCCAGCCGGGTGGGTCGGGACCCACGAGTTCGCTTCGTGATCGCGGATCTGTTCGATTGGAACCCGGACGAGAGGTACGACGTGGTCTTCTTCGGCTTCTGGCTCTCCCACGTCCCACTCGAACGGTTTGACTCGTTCTGGTCGACGGTAAAAGAGTGCCTCGCACCCAAGGGACGTGTCTTCTTCGTCGATGACGCATATAGGACGCCGGATGAGCTGATCGAAGGAGAGGCCTCGGCAACCATCCTCCGACGCCTCGATGACGGGACCGCGTTTCGAGCCGTGAAGGTGCCGCACACGGCAGTCGACCTGGAGGAGCGGCTCAGTGCGCTTGGTTGGACGATCGGGGTGACCCAGACCGCTGGTCCGTTCTTCTGGGGCTCCGGTTCGCCGGGGTGAGATAAGAACGACCTGCGCCTCCGCAGACTGCTGAGCGCTGATCCTATGCTCGCACGCATCGCCAAGCCGCGGGTCGCCGTTGAGCACCGGTCTCGGCGTTGCGGCTTCGGACGAGGAGCGCTACTTCGGCGCATCGCACGAGAGTTGACCCCGCGTCGGGAGCGCCTCAGCCGTCTTCGGAGCGCACGCGCTCGACTCTTAGAAGTTCACGCACGGCTGCCTCGCCGACGGCGAGCTGCTCCGTGGTGGGCTCCTGGGTTGAGACACGGCGCTGGATCTCATGGCCCGCCCCGTGAACGGCTCGGGAGAGCGCGGCGTTGGGCTTACGTTCGCTGAACGCGAACACCTCGACTGCCGCTCCGGTCGCCGCCAGCGACGCCGCGCCGCGCGCGATCGCGTTGGGGCGCTCGAGCGTTCCCTCGACCAGGATCTGCCCGGCGACGCTGAACGCCAGCATTGGGCCGATCAGGTTGGAGCCGCAGCGCTCATGCTCCTTCGGCTCGTCGGCGGCCGAGCCGCCGGACTCGTACGCGCCGATCGCCTTGTGCTCGGCGCCGTGGTAGGCGGCGAGGTCCGGATCGCGAAGCGCCGCCAGTGCGGGGGCGAGGCCGAGGAGCGCGACGAGCGCTTCGCGCGAAGCGTTTCCCTTTGCAAGCTTTCGCGCCGCAGCGGATCCCGCGCTGGCCAGCGCTGCGGCGGCGATCACGCGCGGGTCCTCAAACGGCAGGCGCGCCGAGCGCAGTCGCATCCGGGCGAGCGGTACGACGGCAAGAGCTTCGGCTAGCTTAAGCGGGCCGCGCACGAGGGGAGTGGTCGCAAGCCGACCCTTGGCGATCGTGGGCTTCGCGCCCGACGCGACCTCGATCTCGCCGGCCTTGTTGCGGACTGCGACGGCCCAGTGGGTGGGCCCGTGGACGAGCAGACCGTTGCGAAGCGCCATGCCTCCGAGCCGGAGTTGCTCGGTCTCGACGTCGGCCTCCGCCAGGTCTTCCGCCTCGCTCAGCCCAGGATCTTCAGCGCCAGCCATTCATAGAAGTGTGCCGCAAGCTCGACGTCGGCGACGGCGGCACCCTCGTCCGCGCCATGGACTAGGGGCGCCGCGCTCAGCATGTCCAGCTCGCGCTGGGGGTGAAAGCCGTAGACGGCGGTCGAGCCGAAGGCCTTGCGAAACCAGTGCGAGTCCGAAAAGCCGGGCATCACCGTCGGCACCAGCGTCGCCTCGGGGTCGGTCTCGGCGAGCCACGCGCGGATCGCATCGGCAAGCTCCGATTCGTACGGCGACTCGTTGCCGACGGTCGTGTCCATGAACTCGAGCTCGATATGAGGATCCTGCGCGCCCAGGACGCCGGCCACCTGCTCGCGCACGCTGTCTTCGCCGAGGCCCGGCGGCACACGGCAGTCCACGACGACCTCGGCGGTGCCGGGGATCACGTTGTCGGTGTCCGATGCGTGGACGCGCGTCGGGACCAGGGTCACGCGGAGCATCGGCTCGGCCATGTACGCCGCCGCCTGGGGAGAGATCCGCCGGAGCT
>Ga0208612_1001212_pt1 | contig 10859 bp, 8 predicted proteins | sample AntDryMetagUQ889_FD_188089 | JGI IMG/M metagenome (GOLD analysis project Ga0208612, IMG submission 188089) | Polar desert microbial communities from Antarctic Dry Valleys - UQ889 (SPAdes) | ecosystem: Environmental > Terrestrial > Soil > Desert | place: Antarctic Dry Valleys | collected 2008-12-31 | reverse complement strand
GTGGGCCCCGCGGTGGGGGACGGCGGCGCCGGATCGTCGGCCTGTGGTGGAGCAACCGGGGCGGGCGGGGCCGGCGGGGTCTCCGGCCGGGAACCGGTCTCCTGGTCCATGGGCCGCACGTCGGCGGTGGGAGCGTCGCGGCTGCGCTCGGCCAGCTGGTCGGCCGTGACCGCGCCACCCCCGGCGAGCGCCGCGGCGGAGGCCGCCACCGCCGCCGCCTTCTGGGCGCCGGCGAGCTCGACGGCCTGCTGCGCGCGCTCACCGAGCGCAGACGCCTTGTGTTGTGCCGCACCGAGCAGCGACTCCAGCACGTTGCGCACCGGACCGCCGCCCGGGGCCTCTGCCGCCAGCGCCGCCGGCGGCAAGAGCGCCGCGACGCGCCCGGGCACGGCTCGGTACTCCCGCAGCCGGGCGCGGCAGGAGAGGCAGGTCTTGAGGTGCGGCCGTAGGAGGGCCAGGTCATCGGCGCTCGCTTGGCCGTCGGCGAGCGCCGAGAGATGCGGGGCCAGGCGCTCGCACTCGGCGCCCGACTCGATCCTCGCCATGCCCTCGGTGAAGGCCCGCCGGCCCTCCGTCAGGCAACGGTTCACCTTTGTGTAGCTGAACTCGGTCGCGTCGCAGATCTCCCGGTAGCTGAGCCCTTCGGCCCTCAGCAGAAGGCAGCGCACCTCCTGCGGCTTGAGCCGGCGGAGCGCCTGCGCCCCGAGCCGCAGCCGTTCGGCGCGCTCGGCCTGCTCGTGGGTGCCCGGCTGGGCTGCCGATGGCTGGGGCAGTTGCTCTGGCTCGCCGGCCGGGGTCACCCGCTCACGCTGGCGGCGAATTGCGAGTGCCTCGTGCTTGACGGTGGTGCGCAGCCAGCGGCAGAGCTCGTCGTCGTTGCCCGTAGGCGAGTGGGTGAGCAGGATCTCGGCGGCGCGCTGGTAGGCGTCGTCGGCGTCGTGCTGGTTGGCCGAGTAGCGCTTGGCGGTGGCAAGCATCTGCACCCGGAAGCGCTCGAGCAGCACGAGCTTGTCCGTTGTGGCGCCCGTACGCTGGCCGCACGCCGGGCGCGCAGCAGCCTCCTCGGGGGCTACCGCTCCGTTCTCAGCTCTCGCTCCCAAGAAAAGCGCCTCCACCCGATCGTGACCTGCAGAGCCAGCGCCCGCCGGACGCGTTCCCGCAAGCTGCGACCTTTTCGCGTTCTGGCCCGACCCGACCCTCGCCCGACTGAAGCCGCCGGAGCCATACCCTTCACCCCCTTCCTGGCGCGATCGGCAACGTGCAGGCTCTGGGCGAGCTCTTACGCGACCGGCAGGTCCTGGATCGGCAGCGTGCCGCCGATCAGTAGCTGCCGTGTCGGCAGCGCGGTGACCCCCGCTTGACGAGAGCCCGGCGCTGTCGTCTGAGGCGCCGGCCACCCGGCGCGGAGTCCGGGTCGCGCTCCTGCTGTCCGCCCCGCCCCGCTACATTCACAGCCCGCGCGGGTTGCAACGGCAGACCCTCGATCGGCAGGGCGCAGCGACGGATGAGCGACGGGCTGGCGAGAGAACTCCAGGAAGTCAAGCCGGCGGCGCCGGTGGCTTTGCCGAGCCGGGACGTGCGGGCTGGCAGCGCCCCCGTGCTGGGCGGCCTGCTGCGCTTCGAGACGCTGCGCCAGCTCGCCCGCGTCCTCGGCTTGGCCGCACTCGACGTGGCCGGCATGGTCGGGGCGATCTGGACGGCACTGGCGATCAAGACGGCCGTCCTCGATCCCGATCTCTTGTCGCGCACCCCGGCGCAGACCAGGGATGTGGCTCCGCTCGCGTGCCTGGTGATGCTGCTGCTGTTCGCCCGCTCGGGTCTCTACCGAGACCGGGCGCAGCGCCCGGGCTTTGCCACGGTCATCTCGTCGCTGTTTCAGGTGACGCTGGTGATCCTGCTCTACGCGGTGATCGAGGGCTACGAGTTCTCCTCGTACTACATCTTCTACGGCACGCTGTTCGTCGCGCTGGTCTACGTGTCGCTGTTCCGGGGGCTGTTCGAGTGGCTGAGCGGAGCGCTGCTGCGCGCCGCGGGCTACCGCCGCCGGGCGGTGCTCGTCGGCTCGGGCGCGCACATCGACGCGGTCGCCCACGCGCTCGGCGACAGCTCGGGGGTCGAGCCGTTCGGCTTTGTCTCGCTGACGCCCCGCCGCTCCGACGGCCTGCGCGACTTCGGCTCGCTCGAGGGGCTCGAGCGCCACTTCGACGTCATCGACGAGGTGCTGATCGCCGACCCGGACTTCCCGCAGGAGCAGGCGGTCGAGCTCGTGGACCGCTGCCACCGGGAAGGGATCCGCGTGCGTGTGGCGCCCTCGACGATGGAGATCCTGATGGACCGCATCGAGTTCGTCCCTGGCCAGTCGCTGCCGCTGTTCGAGCTCAAGCCGCCGGTGTTCGAGGGCGTCGACTTCGTGATCAAGCGCGCCTTCGACCTCGTCGGGGCGCCCCTCCTGATGCTGCTCTTCTCACCGGTCATGGCGGCCGCCGCGCTCGCGATCAAGCTCGACTCCCGCGGCCCGGTGCTCTTCCGCTCGAGGCGACCGGGGATCGGCGGCCGGCCATTCGACTGCTTCAAGTTCCGCACGATGCGCGAGGGCGCAGAGGAGCTGCAGGACCGCCTCGAGGAGCAAAACGAGAAGGGCGGCGCGCTGTTCAAGATCCGCCGCGACCCCAGGGTCACGCGCGTGGGGGCGTTCCTGCGGCGCTGGTCGCTCGACGAGCTGCCTCAGCTGCTCAACGTCATGCGCGGCGAGATGTCGCTCGTCGGGCCGCGGCCGCTGCCCCAGCGCGACTTCGACCGCCTCGAGGACTGGCACCGCAAGCGCTACCTCGTGCTGCCCGGGCTCACCGGGCTGTGGCAGGTCTCGGGGCGCTCGGAGCTCGACTTCGACGAGCTCGTGCGTCTCGACTTCCTCTACCTCGAGCGCTGGTCGGTGTTCCTCGACCTGACTATCCTGCTCAAGACGCTGCCGGCCGTGATCAGGTCGCGCGGCGCCTGGTAGCCCGCCGCACGCGCCGCCACCCGCCAGGCCGCCGCCGCGAGCACGGCTCGGGTCCGCACTAGGCTGTCGGGCGGTGTTGCGCTACCGCTTCCTGTTCGAGCAGATGGTCCGCCGCGAGCTGCGCCAGAAGTACAAGGGCTCGGCGCTCGGCGTGCTCTGGTACCTCGTGAACCCGCTGGTGCTGATGGGCGCCTACGCGCTGGTCTTTTCCGTGCTGCTGCGGGTGGCGGGCGGTATCCCGGACTACCCGCTGTTCCTGCTCGTCGGTCTGATCGTCTGGGTCTTCTTCTCGCAGGCGCTGCTGGCCGCGGCGCCCAGCCTCGTGTCCAACGGCGCCCTCGTGCGCAAGGTCCGCTTCCCGCGCGAGGCGATCCCGGCCGCTGTCGCCACCGTGCAGCTCGTGACCTTCCTCGTGATGCTTGTCCTCGTGCTCCCCGTGGCGCTCCTGGTGCGCGGGACGGTGGAGCCCGCCCTGCTCTGGCTGCTCCCGATCGTGGCGCTGCTCTTCTGCATGGTGCTCGGCGTCTCGCTCGCGGTGTCTGTGTTACACGCCCACTTCCGCGATGTCGAGCCGGTGCTGGCGGCGGCGCTGCTGCCGTGGTTCTTCCTGACCCCGATCTTCCTCAGGGTCGAGGACCTGCCGGGCGTGGCCGAGCGCGAGTGGCTCGCCGGCCTGCTCCAATGGGGCAATCCGATCGCGCCGTTCGTGGACGCGGTGCGCGAGGTGCTCTACGCCGGGATCGCCCCCTCGGGAGGTCACTTCGCCTACCTGGCGGGCGTCGGGCTGCTGGCCCTCGGCGGGGGACTGCTCCTCTTTCGAAGCATGGAGCGAGACCTGGCGGCCATGCTGTGAGCGAGGGCCTCCTACCGGGCGAGGTCGTGCTCGAGGGCGCCTCGCGCGCGTTCCGAGTGCGCCAGGACCGCAGCCGCACGCTCAAGGAGCTGGTCGTGCGCCGCAGGCACAACGTCGCGCAGGCCTCGGTCCAGGCACTCCAGGACGTGAGCGTGCGGATCGCCCCCGGCGAGGCCGTCGGCTTGGTGGGACGCAACGGGGCGGGCAAGTCTTCGACGCTCTCCTGCCTCGCGGGCATCCTCCCGCTCGATTCCGGACGAGCCGGCTGCGGTGGCCGGGTGGTCTCGCTGCTCGAGTTGGGAGCGGGCTTCGGAGCTGACTTCTCCGGGCGCGAGAACATCTACCTCAACGGCGCGCTCCACGGCTTCGAGCGCGAGGAGATCGAGCAGCGGATCGGGGACATCGTCGCCTTCTCGGAGCTCGGCGAGTTCATCGACCTGCCGGTGAGGGTCTATAGCTCGGGCATGTTCCTGAGGCTCGGCTTCTCGATCGCCGCCTACCTCGACGCCGACGTGATGCTGATCGACGAGATCCTGGCCGTGGGAGACGAGTCGTTCCAGCGTAAGTGCTTCGCGCGGATATCGGAGCGGATGGCGGCCGGAAGCACGCTCGTGCTCGTCTCCCACGACCCGGGCGCTATCGAACGCGTGTGCCGGCGCGTCGTGGTGCTCGACGGCGGCCGCGTCTCTTTCGACGGCGACGTGCCCGCCGGCCTGCTGCACTACCACCGGCTGCTCGGCACGGCCGCGGGCGCTTCGCGCAAGGTGCCCGCCGAGGAGCGCCGGCCGCTCGAGGTGCTCGAGCTCGAGCTGCGCGACGCCGACGGACATCCGCGGCGGGCCTTCCAGCCGGGCGAGGCGCTGCGGGTGGCGATCCTGCTTGGCAGCTCGGAGCCCACCGACCGGGCGGTGGTGGCGCTCGAGGTGCGGGGCGAGCGGGGAGAGAAGTGCTTTCGTACCGACACGACGCTCGCCGCGGTGGCCGGCGAGGTGGAGGTGTCCTTCGAGATCCCCAGGCTGGGCCTGTTGGGGGGCGACTACGACATCGCGGTCGGCGCCTACGTCCAGGACGCCCCCCCGAGCCGCGGCCTCGACCGCCTGACCCGCTTCACCGTCACGGCGGTGACCGACGGCGAGGGGATCGCCGACCTGCGCGGCAGCTGGTCGGTGGCCGGCCGTCCGGCTGCCGAGGAGGCGCTGCGGTGAGATCCGGTGAGAGGTGGCTGCGGTGAGGCCCGAAGAGGCGCTCGGGGCTGCCCGCAACGCGGCGGCGGCGCGGCGCGCGGGGGGCGCCTACGCGGACGATCCGGCCCTGCGACCCGCCACCGTCGACGAAGCGATCTCACCCGTGGGCGTGACCCCGGAGCTGCTGCGGGAATGGGCGCTGATCGCGGTCGAGCCGGGAGCGCTCTACTCGACCCGCCGCCTTGGCGCTCCGGTGACGCTGCTCAAGCGCGGGCTCGTGCGTCTGCTGGGCCAGTACCTCGCTCAGCTCGAGGCGCGTCAAACGCGCTTCAACGTCGCGCTCCTCGCCCGCATCGAGGGGATCGACGCGCGGGTCGGGCAGCTCGGCGCTCGCCTCGAGCAGCTCGAGCGCGACCGCTCGTGAGGGTCCACCAGGCGACGGGGGTGGCCGGACCCTACGACGCCGTGAGCGAGCAGGCCGCCGCCTACCGCCGGCTGCTCGAAGACTGGGGCATGGCCGGCGGTGTCCACGCGTCGCTCGTGGCTCCGGGGGCGCCAGCGGGCATCGAGCTGCTCGACCGGCTCGATGCCGCGCCTGACGACCTCGTGCTGATCCACTACGCGGGCTACGTGCCCGGGATGGCGCCGCTGCTCGACCTGCCCCAGCGCAAGCTCCTCCTCTACCACAACGTGACCCCTGCGCGGTACTTCTGGCGGGTAGAGCCCCGGGTGGCCCTCACCTGCGAGCTCGGTCGCGCGCACCTGCCGAGCTGGATCGCCGCCGCGCGCGCCACGGCGGCCGTGTCGAGCTACAACGCGCGGGAGCTGCGCAGCCTCGGGGCAGCCGACCCGAGGGTCGTGCCGATCCTGTTCGATCCCGAGCGGGTGCGGGCGCCGCGCGGGCGGCCGCAGGAGCCGGACGGGGACGGCCGTGGGGTTCACGCCGGCGGAGGCAAGGCGCAGCGCGGCGGCGGCGCAGGGGCCGAGCCGGAGGGCGCGCCGCTCGTGCTCTCGGTCGGCCGGCTCGCTCCGCACAAGCGCCCGGACCTCGTGATCCGGGCGTTCGCGCTCCTGCAGCGCCATCTCGAGCCCGACGCCCGGCTACTGTGCGTCGGCCCCCCCGTGAACCCGGACTACGAGCGGCGGCTCGAACAGCTGGTGGTGGAGGTGGGCGCCCGCCAGGTGCGCTTGGCTGGAGGCCTCGCCCAGCCCGAGCTGAACGCGGCGCTCGCCGAAGCGAGCGTGTTCCTGTCGCTCTCCGAGCACGAGGGCTTCTGCGTGCCGCTGCTCGAGGCATTGGCCGCCGAGGTGCCCACCGTGGCGCGGCCGAGCGGCGGGATGCCCGAGGTGGGCGCAGATGCCGTGCTCTGGTCGGAGGACTCCGACCCGGCCGTGATCGCCGACGTGACCGAGGATCCCGACTTGGCCGTGGTCGCCGAGCTCGTGCAGCTCGCGATCCGCGACGCGGAGCTGCGTGCCGAGCTCGTGCGCCGCGGGCGCCGGCGGGTGGCGCACTTCTCCCCCCAGCGGGTGGCGAGCGAGCTACGCAGCGCGGTCGAGCTCGCGCTGGCTTGAGTGGCCCGCCTGAGTCAGATGGGCTCGGCGATGGCATGCACGTTGCCCGTGACCTCGCGCAGCGGCTGGCTGCTCTCCAGGTTCTTGACGCGGTAGCCGAGCTCGCCCATCAGCTCGACGAAGGCGTCGTTGGTCTCGTGAAGCTCGCACACGAGCGTGGGGCCGTGGCCGGCCAGCGTCTCGCGCATGCCGTTGAGCACGTCGATCTCCGACCCCTCGACGTCGAGCTTGACGACGTCGGGCGGGAGGAGCTCGCCGTTGCGCACGAGCTCGTCGACCGTTACCACTTCCACCTCGAGCGCCGCTGCCGTACGCGGGTGCCAGCCCTGGCTCTCGAGCCGCGACCAGCTCAGGTCCTCCACGAGCAGCAGCCGCTCCCTGCCCGCGTGGGCGCCCAGCGCCCGCTCGACCACGTCCAGGTTCGCGAGGTCGTTCAGCTGCGCGTTCTCCCGGATGGCGGCGGCGTTGTCGGGCGCCGGCTCGAAGGCGTATACCCGGCCCCCGGGGGCGACCATCCGCGCACCGATCAGGGCGAAGAAGCCGATGTTGGCCCCGATGTCGTAGAGCACCATGCCCTCGCCGAGATGGCGGCGGAAGGCCTCCTGAACCGAGGCCTCGAGCCAGCCGCGCGGGAGCGCTCCCGCGTGAGCGTGGGAGAGCGGCAGATGTGTCAAGGACAGCCGCAGCCCGGACCCGAGGCCGCCGGTGATCCTCACCGAGCCGCGGCGCAGCCACCAGTGAAGCGGGCGCAAGAGCGCCCCCACGCGCGAATCGACGCGACCGCGGCGCTCGAGCTCCAGGAGGCGCTCGTGGCCAAGCCGCGTCGCGAGGCGCATGAAGCGCGTGCGCCCCACGCGGGGCCAGAGCGGTGTGCGAGCGGGCACGAAGGGCGATGCTAATGGCCCTGCGATCCTCTGCGCCCGGCCCTGCGATCCTCCGCGCCGGGTGAGCGAGAGCTACGACTCCCACAACCTGCTCGACCGCCTGCTCGGCCGGCGTGGGACGCTCGAGCTCCACTACCGGCACATGTTCGCTCGCGAGCGCGAGCTCGTGCTGCCGCGGCTGCCGGCGACGAGTGGGGATGTGCTCTCGGTGGGCTGTGGCTGGAACCCGGGACGCCACATCTTTCCCTCCCCGGCTTGGCGGATGACCGGCGTGGAGCTCGAGCCCCGGCAGCCGGAGGCGCTCGTCCGCGAGGGCGTGATCGACCACGGCCTCGCCGGATGCGCGGGCGAGCTCGGCTTGGCGGACGCCTCCTTCGACGCTGTGCTCTACCGGTTGGTGCTGCACCACATCGCCTACCAGGGCCCGCTAGCGCCGGTGTTCGCCGAGGCCGCTCGCCTCCTGCGCCCGGGCGGTGTCCTCGTTGCGATCGAGCCCGGGGCGTGGCACCCCGTCGGCGCCGGCCTGGCGGCGGCGAACGCGGCCGGGCTCGGGCCGCTCCTGCACGGCACCCCCGACGACATCCCGCTCTCCCCGCGCCGGCTCACGGCCGAGGCGGAGCGAGCCCGACTGCGGCCACGCCTGCACGCCGTGACCTACAGCTGGCGGCGCATGGCCCCGGTGCTCCAACGAGCGCTGTGGCCGCTCGACGCCGCGCTCGGCTCGCGGCCGCGCTCCGCCGCGCTCGGGCACACGCTGCTGCTGATGGCGCGCAAGCCGGGCTAGTTCTAAGGAGGCGCCGCACTACCCCGGCTTGCGCCAGATGAACAGCAGGTGCGAGCGCTCGCCCGCGAGGCCGAGCTGCTCAATCGCCTCGGTCACCTCGGGGTAGTCGGGATTGCCCCAGTCGTGGAAGGCCACGACGCCGCCGGGCCGCAACCGCTCGCTCCAGAGCAGGAACGTCCGCTTGGTCTCCTCGAGCCGGTGCGAGGAGTCGATGAAGACGAAGTCGAGCTCGCGCTCGTCGCGCGGGCCCTGCTCGCCGTCGCGCAGCGCCAGCTCGAGGCGTCCGCGTGCGCTTGCGGGCATGAGGCGCAGGTAGCGCTCGCGCTCGGGGCGCTCCTCCAAATCCAGCGACAGCACGCGGCGCTCGCGCCGGGCCAGCGTGAGGGCGATCGCCGTCCAGGCGGTGCCGGTACCGATCTCTACCACCTGCCGTGCTCCGGCGGATGCACGCAGAATCGGTAGCAGCTCGATCGGCCGCGCCGCGATGGCCGGGCTCACCCGGTCTCCGGTGCGCCACGCAACGAGCGCCGCCCGCACGTAGAAGGCTGCCACCGGCGGTGGGAGCCGCACGAGCCTCGCCCCCTGGGCGAGCACCACCAGCGCCCGCTCCCGAGCCGAGCGGGGATCGTCGGGGCGAAACAGGGGGAGCCGCTGCGAGCTCACCTCACAAGCCGGTGGTGGTCGCGCCCTGCACCATGCGCTGCGAGCAGCGATCCACTCCCGGCGCGTCCGGCCTGGCGCGGTAGAGCACGTACTCCCCGTTCCTGCGCAGCGCCTGCCCCCGCGCGTCGGCAGGGGGGCCCCTGAAGTCCTCGAGCCCGCGGTCGAGGAGGATGTAGTCGGCCTTGTCGGAGTACTGCACCGAGGGGTAGTCCGTCCCCAGCAGCGGCAACCGGCTGCACACGGGCTGTCCCGCGAGCATGTAGGCCCCCCACAGCTGCTCGTTGGGGGGGATGTCGAGTCGCACGGAGGCCCCCGGCCGCAGGAAGTCATCCCACTCGCGCAGCTCGATGATGTCGCTCGCGAGGGCGTGGCGCGGCTTGGTCACCTGCGGTCGTGCGGAGCCCTGTGCCAACACCAGCATGAGCGCCAGCAGCAGCGGCCCAACCACCTTCAGCCGCGACGCGCCCGCGCAGGCGCACACGATCAGCAGCGGCGCCACGAACGCCAGCGTCTTGAACTCGAAGTACCAGCCGTAGTCGCGCTGGCGGAAGTACGCGGCGGCCAGCAGGAAGGCCACCAGCACCGCGCCGAGGCCGAGACCGAGCGCGCGCGGGGCGCGGTAGAGGGCGAAGGCGGCGAGCCCGCCCATAATCGCGACGGCGAGCCACCAGAGCGTGGGTGAGGGAAGCGCGAAGAACTGGTGAGCGGGGATGAAGGCGCGCAGATCGCCTCCCCAACCGATGAGGCTCTCGCCGGGGTCGATCAGCAGCATTGCCGCCACGACCGCCTTCTCGGCCACCCCGACCACGGGCACGGCCAGCAACGCGGCGAGCGGCAGCGCCCACAGGAGCGAGCGGCGACCGCGGTAGAGCCGGCGCGGGTCGGGCAGCCCGCTCGCCTCGCCGCGGCGGCGCCGCTCGCGCACGTCGATCGCGAGGAAGACCGCGAGCCCGACGAGCGGGATCGGAAGGGCGAGCGGGTACGCAAAGGCACCGAGCACGAGGAAGAGCAGCAAGAGCGCCGCCGACCCTCGGTCGCGACGGCGCACCCAGGTCCAGGCCAGCACGAGCGCGAAGGGGAGCGTGAAGTAGCCCCAGGTCTGGTTGAAGTAGGGGTTGAGCCCGGTCTGGAGCACCATGCGGTCGAGCCCCGCCGCGGACATGGCCACCGCGGCGCCGAGCAACCCGGCGCCGAGCAGCTCGCGAGCAAGGAGAAAGAGACCGGCGGCCGCCAGCGCGAGCATCAGCACGGTCAGGGGCGAGATCGCCTCCCAGGTCTCGAGGCCCGAGAGGGTGGCGACCGCGCCGAGGTTGTAGAAGATCGCGTGCTTCGAGCGCCATAGCAACGGCACCTGGTCGAGGGGCTCGGCCGGGTTCACGCTGGTCGGGTGATTGTGGCGCAGAAACTCCGCGGTGCCGGTTGCCATGTGGGCGTCGGACCCGAAGCCGCTGACCGTGGGGTACCCGGCTAGGAAGAACGGCACGAGCGCGATGCAGGTGAGCAGCCCCGCCAGGTAGGCGGGCCAGCCGATCTCGCCCAGGGCCAGGCGAACCGGGCCGTGACGGCGTACGGCCACCACTGCGAGCGCCGCTCCCGCGCAGAGTACGAGCGGCAGCGAGACCGCGAAGGGCACGTAGGCGAAGCCGAGCAGCGTGAGGGCCAGGCCCGACACGCACGCTCCGACTGGCAGGACCCACAGGGCCCCCCGCGCGCGCAGGTTCTCCGGTAGCAGCAGGCGCACGGGTCCGTAGCCACAGACCCCGAAGAGCAGGAGCGCGGCTCCGACCGCGCGCGCGGCCGCCCAGGACGTTGGTGCGAGGCGCTCGGCGGGCTGGGTGTGCACCCCCGCGTCGATGGCAAAGGACAGCGCCAGCGCGGCGGCGACCGCCACCCACGCGAGCGTCAGGAAGCGAGG
>Ga0208612_1001211_pt1 | contig 10862 bp, 7 predicted proteins | sample AntDryMetagUQ889_FD_188089 | JGI IMG/M metagenome (GOLD analysis project Ga0208612, IMG submission 188089) | Polar desert microbial communities from Antarctic Dry Valleys - UQ889 (SPAdes) | ecosystem: Environmental > Terrestrial > Soil > Desert | place: Antarctic Dry Valleys | collected 2008-12-31 | reverse complement strand
CGATACCGCCGCGAGGAGCGCCAGCGCGGCCAGCCGGGTGCTCGGCTCTGGAGCCACGAACAGGTCGAACAGGACGAAGGGGACGGCGAGCCCGAGCGACAGCACCGTTGGGGGCATTACTGCGCGTGCGTAGTCCCGGCCGGGGATCTCGAAGGAGCGGTGGAACCGGTACATGAGCAGGAGCGCTGCACTGGACATCGCGATCACCGTTCCGGCCAGCACCCCCCACAGCCCGAAGAGCGGAGCGAGGGCCACGGTGAGGATGATGTTGCTGACCGCTGAGAAGGTGCCGGTCCACGCGACGAGCCCCGCCTGCCCGGCTGCGAGCACGATCGAGCTTCCTACTCCGGAGGTGATGTTCACGAACGAGGCAACGGTCAGTACCACGAGGATCGCATCGGCATTCTCGGGAGTCTCCCCAAGCCATGCAAGTAGCAGGAAGGGGGCGCCGATACAGCTCAAGGTGAAGACGGGGAACGCGAGCGAAACCGTCAGGAGCGTGTAGCGGCGAAAGAAGGCCGGGATGCCCTCACGGCCGCGCTCCACGATCTGGGCCGTCGCAGTGGGGAGCATCGCCGAGACCGTCAGAACTCCTACCTCGCGCACGGCGATGACCACGCGGGCGGCGATCTCGTAAACCCCGGCGACCCCCGGACCGAACATGATCGCGATCACGATCTTGTCGGTCTGGAGGTTGACGAGCTCCGAAATCCAGTCGATCTGGGTCTTCAGGCCGTAGCTCAGGATCTCTCGCGAACGGGCGAGCGCCGGAATGGCGACCGCACGCCCCGACCAGACGACGAATACGCTTCCCACCACGAGAAAAACCCTCAGTCCCTCCGCCGCTGCGTTGGCCATCGCATAGTCGGTGAGCTCCGCGCTGAACGCTAGGGCGCCGACGCTGAAACCGAAGTTCAGGACGTTGCCGGCGACCGAGGCGACATTGGGCGGAACCATCCGCTGCATGCCGATCGGTATCGCGGCGAAGACGCGGCTGTAGGCGCTGGCCACAAAGATCCCGACCGACGACATAAGCACGATGCGCATCTCGGAGAGATCGATCACTCCAAGCTCCCGGGTGAGAAGCGGCGCGGCGAGGAGCGCGGCGAGCGCGGCCATCATCCCCACGGCGGTCGCGGCGAGCAGCCCGAGTCCTACGCACTCCTGCACGCCGCGCCGGTCGCCTCGGGCGTGGTACAGGGCGACGAACCGAGATAGGGAGCGAGTGATCCCGAAGTCGAGGAGGCTCGCGTACTTCGCCAGGGCGCCCGTCACAGCCCAGACCCCGAAGAGCGCGAGCCCGAAGCGGCCGATCATCAGCGGCGCGAGGATTACGCTGAAGAACTGCGCCGTGATGAGCGAGGAGGACTGGGCGAGGGTGTTTCGGAACAGCACGGGAGTTAGTCTGATTCAGCTTCGGTGAGCTTGCAAGGGACTGGTCAGGCCATCGGCCGGCGTCTTAGCGAACTCAAGAGCCGGCCAAGTCTCTTGGATCGCCGGCGATGGGCGGTCGAGCGCTCCCTCGCCTCGAACGCCCTCTACCCGCTCTCCAGCGACGAGGCACGGTCGTTCAGATCGCCCTCGAAGGGCGGCCTCGCGCGGGCCTCGGCGGCCACCTCCTCCCACTCGATGGTCGGCGCAAGGAACGGCGCGACCATGTGGGTGGCCAGGGACGGCACCGGCCCGACGAGGGTTCGCTTGGGGAACTTCCAGGCGTACCGTGCGATTCCCTGGGTCATCCGCCAGAGCTTGCGGTCGTCCGGTGCCGATCGCCGGGTGCAGTATCGGTGGATCCAAGCGTCGTGGCGAAGCGCCTCAGCTCGACCGGCGAACGTCATACAGGTGGACTCCACCGATCTCCAGTGGTGCCCCCCCGCGACGAAGACTCGGCTCAGCCCCGCTGCGGCGTCGTCGGACCGCGTATAGCGGTCGAGATGGTCATACAGGGTGAAGTAATCAACGTCGGGCAGTTCACCGATGGCCCCCGCGAGCTTCCGTAGAGCATCGGGCCGGTAGAGATAGTCGTCCTCGGCGAGGTAAACGACGGAGTCGCCTGGCACATCGAGCGCCATCTTCAGGGTTTCCCAGTAGGAGTTGCTGTTTCCGAGTCCCGGAAGCGAGACGACTCTGCCGACGCTCTCCATGAACGCCACCCGCTCCTCGGGCACGGGGCCGTCGTTGACGAACGTGATCGAGGGAGCGGGGTCCAGGGCGCGCGCGGCGGCGATGATGCTCTCCAGACAGAGGGACTTCGAGTAGTACGAGGGCCGATCCTCGCTCGACTCTCCCCCGGTGGAGCGATAGAAGATCTCGAGCCGTGGCATGACGACGCTCAACGGACGCTACCTAGCAGCGCAGCGCGTCGTCTGAGCCCGAGCCGATGCATCCGAGTCCCCTGTCGCGCGCGGAGCTGACCGTCGCTCCACCGAGGCGCCGGGGACACTCTCGCCAGCAGCGAGTACAGACCCCACTCGAGCACGCTCATCGCTACGTTGAAGGCAGCGAGCGACCAAGCACGGCCGACGCCCTTCCTGCGAGCGATCCAGGCGTAGGTCGCTTCGAGCCACTTCGCCGGAAGTGCGTCCCCCCACACCTCGCCGGCCGCCGCGCTCTCCTCATGGTTGACGACCGCGCTCGGTTCGTAGCGAGTTCGCCAGCCGCTGCGGGCCAGTCGCCAGGCCAGGTCGAGATCCTCGGCGTAGAGCCACTGCTCGTCGTCGAAGCCCCCGGCTTGGTCGAAGGCGCTGCGCCGCACGAGCAGAAAGGCTCCGGCCGCCCAGTCGACGTGACCGCCGCGGGTAGGGTCGCGATAGCCCCGCAGGCAGAGGCGTTCGCCGACGCGGTGGCTTATCCGCCACAGACGCAGGCGCAGCAGAACGGCGTCGAGCAACGTGGGAAACGGTTGGATCGAGGGCTGAATCGAACCGTCGCGAAGCAGCAGCATCGGCGCCACGATGCCAGCGTCGGGGTCGGCCTCGCCGGCCGCGATCAACCGCTCGATAGCGCTGGGCTCAAGCCGGACGTCCGCGTTCGCCGGGGCAATCCAGGGAGTCCGCGACGCTCGCGCAGCGAGGTTCACCGCTCGACCGAAGCCGAGGTTGGCTCCAGAGCGGATGAGCGTGGCCCACGGGAACTCGGCCTCTACGGCGTCGGGCGAGCCGTCGTTCGAGTCGTTGTCGACCACCCACACCTCGGCGCGACCCGCCCGAGCATCGGTTTCGAGCGAGCGCAGGCACGCCCTCAGAAGGTCGCGAGTATTCCACGAGACCACGGCGACCGCGACGGTCGGCCTCTGCGTCATCCGCGGTGGGCTACCTGGAGCGGGGACGAATCCAAGCCCGCCTCTCCAAGCGCAGTGGCAGCTGGAAACCGACGACCGCCGTCGAGAGCCGCCTCGAAGAGAGCCGCATACCGGTCGGTCATCACCTCGGCGTCGTAGCCCCAGCTCTTGGCGCGCGCGCTAGTCGACAGACGATCGTGGAGCACGCGGTCGGAGAGGATCCGATGGCAGGCGGTGAAAAAGGCCTCCGCGTCGTCGACCGATACGCAGATCCCGGCCTCCGCCTCCTCGAGGATGGCACGGACATCGCCGACGTCCGTGGCGACGGTGGGCAGCCCGAGAGCCATTGCTTCGATGAGGACCATCGGCATCGCTTCGGCGCGGGACGGGATCACCGCGAGGTCCGCTAGCGCGAGCAGGGCGGGAACGTCGTCGCGGGGCCCGAGGAAGTGTGCCCAGTCATCGCCAGCCTGAACGGTCTCTCGCTCGAGCGACTCGCGGTCGGGGCCGTCGCCCACTATCAGCGCGCGCACGTCACCGAGAGTCCCGCGCAGCCGTCTGACCATCGCGAGCGTAGCGCGCTGGTTCTTGTGGGGGAACAGACGCGCCGCCTGGACAACGACCTTGGCATCGGCGGGGATCCCGAGTTGCTCGCGGCTCGCGCCCTGGAGCGCGCGCGCCTCGATGTCGGCGAGAGGGACGGCGTTCGGGATGTGCACGATCGCGTCCTCGCGTACCCCTTCGCTCACGAGTAGCGGTATCTGCCAGCGCGCACAGACGACAGTGGCGAACGTGAACGGGTCGAGCAACCGGTTGTGAAGCGAGATCCACCGCGCCCGGGGGGCCCCCGAGACGCTGACCTGCAGGTCGCGCCCCGGCGTGTGCTCGGTGATGACCGTGGTCCGACGGGCGAGCAGCGCCGCGAGCCGGCCCCAGAGGGTCGCGTCCCAGGTGCTGCAATGGACCAGATCCGCACGCGTGACCAATCGCGCGAGGGTCGGAAGCGACCTGAGGCGCTCCGCGCGATTTGAAGTCTCGAGCGAGAAGATGCGCACCCCGAGGCGCTCGAGCGGCCGCGTATCGATGCTCACACCGCGCAGGCCCACGATCGAGACCTCGTGACCGCGCCGGGCGAGTCCCGCGGCGAGGTGGTTCAGCTGCGTCTCCGCGCCTGCCCAGCCAAGGATGTTCGTTACGAGCAGGAAACGACATCGTCTAGGGCGTGCCTTCATGGCCAAGATGCGTGTGAGTATGACGCCGGCGTAACCGGGCCCAGCGGGCTCGAGGACGTGCGTGAGGAGCGCGGCCCGGCTCACGATTAGCCCGAGCCCCTAGGCGAAGTACCGCCGGTAGGCGTCCAGCGTAAGCGACGCGACGTGCTCCCAGCTCGCGTCATCCACGGCCGATAGGGCCGCTCCGGCGGCTAGCCGAGATGCGAGCCCCGGGGTTGTCAGCACCTCCACGAGAGCGTCTCCAAGCGCCTCGGGGTCCTCGGGAGGCACGAGTCGGCCGGTGTCAGCGCTGACGAGCTCGGGGAGTCCACCAACCGCGGTCGCAACGATCGGTCGACCGTGTCGTTTTGCCCAGGACCCGACGCCGCTCTGGCTCGCCTGGCGGTACGGAAGCACCACGCAGGACGCATTCGCAAAAAGCTCTGCGACGGCTTCCTCGGGGATGTGCTCGTGCCGGAGAGTCACGCGGCGGTCCGCCAAGAGCGGGTGATCGGGGAGGCTTCCGGCGCCCGCCACGGTGAGCGTCGTATCGGCAGACCGACTCCAGACCGACGGCATGGCGTCGAGAAGGGTGTCGAGGCCCTTGTAGTGCGAGAGGCGCCCGAAGAACAGCAACGACGGGCGATCGGGGAGCGGAGCGACATCCGGGCGCTCTATGCCGTGCGGGACAACGACCACCGCCCCGAGCGGCCGCTCGACCGCGTTCAGCTCCGTTCGAAGGCGCTCCCCGTGAACGAACACAACGCCCGCGTGGCGGATCAGCGAGCTACGCAGCCGACGCTTCCAGCGCGCACGGACCGCGTCTCCCGGGTGAGGCGTAGGGTCGTGCACGGTCAACGCGTAGCGTCCGGGGCGAACCCGAGCCGCGGCGAGCAGCCGGAGATCGTTGACGACCGACTCCTGCAGGTGCACCACTCTCGGACTGAAGCGATCGAGTTCTCTTCGGGCGGCCAAGACAGCGGCGGGCGACCTTGGGTCGCGCACCCGTCCCGGCAGTCGCTCGAACGGCACCCTCCCGTGCAGCTCCCGGTCCACGAACCCAAGAGCCGAGCCGGGAGAGCCTCCGAACTCGCTGTCCCGAGTCCGGCCCAGCATCACGACGTCGCTTCCCTCCGCGATAAGGCCTGACGCCAAGCCTGTGCAGTACTTGAGGAAGTGGTCGAAGACGAGGAGCGTGCGTTGCGGGACTCCGGCTCCGCCGCTTCCTCCTGAGTCGCCGGCGAGGCGCCCTCGCCCGACCGGCGTCGGCGGTGCCATGGAAAGCGCTCTCCTCCGTCGCCCGCCGCTCAGCGCGGATGCGGCCAGAGGAAGGGAGAGTCGTAGACGGTCATCTCGTCGTGGTATACGACGCCGGTTTCCTGGATCGACTCGTCACGGTAGAGGCCCATCTTGAGGTAGTTCGTCAGTCCGGGATACAACGTCGCCATAGGTTCCCTGTCGAGAACCTTCCGGCCCTGGTGCCAGGCCTCGACCCACCCGAGCTTCGGATTGGCGGACCATCTGACGCGAACCTCGAAGTCGAGCCATCGGTCGCGCTCGAGAGGGGTCTGCCACAGCCACCGGTAGTCCTCTTGAGGACCGGCGATGAGGCCGATCTGGTCGCCTTGAATTTGCAGTTGGAGAGGAGGCACCCCTTCACCTTCGTTCTTCCACTGCACGAGGGTCTGCCACGTGGCCGCGAGTGGATAGTCGGCGGGCAGCCGAGTCGACCACACGAAGGCCTGAGTCTCACCCTCCGAGGACAGGTCTTCTGCTGAGGCCACCTCGGAGCGGGCTGTGCCGTTCGTCGAGTCTCCTCCGCGGACTTCAAAGCGACCCGCGCGCTCTCCGCGGCGAACCGGGTCCGCAACCACCGAGATTCGGTCTCGGCTCGCGCGTTGAATATCCTGCCAGTCGCTCAGATCGCCGGACTCGAAATCGAACTGGGCGGACGCACCGAAGATTGCGGCTAGGAGCGCACCGCCGACCCAGCTTGTCGTTACGAGGCTCATGGCTACCGTCGCTGCTCTGTTCCCACCCGGGATCTGTTGTGTTGACGTCGTTGAACCAAGAAGAGAGCCGGGGCCCATTTCGAGAGACCGCCACTCGATCCGGGAGCTTCGGATCGCGTGTCCGAAGCTCCCGACGGCGCTCCCACCCAACTATTGGGCGAGAGTCTAGTGCTCTGCAGGCTTCAGCCCACGGGGGCGAACTGCACGGACGAGAGGGTCACGCGCAGCCTTCAGCGCGATCACACGGCCGCCCACGGGTTTGGGCCGTCACCCGAGGTCTCTAACCGGCGGAGATCGTCAACCCGTCGTGGAAGATGACGCCGGTCTGACTGATCGAGGAGTCCCGATAAAGGCCCATCTTCAGGTAGTTCTTGAGACCGGGGTAGAGCGTGGCCATCGAGTGTCGCTCAAGGACCTTCTCACCTTCGTACCAAGCCTCGACCCAGCCGACCTGCGGATCGGACGACCACATTGTCCGGACCTTGAAGTCGAGCCACTTGCCACGCTCGAGCGACCGCTTCCACGGCCACCTCCAGTTGACCTGAGGCCCACCGCTCAACCCGATCTGCTCGCCCTCGATCTTCATCTGAAGAGGAGGACTACCAGTGCCCTCGTTCTTCCATTGGAGGATGTCCTGCCACTTATCGACTGACGGGTAGTCCTCGGGCACGAAGGTCGACCAGGAGTAGGTCCTCACCTCTCCCTCGGACGCCATGTTCTCGGTGTAGCCGATCTCGGATCGCGCGCCTCCGCCTCCGAAGTCATCTCCAGAGCGAACCTCGAAGCGCGCGGCTCGACTGCCCGATCGGACGGGAGAGTCGACGACACGGATGCGATCCGCGCTTGTCCGCTGGATGAGCTGCCAGCTCGAGAGATCTCCAGACTCGAAGCCGAGTTGCGCGAGGAGGTCCGTCGGCGGCGGCGAGGAATCACCCGGGGGCGGGGAGGAATCAACCGGGGGCGGGGAGGGATCGACCGGGGCGGGTGCCCTGTTCGACACGTTGATCTCGGTCGATGCCCGCGACGACCTGCCGTACTTGTCGTAGGCGATGGCCGTTAGCGTGTGCGATCCGTCCGACACCGACGTCGTGTTCAACTCGCAGTTGTACGGCCCAGCGTGCTGGTCGCCGATGAATCGCCCGTCGAGTGCAAAATCGACTCGCGTGACCGCACTCGGCCGGTCGACGACGACCTGGCACTGGTCTCCTCGGAGGTCTCCTGAAACGACCTTGCCTGCCGTCGGGGTGCTCCACGAGACCTTCGGCGTGGCCGCAGCGGGCGTGGGGCGCCTGTTCCTCACGGAGATGACCTTCTCGGCCACCCTCGTGGCTCCGTTCCGGAAGAGCACCCGCGCGCGGAGGCGGTGGCGGCCATTGCTGAGACGACGAGTGTCGACGCCCCCCGGCACGGTCCAGGGCGTTGCACGGTCGAGGAAGATTCGCCGGCCGTCGACGTAGAAGGTCACGTTCCTGACCCGGCTCCGTCCGATGTGTGTGGCTGCCGAGAAGTTCTGGGTAGTCGACGACGCCGCCTGGACCGGCGCCCTGATCCCGATGTAGGGATGTGCCTGGGCCGAGCCGGCGAAGGCCATGCTCGCGACGATCGCGCCGATACCAACGACCCCTCGGCGAGCGGGGCGGGAGAACCAATTGGGTACTGAGGCGGTGCGGAGCGGTGACATATGGCGACGCGATCGTCGGGGGCGGGTGCACCCGTTCTCGTCGCCTCGAGCCGCCTGGGTGAGCGCATTCGCCTTGGGTAGTCCAAACGTCTAAGCTGCTCGACGGTTGTCGTAGGGATCGACCGTGTGGCTAAAGGTCTGCTTACTCGGCGCCACCGAATCGAATGTCGAGCAGCGGTCTTTCAGAGGGTCTTCCTCAGTCCGGGGACGTTTCACCGAGTCCTGCGGCCGATCAGTCCCGGCTGCGCGTGCTGCACGTCGGACCCGACCCCGAGGGTGCCGGCGGCATGGCGACCGTCATCGGCGGCCTGCTTTCCTCGTCGCTCGCTCGGCGTCACCGCCTCGAGGTGCTCCCGACCTACCGCACCTCCGACCCTCTGCGACGCCTAGCGATGTTCGCGGGCGCGCTCGTGAGGCTGGTCGCCTGGTGCGCGGGGAAGGGCGCGCGCGTGGTCCACGTGCACGCGACCGTACGGGGGAGCATGTACCGCAAGGCCGTGTGCGTTGCGCTGGCTAAGGCGCTGCGGCGCCCCGTCCTGGTCCACGTTCATGCCGGAGCGGCCGAGATCGAGGTCTTCCGCCGGCGACTCGGTCCGGTGCGTGCGGGACTCGTGCGGCGCGGCATCGGCATGGCCGATCGCATCGTCACCGTCTCAGAGGCCGGAAAGCTGGCCCTGGAGCGGTGCTTCGAGCTCCGCGACGTCTCCGTCGTGCCGAACGCGGCTCCCGCCGCCCCCGAGTCAGCGCGCGAGCGCTCTGAGCGAGACGGAGTCGGAATCCTCTACCTAGGCGGGTTCGCGAACCCGGTCAAGGGAGGTGACGTCCTGCTCGAAGCGCTCGCCTCCGTCGTGTCGGCTGCTCAGTCGGTGCGAGTTCTTCTGGCCGGACCCGGAGAGCTCCCCGAGGCGGCTGGACACCTGCTCGAGGAACATCCGTCGATCCGCTGGGTCGGTTGGCTCGACGAACACGGCAAGGCGGACGCGCTCGACCAGAGCGAGGTCTTCGTTCTGCCGTCTACCTCGGAAGGATTGCCGATGGCGCTGCTTGAGGCGATGGCACACGGTCTCGCCATCGTCGCCACGGACATGGGCGGGGTTCCGGACATCCTGACCGACGAGGTCGACGCCCTCTTGGTCACGCCCGGAGATGCAGATGGCCTGGCTCGAGCGATCCTCGAGCTCACGGAGGATCCGGCTCGCCGCGACGAGCTCGCGAGGAAGGCCGTGGCGCGTGCCCGGCGCCTCAACGAGTACGAGGTCTGCGGCCGGCTCGACGCGATCTATCGTGAGCTGATCAGCGGCTGAGCGGCACCCTCTCCCGCCTCGCTACTCGAGCTCTCGGCGCGCCTTCGTGGGTCGATGCCTATTGGCCCCCGCCGACGAGCTTCACCGCCGTCACCCCCGCCAGCAGGACGGAGGTCAGAACGAGGCCGGCCAGCGCCGGCGCAGCAGGCAACCTCGACCGATCCCGTGGCAGTCGGCTGGCTGCCAACGCGAACATGATCAGCACGAAGGGCTCCAGATAGCGCTGCCAGGCGGCCTCGGACGCGGAGTTCGCGACGGTGAACGCGACCCACGCCGTCAGCCAGATGAGGGCGTCCCGCCGCCCGAGCGCCAGCGTCCAAGCCGCGATCACGGCGGCGCCCAGGCCGGCGAGCCCGATCATGAGCACGGAATGGTCTCCGAGGGTGGGCAGCCGGTCGGCCACCTCCCACACACCGGTCGAACGGCCGTCGTCCACGTTGTAGGAGGTCGGAGGCAGGAGCGATAGCAGGGCGGCCACGATGGCGGCGGTCGCCATCACTCCGAGCGTTCGGCCCTTTGCGTCTAGCCGCTTGAACGGTCCCCAGAGGTATCCGCTGAAGAGCGTTCCAAAGCCACCGGCAAGCGCGAGCACCACGACGGGCATCGCCGCGTTGCCGCCGGCGTTGCCCTCGCCGGCGGGAGGCACGGCTCCGCCCCAGAGCAGGAAGAAGGCGGCCAGGGCGCCGACCGCCGGCAGGGCGGCAGCGACCATCGGCAGGCTTCGTCGCAGCCGTGGCCACGGTCGCGCAAGCAAGGCCTGCCGCAGGGAACCCCTCTCCCTCGCCTCGCCTCCGATCCATGCGGAAGCCACGAGCGGCGCGATGGCCCAGACCTGTATCTGGCGCGCGAGCACCAGGAAGAGAAGAGCCACGCCTCCGAGAAGCCACGCGCGTCGAGGGGCCTCGAAGGCGACGATGAGGATGGCGAGGATGGCGAGCCAGGCCGCGTCGTCGGGTAAGACCCATGCCGCGGATGAGAACGTGTACAGCGAGACGGCCAGCGGGAGTGCCAGGAGGACACTCTCGAGCGCTGAGCAGCCCCTGCTCCGGAAGTAGCCGGCGGCCAGCCCGACGAGCGCGACGCCGAAGGTCGCCCCGAGCAGGCGCATGGCCGTCTCATCCGTCCCGACCAACTGGGCGGCCGCAGCCAGGAGCAGGTGGTAGCCGGGCGTCGTCGCGGAGGAGTAGTTGACCAGGTCAATAGCCGGCCATTGGCCCGCGAACATGCGAACGGCACGCAGGTGAAAGACCTCTTGGTCGAGGTCGCCACGACTGGTCGGGAAGAGGTCGCCGAAGATGACCGCCGCCACCGCGGCCGCGAAGAGGGCGGCGAGGAGGCTCGGCGCGAGCCAACGGCCCGCTGGCGCACGCCTCA
>Ga0208612_1001210_pt1 | contig 10874 bp, 12 predicted proteins | sample AntDryMetagUQ889_FD_188089 | JGI IMG/M metagenome (GOLD analysis project Ga0208612, IMG submission 188089) | Polar desert microbial communities from Antarctic Dry Valleys - UQ889 (SPAdes) | ecosystem: Environmental > Terrestrial > Soil > Desert | place: Antarctic Dry Valleys | collected 2008-12-31 | reverse complement strand
CTGGACTCGATCCGGGCGGCCGCCAAGCCGGCCCGCAGCGGCTTTCTGTTCTACGTGGTCAAGCCGGGCACCTGCGGCGAGCACGACTTCTCGCGGACCAACGCGGAGTTCGAGGCCGACGTGGCCCGCTACAACCGCGAGCGCGAGCGCCTGGGCGGCAGGTCCCCCACGAAATGCTGAGCCGCCAGGCGTGACGCAAGCTTGGCTGCTCGGTGTGGCGGGGTTCCCCGTCGCCCACAGCCGCTCGCCCGTCATGCACGCTGCCGCCCTGCGCGAGCTGGGCCTTCCGTGGCGCTATCTCAAGCTGCCGCTGCCGCCGGAGCTGTTTGCCGAGGCCGCACGGGCCCTGCCCGCCGCAGGCTATGTGGGCGTGAACGTGACCGTGCCGCACAAGCTGGCCGCGCTCAGGCTGGCCGACCACTCCACCCCCACCGCGAAGGCCATCGGGGCTGCGAACACGCTCACGTTCACCGAGGCAGGCATCGAGGCCGACAACACCGACGCTCCGGGCCTGATCGGCGCGCTGGGGGAGTCTCCGAGCGGTCGCCGGGCGCTCGTGCTCGGCGCCGGCGGAGCGGGACGGGCCGCTGCGTGGGCGCTTCGCGAGGCGGGCGCCGAGGTGTCGGTCTGGAACCGAACGCCACAGCGGGCGCAGGCGTTGGCGAGCGAGCTGGCCGTCGAGCACACCCGGTGCCCGGGGCGTGGCGCGGAGCTGGTGGTCAACACCACATCGGTGGGCCTCGATCCGCGGACGGGCCAACGGGAGGCGCTCGAAGCATTGTCGCTCGAGGCGCTCGAGCCCCCGCCGGTGGTGGTGGACCTCGTCTACGCCGAGGACCCCACCGCGCTGACCGCGTGGGCGCGGGCCGGCGGATCCACCGTGGTCGACGGGCTCGAGATCCTGGTCCGTCAGGGGGCCCTCAGCCTCGAGCGCTGGACCGCGCGCGAGGCGCCGCTGCCAACCATGCGCGCAGCCCTGCGGCCCCCCGGCTGAGCGGCGCGGCGCATCGCGCCGGCTCAGCGCCTGACGATCAGCGTCCCCACCCGCCGCCGCTCGCCGGAGTCGGTCGGCCTGAAGCGGACCGGATAGCGCCCCGGCCGGTCGATCAGCAGCGGAAAGCTCGCCGGGGTGGAGGGTGCGGCCGGCGAGATCAGCGGGGGGCTCTCGAGCTCCACCTGCCCGGGCTCGCGTACCGACACGGTCAGGGTGGCGGCGTTGCCCACCGCCAGACGCAGCGAGCGCCGCCGCCCGCCTGCGGCGAGCTCGAGGCGCACCGGCGGGCGCACAGCGCCGTGGGGAAGCGACGCAGCAGCCGGCGGTCGGCTCTTGGCGCGCCTGGGCGCCTGCGACACGGCGGCTGCGAGGGCGGTGAAGCCGAGCACCATCGCGAACAGCAACAACGCACGGCGTACCTGCACCAAGCCGACTCTAGACGGATGGGACGGGCCTTCTTGCGGGGAGGGGGGCGGATCGGCCGGCCTCCACGCTTGGGGAGCCGATGGCCGTGTCACGGAGGCGATGGCCGCGAGAGGCGCCGTTGGGGTCAGGCCGAGCGCGCTCGGCGGCAGTGGGGCTCACGGGCCTGGTGACCCTTGCCGCCGCGGTGGCCGCACGCGGGATCGAGCCCGAGCTGGCGCTGCTGCTGCCCTTCGGCGTGCTGCTGATCGCCGTTGCCGTCATCGATCTCGAGCAGCGCGTGATCCCCAACAGGCTCGTCGCGCCGGCGCTGGCCTACGGCCTGGCGGCGGGCTCGCTGATCGACCTCGACGCCATGCCCGAGCGCATCGCGGCCGGGGCGGGGGCTTTCGTCTTCCTGCTGGTGCCCGCCCTCGCCTGTCCGGCGGGCATGGGCATGGGTGACGTCAAGCTGGCCGGCGTCATGGGCCTCTACCTGGGGCTCTCCGTGGTGCCCGCGCTGCTCGTCGCCTTCCTCACCGCAACGGCGGTGGGCGTCGCGATCATGGTGCGCGACGGTGCCGGCGCGCGCAGGTCGGGCTTGGCCTTCGGACCCTTCCTGGCCCTGGGGGCCCTGGTGGCGCTGCTCGCGGGACCGGAGATCACCGGCCTGTACCAGCACCTCGGCTCCCGCTGACCATGCCCTGCCGACCCGGACTCGCGGACCGGAGCTCGCACCCCGCCCAAGTAGGCTGGGGAGCGCCATGGCGCTTCGCTTCACAACGGCCGGCGAGTCGCACGGGCCGGGCCTCACCGCCGTCCTGGAGGGGCTTCCCGCGGGGCTCGAGCTGGCCCCCGAGGACATCGATCGTGACCTCGCTCGCAGGCAGCTCGGCCACGGGCGCGGCGGGCGCATGAAGATCGAGACCGACCGCGCAGAGGTGACCTCGGGGGTACGGCACGGCAGGACGCTCGGCAGTCCGATCTCGATGCGCATCGCGAACCGCGACTACGCCAACTGGGAGGAGCGCATGAGTCCTTGGCCGGTGAACGGCCAGGTCGAGGAGGTGCACCTGCCGCGTCCCGGCCACGCCGACCTCGCCGGTGTGCAGAAGTTTGGCTTCACGGACGTCCGCAACGTGCTGGAGCGCGCGAGCGCGCGCGAGACGACCGCGCGCGTCGCCGCCGGCGGCCTCGCCAAGGCCCTCCTGCGCGCGCTGGGCGTGGAGGTCTACAGCCACGTCACTCAGATCGGCTCCGTTCACGCGCCCTCGCGCGGGGAGCTGGCGCCGGAGGACTTCGCCGGCGTGGACGAGTCGCCGGTGCGCTGCCTGGACTCCGGCGCGTCCGAGTCCATGGTCGAGGAGATCAACCGCGCCAGGAAGGCCAACGAGTCGCTGGGCGGCGTCTACGAGGTGCGGGCCTTCGGCCTGGTGCCCGGACTGGGCTCCTACGTCTCGTGGGAGGAGCGCCTGGACGGTCGCCTCGCCCAGGCGATCATGTCGATCCAGGCGATGAAGGGCGTCGGCATCGGCGATGGCTTCGACTTGGCCGGCCGCGTGGGGTCGGAGTCCCACGACGAGATCTTTTTCGACGAGGGGAGCGGGTTTCACCGCGAGACAAATCGCGCCGGCGGGGTGGAGGGGGGCATGACCACGGGCGACCCGCTGGTCGTGCGTGGAGCAATGAAGCCGCTGCCCACGCTGACCAAGCCGCTTCGCTCGGTGGACCTCGCGACCCACCAGCCCGCGCAGGCGCTGCGCGAGCGCACGGACTCCTGCACGGTGCCCGCCGCGGGCGTGGTGGCGGAGGCGATGGCGGCGCTCGTGCTGGGCTCGGCCTACCGCGACAAGTTCGGCGGCGACCACGTCGACGACGCCACCGCCGCCCTTCGCGCCTACGAGGGGCGCATCGAGTGGAGGCGCTGACGGGGGAGGCCGCGCCTCGGGGCGGTCCGGGCGCGGACGGGGGCGCTCTCGTCTTCATCGGCTTCATGGGCGCGGGCAAGACCAGCGCCGCGCGCACTGTGGCCGCTGAGCTGGGGGAGGACGCCCTGGACTCCGATCGCGAGCTCGAACGCGAGCTCGGGGAGCCGCTGGAGCTCTACTTCGACCGCGAGGGCGAGGCGCTCTTCCGGCTGCGTGAGGAGGAGGTGATCCTCCGCCTGCTCGCGCGCGAGGACGCGCGCGTGGTGTCCCTCGGCGGCGGCTCGCTGGGCTCGGAGCGCGTGCGCGAGGCGCTTGGGCGCCACACCGTCGTCCACCTCGAGGTGGACCCCGACACGGCGTGGCATCGCGCCTCGGGCAAGGGCCGGCCACTGGCGCGCGACCGTGGGCGCTTCGAACAGCTGCACGAGGATCGCCTGGCCGTCTACGAAGCCGCGGCGCAGGTCACGCTTCCGCCCGCCGGGCGCACCGCCGTGCGCCATGCCGTGGCCGCCATGCAGGCGCTCGTGCGCGCTCCGCGTGGCACGCGCCTGGTCTGGGCCGCCGCGGAGTCGGGGCAGTACCCCGTCTTCTTCGGGCGGGGCCTGCTCACGGCGACCTTCTTCTGGCCCACCGACGGCCGGCGCTTCGCGGTGACCGACGAGAACGTGGGCGAGCTGCACGGCGTGCCCGCCGATCACCGCGTGACGGTGCCCGCCGGCGAGGAGCACAAGACGCTTGCCACCGCCGAGCACGTGATCCGCGAGCTGGCCCGCGCCGAGGCCGAGGGCGGCGACCTCGTGGTGGGCGTGGGGGGCGGCGTCGTGGGTGACCTGGCGGGCTTCTGCGCCGCGGTCTACCAGCGCGGCGTTCGCCACGTGCAGGTGCCCACCTCGCTGGTGGCCCAGGTCGACTCCGCCTACGGCGGCAAGACTGGGGTGGACGTTCCCGAGGGCAAGAACTACGCAGGCGCCTACCACCAGCCGAGCGCCGTGATCTGCGATCCCAGCGCCCTGGAGACCCTGCCCCGCGTGGAGCTGGCCGCCGGCTACGCGGAGGTGGTCAAGACGGCGCTCATCGCCGGCGGGGCTGTCTGGGGGCGGGTTCGCTCGGGTGAGGACCCCGACGACAAGACGGTCCTGAGCTGTCTGCGCACCAAGTTGGCGGTAGTGGCCGAGGACGAGCGTGACGCCGGACGCCGCCAAGTGCTCAACCTGGGCCACACGGTGGGCCACGCCCTGGAGGCGGCGACCGGGTACTCGCTGCTGCGCCACGGCGAGGCGGTGGGACTCGGGCTGCTGTGCGCGCTGCGGCTGTCGGGCCGCGGCGCCCTGCACGACGAGGTCGCCGGGCTCCTCGAGGCGCGCGGCCTTCCCACGCAGACCAACGGGGTGGACGTCGACGCGGTGCTCGCCCTCGTGGAGCGCGACAAGAAGCGCTCGGGGGGTACGGTGCCCTTCGTGCTGATCGAGGCGCCGGGCGAGGTGACGCCCGGACACGAGGTGGAGGCCGCCGCGCTGCGCGCTGCCGTCACGGAGGTGCTCGGACCATGAACCACCGCGTGGCGGTGATGCACGGCGTCAACCTCGACACCCTCGGACGTCGAGACCCGGCCATCTACGGGACGCTCACTCTCACCGAGCTCGAGGGAAAAGTTCGGCGCTTCGCCGAGGAGTTCGGCTTCAGTGCCTCGTTCTTCCAGACCAACCACGAGGGCGAGTTCTGCGAGGAGCTGCACCGGACCGCCGAGCGCAGCGACGCGGTGGTGCTCAACCCCGGCGCCTGGACGCACTACTCCTACGCGATCCGCGACGCCCTGGAAGTGGCCGCGCTGCCCGCGGTGGAGGTCCACATCTCCGACATCGAGAGCCGCGAGGAGTGGCGGCGCCACTCGGTTATCCGCGACCTTTGCGTGGGCCACGTGCAGGGCAGGGGCATGGACGGCTATCGCGACGCGATCGAGATGCTGCGGGCCGCGCTGTGAGCACCCGGGCAGACCGCCTGGCCGAGCTCCTGAGCGAGCGCGAGCTGGACTGCCTGCTGGTCTCCGACCTCACGAACGTCCGCTACCTCACCGGCTTCACAGGCACGAACGGCGCGGCGGTGGTGAGTGCAGACGAGCGCCTGTTTCTCACAGACTTCCGCTATGTCGAGCGCGCCGCGGCCGAGGTGCGCGAGTTCGAGCGCCTGCCGGCGGGACGCGAGCTGCTCAAGGACCTCGCGCCGCGCCTCAGCGGCCGAGCGGGGTTCGACGACGAGCACCTGAGCGTGCGCGCCCACCGCCGGCTGGCCGACGCCCTGTCCGAGGGCGTCGAGCTCGTGCCCGCGGGGGGGCTGGTCGAGCGCCTGCGCGAGGTCAAGGACGAGGCCGAGGTGACGGCCATGGCCGAGGCGGCCAAGCTCGGCGACTCGATCTACGAGTACCTCGTCGAGCGGGGTCTGGTGGGGCGGACCGAGCGCGAGGTGGCCGTGGACCTCGAGCGCGAGATGCGGTTGCGCGGCGCTCGAGACCCCTCCTTTCCCTCCATCGTCGCGGCCGCTGCCAACGGCGCACTCCCGCACGCCGAGCCGCGCGATGTCGAGATTCCGCGCGACACGCTCGTGGTGCTCGACCTGGGCTGCGTCGTGGACAGCATGTGCTCGGACTGCACGCGCACCGTTGCCACGGGCGAGCCGAGCTCTGAGGCGCTCGAGGTCTACGAGCTCGTGCGCCGAGCGCAGGCGGCCGCGCTCGAGGCCGCCCGGGTGGGCATCCCCTGTCGCGACGTGGACGCCGCCGCCCGTTCGCTGATTGAAGAAGCGGGCCACGGCGAGCGCTTCGGCCACGGCCTGGGGCACGGCGTGGGCCTCGAGGTCCACGAGGGCCCGCGGCTGACCAAGACCGCCGAGGGCGAGCTGCGCGCGGGCAACGCCGTGACGATCGAGCCGGGCGTGTACGTGCCGGGCGAGGTAGGCGTGCGGATCGAGGACCTGGTGATAGTGGGCGAGGACGGCCTTCGCAACCTGAGCGGCTTTCCCAAAGCGCTCGTCACCGTCGGCTGATGATCCTCGCCGCAGCCGCGGCCTTCACCGGCGCCTCTGTCCAGTCGGCTACGGGCTTCGGCTTCGCGCTGGTCCTCAGCCCGGCCCTGTTCGCCGCGGTCGAGCCCTTCGAGGCGGTGTTCGCGCTGCTGGTGCTCGGGCTCGTGCTGAACCTGCTCGTGCTGCGCGATGCCCATCGGGCCGCAGAGGGCGGGCGGGTGCGATGGGACGCGCTTCGCCCGCTGCTGGCGGCCGCGCTACCGGGCCTGGCCGTGGGTGCCGCACTGCTGGCGCTGGCGCCCAAGCCTGCGCTGCAGGTGGCAGTCGGGGTCGGCGTGGTGGCAGCGGCCGCGCTGGTCTGGCGCGCGCCCGAGCCCTCCGCGGATCGCTCGGGCAGCGGGTCGGGCGCCCTGGCCGCGGGCCTCGCGAGCGGCGCGCTCACCACCTCGGTCAGTCTGAGTGGGCCACCGCTCGTGCTGTGGCTGCGCGCGCGGGGCCTGGCGCCGGCCGAGCTGCGGGCTTCGCTCGCCGCCGCCTTCCTGGTGCTGAACCTCGTCGGCGGCGCCTTCGTGGTGGTCGCGGGCGGAGTGTCTGAGCTGGTCGACCCGGCCGTGATCGTGCCGTTGCTTGCCCTGGTGGTGGCCGGTCACCTGCTCGGCGCGACGGTGTTTCGCCGCTTGGACCCGATTCGCTTCTCGGCGGTGACGCTGACCCTGGTGGCCGCGGGCGGCCTGGCGAGCGTGCTCGCCGGGCTCTCGGCCGCTTAGGGCCCGCGCATCAATATCCGCCCGATCGCTTATTTCTGCGCGAACCCTTAGCCCACCCCGGCGGCCGACAGGAAGCTCACTCCGGTGAGCCGTTCCGAGGCCTCCCACAGCCGGCTTCCGTTTTCGGGGTGGTACGCCGGCGGTATCGCCTCGACCTTCTTCGGGAAGCCCCGGAACTCGCCGGGGCCGTCCGGGCCGTAGTACTCGCCGCCCTGCACGCCGGGCGCCGTGGCGGCGTAGAGCGTGGGCAGGGCGCCGCGCTCTGCGCTCTGGGCCACGATGAGGTTGCTGATCTTCATCGCCGCTTTCGCGATCCCGGTCGGCCCGGTGCTCTGCAGGTTCGTGGCCGAGTAGCCGGGGTGGGCGAACACACTGATCGCCGGTGACCCACTCTCGCGCAGGCGCCGGTCGAGCTCGACGGCGAAGACGGCGTTGGCGAGCTTCGAGCCCTGGTAGGCACCGCGGGGGCTGTAGGAGCTCTCCTTCTGCAGGTCGTCGAAGTCGAGCTTTCCGCCCTTGTGCTCGTTGCTGCTCAAGGTCACGATCCGGCCGGAGTCGGAGCGCTGCACGGCTTCCAGCAGCAGCCCGGTCAGCGCGAAGTGGCCGAGGTGGTTGGTGCCGAATTGGAGCTCGAAGCCGTCGCTGGTGGTCTGCTGCGGGGTCATCATCACCCCGGCGTTGTTCACCAGCAGGTCCACCCGCTCACCCCCGAGCTCGCCGGCGAAGCGGCGCACCGAGTCGAGGCTGCCGAGGTCGAGCTCGAGCACGCGTGGCTTCGTGGCGCCGGTCTCGGCCTGGATCTCGGCGGCGGTGGCCTCGCCCTTGTCCGCGCTCCTGCTCGCCACCACCACGTCCGCGCCGTGGCGAACCAGCTCGAGCGCGGTGATGCGGCCCAGCCCGCTGTTGGCCCCGGTCACGATCGCGACCTTCCCCGACTGATCGGGGATGTCGCCGGCTGTCCACTTGTCGCTCATCGCTCTAGGCCTCGATCACGAACGCCACGTCGTCCACGTAGCAAGGTGGTCACTTGGTCCAGGTGGGTGCAGGTGGGCATGTGTTCCAGTCTTGCGAACCGCGCAAGCCCTGTGCTCGACTGGCGCGCAAGCGCGCTTGCGAGAACACCGGCAAAGATGCGAACATGCGTTCCCCTATGGTGATCTGTGCGCTAATCCCCCGCTTCGAGCTGGTGGCGGCCCTGGCGCAGCGGCGCGCGCTGTCTGGATTGAGCGAGCGGTGCTCAGCCGAGATCGATCGGTCCGGTGCTCACCCGACCGACGCTCGGGCTGCGCTCCGGCCCAAACGCCCGGCCTGCGCTCCTGCGCTACTGGCCGAGCCCGTTGCGCTGGCTCCCGAGGCCGGCCGCGAGCAGATGGTGGGCGAGGTCTCCGCGCCGGCCGAGGCCTTTGGCGTGGTGCGCGGGATGCGGGTGGGGGAGGCGCTGACGCGCTGTCCCGAGCTGCGCCTGGTGTCGCCCGACCCCGAGGGTGTCCGCAAACTGTGGTCCGCGGTGCTCGATCGCGTGGAGAGCCTGGGCGCCGCGCCCGAGTCCGACCACGCGGGAGAGGCATACTTCGAGGCCGAGGGGCTGCACGGGCTGCACGGGGACGGGCTGGCCGGGGTCCTCGCCGTTGCGAGACGGGCGCTCGGGAGCGCACGCCTGGGGGTGGGGCCAAGCCGCTTCGCCGCCTACGCGGCGGCCCTGCAGGCCCGCCCGCGTCAGCTCGCCCATGCACCCGATCCCCAGCCGCTTGGCCCCCGGCCTGCTTCCGCGGGCGCCGTAGTCGTCGAGCCGGCCGACGTCTCTCGCTTCCTCGCCCCTCTGCCGGTGGGCCTGCTGCGCGTGCGGCCCGAGCTGTCCTCGCTGCCCGAGACCCTCGAGCGCCTGGGTCTGCGCACCCTCGGCGAGCTGGCCGCCCTGCCCTCGCGTTCGGTGGCCGAGCGCTTCGGCCACCCGGGCCTGCTGGCCCTCGACCTCGCGCGCGGGCGCGACACCCCCCTGGAGCCCCGCCGCCCGCCCGAACCGGTCACAGAGCGCCTGGACCTGCCCGAGGCCGCCTCGGGCCAGCAGCTCGAGCGGGCGCTGGAGCTGCTGGTCGCCCGCCTGCTCGCCCGCCGCGAGCGGCGTGGCCGCTCTCTGCGCGCGCTGGCGGTCTCGGCGCGCTTCGTGGCCGGGGGCACCTGGCGCCAGGCGGTCACCTTGCGCACGCCCAGCGCCGATCCGGAGCGCATTCGCCTCGCCCTGGGCACGCGCCTGGCCGAGCTCCCGGCACCGGCCGACTCGCTGGGCCTGGAGGTCGAGTCCTTTGGCCCGCCGGCCCACGAGCAGGGCCGCCTGGTGCACGACCCGGCGGCAGTGCGCCGCGAGCGCCTGGGGGAGGCGGTGCGTCAGGCCCGCCAGTCGGCGGGGCCCGAGGCCGCAATGCGCATCCTCGAGGTCGACCCCGGCTCGCGCCTGCCCGAGCGCCGGGCCTTGCTGGCGCCCTTCCTCGACGAGAAGCGGCGTAGCGGGTGAGCTCGCGCCGGCTCTCCGAGCCCCGCCCCGTGACCGTGCGCCCAGGCCACGGCGGGGTGCCCGAGTCGGTCTCGGGCACCTCGGTCGAGGCCGTCCGCGAGGAGTGGGTGGTGGAGGACCTGTGGTGGACGGGCCGCCCGCTGCGCCGGCGCTACTTCGAGCTTGTGCTGGCCGACGGGCGCAACACGGTGGTTTTCCGCGACCTCATCCGCGGGCGTTGGTACGCCCAGCGGGCGTAGGGGCAACGACCATCGAGGCCCAGCGGAGGAGATCACGGCACAGCCGGCGGCGATCCGGGACAATCAGCGCCGGTGATCGTCTACGAGAAGAGCACCTGCACCACCTGCCGGGAGCTGGCGGCTCTGCTGGAGGAGGAGGGCGTCGAATTCGACCGCGTCGACTTTCACATCGAGCCGCTCAGCGAGGACGAACTGTACGCGCTGGTGGGCAAGACGGGCCGGCCCGCCAGCGAGCTGTTCCGCGCTCGCGAGCCCGTGTATGAGGAGCTGAAGCTGGGCGAACGGGAGGTGGACGACGAAGAGGCCATCAAGCTGATGGCCGAGCACCCCGAGCTCATGCAGCGCCCGGTGGTCGAGCGCGACGAGCGCGCCGTGCTGGCGCGTCCCGTGGAGCGAGTGCGCGAGCTGCTCGAATAGTGGGCGGCTCGGCGACCATCCCCGAGGTGCGGGGGGCTCAGTCCCCGAGCATGCTGAGATCCCCGGGAACGTCCACGGCGTGTTGCTGGAGCACTGCGAGCGGGACGATCTCGAGCGCCCGTTCGTGAGTGGAAGCCAGCACCACGTAGGCGGCCGCGCCGTCCTCGTGAGCGCGTAGCCAGTTCACCGCGGTCACACACCAACGGTCGCCGGGCGCGAGGCCCGGGAAATGGTATTCAGGCCTAGGCGTGCTGAGGTCGTTGCCGATGCGGCTCTGGTGCTCGAGAAACTCCGCCGTCGCCACTGCGCAGATCGTGTGGCTGCCCCGGTCCTCGGGGCCGGTATGGCAGCACCCGTCTCGATAGAAGCCGGTGACAGGGTCGCTGCCGCAGGGCTCGAGCTTCGCACCCAACACATTTCGGTCGATCACCGCAGCATTATCGCCGGCCGACGCGATCGGCGATGACAGCCTGTCCATCGCCGCCTGCGCCAGGTCTCGAGCCGGGGTCACGTCCCATAGCGTGGTGTAGGAGCGCAGCGGACGGAAGGTAGTTCCGGCCACCGCGGCGCTCACCATCGTCGGACTTCCGAAGGTTC
>Ga0208612_1001209_pt1 | contig 10878 bp, 10 predicted proteins | sample AntDryMetagUQ889_FD_188089 | JGI IMG/M metagenome (GOLD analysis project Ga0208612, IMG submission 188089) | Polar desert microbial communities from Antarctic Dry Valleys - UQ889 (SPAdes) | ecosystem: Environmental > Terrestrial > Soil > Desert | place: Antarctic Dry Valleys | collected 2008-12-31 | reverse complement strand
GCTCCGCCGGCCGCAGCCTCACGCAGCCGCGCGCCCGCCCGCTCGAGCTCCGCCTGCTCGCGACCGCCGCCCAGGCGCTCCGCCTCGGCATACACGTCGGCTGCCGACAAGCCGTTTGCGAAAGGGATCAGCACGAGCGCGAACTCATTCGGATCGGGCAGCGGCCCGACGCGCTCCCCCGCGCCACTCACGTATGCGAGTCCGGGATCGAGCTGGGACGTGACGTCCGCCCCGAGCCGCGCGGCGATTGCCTCCAACCCGTCAACCTCGCCGCGAGCCAGGCGCAGCACCGCCGCCGCGTCGGCTGAGCCGCCGCCGAGCCCGGCGGCGATCGGGATGCGCTTGTCGATTTCGATCCGAAGCGGTGGGCCCTGCCAGCCCCCCTCACGCAGCGCGGCCAGCGCAGCAGCCGCCAGGTTGGGTCCGGCAACGTCTTTACACACGACCTCGTCCACATCCGCCTCGGCCACGGCGAGCCGATCAGCCAGGGTGAGCGGGCAGAAGAGCGACGCGACCTCGTGCAGGCCGTCAGCCCGGGAGGGCCCGACAAGCAGCGCCAGGTTGAGCTTGGCCGGGGCGCGCAATGCCTTCACCGCCCGAGCTCCTGCGCGAGCTGGACGAACTGCGGGGGCTCCAGTTCCTCGGCCCGAACGGTCGGGCTCAGGCCCACGGCCTCGAGCGCGGCCAGCACGCGCTCGCGCGACTCGACCCCCGCCATCGCAACGGAGCGCGCAAGCGCCTTGCGCCTGTGCGCGAACGCCCCGCGCACCAGCGCCGCCGTGGCATCCCCGGGCCACGACGCGATCCGCTCGAGCCCGATCAACGCCGAGTCGACGCGCGGGCGCGGCCTGAAGACGGCGCGATCGACGCGCCGCAGGAGCCGCGCTCGTGTGCAGAGCTGCGTCAGCACGCTGGGGGAGCCGTATGCCTTGGTGCTCGGCTTGGCCGCCAAGCGCTCGGCGATCTCGAGCTGCACCATCACCGTCCAACGTTGGAGTCCACCCAGTTCCGCCAGGGTTCGAATCAGGATCGGCGTCGCGATCGAGTAAGGCAGATTCGCGACCAGAGCGGTCGGGGCCGGTACAAGACCCGCCAGGCCCACGTGCATCGCATCGCCGAAGACCGGAGTCACGTTCGAATGCATGGCGGCCAACCCCTCGAGCCGCTCGCGCAGCCCCGTATCCAACTCGACGACGTGCACATGCGCCGCCTGTGCGGCCAAGCGCTCGGTCAATACGCCCTCTCCCCCGCCCACCTCCAAGACGACGTCGCTGGGGTCAAGCTCGGCGTGGCGCAGAATGGCGTCGAGCAGGTTCGTGTCGGCCAGGAAGTTCTGGCCTAACCGTGCCATTTGAAAGCCCTCTGCGCGTTCGCCGTCACCAGCCGCTCGAGCTCCTCGTAGGCCTCACCCCGCGCCGCCGCGACCTGCCGCGCAGTTTCGACCACGAACGCCGGCTCATTGGGCTTGCCGCGCCGCGACTGCGGCGCCAGATAGGGCGAGTCCGTCTCGACCAGGATCAGCTCGTCCGGGACCAGCCTGGCGGCGTCGCGCAGCGCCTGGGCCTGCGGATAAGTCGCGTTGCCGGCGAACGAGCAGAACCAGCCGTGCCGGGCCGCGTCGGCGACGCGCTCCGGCGGGGCCGAGAAGCAGTGCATGACCACGGCGACGCCGTCGGCCTCGGCGGCCAGCAGGTCGAAGCACTCGGAAACGGCGTCACGGTCCGGGCCATCTCCCGACCGCACGTGGATCACCACCGGCTTCACCACTTCGCGAGCGATCTCGATCTGGTCGCGAAACGCGCGGAGCTGGTCGTCACGAGGGGCGCCGTTGCGGAAGTAGTCAAGTCCCGACTCACCGACCGCTACGACCTCCGGCCGCTCGGCCAGCGCGCGCAGGTCCGCCCGCGCCGTTGGGTCCCACCCCTTGGCCGAGTTGGGATGGCGCCCGACGCTCGCGAACACGGCCCCGTGCTCGCGGGCCAGGGCGACCGCGCTGCGGTTCGTTTCCTCGTCGAGGCCCACGGTCAGGATCCGCTCGACCCCTACGGCCGCGGCACGCCTGACGACAGCGGCAGCGTCATCCCCACGCAGCCCGATATGAGAGTGGGTATCGACCACGCGGGAGAGTCTAGGTCGGCCGCCGAAACCCCCCGCAGGGGATGGACTAAGCGTCCAGCTTCGGAAACAGCGATTCGATGCGCTCCACCTTGGAGCCGCCGCCCCGGGACCCGAACGCCGCCAGTCCGCGCTCGCCCTCGGCCAGCGCGGCCAGGAGCTTCTCGGCCGACTCGGGGATGTATGGCAGCAGGGCGAGCGCAACCACCCGAAGGCCCTCAACAAGGTTGTAAAGAACTCGATCGAGGCGCTCCGCCGACGCTTCGTCCTTCGCCAGCTCCCACGGCTTGGTCTCCTCGACGTAGCGGTTGAGGCGGCGTATCCGGGCCCAGATCGCCTCCAGCGCTTGGCTCAGCGCGTAGCGGTCGAGCAGGGCGCTCACCTCCTCGGAGAGTGCCGCCAAGCCACCGTCGCCTGCCGCCAGGGCCGGATCGACCTCGGCGTTCGGCACCACACCTTCGCGGTAGCGAACCAGCATCGCGAGGGTGCGGCTGGCGAGGTTGCCGAGATCGTTTGCGAGCTCGCCCTCGTAGCGGGCCTCGAACCCCGCAGTCGACACGTTTCCGTCCTGCCCGAAGGAGACCTCGCGAAAGCAATAGAAGCGCAGGGCGTCGGCTCCAAAGCGCTCGATCACCTCGTTCGGGTCAAGCACGTTGCCCAGCGACTTCGACATCTTCTTCTCACCCATGAGCAGGTATCCGTGGACGTAGACCGACCGCGGCAGGTCGAGGCCGGCGGCCAGCAGGAAGGCGGGCCAGTAGACGGCGTGGAACTTCAGGATGTCCTTGCCGATCACGTGGACGCCCGGGGGCCAGAAGCGATCGGTCAGGTCCTCCCCGTCGCGGGCGTAGGACAGTGCCGTGTAGTAGTTGAGGAGGGCGTCGAACCAGACGTAGACGACCTGGTCGGATTGCCACGGAAGCGGCACTCCCCAGCCCACCTTGGCCCGGGAGAGCGACACGTCCTTGAGGCCACCCTCGATGAACGACAGCGCCTCGTTTCGGCGGAAGTCGGGCTGGACGAAGTCGGGACGCTCCGCGTAGAGCGCCTTCAGATCGTCCTCGAAGGCCGACAGCCGGAAGAACCAGTTCCGCTCCGTCTCCCGTGCAAGCGCGATCTCGTGGATCGGGCACGTGTTGCCCGGGCCAAGCTCCGATTCCGTCTTGAAGTCGGCACACCGCGGGCAGTACCAGCCCTCGTAGGTGCCTTCGTATACGTGGCCTGAGTCGTGCACCCGCTGCACGACCTCCTGGACCTTGGCGACGTGCTCGGCATCCGTGGTGCGGATGAAAAAGTCGTTCGAGGCGCCGACCCGGCCGACGATTTCCTCGAACCGGGGGGCGTTCAAATCGACCAGCTCCTGCGGACTGATCCCCTGGCGCTCAGCCGCCTGGGCAACCGGCTCGCCATGCTCATCGGTGCCGGTCAGAAAGAAGACGTCCTCGCCCCGTTGGCGCATGTGCCGAGCCAGAATGTCGGCGGCAATCGTTGAGTAAGCGTGGCCCAGGTGCGGCTCAGCGTTGACGTAGTAGATGGGGGTGGTGACGTAGAAGCTCACGACGTCTATTCGCGCGGCTCGCGACCCGTGAGGGCGGTGTACAACTCGTTCGCCCGGGTCCCGGTCAGGGCCGCGACCACGCCGGCCGCGGCGCGCGGCCGGGCGCCGGACTTGACGAGGCGGCGCAGAGCATCGACGGCGAAGGCGAGGTCGGGAGCGGATGCGGTGCTGTCCGCAGCCGGCCCGAGGACGACCACGATCTCCCCCTTCACGTCGTCGCGAAACTTGCGCGTCAACTCCCCCAAGGTGCCGCGCACGACCTCCTCGTGGAGCTTCGTCAACTCACGGCACACCGCAGCCGGGCGGTCCGGTGCCAACGCGGCGAGGGCCGCAAGCGAGTCAGGCAGGCGGCGGGGAGACTCGAAGGCCACCACGGTCTCACCGCCGCCCAACACCCGCTCGAGCTCGCCTGCGCGGCGTGGCAGGAAGCCCTCGAAGCGCCAGCGATCCGTGGGCAGGCCCGATGCCACGAGCGCGGTTGTTATGGCGGACGGGCCGGGCAAGACCTCGACCTCCTGACCACGTTCGATGGCCGCCGCGATCAGGCGGAAGCCCGGATCAGAGATCGCGGGCGTCCCGGCATCGGAGATCAGGACCACCTTGGCGCCGCGCTCGATCGCCTGCGCGAGCTGGCGCGCGCGATCTGCCTCGTTGCCTTCGTGGTTGGAGATCAACTTGGGCCGCTCGATCTCAAGCCGTTCATAAAGGCGGCCCGTCCGTCGCGTGTCCTCGCAGGCCACGATGTCGGCCTCCGCCAGGACCCGCCGGGCGCGCTCCGACAGATCCTCCAGGTTCCCGATCGGAGTCGGGCAGACGATCAGCCGGCCGGGCATCAGGCGCCGCTCTCGATCATCGCCATCGCTGCCGCACCGATCATCCCGGCCTCCGGCCCAAGCTCAGCGGGAACGACCGGCGTCTTGTTCATCGGAACGAGGGCGCGCTTTTGCATCTCGTCCCGGGCCGGGCCCAGGAGCAGCTCTCCAGCGGCCATGACGCCACCGCCCACGACGATCACCTCCGGCTCGAAGATGTTGGCGATCGAGCTGAGTCCGGCGCCCAGACGGCGGCCGATCGTGGCCACGACCTGGATCGCGACGCGGTCCCCGGCGAGCGCCGCGATTGTGGCTTGGCGGCCATCCACGATTTCTTCCTCCAGAGCCAGCTTGCCCAGCGCGGACTCCGGGTTGCGCGCCGCGGCGAGGCCAGCCTGCTGTCCCAGAGCGGTGCCCGACGCGAGCGCCTCCAGGCAACCGCGGTTCGGGCAGGAGCCCTGGCACGGTGGCCCGTCTTGGTCGATGACCATGTGCCCGAGCTCCGCGCCCGCACCTGAAGAGCCGCGATACACCTCTCCGCCGAGGATGAGGCCGCCACCGATTCCGGTGCCGATCGTCAGGAGGACAGCGTTGCGACTGCCGCGTGCGGCTCCCCATCGGTGCTCTGCCAGGGCAGCCGTGTTGCCGTCGTTGTCGATCGAGACGGGTAGGGACAGGCGATCGGAAATCAAGTCCCGAATCGGAAGGTCGGTGATCGGCAGGTTCACCGCCTGGATCGCGAGCCCCCGCTCGTGGTCGATCGTACAGGGCACCCCGAGCCCGATCGCTGCGACATCCGGGTGGGCGGCAACCGCAGCGTGCAGCTCCGCCTCAAGGGCCGCCATCACCTCGTCGCTCGTTTGGCCAAGACTTGACCTCTCGGAGCGATGCAGCACCTCAGGGCCCTCTCCGACGACGCCGGTCAGAAGCTTGGTGCCCCCGAGATCGACGCCCACGGCCTCGCTCACGGAGTGTGTGTCGGGTGAAGGTGGCGGGGCCATGAGGGAGTATTTCTAGTCAATGAGTCCGAATGACGAGGGGGGGCGCCCCGAGCGACCCGACTACAAGGTCTACAAATCGCGTCGCTTTGCGCTGCCGGGACGCGATTCCGGCGACGCGCCGAAGCTCGGTAAGGATGACGCCAAAGCGCCGCGAGCGCTGCGCGCCTCGAAGGAGCCGAAGCCGCTGAAGGCCGAGCACGAAGGTGGCCGCCCGTGGCTCCGGATCGCGGGACTGATCCTGTTCGGCTGGCTACTCTTGAGCTTCCTGTCGTTCGCGATCTCCGCCACGATCCAGAAATCGAAGCTGGCCGATACCGGCGGCCTGCTCGGCGGGAACCCCCTCCTGGTCGCGGTCCCGCAGAACATCCTGGTGCTTGGCACCGACGTGCGCTCGGATGAATTCGCGTCATCGGAAGCGGTTGCCGACAAGTGCGTCGAGGCGGCCGCGTCGGGCGAGGCGCCGCCCTCGGAATGCTCAGGGTCAAGAGCGGACACGATCATGATCCTGCGTGCTGGCGGTGGGGCATTCGAGAAGCTCTCGATCCCGCGGGACGTGTACGCCTCGATTCCCGGGCAGGCGAATCAGAGGATCAACGGAGCGTTCGCCTTCGGTGGCGCCGAACTTCAGATCCAGGCCGTCGAGGCGTTCCTCGGCATCGACATTCACCACGTCGCGATCGTCGACTTCGGTGGTTTTCGCGACTTCATCAACGCGATTGGAGGCGTCAAAGTCGACCTGCCGCGCCGAGTCTGCAGCGAGATCTCCGGCACGTTCAAGATCAGCCTCCAGCCGGGTGAGGTGACCCTGAGCGGTGAGAAGGCCCTGGCCTTGGCCCGGACGCGCACGTCGACCTGCGGCCCGCCGATCGACGACCTCGACCGCAACCGGTTCCAGCAGCTGATCCTGAACGGGATCAAGGGCCGCTTGACCGATCCGCTGCGCATCCCGCGCAACTTCCTGTTCGGGCCCCTGATCGGCTGGAACGCGCCCAAGGCGATGGTCTCCGACATGGGTGGCCTGGCGATGCCGCAGCTGGCGATGGCCGCCGTAATCGGGGGCAGCTCGGACACCGTCGTCTTGAAGCCGTCGGGCCCGGGGCCATCCGGAAGCCTCGTCGTATCCGTCGAGAAGTGCATCAAGGCCGTGCGCCGCCTGACGGGCGACGAGCCGGATAACCAGCCGGTCTGCAGCCCGGCGGGTTAGCTGTCGCGACCGGAACCGCTGTCCGAGCCCGACGACTTCGAATCGGACGACTTCGAGCCGGAGGAACCGCTGTCGGTCGAACCGGACGAGCCGCCATCGGACGAGCTGGAGCCAGATGACCCCTTCTCGCCACTGGAGCTCGAGTCTGACTCCGTCGCCGCTGGCGTCTTCGCGCCCTTGCGGGCGTAATCGGTCGTGTAAAAGCCCGATCCCTTGTAGTGGATCGCAGGGGCTGAGAGCACGCGTTCGCAGGGCCCCCCGCATTCCTGGCATTCGGAGATCGAATCCTCCGACATGCTCTGGAATGCCTCGAAAGCGTGGCCCTTGGTGCATCGGTACTCGTAGATGGGCATCGCTGTGATTATCGCGGACCCGCACGGCAGTAGCCTGCGGGCCATGACTGACGCGCAGGCCAAGGCCGACCCGCCGGTGGATGTCACGATGGACGAGATCGTCTCACTGTGCAAGCGGCGTGGGTTCGTCTTTCCCTCGTCGGAGATCTACGGAGGGCTGGGCTCAACCTACGACTACGGGCACTACGGCGTCCTGCTGAAGACGAACGTCAAGAACGAGTGGTGGCGCTCGATGCTGACCGAGCGGGACGACATCGTCGCGCTCGACTCGGCGATCCTTCAGCACCCGAAGGTGTGGGAGGCGTCAGGGCACCTGGACGGCTTCACCGATCCGCTGGTCGACTGCCGTGCGTGCAAGCAGCGCTTTCGCGCCGATCACCTCGATCGCGAAGAGCTGTGCCCGGCGAAAGCCAGCCTGCCGAAGTCGGAGGACCGCCGCCACGACCTGACCGACGTGCGCCAGTTCAATCTGATGTTCGAGACGACGGTGGGCCCCGTCAAGGAAACAGGATCCAGCGCCTTTCTGCGACCGGAGACCGCGCAGGGGATTTTCATCAACTTCAAGAACGTGCTCCAGTTCGGACGAAAGAAGCCGCCGTTCGGGATCGCGCAGGTCGGGAAGTCGTTTCGCAACGAGATCACGCCAGGCAACTTCATCTTCCGCACGCGCGAGTTCGAGCAGATGGAGATGGAGTTCTTCGTTCCCCCCGATGACGCCGCCATGTGGTTCGAGCACTGGTGCAAGGAGCGCTTCGACTGGTACTTGAAGCTCGGGATCCGCCCCGATTACCTGATGCTGCGCCCGCATGATGCCGACGAGCTCTCGCACTACTCGTCGGGAACCTCCGACGTCGAGTACCTGTTCCCGATCGGCTGGTCCGAGCTCGAGGGCGTGGCCAACCGCGGCGACTTCGACCTGTCCCAGCACGCCAAGTTTTCAGGCGAGAAGCTCGAGTACTTCGACCAGGCAACCGGCGAACGCTACGTGCCGCATGTGATCGAGCCCGCGGCCGGTGCCGACCGCGCTGCGCTCGCGTTCCTCGTCGATGCATACGAGGTCGAGGAGGTCGAGGGCTATAAGCAGCGCACCGTGTTGCGCCTGCATCCGCGCTTGGCGCCGGTCAAGGTCGCCGTTTTGCCGCTGGTCTCGAAGGAAGGGATGCCCGCGCGGGCGCGAGCGATCTTCGAGGACCTGCGGCCGCACCTGCAAGCCGAGTACGACGAGGGGGGCTCGATCGGCAAGCGCTACCGCCGCCAGGACGAGATCGGGACGCCCTTCGGCGTCACCGTGGACGGCGAGACCATGACGGACGGGACCGTGACCCTGCGCGAACGCGATTCACTGAAGCAGGAGCGCGTTCCGGCCGACGAGCTGGTCCCGATGTTGACCGCCAGGCTGGCGGAGGATTGGGTCAGCCCGAAGCTTTCCTGACCTCATCGGCCCCGGGCGATGGTCCCCGCCCTGACGACCCGCGTATTCACACCGCGTATGCGAAGCGCCCCGCCCGCGGTCGAGTTGACCACCCTTCAGGGCGTCGACCCCGAAGCGACGGGCGGCCGTGCTTGCTCGAGGCCGGCGTCGAGCGGATCGGAAGCGACGTGGGCCATCGGATGAGGTTAGCCTTGCCGGCCCCAGCGCTCACCCGCGCCGAAGCGCTCGAGGCCGAGCCAGTAGAGACCCATCGCGACCTCGACGACCCGGTCGCGAGGCACGGCACGAGGGCTGTCGAGCCACCAGCCCGCCGTGAACTGGATGCCGCCGGCGATCAGGTGCGCGAGCACGGCGGAGGTCTCCTCGACGGCAAGGTCGCCGGGTTGCGGCGGCGGCGCGTCGGCAACCATCATCGAGGCAACGGCGCCTGCCGCCTCCTCGCGGAGACGGTCGAGGGCCTCGCCTGCATCGGGGTCGGCGACGTTGCGGGTAAGCAGCCGGAGCGCGGTGGGTCGCTCCTCGGCGAACTCGAGGAAGGATTCGATGCCGGCGCGAAGCCGCGCTTCGTGACCCTCACCCCTGCTGATCGCGCCCACTACGCGCTCGATCAGCTCGTGGACGAAGGTGTCCAGCAAGGCGATCTGAAGCTCGCGCTTCGAGTTGAAGTGCTCGTAGATCAGCGCTTTCGAGAAGCCGCCGTGCCCGGCGACGTCGTCAAGCGACGCCCGGTCGAACCCGCGCTCGGAAAACACGTGTAGCGCGCTCTCCAGGATCGCCTGGCGCCGATCGGCGGCAGACATCCGTCTACGCGGGGTGCCGGAACTCCTCTCCACGGCGCACAACCCTACTAACTGACTCGTCGGTCAGTTATTATCGGCACACCCACGCGAAGAGGAGGCAGAGAGAGTGAGCGTCGCCCAAAATGATGGAATCAACACCGCTGGCTCGATTTCCTATGACGATCTCTACCAACGCTGGGAGCAGTCGAACTGGAGCGCCACCGCGATCGACTTGAGCGAGGACCGCAAGGGCTGGCAGGCGCTGACGGAGATGCAAAAGCGCTCCGGGCTTTGGATCTACTCGATGTTCCTCTACGGCGAGGATTCCGTCGCGGACAACCTCTCTCCATACATCGACGCCGCTCCCAAGGAGGAACAGAAGTACTTCCTGGCGACCCAGCAAGTCGACGAGGCACGACACGCCGTGTTCTTCCACCGCTTCTTCAAGGAGGTGATCGGCGCGGGGGACTCGATCCAGGACACGCTTGCGGCGACCCAGCCGCAGCTCAACTGGGGCTACCGCAATGTGTTCGCGCGCCTCGATCGGATGGCCGACGAATTGCGCCGGGATCGCTCGCTGCCCAAGTTCGCCCAGGCGATCGCGCTTTACCACATGGTCGTTGAGGCGACCCTGGCGCAACCCGGTCAGCACTTCGTCGAGGACTATTTCGCCAGGGCGGGCACCCTGCCGGGCTTCACCGAGGGGATGGGCAACGTCTCCCGCGACGAGCAGCGCCACATCGGCTTTGGGGTCAAGGTCCTATCCGAGCTGTTCGACGAATCCGACGAGTGCCGGGAGGCGGTCCGGGAGCTGCTTTTGGATGTGCTTCCGTACTCGTTGGCGGTGTTCACGCCGCCTGGGTTCGATCGCGAGTACACGCGCTGCTATGGATTCGAGATGGAGGACATCTTCGAGTTCGGGTTGCGCTCGGTCAGGACGAAGTGGAAGGCGATCGGCTGGCCACTGGAGGAGATGCCGGGAGTCCTCCCGATCGACCCCGAGCTGGGCCCCGCAGAGGTGGCCCGACGGCAGATCGCGTTGCTCGAAGCCGGGATCATGGGCGAGCCCCATCCCGATCCCGAATCCTCGCCGGAGCTGCAAGGCCTGTTCTTCGACATGGTCGCCCGCTCCGCCGACACGTCAGCGGTCAACGGCTCGCCGCTGACAATCCAGTGGCGTTTCACCGACGCCGACCCGTGGCACGTGATCGTCGCCAACGGCTCGACCCGGGCTGAGCCCGGGGTGGCCCGGCACGCCGACATCACGTGGGAAACGACCTGGGCCGACTGGATCGGGATCTCGAAGAACACCCTTGACCCTCGTCGCGCGTTGTTGACCCGGCGCCTGCGCTTCAGCGGCTCGCCGCGCAGCCTGCCTGCCTTCCTGCGCGCGTTCCCGCGCCGGCGCACACGCTCGCTCGTTTAAAGGGGCCCGCCGGGCAAGGGGGGGTCCGCCGGGGCCGACACCGGTCCGCGAGCGCAGGAGCAGCGCGGGGCGGGCGTAGACGTGGCGTGGCGTGGCGGGGGCGTAGACGTGGCGCGGCGCAGCGTAGACGTGGCGCGGCGCGGGGGCGTGGGGGCGCACACCGGGGTTGACCGAAACATGAGCGCCTTCCCTCCCACC
>Ga0208612_1001208_pt1 | contig 10887 bp, 14 predicted proteins | sample AntDryMetagUQ889_FD_188089 | JGI IMG/M metagenome (GOLD analysis project Ga0208612, IMG submission 188089) | Polar desert microbial communities from Antarctic Dry Valleys - UQ889 (SPAdes) | ecosystem: Environmental > Terrestrial > Soil > Desert | place: Antarctic Dry Valleys | collected 2008-12-31 | reverse complement strand
AGTCTCAGGGATGGCAATAGCAGCGAAAGTCAGACAAGGAGAAATTTTGGCACAACGAGTACACGAGAGCGTGGAGGTACAGGCTCCGCTCCAGGACGTCTTCACCTACTGGTCGAACTTCGAGAACTTCCCCAATTTTATGAGCAACATAGAGGAAGTCCGCATGACGGGCCAGGATACAAGCCACTGGCGGGTGAAAGGTCCTCTGGGCAAGAGCGTGGAGTTCGACGCGAAGACCACCGAGATGGACCCGTCCCGCGGCATCGGGTGGAATACGGTGGACGGCGAGATCATGACCAGCGGCGAGGTGCGCCTCAATGAGGTGTCTCCCGGTCGGACCCGCGTCGAGGTGACGATGAACTACGCCGACCCGCCCGGCGGCAAGGTGGGCGAGGCCGTGGCGAAAGTACTCTCCGACCCTGAGAAGAGCATGAAGGAGGATCTCCAGAACTTCTCCGGGATCGTCGAGCGCGGCGAGTTGGGCGGCTCCGAGAGCCAGACCCCGAGTCGATAACCCAAGCGAACCGGGCATGCGAGGGCGCGCTGGAGATACCGGCGCGCCTTTTGCTTGCCCAGAAACCCGCCGCCTGGATGAAGTCCCGATCACGGGTGTTCACTCTGCCCGCGACCCAGCCTCAGTGACCGTGATGTTCGTGGACCACGGCATGACCCTTTCCACGGGCGATGAGGTAACGGTTCACCGGGAACGCCGCCACGAACGCGACCGCCAACGCGAACGCCAGGCTTCCCCAGAACAGGAGGCTTAACGGCCCCGCCTCCATCGCGCCGGGAACGACGACCATCACCAAATTGTCCACGATCTCCATGACCGTGATCGAGAGCGTGTCCGCAGCGAAAGCCAGCGGCAACGCCGCCGCCAGCGCGATGCCGGAGCGCAACAGGGGCACCATCGTCAGCGAGTACCCGAAGAAGAACGCGAGCACCACCGCCAGCACGATGGTGGCGAAGTTGCTCCACCCGAGCGCCGTGCCGATCACCAGCCCCAACACCTCACCGATCGCACAGCCTGTCAGACAGTGTACCGTCGCGCTGAACGCCGTCCTGTTCAACGAAGAGTCTTTTGCCGCCATAACCACTCCTTTCAGATCCCGATAGCCGAGAACATAATATACCCCCTAGGGGTATATGTCAAAGGGCCGCGTCAGATTATGGACGCGGCCCGAAATAGTCTTTCTAGCCTTCCGGGTACCACTCCTCTCGCCAGGACTTCATCTGTCCGATCTCTCGTTCCTGGGCGTCGACTATGTTTCCTGCCAGGGTCTGGATGTCGGGGTTATCGCTCTTCTCGGAGGTGACCCGGGCCATCTCTATGGCCGACTGATGGTGTGGGATCATGGCGTCGATGAAAGCTCTATCGAAAGGACGCTCGTCGGCGAGCATTCTGGGGTCTGTCATCATGCCCATGCTCTCCATATCTTCCGAACCCATCCGCATCGGGACGTCCGAGGTGCCGAACTCCCGCTCCTTGATGGAACGCAGATTTTCGATCTCGGCCCGCTGGGTGGAGATTATGTTTCGGGCGAGACGTCGTATCTCCCCATGTTCGGCGTTGTCGAGCGCTACCTCAGCCATCTCCACGGCGCCCTGATGGTGGGGAACCATGGCGTCTAGGAACGCCTCGTCGGAGTACTCACCGTTCTCCATTACCATGCCGGAGGCCATGCCGCTGCCGCCCATGCCCTTCATGTCTCCGTGGTTCATGTCTTTCATGCCGCTGCCGGACTCGCCGCCACCGTTCATCTCTTCGTGGTCCATGCTCTGCATGCCTCCGTCCGAGCCGGAGCCGCCGCCGGACCCCGCGGAGCTTCCGCAAGAGGCCAGCGCCAGCGTGGCGGCCAGGAGCAGCGCGGCCAGGGCGAGCCTGCCGTACTTCTTCATGAGTATTCCTTTCTCTGGTGTCGAAGCCTGTCTCTTCGGTTCCAGAGATTTTCAGAGCCTAAAGACCTGCAAGGCCGAAAGCGTTGGTCCTCGGGGAGGGTGGAGCCAGACGGCGGCAATACGTAAGCGCCGATCGGCGGGATGAAGCACGGTCATCGCGTCCGGTGATTGGATGGCGCGCAATACCAGCCCGAGGGCCGTCCCGATGAGGATGCTGACCAGGACCGCGGCGTACTCCGCGCCTCCGGCGAGATGCCCGGCTGCGTGATCCTCACCGTGGGCAGCCGCCTGCGCGTGATGGCCGTGTGCTCCGGTAGCGGGCGCGAACGTCTGGTGCGCGGCCCCGAAGAGCCCGTGGCAGACGAAAACCACCACCACGAGGAGGGCCGCCGGGAGTCTGCCAGGTGTCGCCACGACGGAGATGACTACGCCTTCGCCCAGGCTTTCACTGTGTAGTCGGCTGACCGTATGGCATCTCCGAGCGTTTCAGGCGTCACCCGATCTTCGTCGTAGCGGACTTCGACGACGCCGGTCTCGAAGTCCGCGTTCGAGCTTTCGATGCCGGAGAGGGCGTTCAGCGAGCCTTCCACGGCCGCCTCGCAGTGGGCGCAGCTCATGTCCGGCACGCTGAGTTTCGTCTCGGTCATGTTCTCCTCCTTCAGACTTTCAGGAAACGTTCCACGGCTGACATTAGCTCTTCGATCTTCTCGTCCGCCTTCTCGCCGTTTTCGATGGAGTGGCGGACGCAGTGCTGAGTGTGGTCCTTGAGGACGAGCAGCGCGACCCTCTCCGTGGCCGAGACGATGCTCCCGAGTTGGGTCAGCACGTCCACGCAGTAGGCGTCCTCCGCGAGCATCCGCTGCACGCCCCGCACCTGTCCCTCGATGCGGCGCAGGCGGTGCCTCAGCTTCTCCTTGTCCCCGGCCTCGATGTAGCCGTGCGCGGTCTGCTCTATTTGTTCTTCCACTACCGGATCCCCTTCCGCCTCAACCTCAGTGCATTTCCGACCACCGTCACCGACGAAAGCGCCATAGCCGCCGCCGCGAGCACCGGGTTCAGGAAACCATGCTCGCCCAGAACAGGCTGTAGAATTTCTGGCACGCCGCCATCCGTGAAGAGTGGATAGAGGATGCCTGCGGCGACCGGGATCAGGGCGACGTTGTACGCGAAGGCCCAGAACAGGTTCTGCTTGATGTTCCGCACGGTCGCCTTTGATAGCTCGATGGCCCGCGCCACGCCACGCACGTCTCCAGAGATAAGGGTCAGGTCCGCGGCCTCCATCGCCACGTCCGTTCCAGTGCCAATGGCGATGCCAACGTCCGCCCGAGCCAGCGCAGGCGCGTCATTTATACCGTCCCCGACCATGCCGACGACCTTGCCTTCTTTTTGCAATCGCTCTATCTCCGCGGCTTTATCTTCGGGCAGCACCTCCGCGAGGACGCGGTCTATGTCCAGTTCGCTGGCGATGAATTCGGCGGCGCGGCGGTTGTCGCCCGTGATCATGGCTACCTCCAACCCCATCCGGCGCAGCATCTCAACCGCCTCGCGGCTCTCTTTCCGGATTGTGTCCGCCACCGCGACGAGCCCCGCCGTCTCCCCGTCAACCGCGACGAGCATCGGCGTCTTGCCGACCCGCGCGAGATCCTCTATCCGCGATGAGAGACCGTCCTCGTCCACGCCGGACTCCGCGAGGAAGCGGCCCGTGCCGACCATGACCTGGCGGCCTTCGACTTGCGCCTGGATACCGTGCCCGCTCACCGCGCGAAAGCTCTCCGCTTCGGGGGGATCCAGGCCCCGGTCCTTCGCGCCCCGGACGATGGCCTCACCTAAAGGATGCTCCGAGCCGCGCTCCGCGGAGGCCACGAGACGCAGAAGCGCGTCTTTGGAAAGGCCGTTCGTGGCGACTACGTCGGTCAATTCTGGCTCGCCGTTTGTCAGCGTGCCGGTTTTGTCGAGGACGATGGTGGTGAGTTCGTGGGCGGATTCGAGGGCTTCGCCGCCTTTTATGAGGATGCCCGATTCGGCCCCCTTGCCGGTGCCGACCATGATCGAGGTCGGCGTCGCAAGCCCCATCGCGCACGGACAGGCGATAATGAGCACCGCCACGAAGTTGAGGAGCGCGAGCGTGAACGCCGGCTCCGGCCCGAAGAGAAACCAGACAAGGAAGGTGACGAGCGCGACCGCCATCACCACCGGCACGAAGACGCCGCTGATTTTATCTGCCAGCCGTTGTATCGGGGCTTTAGATCCCTGCGCCTCCTCGACCATCTCCATGATCCGGAAGAGGACCGTATCCTTGCCAACCTTCGTCGCCTCGAACCTGAACGAGCCCGTAGTATTTATGGTTGCCCCGATGACTTCATCGCCCGCCTTTTTATCCACCGGGATTGGTTCGCCGGAGATCATGGCCTCGTCCACCGCCGACTCCCCCGCGAGGACCACGCCGTCAACCGGCACCTTCTCGCCAGGCCGCACCACGACCACGTCCCCAACCTCGACATCCTCGACCGGGACATCCACCTCTTCGTCATTTTTCAGCAGACGGGCAGTCCTGGCTCCGAGCCCCGCGAGCCGTTTTATGGCGTCGCCCATGCGGTTCCGGGCACGCTTCTCCAGAAACCGGCCGAGCAGGATGAGGGTGATGATGAGTGCGGACGTATCGAAATACACGCCGCCCCGCCCGTCAAAGAGACCCGGCGCAAGCGTCGCCGCCGCGCTGTAGAGATAGGCTGCGCTCGTCCCGACGACGACCAGGGTGTTCATGTCGGCGCTGCCATGCTTCAGCGCGCTCCACGCGCCCCGGTAAAAGCGTCGCCCGGCCCAGAACTGCACGGGCGTCGCAAGGACGAGAAGCCCGAGGTTCAGCCACGCAACAGGTGCCGGGACCATGAAGCCGAGCATGTGCGGCAAGCTCCCGGCGAAGACGAGCGCGGTGAGAACGGCGGCTACCATGAGATCTCGCTTCAACACCTGGTACTCTCGCTCACGCGGGTTCCGGGAAGATTCTTCATTCTCCGCGCTGACCGTAGCCACGCCGTAGCCTGCGTCCTCCACGGCTTTCTCGAAGTCGCCTATCTCAGCGACGCCTTCTACGTACTCGACGGTGGCCCTCTCCGTGGCGAGGTTGACGCTCACGTCCAGCGCGCCCGGAACGTCGCCGAGCGCGCGCTCCACCCGGCCCACGCAGCTTGCGCACGACATCCCCGTAACCCCGAAGCCAGTCTTGCGCGACGCGACGCCATACCCGGAATCCTCGACGATACCGGCAAGTTCTCCCATCCCCACGCAAGCCGGGTCGTACTCGACCACAGCCTTCTCCGCCGCGAAGTTCACGTTCACTGCCGAAACTCCATCCGCGCCAGAGAGCGCCTTCTCCACCCGCCGCGCGCACGCCGCGCAACTCATGCCGGTGATCGGGATACTAATGCGCTTCACCTCGGAACCTCTCAAAACGTCCACCTCCAATAGACCGCGAACGTCAGTGTATCATACCCCCCTACCCTATATGAGACAGGTCAGCTTATCGGAAAGGGCGGGATCCCATCCGGGCAAAGAGATGGCAGGCTCTTCCGTCAATATCAGACGCGACGGGGATCGCCTGGATAAGGTCTCCGCTCCGGGACAAACACCACGGTCAACAGGCAACGCCACGTCCAGCGCGAAATGCTGACAAGCTGAAATGCTATCTACCGCGTTCGTCTTTGAGGATCTCGAACACGTCATTTATGAGGGCTTCGCGTTTGTCGGGTGGGAGGTCGCGGGGATGGATGGTCTGCTTGTCGGACTGGAGGTTTCGCAAGGCAGCTTCTTCGGACAGGTATTGGTCTATAAGGCGGACGATGGCATCGACTTTCTCGCGGGGTAAGCCGTCGCCGCCGCGGGTCAGTCTACTCCACATATACGGTACGCGCTCCTTTTCCGGGTGCGATGTCACGCGGATTATACCCGGCGGGACGGACGCTAGGCCTCGGTCGCTACCTTCCTGCGGAAAGAACGCTCGGCGGCGGGGAAGAAGCCATCGGGGTCTCGCCAGACGTGGGTGGTTATGCGGAGGTTGTGCTCGTCCACGTCCACCAGGTTGAAGCTGGAGGCGCGTCCATCGCGCAGGCGGTTCGAGATGGTGCCGGCGGTCGAGACCACGAGCCCCGGCGCCCTCTCCTCCACGGAATGGACCGCCTCCTGATGGTCGTGGCCGCAGAGGACCAGCTCCGCGCCCAGGCTAGAGAAAGCCCGGAGAGCCTTCCCCGTGTTGGCAAGGCCGTGGCGGCCAGAGGACGCGCCTCGGACGGGGTTGTGGTGGATCATGACGATGCGGGCGGCATCCGGCGCGGCGTTCGAGAACGCTTCCTTTACCCGCTCGATGTCGCGGCGGCGGACGTGGCCGATCACCCCGAGATCCTTGAGGCGCGTCGTGAGCGAGCCTCGGGTTATGCCGTGGGCCGTGTTCAGCCCCGCTATCACCGCGCCTGGCACCTCCAGTGAAGGGGTCAAGTCATCCGAGATGTGCCGGGTGTACCGGGAATACTTGAAGTCGTGGGCCTTGCGGCGCAACAGGCCCGCGAAGTCCAGGTTGCGCGCCACAGCGCCGAGCCAGCGGATGTCGTGGTTGCCGGGGACGACGATGCAGGGCGAGATAGTCTTGATCTCATCCAGATACACTCTGGCCCTGGCGAACTCGGCGTTCGTGCATCGTTGGGTCAGGTCGCCAGAGACCGCCACCACGTCGGGGCGTATCTCCCCGACAAACATCTTCAGGGACTCAAGACGTTCGGTGACCGCGGGGCGTCCGAAATGGAGATCCGAGATGTGCAAAACCGTAGTCACGAAGACAGATTCTACATGAACGCCGGAGATCGGGAAACTGGCTTGATCTCCACTATAAATCCGCCAGGAACTCCTCCAGCGCGGCGTTGAATCCCTCCGGGTCTTCCAGGTTGGAGAGGTGGCCGACTCCCGCGAGGATGACGTGGCGGGCATCGGGTATCTTTTCAGCCATCTCGCCCATGACCTCGGGGTTGGATACTGCGTCCTCCTCGCCGCCGATGACCAAAGTGGGAACTTTGATCTCTTTCAGGAGTGAGGTCGAGTCCGGGCGGTCACGCATGGCGCCCAGAGCGGCGACGACGCCATCGGGGGATGACTCCAGGATCATGGCCTTCACCTGCTCTACGACCGCCGGATCGTTCTTGCGCGTCTCTTCGGCGAGGAGGCGGGGCATCATCAGTTCGATCAAGACCTCCACGCCTTCCCGAGAGACATGATGGGCCATCTTTCTGCGACCCTCGCGCATCTCATCTGAGTCCGGGTCGGGGCGGGTGTTGGCTAGCACGAGCCCGGATATTCTCTCAGGGAAGAGCCGGAGACACGCGAAAGCGGCGTAGCCTCCCATCGAAAGGCCGCCAAGCACCACGCTTTCGAGGCCCAGCCGGTCGAGGAGACCGAGGATCCCCTCTGCATAGTAGCGAACGTCGGGTTGGGCGGGCGTGTGGGGCGAACGACCGAAGCCAGGATAGTCCGGCGTCACGACCCGCCTCTCTCCGGCCAGAGCCTCCACCTGCGGCTCCCACATGCGGCTATTCAGCGGGAAGGCGTGCAGAAATACCACGGGGTCCCTCGTGCCCTCCCCGCGATCCCGGTACGCCATCGGCCCGTTCGAGGTTCTGTAGTCTGTCATCTCGCTCCTCTTCTTCCGAGATCTTCCCCCGCCCCCTCACATGCTCAACCGAACACGGTAGCATTTAATTGGACACGGGGCCGCCGCTGCCTAACAGAGACGGAGGGATGTGCTACGGTGAGTCGAGGTTTTTTATGATCGTACTTCGCAGCAAGAGCGAGATTGAGGCGATGCGCCGGGCGGGGGACCTCGTGGCCCACGCGCTCGGCTTGCTCCAGCCTCACATCCGCCCCGGCGTCAGGCTTGGTGAGCTGGACCGTCTCGTCGAGGAGTTCATCGTCTCCGAGGGTGCCTCGACGGTCTACAAAGGCTACCAACCGTCGCCGTCCGTGCCGCCGTTCCCGGCGACCATCTGTACTGCGGTCAACGAGGAGATCGTCCACGGCATTCCAGGTTCGAGGAGGCTACGCGAGGGAGATATCGTCGGCATAGACATCGGGGCCATCCTGGGTGGATGGGTCGGCGACACTTGCTACACGTTCCCGGTCGGCGAGGTATCCCCGGAGGCGAAGAAGCTGCTGAAAGTAGCCCGGGAATGCCTGGCGGCGGCGCTGGCCGAGGTGCGTCCTGGCAAGCGGTTCGGGGACTTGGGAGCCGCGATCCAGGATCTTGCAGAGAGCCACGGATACGGCGTGGTGCGGGAGTTGGGCGGCCACGGTGTCGGCCGCGAGTTGCACGAAGAGCCTCACATAAACCACTTCGGGCAGCGGGGTCACGGCATGCGACTGCGCGAGGGCATGACGTTTACCATCGAGCCGATGATTAATGCAGGGTCGCCCGGCATTCGACTGCTCAAGGACGGCTGGACCATCATTACGGAAGACCGGAAGCTCTCCGCGCAGTACGAGCACACGGTTGCCGTGACCGCCGGGGGATGCGAGGTCCTGACGCCCTGGTATTTGTACATAGGCGAGGCTGCGGAGATGGCCTGAGTCAGCGTCGCCGATTGCGTGGAGGTGTGTCGTGTGGCGGGACATCGCAAGCAGGCTCGAAGGATCGCTCATCGTCCTGGAGCCGCTGACATTCGAGCATGAGGAAGGGCTGTTCGAGGTGGCGCGGGACGCTGGGATCTGGCGTTGGATGCCAGTTAATCCAGGCGGGGACCGGGAAGCGTTCCGGTCCTGGTTCGAGGGTACTCTGGCGGCGTCGGAGGCGGGAACGGAGGTCGCCTTCGCCACGCTGGATGCTGAGAGTGGCTCGCCGATAGGCAGCACCCGCTACCTGGCGTTGCGACCCGAGCATCGGGGGCTGGAGATCGGCTGGACCTGGCTCGCGCCTTCGTGGTGGAGGACCGGCGCGAACGTCGAGGCAAAGCTGCTCATGCTGGAACACGCCTTCAAGCGCCTGGGATGCATCCGCGTCGAATTCAAGACCGACCGAAGAAACGAGCGGTCCAGAGCGGCGATCTCCGCCCTCCCCGCCCAGTTCGAGGGCATCTTTCGCAAGCATATGCTGTTGCCAGATGGCGGCACGCGCGACTCCGCCTACTACAGCATCACCGAAGACGACTGGCCTGAGGCAAAGAAAAACCTCCATCAGCGTCTGGCATCTTATGCAGACGAGGCGCGATGAACGAGGGCGCGAAGACCGATGAACGACGCCGGGTGACGGTCGTCGAAGCGATGGAGCGATTGCCGGGTCCGGGCGGGGAGCGGTTCGCAAAGGTGCTTGGACACGGCACGATGGAGGTCGAGGTCTACGCGCCGCGCGGACACGACCCGCAGACGCCGCACAGTCGCGACGAGTTGTACATCGTGGCCGATGGCACGGGCGAGTTCGTCAACGGGCCGGAGCGGCATTTTTTCGGGCCCGGCGACGTGTTGTTCGTGCCGGCCGGCATGGATCATCGCTTCGAGGAGTTTACGGAGGACTTCATCGTGTGGGTGATCTTCTACGGACCCGAAGGTGGTGAGGCACGATGACATTGCGGCTGCACGACTATCTGCCTTCGGGGAACGGCTACAAGGTTCGGCTGCTTCTTGCGCAACTCGGCATCCCGTTCGAGCGGATCGAATACGACATAGCGAGAGGCGAGACGCGCGCTCCGGATTTCCTCGGGAAGATCAACCCGAACGGACGCATCCCGGTGCTCGAAACAGATGGCGGAGAATTCTTGCCGGAATCCAACGCCATCCTGTTCTACCTGGCGGAAGGAACTCCCTTTCTCCCAGAAGGGCGGCTCGGGCGGGCGCGGGTGTTGCAGTGGATGTTCTTCGAGCAGTACAGTCACGAGCCGAACATCGCCGTGGCCCGCGCCTGGGTACACCTCTTCGACGTGGAGATGACGGAGGAGCGGCGGGTCGCGCTGGAACGGAGACGTAAGCTGGGCTACGACGCTCTCGGGGTGATGGAGGGGTATCTGGAAAACGAAGACTTCTTCGCCGGAGGGCGTTACTCGATAGCGGACACTGCTCTCTACGCATATACTCATGTGGCCGGAGAAGGGGGCTTTGATCTCGCCGGATATCCAGCCATTCGGGCCTGGATCGAGCGCGTCGGATCTCAGCCGGGATACGTCCCGATCACCCAGGGTTGAAGGGAGAACCGTGAGCCTGGAGATGCGTTCCGAATGCGAGCGTTGCGCGGTTGCCATCGCGGAAGACGGCGTCGCCTTTATCTGTAGCTACGAATGCACCTTCTGCGAACGTTGCGCTGGAGAGATGCGCCACGCCTGTCCCAACTGCGGCGGCGAACTGCTGAAGCGTCCCCGAAGGTCGAAGTCTGGAGGAGAGTCATGAGTGAGGATCGGCGGACGGAGCATCCGTTTCACATGCACGAGGCTATCCGGACGCAGCCCGAGGCGTTCGCCCGCGTCGTGGAGCGCAACGAGGCCACGGCGGAAAGTTTCGCGGAAGATGCGGCCTCCCGCCGGCGGTTGTTCCTCGTCGGGATCGGGACTTCCAGTCATGCGGTGAGGGTGGGCGAGCATTTGTTTCGGACCTACGGCGGCGGCCCGGATGTGCGAGCGATGCACTCTTTCGACTTCGCGCTCCATGGACCGGAGCTTGCGCCGGAGGATTGCGTCGTCGCGGTGAGCCATCGTGGGAGCAAGCGTTATACGGCAGCGGCGCTCGCCCGCGCCCGCGAGTCAGGATGCCGGACAGCGCTCGTCACCGGCGAGGGCGGATCGGGCGCGAGCAGCGCGGACGCCGTGTTCACCACGGTGGCTCAGGAAAAGTCCTCGGCTCATACCGTGAGCTATACGAGCGCCGTCGCCGTGCTGGCGATCCTCGCCGGGTTGATCGGACGCCATCGCGCTGGATCGGAGACGCTCTCCGGGGAAGTGTTGCGAGAGGAGATGCCGGCGGCGTTGC
>Ga0208612_1001207_pt1 | contig 10891 bp, 6 predicted proteins | sample AntDryMetagUQ889_FD_188089 | JGI IMG/M metagenome (GOLD analysis project Ga0208612, IMG submission 188089) | Polar desert microbial communities from Antarctic Dry Valleys - UQ889 (SPAdes) | ecosystem: Environmental > Terrestrial > Soil > Desert | place: Antarctic Dry Valleys | collected 2008-12-31 | reverse complement strand
TCGTCGCCGGCGCCGCAGTTGATGACGTCGTTGCCCGGGGTGCCGTTGAGGGTGTCGTTGCCCGGGGTGCCGTTGATCGTCTTGCCGCCGCCCGATGGCTTGGCGGGCGGGAGGGTGTACTTGGGAGGCGTGCGAGGACAGGCCGACGGCCCGTTCGAGAGGAAGAAGTACACCTTGCCCTGATCCAACCGGCCGCCGACGTCCTGGTACGGGGCTCCGGCGACGTAGTCGGGCTCGCAATCCCTGTTGAGGTCGCCGGGCGCCCGCGAGCTGTTGCCGATGCCAGGGCCAGCGCCACCGGCGGCTTGTTCTTCGGCCTGGTCGGCTGCCGGCACGGAGAATGACCTCACATGCGAGCCACTCGGACCGTCGAAGATGTCGACATTGGTGTTTCTTTTCGCCAGGTTGCTGGTGAAAAGGTCGGGTCGTCCGTCCTTGTTGTAGTCGGTCTTGCTGTTGGCCCACCCGAACGCCCTACGTTCGCCGAGGAAGGGATCCGCCAGCTCGTAGAGCACCTGACCGGTGCCCGTGGCGAGCGTGCTCTTTCCGTCAAAGGTCCACGCTCGGCCGGCGGCTGTAAGGCCGTTCTTAGCTTGATTGAACGCACTGAAGTAGAGGTCGAGGACCCCGTCACCATTCAGATCACCCGGCGCGTTGCGGTCGGGATCCTCGAGCGAGAAGAACGCGAATGCCTGGGAAACCGGCGGATCGATCCGCGCGAGGACCCCGCCGTTGGGGGCCCCGCTGAACAGGTACGCGCGGCCGGCGAAGCTGTTGTAGGCGAAAGCGGAGATCGTGTAGTCGGCGAACCCGTCCTTGTTCACGTCGCCCGGGCTCTGGACGGTGCCTCCGAAGCTGCACCTGCCGGTCGCGGAGCAACCGGCCCGGTCTGCCGCGGGAAGCTCGATCGTACGGACCAGTGCACCCGTGGCCCCGTTGAAGATGTACGCCTTGCCCTCGTCCTTCCGACAGCCCGCAGGAACCGGAGTCAAGTTACCGCAGTCCGCCGGGATGTCGGCGTTCGAGGCGTTTGTGATTATGTCGCCGACGCCGTCCCCCGTCACGTCTCCGGTCGCCCCGATGCGCGATCCGAAGGCGGCGTTCGCCTGAGGCTCCGGGTTCTCGATCCTGCGGATCAAGTCGCCCGTCGCGCCGTCGAGCACGTACACCCTGCCCTGGTCCTGCTTGCCATCGATGTCGAGAAAGGTGTTCGAGGTGACGACATCGGCCTTGCGGTCTCCGTTGACATCACCTGGAGACGAGATGTAGAAGCCGAAGCCATACGTCTCCCCCCCGGGCCTCGTGGTCGGCGCTGCCTGCGGGTCATAGGTCTTCTTCCACACGACCTTCTGGGTCGCACCGTTGATCATGTATGCCCGCCCCACGTTGTTGTCCTCGGGGAAGCCCGGGGGAAGCTCGCTGAGGGGGAGGTCCGCGATGTAGGAGGTGCCGAAGACGTCGGGGATCCCGTCGCCAGTGGCATCTCCCACTGTGAGACGTGTGCCGAATGCGGATCTTACGTCGACCGAGCTGTTGGACAGGGGGTCGGGAGAGTCCGTCGCCACCGTGCGATAGGGCGTGCTCGGCGTCGCGCCGAAGCTGCTTGTGGCGCTGAGCATCAACACCCCGCTCGCCATGGCCGCCAAAAAGAAGACCTTGGTTGTCCTGTCGGACATGCGAAAACGCTGCACGTTCTGTTCCCTCCCTGGTGTGAACCCAAAGTCAGCAGGACGATATTCCTGCGGTGACCCCTGTACCCGTTACGAGCTACAGAGTTGTGGAGAAGGACATGACTGTCAATCCGTAGAGCTACCTAATTTTCGGCCGAGCTACGTAGTTTTGCGCTCGAAGCCCCTGAGCTATTAAATAGCCGTTGCGCGCGCACGGGACGCCCACACGGGAAGGACGGCAGCCCAGAGCTAGCTACTTGCCCCGGAAATAGTCGGCGTTCTGGAGTGCGCTTCTGTCCGCTGTGAGCGGGATGATTTGCCTGCAAATGGGTGTGTTTGTGGGCAATCTGGGAGGTTCGGGTGTTGCGCTTGGCGGCGGGGCAGGTGGAGTCGTTGTGGGACGAGGTGTTGCCGGTCGGGGTGCGCGAGCTGGCCAAGGACCTTCGTCAGATCGACGTGCTGCTCAGCGATCCGGGGCTGGTGGCGCCGATCGCTGGGTGCTGGCGAGCCGAGGCCGAGGCGTCGGGCCGCTCGGCCGCCGGGCATGGCGACGATCGCGATGGAGACCTACGTGCGGTTGATGGTGATCAAGCAGCGGTCGGGGTGGGGCTACGAGACGCTGGTGCGGGAGGTCTCAGACTCGTTGCATCTGCGCCGGTTTTGCCTGATCGCAATCGACCGGCGCGTGCCCGACGAGTCGACGATCCGCAAGCTCACCAGGCGGCTGGGCGCAGAGACGGTCAACGAGATCACCAGGTTGGTGATCACAAAGGCCCAACGCGAGACGCGCTTTCACGCGCGGGCGGTGAGGGTCGACTCGACGGTGATCGAGGCCGACATCCGCTACCCCTCCGACGCGATGCTCGCCCTACAGGGCACCAAAACGTTGGCGCGCGAGGGATCCAAGCTGGCCGGGATGGTCAAGGGCGCCACCGCGAAGGTGCGCGACCGGTCGCGCTCGGTCGCCAAGACGGTGCGGGCGATCTCGCGGACGCTTTCGCGGCGCACGGGCCTGGCCAAGGCCAAGGTGATCGAGCTCAACTCCAAGGCGGGGCCCAGATCGCCCGCTCGGCGCGCGAGGCGCGGCGGCTCGCCGCCGAGGCCCGGCAAGCGGCGCGCGGTCAGGGCGCCCAGGCGAAGCTGCGCGCCGCCGCCAAGCTCGAAGAGCTGGCCGGTCGCTGCCAGCAGGTCAGCGAGCAGATCGACCGCCGCGCGCGGGGTCTGAAGATCAGCGACCGGCTCGTCTCGATCAGCGATCCCGATGCGCGGCCGATCCGCAAGGGCAAGCTGGGCAAGCCGACCGAGTTCGGCTACGTCGCTCAGATCGCCGAGGTGACCGAGAACACCAAACGGGGCGCGCGCGGGTTCGTGCTGGCGGCCGCCTCGCTGGCGGGCAACCCAGCCGAGAACAGCCTGCTGCCAACGACGGCCACCGAGCTCGAAGCGCTCGGCCTGCACCCGCGCGAGCTGGTCGGCGATGGCGGCTTCCAGACCGCCCCCACGCTCGAGGCGCTCCCCGGCTTGGCGCCCGCACCATCCAGCTATCGGGCCGCCACGAGCCCGGCTCCAGACGCACCCGCAAGCGACGAGCGCGCTACCGCACGGGGATCGAGGGCCGCATCAGCCACCTCAAACGCGGCTACGGGCTGAAGCGATCACGACTCAAGCGCCATGACGGCGCGACGACCTGGACCGGCTGGGCGATCCTCTCCTACAACCTCGACACGCTCGCCATCCGCAACTCCTGACAGCATCCCGATCGCCCGCCCACACGGGCATCACCCGAACACCGAAACGGCCGCGTCCACACCCAGGCGCGGCCGTTTCACTGCCCAGGGTTTATCCGGGGCAAGTAGCGAGGACCGCGAGGCACTAACGTCACCATCCGCGCAAATCTGCAGACTCCGTCGTCGGACCATGGGGAGCGATGGCAAGCGATTCAGGCAAGCAAGACAGAATCTGGCGGCGGGGCTCGCTCGGCCTATGGTGCTTGGTCGCGGTGATCGTCATGCTCGCTGGGTACCTCGCCCTGCTCGAGGTGTCTCGCCCACACTTGTCCGGCGACAAGCTCCGCTACGACGAGCTCGTTCGCCGCATCGAGTCGCGTGACATAAGCGACGCCCGCGTTCTCTACCAGGACGCCGTCGTCGTGGGCACCTACAGGCGAAAGGACGGCTCCAACGGCAGCTACAACGCGCCTTACCTGAAGGGCGGGTTGGCCGAGAGGGACCTCACCTACCTGCTGGTTCGCAACCGGGTCCCAACCACGATCGATCAGCAGTTCGGGAAGAGCCTGGTCACCCCCCTGACCTTTCTGCTCCAGGCCCTGATTGCGACGGTCGTGCTCCTCTACGTGATTGTGTCCTTCCGCACTGGAACCGGGCTGTTTGCGAGTCGAAGCGGCGCTCGCCGGGTCCGGCGAGAGGACGGCGGCGCGACCTTCAGGGACGTCGCGGGCCAGGACCAGGCGATCGCCGAGCTGCGCGACGTGACGGACTTCTTGTCCGCGCCCCAGCGGTTTCGCGAGCTCGGCGCCCGCCACCCGAAGGGCGTCCTGCTGTACGGCCCGCCGGGCTGTGGCAAGACACTCCTCGCACGGGCACTGGCGGGAGAGACAGGCGCTTCCTTTTATTACATCTCGGGCTCGGACTTCGTGGAGATGTACACGGGCGTAGGTGCCGCGCGGGTTCGCGAGCTCTTCCGGGAGGCACGCGAGAACGTGCCCGCGATCGTGTTCATCGACGAGCTTGACTCGGTTGGCCGCCACCGGACGGGTGGAGGCGCAGGGGCGGAGACCGGAGGAGGCGAGGAACAGGAGCAGGCGCTCAACCAGATCCTCACCGAGATGGACGGCTTCTCCGTGACCGATGAGGTCATCCTCATCGGTGCGACCAATCGGCCCGACGTGCTCGACCCTGCCCTGCTGCGACCTGGCAGATTCGACCGCACCGTCGGCCTCGAGCGACCGACCGAGGAGGGGCGCTTCGCCATCCTCTCGCTGCACGCCCGGGGCACGCGGCTGGATCCCGACGTCGACCTGCACGACATCGCCAACCGCGCCATCGGCCTCACGGGGGCGGACCTCGCGAACGTGATCAACGAGGCGGCGCTCCTCGCCGGGCGCGCTCACAAGACGGCGGTTTCCAGCGCCGAGCTCGAGCAGGGACTGGAGAGGGTCCTCGAGGCGCCCGAGCGCCAGCGCCGCCTCTCGATGCGCAACCGCAGCGTCGGGCGGCGGGCGACCGGAGTCGAAGCGCGCGTCACCTTCGCCGACGTCGCGGGCGTCGATGACGCTCTCGAGGAGCTCGGGGACATCCGGGACTACCTCGCCCTGCCGGAGCGCTTTCAGAGGATGGGTGCCCGTGCCCCACGAGGCATCCTCCTCGCGGGGCCCCCAGGGTGCGGGAAGACCTTGCTGGCGCGGGCCGTCGCCGGCGAGGCGAAGGCAGCTTTCTTCCAAACGGCCGCGACGGAGTTCGTCGAGGACCTGCAGGGTCGCGGGGCCGCACGTGTACGGGACCTGTTCGCCGAGGCCAAGGGAGCGGCGCCGGCGATCTTGTTCATAGACGAGATCGACGCAGTCGGCACGCGCCGCGGGGCGACGGCCGACGCAACCGAGAGCGAGCACACGCTCAACCAGATTCTCGTGGAGCTCGACGGCTTCGAGCAGGGCTCGGGAATGATCGTGATGGCGGCGACCAACCGACCCGACATCCTCGACCCCGCGCTCATGCGGGCGGGGCGGTTCGACCGCCAGGTCACGATCGACCTGCCCGACCGCGCCGGCAGGCGTGCCATCCTCGGGATCCACTCCAGAGCCGCACCGCTTGCCGCGGACGTAGACCTTGACGCCGTGGCAGCCGCGACAGCAGGCTTCTCCGGGGCCGACCTCGCCACCGTGATGAACGAGGCAGGACTGCTTGCCGCCCGCAGGGACCTCCAGGAGCTGACCTCCCAAACGATCGATGATGCGATCACGAGGGCAGTGCTCGGCGTCTCGTCGCGCAGGCACGTGATGTCCGACGAGGAGCGCCAGATGACTGCCTACCACGAGGCCGGACACGCGCTCGTCGGACGGACGCTGCCCGGCGTGACCCTGCCGCACAAGCTCAGCATCATCCCGCACGGCCAGGCGCTGGGCTTCGTCTGGCAGGCAGACGAGGCGGAGCGTTCGATCCACTCTCGCTCGATGCTGCTCAATCAAATGGCGATGGGGCTGGCGGGGAGGGCTGCGGAGGAGTTGGTGTTCGAGGAGTCGAGTTCGGGTGCGGGCCCCGACCTGCGGCAGGTCAACGCCGTTGCGCGCAGGATGGTGTGCGAGCTTGGCATGAGCGAGGCGCTCGGAGGCATGAGCTTCAGCAGCGAGGGCGAAGCCGAGCCAGGCCAGGGTTTGGCCCTGCGCTACTCCGAGAAGGAGGCCTGGACCGTCGGCGAGGAAGTGCGCCGACTGGTCGACGAGGCAGACGGACGAGCGATGGAGGTCCTGCGCGGGTCCCGTACGACTCTGGATCGCCTTGCCGAGTTGCTGTTGGAGCGCGAGACGCTGTCCGGGCAAGAGCTCGAGAGGATCCTTGACGATCCGCTCGTCCCCTCGACCTGAGGCGCATCGCGCTCAGCGCCGGTCGCTGCGCCCGCGCCGGAGCACCGGCGCGAACAGCATGATCGCCACCAACAGCAGTCCGACTGACGCAAGGCCGAGGGCCCCGAGCGGGAGGCCGCCGGAGGAATCGCCGGAGGGGGTCACCGCGGGTAGCCGGCGTGCCAACCCCGGCTTGTCCGACGCCAGGAAGCTGCGCTTGTCGAGAACGCCCGCGCCCTTGACCAGCACCCAGCCGTCGTACACGGACGGCCGGTAAGAGAAAGCCCCCGCGGAGAAGGCCAGCGGCACCGCGGGGACGTCACGCGCCAGTTGGTGCAGCTCCGCCGCGACCGCTCCCAGTCGGGCGCCCCGGTCCGATGTCCGTGCAACACGCTCGACGAGCCGGTCGAACGCGACACTTCGGTAGCCGGTCTGGTTGAGGCGTGCTCCGGCTGCGAAGGCAGTTCCGAGGTAGTCGGGGTCGTAGGAGGCGAGCGGCGGGATGCCGGTGACCGCGGCCTGGAACCTGGGGGCGGAGCCGTCACCGCCGAGGGCGCGAAGGAGCGCCCGCCTCGAAACCCCGGTTAGCACCGCCTTGGCACCAGCTCGGCGGAGTGCCTCCACCACCTGGCGGCCGACCTCGAGTCTCACAGGGTTGTCTTCGGGCGCCAGCACCTCGATCGGGGGGTTGCCAAGTCGGGTCATCGCACGCCGGGAGGCGGACTCGTCGGCGCGATGAAGCGACGAGTCGGGCGCCCAGGGGGAGTCTGGGTGGAGGAAGCCCCCCTTCGCGGGCAGATGTCCCACGGCGTCAGCGATTCGTTGTAGGTCAAGTGCGCGAGCCACCGCGCGCCGGGCGTCGAGGCGGTTGAACGGCGCATCCCGCAGATTGAGGGCCAGGGCGGTGCCCGTGTAGTTGACGCCCGGTCGAACCTCGATGTCCGCGCTTTGTCCGAGCCGGTCTGGGGCCGCGGCGAGGCCCGTTGGGACAACGTCTACTTCGCCCCGCTCGAGTGCATCGCGCGTGCGTTGGCCGCCGCGTATGAAGTCGACCTCGACCCGAGCAACCCGCGGCCGCCCGCGAAAGTATGCGCGGTTGGCAGTAAACTTGTACCCCTTGCCGGGGTGGTAGGAGGTCAGGCGGTAGGGACCACTCCCAACAGGCAGCCCGGGCGGGATCAGCCGTTCGGCCGTACGGTTTGCCCACAGGTGTCGGGGGAGGATCGGGAGGTCGGCCAGCGGTTGGTCGAGGAAGCCCGGCGCCGGCCGGCGGAGGTCGATCGAGACGGTGTGCCTATTCACGATCCGCACTCGGTCGATTGCGCGGAGCTGCGGCGTGAAGCGCAGGTGAACGTGACTCTTAACGAAGTTGAACGTGAAAGCCACGTCGGCCGCGGTGAGCGTGCGGCCGTCGTGCCAGCGGACGCCTCTTCGCAGACCAAGGACAAGTCGCCGCCCGCCGGCACTGCGCTTCACCGAACGCGCTAGCCAGGGCTTGGGCTTGCCATCCCTGTCGCGCCAGAGAAGCGTGTCGTAGACCAGCGTGACGAAGGGGTAGCCGAGCTCGAAGCTGTAGGGAGTAAGGATGCCCTCGTCCTGCGGGAACGGGACGCGGACCAGGGGCGCTGACTCCTGCGCGCTCACAGGAACCGGCGAATGCACGACCGCGGCGGCTACGCAGATCAGGGAGGCGGCGATGAGCGTTACGCGCCTCATGAGGAGTAATCCATGCCGCCCTGCAGCCTAGGTTAGGCGGCTGGAGCGACCTGGCGTCAGGCGCCCCTAAGGGAATAATACGTAGCTGCCTAAGAAAGATACGTACCACTACGCGTTGATGACCGGCCCGCCTCCGGCTTTACTCCGGCTAGTAGCTGTCCGGGCAGGCGCCTCCGCACGAGGTGGTGTGCTCGGGCTCCGCTCCGACAGGCAAACTCTGGAGGGAACCCATGAAGCTGCGTACTCGCCGTCTTTCATCGGCCGTTGTCCTGTCCGTCCTATGCGCTTGCACTGTCGGCGCCAGTCTGGCTTGGGCATGTGCCCCCTCCAGCTGGGGGTTCGGTTCGCCTTCGACGCCGGAGTCGACTCCGACGACTGGTGGGGATGCGCCCGCTGCGTCCCCTGGGTCGGCGCCGTCCAGCAGCCTTCCACCCGCTGAGGCGAGCCCATCGGAGTCCGCGCAGAGCGAGCCGGCCGAGGGCCGTGCCAGGACCCCGGCAAAGCAGCCGGCCAGGAGCCCCGCCAACTCGCCAAGCGGAGCACTTGTCCCGCGCGGAGCACCCGGAGTCGCCCAGGAACGGCGCAGCGCCCAGAGCTCCGGCGCAGTCGCCCGGACGTCGCGCTCATCTCGATCGGCCAGTCCTGGCCGTGCAGGTACCGCTGGCCCGGGCAAGGCCGCGAAGGGCAAGGCGGCGGCCGCTCCCTCCCGCTCCGCGGCGACGGTGCAGGCCGCAACCGACGGTGACGCATGGAGCGGAGTTGGGGGCAAGAGCGCGTCGCTCATGCCGAGCGCAAGCGATGCGGGCACCCCAAGCGCCAACGCCGGTAGTCAGCTCGGCCTGGGCGCAGGGTTGCTTGGACTTGGCCTGATGGGGCTCTTCGGAGGCCTTGCAGTTGCCGGGACACGCAGGCGCCCCGCCCTGGCTCGTAGGAAGCGGTAGCCGAGAAGGGCAAGGCAGAGTCCTCGGCGCGGACGCAGGGCGCGGTTTCTTCCGCGCCCTGCGTCTTTCAGTTGAGGCCTCAGGCACCGACTCTGCATAGCCGCCCATGCGCGGACGCAGATAGCCGCACATGAGCGGCGACAGAGGGAAACGGGGAGGAATGCTGAGGCGGTTGCCGGCGGGTCATCTGTTGTGGGCTCTAGTGGGCGTGTCGCTTCTGGCGCTGGGTGCCGGGGCGGTGGTCGTGTCCACGGCCTACGACGATCCTCCAACCGCGAGCGTGCTGAAGGGTGACGCGCCAGTCAACACGGGAGCCGGCAACCCCTCCGACATCAGATCCCACAACTCGCCCACGCTCGTTCGCAACCCCGCGAGATCCGCAAATCTGGTGATCGCCAATCGCATCGACACGCCGCGCTTTGCCTGTGTGCTTCAGGTCTCCTTCGATGGCGGCGCCAGATGGACTCAGACGGCGATCCCGCTTCCGAAGGGCGAGGAGCCCAAGTGCTTCGCCCCCGACGCCGCCTTCTCGTCCGATGGCACGCTGTACCTGTCCTTCGTCACGCTGAAGGGGCGGGGGAACGTCCCAAACGCCGTCTGGACCGCCAGCTCCAAAGACGGGGGGCGCACCCTCTCGAAGCCTGCCAGGGCGGGCGGGCCGCTGAGATTTCAGGTGCGGCTGGTCGTTGACCCCGCGAACTCCCGCCGCATTCACCTGACCTGGCTAAGGGCGGCCGATGTCGGCTTCCTGAAGTTCACGGAGACCGGAAACCCGATCGAGTCGATTCGCTCAGACGATGGCGGAGCCACCTGGCAGGAGCCCGTACGCGTCAGCAATCCTTCCCGCCCGCGCGTCATCGCTCCCGTCCCGGCAGTCGGAGCCGCAGGTGAGCTGTACGTCCTCTATGTCGACGTCGGAGAGGATCGGCTCGACTACGAGGGAGGCCACCAGGGCAAGGGCGGGCCACCGTATGAGGGTCGCTTTGGACTCGTGCTGGCCCGCTCCCGCGACCAGGGGAAGACGTGGCCGGCGGAGCTGGTGGTCGATCAGGGGATCAAGCCGATTCATCGTTTCGTCACCCTCTTTCCTCCCTATCCCTCGCTGGCGATCGACCGCCGCAAAGGGAACGTCTATGCCGCCTTCCACGACGCGCGCCTCGGCGATCCCGACGTCTTGGTCTGGTCCCTGCCGGCCGGAAGCAAGAAGTGGAAGGGGCCCAAGCGCGTCAACGACACACCCAGACGCGACGGCACTTGGCAGTACCTGCCACAGCTCGCGGTCGCTCCCAACGGTCGCCTGGACATCGTCTACTACGATCGGCGCTCCGACAGAGACAACGGTTTCAACCATGCGTCGCTTCAGTCCTCGGTCGACGCGGGCGATAGCTTCCTCCCTTCAACGCGCCTCTCAAGCCAGCCATTTGACTCGAGAATCGGGTTCGGCGGCAAAAACGGCCTGCCCGATCTCGGGAGTCGGCTCGCTCTTCTCTCCGACGAGCAGCGGGCGCTTGCTGTCTGGACTGACACCCGGGCGGGAACCCGGGCATCAAACAAGCAGGACCTCTCTCGCGCCGTCGTGGCCTTCTCGGACCCTCCGCGGCTGTCGAAGGCGGTGAAGTACGCGCTTCGCTACGGGGGCGTGGCGCTTGCGCTCGTAGGTCTAGGACTCCTCGCCGGCGGACAACTGACTCTGCGGTCGAGAGCCGCCACCCGGTAGCCGTCAGCAGTCGAGTAGCCTGGGCCGTGGGCTACACCCGTCACTCCCCCTTCAGGTAGGCCTCCGCCGCCGCCACGGGGTGGCGCTGTCCGTGGTTCAGCTTGATGCAGAATAAGAGGCCCGTCGGGTCACGTCCCATAGCGTGGTGTAGGAGCGCAGCGGACGGAACGTAGTTCCGGCCACCGCGGCGCTCACCATCGTCGGACTTCCGAAGGTTCGACGATCAAGGAGGCACCACTGTGGCCGGTAAGGACAGGATGACGACCGA
>Ga0208612_1001206_pt1 | contig 10892 bp, 8 predicted proteins | sample AntDryMetagUQ889_FD_188089 | JGI IMG/M metagenome (GOLD analysis project Ga0208612, IMG submission 188089) | Polar desert microbial communities from Antarctic Dry Valleys - UQ889 (SPAdes) | ecosystem: Environmental > Terrestrial > Soil > Desert | place: Antarctic Dry Valleys | collected 2008-12-31 | reverse complement strand
TGCGATGTCGTCGAACGCAGCCGGCTCGTTGAAAGTGCGCGCGAATTCGGCGTAGAACGGCTCAGCCATGTACAGTCCGTCGAGCCACATCTGATGGGGGTAGATCTGCTTATGCCAGAATCCGCCCTCGCTGGTACGGGGCTGGAGGCGGAGCTGGTCACGCGGGCGAATAGCCGCCTTGCGATATCGCTCATCCCTGGTTGTCGCGTAGAGCGGGAAAAGCAGCCTGCCCTGCGCGATGTGGTCGAGCTCACGCGACACCGTCCAGTAGTTGTGATCGCCGTCGATGATGTAGGCGTCGCAGGCCTCGACCGCCGTCAAGGCCTCGGGGCTACGGCCGCGGACGAGGTGCAGGCGGTCTTCCTGGCCGTCGAGCTGCTCCACCTCGAGAGTCGGCTCCGGCTCCACGCACCAGAGCTCGCCCTGGCTTTCACCGACGAAGCTCAGGAGCTCGCGAGTATTGGCGCCCGACTCCGAGCCGATCTCCGCCACCGTGCGCGCCTGCGCAGCCTCCAGACACCCGCGCACGACACCCTTGATCTCGGTCAGTGAGTGCAGTAGCAGAGGTTGACTCATGACCCCGAGCAGCGTAGTCACTGCTAGCCTGCCCCGCCCCCCGCCCATGCCGGAGCACGACATCTCCAACGACCCCATCGGCGCTCGGCCAGGGCGCGCCGCAGCCGAAGGTCAAAGTCCTGTCGCGGCAATCGGCCGCAGAGCCCCCGGGCCCGCCGCAACTGACGCCCGCCTGCGGACCGCGGTCGAGATCGTGGCGGGCGGCGGGTGCGAGGTGCTCTCGCTCGACTTCTTCGACACGCTCATGTGGCGCAAGGTGCCCGAGCCCGTGAACGCCTTCTCCCTACTCGGCGCGCGGCTCGACGCGGACGGTCTGCTGGCGCCCGACATCGACGCCAGCGCCTTCGCGGTCCTCAGGCAGCGTGCCGAGCAGCGAGCCCGGCAGGCCCGCGAGCTCGACGGCCGCGGCGAAGAGGTGACGCTGCGCGAGATCTGCGCCTTCATCCCGCAGGCCGTGCTCCGGGACATCACCCTCGACGGTCTGGTGGACCGCGAGGTCGAGCTGGAACGGAGTCTGCTCGTACCCGATCTCGACGTGGTCGAGCTGGTGAGGCTTGCGGGCGAGCACGATGTGCGCACCGTGTGCGTCTCGGACACCTACTTCGGCGAAGGTCACCTGCGCTCGTTCCTGGGCAGCGGCCCGGCGGCCTCGCTCGAGATCGAGCGGGTCTTCGCCTCCTCGGCCCACGGCGTGGGAAAGGAAGGAGGGCTCTGGCGAATCGTGCTCGACGACCTCGGGGTCAAGCCGGCCAAGGTGATCCACGTGGGCGACAACCACGAGGCCGACGTCGCCGCGGCCGGACGAGCCGGCGTGCGGGGCATCTACTTCGAGCGGCGCCCCGACGGCCTCGCGCGCGTGGTCCATCGCGAGGCTTTGCACGCGACAGCACCGCTCAGCCCCTACCACGGCGACTACGGGCTGACGGCCCTGCGCTCGAAGGTGCTGCACCGCGTGGAGGCCGAGAGCCAGCCACCGGAGCTGAAGGCCTTCTGGAGCTTCGGAGCCGCGTCCATCGGGCCCCCGCTGGCCGGCTTCGCGGACTGGGTTCAGGAGCGCGCCGGCGAGGCCGGGGTGAGCAGGGTCTTCTGCATGATGCGCGAAGGCAAGATCGTCTCCGAGCTGGTCAACGCAGCTGCCGCGTCGGTGTCCGCGCCCGTGGACGCGCGGCCGATCTGGCTCTCGCGACAGGTCTGCGCCAGGGCGTCGATCGTCGACGGATCGGCAGAGGAGCTGGGCCGGCTGTTCCAACGGCGCAGGATGCCGACGGTCGCCGAGTTCTGCGCGACGCTCGGCGTGGACTGCGCCGAGCTTCGCGACTTCGCCGACATGGCAGGCGCCCGCCTCCACCAACCCGCCCTGGCCGCCCAACTGGTGGAGCGTCTGGCCTCCGACATGGAGCTCCGCGGCCGGATCGTGGCGAGCAGCGCCGAGTTGCGCTCGCGCCTCGTGCGCTACGTGGAGAGCGTCCGGCCCCCCGGGGAGAAACGCATCGTGCTCGTGGACCTCGGGTGGGGTGCGACCATCCAGACCCTTCTCGACGGCCTCTTGCGTGAGGCCGGCTCGGAGGTGAAGACCACGGGCCTCTATCTCATGACGACCGGGCGCGCGGCCGATCGCATGCTCGACGGCGCTGACGTGCACGGCTATCTGGCCAACGCGGGGCAACCCGAGGCACCGGTCGAGGCGTTCATGCGCAGTCCGGAGATCCTCGAGCAGATCTGCATGCCCGACCACGGATCCCAGGTGGACCTGGACTCGAGCCTCGAGCCCGTGCTCGAGGCCGCCGACAGCGAGCCGTTTCAGTCCGCGCAGCGCGAGAGCGTGCAAAAGGGAGTCAAGAGCTTCCAGCGGGAGTGGCTGCGCTACCGCACCTGCGCTCCTGAGGCGCTCGTCGCGCTGCACGAGCACGGGCAGGACCGCCTTCGCTCGATCCTGGTGCGCTCCCTCACGGCGCCAACCACAGACGAAGCGGCTCTCTTCGCGGGATGGCTGCATGACGAGAACTTCGGCTCGCAGGGTCAGGAGGCGCTCGTGCCCCCGATGTCGGCGAGGGCGGCCCGGTATCTGGAGCCGCGTGTGGTGATGACGACCTCGATGGCCGAGCTCTACTGGCCGTTCGGGCTGGCCGCGCTGCACAACCAGCACCTGGCCAGGGCAGTCGAGGCCGCCACCTCCGGCGTGGTGCCGTGGGACGCCTTCTCCTCTGCACTCGAGACGGGCGACGTGGAGATCTACTGCGATCGTGGTTGGGGCTTTCGCCGGCAGGGGATGGTGACCGTGCCGGGTCGCCGGAACCGGCTCGGCCTCACCTATGCCAACGGCACGGTGGTGGGCGACATCGTCCGCCGGGTCCGCATCGATCCGGCCAAGCTTCCCTGTGTGGTGCGGATCGACTTCATCCGGCTGCGCTGCTCTCCCCGCGGCACAGGGGACACGGTGACTCTCGACTTCGACACCCCAGAGCGGCTCGAGCAGCTCACCACGAGCGGCATGCGATCGATCGGCCCGAGCTCCTACATCGTCCGGGGCTTTGACCCCAACGTGGTGATCGATCTGAACAGCTTCCTCCCTCGCGAGGTGCACACCGTGGACGTGGAGTGCGGCCTTGCCGTGCTGCCGCTCCCTCGTTCCGCGCTGGGAGCGATAGCCAAGCTGCAGGAACAGCTGCGCGAACGGGCCAAACGTAGTGCCCTCGGCGCTCCGGCTCGGCTGGCGTACGCGCTCATGCGCAGGCTCGAATAACGCGCTCCCTTACCCTTGTCGGCCATGAACGAGCGAGCCACCGCGGTCGGCGTCGCGGGAGTCTCGAAGACGTTTCGCATTCCCCGGCAGCACCTCATGTCCTTCAAGGAGCGGGCGATGCACCCCTTCAGGCGGGTGCCGGTCACGGATCTGCACGCGCTGAAGGACGTCTCCTTCGACATCGAGCAGGGCGAGTTCTTCGGGATCGCGGGCCGCAACGGCTCTGGCAAGAGCACGCTGCTCAAGTGCATGGCCGGCGTCTACCGCGTGGACCGGGGAGCTATCACCGTGGCGGGCCGGCTCGTGCCCTTCATCGAGCTGGGGGTGGGCTTCAACCAGGAGATGACCGCTCTCGACAACGTCGTGATCAACGGGGTGATGATGGGACTCAGTCCCCGTGAAGCCCAACGGCGCTTCGACGCGGTGGTCGAGTTCGCCGAGCTCGAGGACTTCCTCGACCTCAAGCTCAAGAACTACTCGTCGGGGATGCAGGTACGGCTGGCCTTCTCGCTGATGGTGCAGGCGGATGCCGACGTGCTGCTGATCGACGAGGTGCTGGCCGTGGGCGATGCGGCGTTCCAGCAGAAGTGCTTCGACGCGTTCCACGACCTTCGCGACCGTGGCAAGACGGTCGTGCTGGTAACCCATGACATGCAGATGATCGAGCGCTTCTGCCAGCGCGCGATGTTGCTGCACCACGGGGCGGTCGCAGGCATCGGGGACCCCGGCTCAGTCGCCCGCCGCTACCTCGAGCTCAACTTCGAGGAGGACGACGAGGCCTCGGTGACCGCGGGCCGGCCCGACGACGTGAGCCACGGCGTCGCGATCGGCGACGTCTGGATCGAGGGCCCCGACGGCCGGCGCGTGGACACCGTTGGCCAGGGCGACCCGCTCGTGATCCGCGCCGAGATCGAGGCCCTCCAGCACATCGATGACCCCGAGATCGGGGTGACGATCAACGACGAGGCCGGCACGGTCGTCTTCGGCACCACCACCCGCGAACTGGGACGCGAAGAGCAGCCCTTCGAGCCCGGGGAGCGCATCTCTCTGCGACTGGCTCTGCGCAACGACCTGAAGCCGGCGCGCTATTACGTGGACTGCGGGGTGCACGAGGGCGTCCACAGAGTGGCCGGGTTTCGCTACCGGGCCAGCGACTTCCTGGTCTTCGGCAATCGAGCCCAGTTGGGGCTGGTGTCGCTCGACCACACCTTCGAGCTCGAGCGCCGGCGCAACAGGACCGAGGCGGCGACCACCCCGTGAGCTCGACAGCCCTGCCCCGCCAGATCCGTGGCCCATCGGCCTTCGGAGGAGGCCTGCGGCGCACGCTCTATCTCACGTGGATCATCGGTCTGACCGAGTACCGGCTCACCTATTTCGGCTCGGCGCTCGGATACCTGTGGTCGCTGATGCGGCCGCTCATGCTCTTCGGTGTGCTGTACGTGGTGTTCAGCGAGATCGTCGACTTCGGCGACGACATCGTGAACTACCCCATGCTGCTCCTGTTCAACATCGTGCTGTTCAACTTCTTCACCGACGCCAGCACGAAGGCGGTGACCTCGGTGGTCGACCGCGAAGCGATCGTGCGCAAGATGCACTTTCCCGGGATGGTCATTCCCTTTGCGCGTGTGCTCTCCGGCGGGTTGAATCTGGCCGTAAGCCTGATCGCCGTGTTCCTCTTCCTGCTGGCCTACGGCCTAAACCCGCGCTGGACCTGGCTGCTGCTGCCGCTGTTGCTCGTGCCGCTGGTGCTTCTGACCCTCGGAGTGGCCATGCTGCTGTCAGCGCTGTACGTGCGCTTTCGCGATGTCGCCCCGATATGGGCGGTGCTCTCCACCGCCCTCTTCTACGGCTCTCCCGTGCTGTACGCGATCGACAAGGTGCCCGAGCAGTACCGGCAGATGCTGATGCTGGTCAACCCCCTTGCGGACATCCTCGAACAGGGACGCCGCTGGGTGATCGATCCCAACGCGGACGGCGCGATCGCCGCCGCCGGCGGGGGCGCCTGGATACTCGTCCCGATCGCGGTCGGGACCGCGGTCTGTGCTCTCGGGGTCTGGGTCTTCAACCGCGAAGCCCCGAGGATCGCCGAAAGGCTCTAGGCGGACGCCCCCCTGCGGTGATCGTGAGCCAGACGCGTTCGAGCTCGGTGTCCCAGTCCGCCGCGTTCACCTCGTCGCGCCCCGCGAGCGCGAGCCGCCCGCGAAGCGCCGGATCGCCCACCAGCCGCTCGATCTGGGCCGCGATCAGCGCAGGAATGGGAGGAGCCGTCAGGGCCGTCTCCTCGTGGCGCAGCAGCCAGTCGGTGTGGGGGTTCTCGTTGGAGACGGTGGCGACACCGGAAGCCATGAACTCGAGCGGCTGGTATGACGGGTGGCACGAGAGCATGAACACCAGTCCTATGTCGCACGAGCGGTAGAGCTCGGCGACCTCGTCGAGGCTTTCCAGCATCCCGACGTTCTCCAGCACGTCGGCCGCTCCGTACATTCCCGGGCTCCAGTCCTCCCCGGCGCAGATGATCTGCACCGAGTCGCCGTGGACGTCCTTCACCCGGCGCAGAGCCGCCAAGCCGAGCCCGAAGGCATTGCGGGCCGTCTTCGGGCGTCCGTAGAAGAAGATGCGGACGGGGCCCGCGTGTGGCGACTCGTCCGGACGGAAGCGCTCAGTGTCCACCGCAGGTCTGAAGGCCACCGCCGGGCTGCCGTGAGCGCGCCAGACGTCGGCCAGCGCCTCGGTGTTCACGATCCCCGGGATCCCCAGGCGCGCGGCCTCGGTGAGCATCCCGGAGGCCGAGCCGGCCGGATAGAAGTCGGGCTCCCAGTCCTGCACGAATACGAACTTGGCGGCGGCGTCTCGAAACCGCACGAGGCGCCAGATGCCCTCCCACGCCGTGGCCACTGCTGCGTCACAGGGCTCAAGATTTGCCGAGGGCCCCGTCACGGGGCTACCGGCCAGCGCCGGGAAGGCCTCCGCGATCCGTGCACGCACCCGCTTCACCACATCCGGATCGTCGTCGTCGAACACGCAGAATCGACTCTCCACGCCGTGCCGGCGGGCGACGTGGTCGCGAAGCGCAGGAGCGTGTGCACTCCGCCTCCCCAGACGAGGTAGAAGCCCGGCACGAACCACTGGATCGAGTGGATCTCCGTCCTTCTTGGGGCCGCATAGGCCTTCAGCACCTCCGCGTTGGCTGCGAGGTCCCCAGCGCTCACGTCGAAGTCCTGTCGGAGCACGAGGCGGTCTGAAGGCAGCAGCGAGCGCTCGTCGTCGGCCACGTTGCGGCGCCTCCTCCTGGCCCTCAGCCAGGCGTACGCGGCCTCCTCCGGCCCTCCGCGGAGGATGCTCCGGACGTAGCGCGCGCGCCTCCGGCTCAGAAGCCTCACGGCGGGGGCGCCGGCTCGCCGGCGCTCCGCAGCCGGCATGTGGTGTCCTGAAGGGTGAGCGCCGGGTGGTAGAAGGGATCGCCCACGGTACGGAAGGCCCCGTAGCTGCGCCGCGACGCCTTGATGTCGCCCGCCGGCACCCTGCTCGGGTCGCGCGAGGCGGACTCGTCATGGATGAGCCTCGCGTGGGGCACGCACAGCGAGCGGTAGCCCGCCGCGGTGAGGCGCAGGCAGAGGTCGACGTCTCCACCGCCGACCGCGAACGACTCGTCGAAGCCCCCGACCTCGTCGAACTTGCGCTTCTCGACCATCATGCAGGCGGCCGAGACGGCCATCCAGTTGCGGGTACCGTCGCCGGCGGCGCCGAACGGCGTGCGCTCGTCGGGTCTGAGGCCCGCGAACGGATGCCCGGCCCAGCCGTGGATGCCGATGGCGACCCCCGCATGTTGCACCCGGCCGTCTGGATAGAGCAGCATCGGGGCTACCGCGCCCACCTCAGGGCGTAGCGCCTCTCCGAGCAGCTCCTCGATCCACCCCCGGCTGATCGCCTCGGTGTCGTTGTTCAGGAAGACGAGCAGGTCACCCTTCGCGCGCGCGGCTGCCCCATTCATCAGCGCGGAGAAGTGAAACGGCCGGCCATCGGCCTCCACCGAGACACGGGAGTCCTTCTCCAGGCGCTCGAGGAGCGGCGCAAGCCCGGGGTCGGTGCTTCCGTTGTCGACGAGACGGAGCCGCAGGCGCTCGTAGGTCGAGCGCTCGAGCACGGAGCGCACGCAGCGCTCGAGCAGCTGTGGACGATCTCGAAAGGCGACGATCACCTCGACCGAGGGCTCTCGATCCGGCGGATGGCGCACTGGCCGCTGCCTGCTTCGGGGGTGGCTGCCTCCACGGCGCGAGCCGGCCCTGTGGCAGAGCACCAGCGGAACGTGCACATGACCGGAGCCGTCGCGGCCGGCCAGGCACGAGAAGAGTGACCACCCCTCGCCACCCGCCCCCGCGGCCGCCAGCGCGGCCTCGCGGGCGACCACGACCAGCGCGAAGTCGGGGTTGCGCTCGAGCCAGAGGTCCGGGCAGGGCCCCGGGCGCAGCATCGGTCGCGATCGCCGGCCCTTTCGATCGATTATGTCGTCGTCGCAGGTGATCACCGCCGCATCCGAGGCGAGCGTCGCCGCTTGACCGAGGCGCTCGAGGGCAATCGGCGCAAGGCGGTCACCCGACCGTATCAGCGCGATCCACGGGGCTCGACTCTCTTGCAGCGCCCGCAGGATCGGGTACTCGGCCGTATGCGCACAACGAACCGTCTGACCCCGCAACGAGGCCTGCGTGGCCTCCCCGTCGCCGCCGCCCGACGGGTCGATCACGACGGCAAGCGCAACGGCAGGGGTTGCTCGGAAGCCGCTCTCGGGCACCGCCGCGAAACGGTGCAGCCGCGTGGAAGACGCGATCTCCGGCTCGACGTGGCGTTGGAAGGCGGCGTAGCCTGCCCGCCCCTCGAGCGCTCGCCTCAAGCGAGTCCCGACCGCTCGTGCCCGGCGCGACACGTCAGCCGGCCGGTGAAACGACGACCTCGACGCGATCGGACGATTCCCCGGCGGACCAGAGAGCCGGAACGCTCCCGATCACCAGCCCCAGTAGGGCTCCCGCCACCACGTCCGAGGGGTAGTGCACGCCAAGCAAGACACGAGACACGCCCATGCCCAACGCAGCGCCATACAGCGGCGCAGCCGGAACAAGCTCCGAGTAAGCCCGCGCGGCAGCGAAGGAGGAGGCCGCGTGGGCGCTCGGGAAGCTCAGCGCGCTCGGCGTTGCGGTGAGGGCGGGAAGACCCTTCAGGACCGGTCGCTGACGCCGGACGATCTGCTTGACGGCGACGTTGAAGGCATGTGCGCCCGCCACCGCGGCGGCGGCGCGCAGCCAGTCTGCCCGCCGCGGGCGGTCGAGAACGCCGCCTACGGCGCCCGCGACGAGCCACACAGCGGCGTGCTCACCGAGGTGAGACAGCGCCCGCGCGCCGCGAACCGTGCCCGAATGGACAGCTCGTGAGCGCACGCCGCGCAAGAGGGCGAGGTCGCCCGCGGCGATCGAGGACGCAACCGCGGGACCTGACCGGGATGACAGAGGAAGCCGGTTTGTCACAAGTGGGCGCAGAAGACGGGCGGCGCGGGTCGCGACGACCGGGTTAGGATAGGACAGCGTGGGGAGATTCCCCGCGGGCCGCCCGGAACCTTCCTCTCACCCGTCTTGCCCTCCGCGCTCGAAACCAGACAGGCGTCCCGCATCGCCGGGCGCCTGTAAGGGTTCCGGACCCATGGCCGTCGAAACCCACGATCGTCTCGGCGCACGACAGGCGGCGCCGCCCGCCGCCGCGCCCGAGGCTCCCGGGCGCCTTGCGCGCGCCGATCTGATGCTGCTCGCCTTCTTGGGCGCGGTCGCCACCGGGCTCCAGCTCCTGCGCCAGCCCAACGCGCAGTCGTGGGACAGCGTGTGGCAGGAGGACGGCGGGATCTTCTTGACCGACGCCCTCGCGAATCCGTTCCTCGAGACGCTCGTGACCCCCTACAACGCCTACCTGCACACGCTTCCTCGCCTGATAGCGGGGCCCGTAGCGCTGGTCGGGCTCGAGCACGCGGCCCTGCTGCTGAGCCTCCTATCGGCCGTCACGGTCACGCTGCTCGCCATCTACGTCTACTTCGCCAGCGCCCGCGTCTTTCACACGCAGTGGGCGCGCGTGGTGCTGGCGTTGTCCGTGGTGCTCCTTCCGGCGGCGGGGTATGAGACGAACGCCAACATCGCCAACCTTCACTGGTACCTCATCTTCGCGTGCTTCTGGGTCTTCATCGCCGCGCCCCGCACGACGTCGGGGATCGCCGTCGGGGTCACGATCGTCGCCCTCGCCGTGCTCAGCGATCCGCTTGCCGCGCTGCTGGCGCCCCTGCCTCTCATCGCGCTCTGGCGTGACCGCACCTGGCGGGGCCGGGCCATCCCGCTCGTGTTCCTCGGCACGCTGGCGGTGCAACTCGTGCTGGGGGTGGTGGAGGACCCTGTCGCGCCCTACGCCTCGTCCCACCTTGCGGACGTGCCAAAGATCTACGCCCTGCGCGTGACCGGCTCCTTCCTCGTCGGCGACCTCTTCCTCGACGACCTGTGGAAGCCATGGGGCCTACCGTTCGCCCTCGCCGCGTTTCTGGTGGTGGCGGCGGTGTGCGCGTACGGCCTGCTCCGCGCCGATTGGGGCCGGCGCATGCTCATAGGCGGGAGCCTCGCGCTGTCAGGGGGATACCTCGCCGTCCCGCTCATGCTGCGGGGCACGGAGAACTTCCTCGATCGGGATGGATTCAATCTGAACGGGTCGCGCTACGTGCTGCTGCCGATCCTCTTTCTCACCGTAGCGGTGCTCCTCACCCTCGACAGGCGCGACCCGCGACTGTCGTCGTCGCGCGCCTGGCGCAACGTTCAGATCGGCTTCTCGGCGCTCGCCGCCGCCCTGGTGCTCACCAACTTCTCGATCTTCACCACCCGCAGCGCCGGGCCGAAGTGGGAGCAGTCGGTCGCCGCCGCCCGCGAGCGCTGTGCGACCGTGGGCGGGCGCCGGCCCGGCTCGCCCCCGAAGGTCGGGTCGATCCCCAGTCGCCGGCTCCCCGCGGGCGACGTGCGCATCCCCATCGCCCCCAACGTGCCCATCACCCCTGAGACGCCCTATAGCCCCTTCGCCGTGACGGTGGACTGCCGTCACCTGCGCTGAGAGGGCGTACCGAGCCCTTACAATCCGCGGCCGTCCCTCTGTCACCAGCAACCATGCCCATTCTCGAGCAAGAGCCGCCCGCCGCACCCTCCGCAGCCGACGCCCCCGGGGCCGACCGCCGCCGTGGCCCGGTGGCGCTCCTCGTGCTCGAGACGATGCGGCCAAAGCAGTGGTCGAAGAACGCCTTCGTGTTCGCGGGCCTGCTCTTCGCGGGAGAGGTCCTCGATCCCGATTCGGTGCTGAAGACCGTGATCGTGGCGGTGGCCTTCTGCCTCGTGAGCGGAGCCACCTACCTGCTCAACGACGCCGTGGACGCCGAGTCCGACCGCCACAATCCGCGCACGGCGTCGCGCCCGATCGCACGCGGGGACCTCTCGCCGCGCACCGCCCTGATGGCGGCTGTGGTCGCGACCCTCGGCGGGGCGGCTCTCACGGCCGCTGTCAACTGGGA
>Ga0208612_1001205_pt1 | contig 10893 bp, 9 predicted proteins | sample AntDryMetagUQ889_FD_188089 | JGI IMG/M metagenome (GOLD analysis project Ga0208612, IMG submission 188089) | Polar desert microbial communities from Antarctic Dry Valleys - UQ889 (SPAdes) | ecosystem: Environmental > Terrestrial > Soil > Desert | place: Antarctic Dry Valleys | collected 2008-12-31 | reverse complement strand
TACCAAGCGCGCGACGTCTTCGACTCCTACGGCGTTCCGGTACTGCCCGGGGGTGTCGCAACCACGCCGGAACAGGCTCGGGACATCGCCGCCGACATCGGGGCTGAGGTCGTCGTCAAGGCGCAGGTCAAGACCGGTGGCCGCGGTAAGGCTGGTGGGGTCAAACTCGCAGACACTCCTGAGGACGCGCAGGCCCGAGCCGAGGACATCCTTGGCATGGACATCAAGGGGCACATCGTGCACCGGGTCCTCATCGCCAAGGCCAGCGACATCGCCGACGAGTACTACTTCTCCTATCTGCTCGACCGAGCCAATCGCAGCTTCCTGTGCATGGCCTCGGTCGAGGGCGGCGTCGAGATCGAACAGGTCGCCGCCAACAGCCCCGAGGCACTTGCCCGGGTGCCAATCGATGCCACCACAGGGGTGGACGAGTCGTTGGCCCGCGAGATCGTCACGGCGGCCCGGTTTCCCGAGGATGTCGCCGACCAGGTCGTCGCGATCGCGGTGTCCCTGTGGAAGGTGTTTGTCGGGGAGGACGCCACCCTGGTCGAAGTGAACCCACTTGCCCAGACACCAGACGGAACTGTCCTCGCGCTGGACGGAAAGGTGAGCCTGGACGAGAACGCCGCATTCCGGCACCCCGGTCACGCCGAACTCGCGGACACCTCAGCCGCCGATCCGCTCGAGCAGGAAGCGAAGGCCAAGGGCCTCAACTACGTCAAGCTCGACGGCCAGGTGGGCATCATCGGTAACGGGGCGGGCCTGGTGATGTCCACATTGGACGTGGTCGCCTACGCGGGTGAGGACTTCGGTGGGGTGAAGCCGGCCAACTTCCTCGACATCGGTGGGGGTGCCTCGGCGGAGGTCATGGCCGACGGCCTGAGCATCATCCTGTCCGACCCATCGGTGCGCAGCGTCTTCGTCAACGTGTTCGGCGGCATCACCGCCTGCGACGCGGTGGCGGAGGGGATCGTCGCTGCTCTCGGCCTGCTCGGGGACTCAGCTACCAAACCGATCGTCGTGCGGCTGGACGGCAACAACGTCGAGGAGGGCCGACGGATCCTCGACGAGGCGGCGCATCCGCTGGTCGAGCAGGTGGACACCATGGACGGCGCCGCGCGGCGGGCCGCCGAGCTCGCGGCCGCGTAAGCCTGTTCGAAGCCGATTGGAGGCCGTACCAGATGTCGATCTTCCTGACTGAGAACAGCAAGGTCATCGTCCAGGGCATGACCGGCTCCGAGGGCAGCAAGCACACCCGCCGGATGCTTGCCGCTGGAACCGCGATCGTCGGCGGCGTGACGCCGGGTAAGGGCGGTCAGAGTGCGGTCTTCGACGGCCGCGCCCTGCCGGTGTTCGACTCCGTGGCCGACGCGATCGCCGAGACCGCCGCCGACGTGACTGTCATCTTCGTGCCGCCGAAGTTCGCGAAGTCCGCGGTCATCGAGGCGGTGGATGCCGGCATCGCGCTCGCGGTCGTGATCACCGAAGGCATCCCGGTCCATGATTCGACCTACTTCTGGGCCCACGCACAGGGCGGGACAACACGCATCGTCGGCCCCAACTGCCCTGGTGTGATTTCACCGGGGCGATCCAATGCCGGCATCATCCCGGCCAACATCGCCGGATCGGGCCGGATCGGGCTGGTCAGCAAGTCCGGAACGTTGACCTACCAGATGATGTACGAATTGCGCGACATCGGGTTCTCCACTGCCGTCGGGATCGGCGGCGACCCTGTCATCGGGACGACGCACATCGACTGTCTGGAGGCGTTCGAGGCGGACCCGGACACCGAGGCGATCGTCATGATCGGTGAGATCGGCGGGGATGCCGAGGAGCGGGCCGCCGACTACATCGCGGCCTCCCTGACCAAGCAGGTGGTCGGCTACGTGGCCGGATTCACCGCACCGGAAGGTAAGACGATGGGTCATGCGGGCGCTATCGTCTCCGGGTCCTCGGGCACCGCGCAGGCCAAGAAGGAGGCACTCGAGGCAGCTGGTGTGCGGGTCGGCAAAACGCCGTCGGAGACCGCGCAGTTGATGCGTGAACTCATGGGAGCCGGCACCAGCTGAGTCTGCCCGGGTGGCGCGGATACTTGCCCGGTCAGCGGCTACCCAGCATGCTGAGCCGCAGCACACCTGGAATCAGGTCCTGCCAAGATGAACGGGAACAGCCGCAACCCCGCGGCAGTACTGAAGGAGTGGAAGCGATGACTGCACCCGGCAGCGGACCTGGATCCCCTGAGGGGTACGGCCAGCAGCCCAGTGGTTCACAGCCCGGCGGGTACGGCCAACAGCCGCCGCCCCAGCAGCCCGGCTACGGCCAGCAACCACCCAGCGGCCAGCAACCACCCAGCGGTGGCCAGCCCGGCTACGGGCAGCAGCCTGGTGGACCGCCTGCCTACGGCGGCGGCGCGGGACAGCCATCCGGTTACGGCGCGCCGGGTCAGGGTCAGTACCCCGGCGCCCCGGCCCGCTCCGGCGGAGGCTTTGACCTGAAGTCGGTGACCCTGCCGGACTGGCTCATCCTCGGCGGCTCACTGCTGCTCTTCATCGTCAGTTTCTTCGACTTCATCGTTCCTGACATCGACATCGACGCGATCGCCGAAGCTTCCTGCTCCGGCCTCGGCGAGGGCGAGGCCGCCTGCATCGCGTCGGTCCAGGCCACTTATGCAGGCGCTGACCTGGGGGGCGCCAACGCCTGGGCCTCTGGCCTGTTGAGCTTCGGGATCATCCTGCTCCTCCTCGTGGCCGCCGCAATCGTGGCCAAGATCATGAAGGTGATCCCGCCGGCTGTCCCGCTGCATCTGATCATCGCGGGCATCGTGCTTCTGGTGGACATCTTCTTCCTCATCGAATTCCTGGACGCACTCACCACCGACGGCGTCGCATTGGGCATCGGCGGATGGATCGCCATCGCCGCGCTTGTCGTGGTGAACATCGGAGTCGTGATGTCGTTCCTGGCCGGCGGTGGGGCGAAGTCCCTGCAGGGCGGGCTCAACAAGCTGCAGCAGAGTGCGGCATCGGGCGGACAGGGCTCGAGCCACGGCGGTCAGCAAGCGCCGTCCGGGTACGGTCAGCCGCCGCCTGCCAGCTACGGCCAGCCGGGACAGACCGCCCAGCAGCCGCCGAGCGGGTACGGCCAGCCCGGCCAAGCCCCAGGTGGTGCCTACGGTCAGCCAGCCCCGGGTTCCGCCCCCGGAGGCGGCTCGAGCCCCACACCGCCGCCGCCGTACGGCTCGTCTGCTCCTGACGGGCCACAGCACTGAGGACTGCGACTACCAGCTAACTGAACCTAGGACGCCGCCGCAGTGGCGCCGGAACGCTAGTTCCGGCGCCACTGCCGTTCCTCGGAAGTGACAACCTGAGGCTCAGCGGAGCCGCCATCGACTCTGACGCCTCACAGGTCTGATATTCGGCGCGATAGTCGAGCTTGACCGAGCGCCCGGGGGGATTCCTAGTTTGTCACTGGGTCCTGGATTCTGGTTGGCCGTCGCTGGCTTGCTGGTAGCCAATGCGGGCATGGTTGTCGGCCAACGCGTGTTCCGCAGACCGGGTCAGCCAAGCAGCTGGGATCGCCCGGTCAACCGGATTCGCACGGCCCCCGCCGCGGCGCGCCTGCCTCGGATGGCCATGACGAGATTGCATGGTGGTCAGGTGACCTCCGTGATGACCCGAAGGCCGCCTGTTCCGGCGTCGCGGGCCCGAGCGAAGTCACCCAGGGTCACGGGCACCGCCCCCGGAGCGCTGATCACCGGCGCACTCGCGGGCCTGGGCGCGGCAGCAGCGGGGCTGACCATGCTGGGCGCACTCATCGGGCTTGCGTGGATTGTCGAACCGACCGTCGGCGGCTCCGTGCTGGGACCAGCCCGACTGTCGGCTCAGGCCTGGTTGCTGGGTCACGGCGCGAATGTCGAGGCTGGCGGCGTCGTCATAGCCATCACCCCCCTTGGGCTGACCGTCCTGCTCGGGGTCTGCTGCTGGTATGCCGCATGCTGGGCCGGGCGACGGGCCGCCGTGGGAAGCCTGCGCGACATCGCCGGTGTGCTGGGCACCCTGGTGCTCAGCTACACCGCCGTCGGCGTGGGTGTGACCCAGCTGGGTATGACCTCTGGGGCCCAGATCCACTTGGGCGCAGCGGTGAGCGGGATCGTGGCTCTCTGCACAGCGACGGGCCTGGCCGGCCTGTTGCGAACTGCCGGCCACGGCAGGTTGCTCCATGACCTCGTGCCCTTTCCCTCGCGGGCGGTGCTGTCCGGGGCGGGTGCCGGGGCCGCGGTGCTGCTGGCCGCTGGATTGGCCACGGTCGCGATTGCGATCGGCGTCGACCGGGCCGGATTCGCCACCCTCACCGAAAGCCTGGCGCCGAATTGGACTGCGGGAATCGGTGTGTTCGTCGTGACCCTTCTGCTCCTTCCGAATGCGGTGCTGTACGCGGTTGCGCTACTGAGCGGGCCTGGGTTCGCGGTGGGTGCCGAGACCACGGTGTCGGCCTTCGGCGTCACGCTGGGCCTGGTCCCCGGGCTACCCCTCGCCGCGGCCCTGCCCGACGACCCCGCCGTACCGCTGGGCGCCATCGTGGCCCTGGTGTTTCCGGCCCTGACCGCAGTCCTCGTGGGTGCCGTAGTCGTCCGTCGGCTCGACGAGGACGTAGGGGCAAGTAGGGCGGCCGGGTGGGCAGCCACTGCGGGGCTGGGCCTGGCCGCGGCCATGGCTGTGGCTCAGTGGCTGGCCGCCGGGTCGCTGGGGAACGACCGTCTGGCCAGCATCGGCGCGTCCCCCATGGCGACCCTGTTGATCGCTGCAGCGGTCTTCGCCCCATTGGCCGGGCTGTCGGCCTATGCCCTGCGTCGGTGGCGGACACGCGGGCGGTGAACGCCCGTCGCTGCCCTGGCGGTTAGGGTGCTGGCCGTGCCCGCTCGGTTGGTCGTCCTGGCTTCCGGAACCGGAACCCTGCTGCAGGCCCTGATCGACGCGCGCACGGACGCGAGTTATCCCGCCGAGGTAGTGGCCGTGGTCTGCGACCGACCCCATGCATATGCGCTGGTTCGGGCGCGTGGACACGGAATTGCGACCGGCGTCGTCGTGGCCTCGGAGTTCAGCAGCCGGGCATCGTGGGATGCGGCTCTCACCGACGCCGTGACTGCCTACGAGCCCGACCTGGTTGTGCTGGCCGGGTTCATGAAGATGCTGAGCCCCACGTTCCTGCAGCGGCTCTCCGGCCGGGTCATCAACACTCACCCGGCGCTCCTGCCGGCGTTTCCGGGGGCGCACGCGGTACGAGACGCGCTCGCCGCTGGCGTGAAAGTGACCGGCGCCAGCGTCATCTGGGTGGATGAGGGGATCGACACCGGACAGGTCATCGATCAAGCCGAGGTTCCCGTGGTCGTCGGGGATGACGAATCGACCTTGCACGAGCGGATCAAAGTGGTGGAAAGACAGATGCTGGTGCGGGTGGTGGCAGACCTGGTTTCAGCAGCAGAGCGGACAAGCCCGGGGACGCCGTCATGAGCCGAGTAGGTATTCAGCGCGCCCTGATCGCGGTCTATGACAAGACGGGACTGGAGCAACTGGCTGCCGGCTTGACTCATGCGGGCGTCGAGATCGTGTCGACCGGTGGGACCGCGCGGCGGCTGCAGGAAATGGGCGTCGAGGTCATTCCCGTGGAGACGGTGACGGGTTTTCCCGAAGCGCTCGACGGTCGGGTCAAGACGCTGCATCCAGCGGTCCACGCAGGTATCCTCGCCGATCGTCGGCTCCCGGAACATGTTGCGGCGCTTGCCGACTTGCGCATCGCTGCCTTCGATCTCGTGGTGGTGAATCTCTACCCGTTCCAGGAGACGGTTGCCTCGGGCGCGACCTCGGACGAGTGCGTAGAACAGATCGACATAGGTGGGCCGGCAATGGTCCGCGGCGCTGCCAAGAATCATCCGTCCGTAGCCGTCGTGGTCAATCCCGGTCGCTACGACGACGTCCTATCAGCCGTCGCGGCGGGCGGGTTCACGTTGGAGCAGCGGCGGGTGCTGGCCGCGGATGCCTTCCGGCACACCGCCTCGTACGACATAGCCGTGGCGTCGTGGATGGGCAACGTACTCGCACCCGAGGATTCCGGGTTCCCGTCCTGGGTGGCCGGCTCCTGGGATCGGGGTGCGGTGCTGCGGTACGGGGAGAACCCGCATCAACGGGCCGCGCTGTACCGCCACTTGCGTCCGGGTCTCGCCCATGCCGAGCAGTTGCACGGCAAGGAGATGTCGTACAACAACTATGTGGACACCGATGCTGCGCTGCGGGCGGCCTACGACCACGCTGAACCCTGTGTGGCGATCATCAAGCACGCGAGTCCCTGTGGGATCGCCGTGGGCGCGGACGTCGCGCAGGCACACCGTAGGGCACACGCCTGCGACCCGGTGTCGGCCTTCGGCGGCGTCATCGCCGTCAACCGTGAAGTCGACGTGGAGTTCGCCCAGCAGGTCGCCGAGATCTTCACCGAGGTCGTGGTGGCACCTGAATTCTCTGCCGAGGCGCTGGCCGTACTGACCGCCAAGCAGAATGTCCGGCTGCTTCGACTGCCTCCTACCATCGACTCCGGCCCCGTCGAGACCCGCGCGATCAGCGGAGGTCTCCTGATGCAGACGGTCGACCGCCTAAATGCGTCTGGCGACTCCGCCCAAACCTGGACGCTGGCCTGCGGAGCGGTGGCCGATCCGACGACGATGGCGGATCTCACCTTCGCCTGGCGCGCCGTGCGCTCGGTGAAGAGCAACGCCATCCTGCTCGCGCTCGACCAGGCGACCGTGGGCATCGGGATGGGTCAGGTCAATCGGGTCGACTCAGCTCGGTTGGCGGTGAGCCGGGCAGGAGATCGTGCGGCCGGCTCGGTCGCTGCCTCAGACGCGTTTTTCCCGTTCCCGGACGGGCTCGAGGTCCTCAGTTCGGCCGGCGTTCGGGCGGTGGTGCAGCCAGGTGGCTCGGTCCGCGATCGTGAGGTCATTGCCGCTGCTCAAGCTGCTGGCATCACGATGTATCTCACCGGAACCCGCCACTTCTTCCACTGAACCCGCCGGTTGGCTACACAACCGCCGCATTGAGCGGCTCAGCCGACCCGCTTCGGTGGGGTCACCGCTGCCTTGAGCGCGCCGAGTAGTCCCACGACCGCGGCGCCGATGACGACGAGGAAGCCAGGCTCGAACGCGGAGAAGTCGAAGTCCGCAGTGATGAGCGCGGTCATGACGGCAGCAACGATCGCGAGGGCGATGAGCAGCGCGATCAGTCCGATCGTGCGTCGGCTCTTGCCAGGAATGAAGGCGAAAAGGCCGATCAAGAGCAGAACTGCCCCCCCGAACACGATGACCAGCGGCTGCCAGACGCCGTCGCTGAAGAAGCTGCCAGCGTTGTCCAGGGCGTCTTCGAAGATGTCGTACCCATTGAGACTCGAGAACCACTCCAGGAGCAAAGAGACTCCTATCCCGACTCCGGCCAGAACCAGCAGGATTCCCGCGAGTGGGTCAGGACGGCGTACGGCAACGGGTTCGGCGGCGTAGGCCGAGGTCTGGTCGTAGCTGCTGTCGGAGTAGGACATGACCGACCCTTCTGACTTGGGGGACCCAGATGACCGGGAGGACCACGACAGGATAGGGAGTCCCGAGGTGTGATGGGCGTGATGGGTGTCCTCAACGAAGTCAGGTCCCTTGTCGAGCGGCCTGGGCTTGCTGCGCCGATGTGGGGCTGGGCTGAATCCGAGTGTCATGATGCGTGCCGTGACGGCGACGATTCTTGACGGCAAGGCCACCGCGGCGGAGATCCGAGCGGAATTGCGCGACCAGGTGGCGGCGCTGACTGCTGGCGGACGTCAACCGGGACTCGGGACCCTGCTCGTGGGCGATGACCCGGGGAGCCGCTGGTACGTGGCCGCCAAGCACAAAGACTGCGCCGAGATCGGCATAGCCAGCATCCGATACGGGCTCCCCGCCGAAGCCAGCCTGACCGAGGTGCTGGAAGTGGTCGACGAACTCAATGCCGACCCCGCGTGTACCGGATACCTCGTCCAGCTTCCGCTGCCGGGTGGCCTGAACGAGAACGCGGTACTCGAACGGATGGACCCGGCCAAGGACGTCGACGGTCTCCACCCCGTCAACCTCGGCCGGCTCGTACTGGGCGAACCAGGGCCCCTGCCGTGCACGCCGACCGCCATCGTGCGGCTTCTTCGCCGCTTCGACGTGCCCATCGCCGGAGCGGAGGTCGTGGTCATCGGACGCGGGGTCACCGTGGGCCGCCCCCTGGGACTGCTTCTGACTCGCCGCTCCGAGAACGCGACGGTGACCATCTGCCACACCGGAACGCGCGATCTGGCGGCTCACGTCTCTCGGGCAGACATCGTGGTGTCAGCCGCAGGCGTACCGGGCATCATCACCGCAGAGATGGTTCGGCCGGGGGCCACAGTGCTCGACGTCGGCGTGAGTCGTGTGGACGGGAAGATCGCCGGTGATGTTGCTTCCGACGTCGCCACCGTGGCTGGGAATCTCGCGCCCAACCCGGGTGGAGTGGGCCCGATGACGCGCGCGATGCTGCTGGTCAACGTCGTCATGCTCGCCGGGAATGTGAGTGACCCAGCCAGCGCTGCGGGTCGCCCGCCGCACAGGGCTGGCGGTCCCGACAAGAATCCGGGCGCTACGCGCGTGAGTTCGTGAGCCGATGCCTCCGCTGATCACCCGTCACCGGCTCTTGGCCCAGATCCCGTATCTCGTTGTCGGACTGCTGGTCGGGGTCGGCCTGGTCCTGATCGTGTTCGAGTACTGGCGCCGCGGCCTGGTCACCATCGGCGGGGCGATGGGCTTGGCCGGACTCCTGAGGCTGCTGCTCCCGGCACGCCGGGCGGGGCTGCTCAGCGTGCGAGGCCGAACATTCGATGTAGCTGCCTACGTCCTGTTGGGGGTAGCCCTGATCGGGATCGGCCTGGCCGTCCCGGCGCCGGTGATCTGAGCCTGGCGCAGTCTGCTTCCGCGGTCCTGGATAGCCTGAGGCCATGGCGAATAGTGAAAGCACGCGACGTGGCAAGGTGACCGTTGTCGGTGCCGGTTACTACGGCTCCACGACCGCTCAGCGCCTGGCGGAATACGACGTTTTCGAGACGGTCGTACTGACCGACATCCTCGAAGGACGCCCGGAAGGGCTGGCGTTGGACCTCAACCAGTCTCGGCCCGTCGAGGGCTTCGAGACCAAGGTGATCGGCGTCGGCGGTGGCTCGTACGAGGGCACCGAGAACTCAGATGTCGTCGTGATCACCGCCGGGTTACCCCGCAAGCCAGGGATGAGCCGGATGGACCTGCTGGAGACCAACGCCAAGATCGTTCGGGAGGTGTCGGAAAACATCGCCCGGCTATCGCCCGAAGCCGTGGTGATCGTCGTGTCGAACCCGCTGGACGAGATGACCGCACTGGCTCAGCTGGCCACCGGTTTTCCCAGAAACCGGCTGCTCGGCCAGGCAGGGATGCTGGATACGGCGCGGTTCACCAACTTCGTGGCGGAGAAGCTCGGTGTGCCGGTTGGCTCGGTGCACACGCTGACCCTGGGCTCGCACGGCGACACGATGGTCCCAGTGCCCTCGCGCTGCACGGTCGACGGCAAGCCACTATCCGAAATTCTGTCGGCCGACGAGATCGAGGAGCTGGTGGTCAAGACGCGTAATGGCGGCGCTGAAGTCGTGGCCCTGCTCAAGACCGGATCGGCGTTCTACGCCCCGTCCGCCGCAGCGGCGAGGATGGCGCGGGCGGTGATCGAGGACTCCGGCGCAGTGATGCCGGTCTGTGCCTGGGTGGACGGGGAGTACGGCATCGAGGGGGTCTACCTGGGGGTCGAAGCCGAGATAGGCAGCAGCGGCGTGCGCAGGGTCATGGTGACCGAACTCACCGACAGCGAGCTGGCCGGCCTGAAAGAAGCCGCCGAGGCCGTACGCGCCAAGCAGGCCGACGTCGCCGACATGTAGTTCCGCGCCACAACCCGCCGTACTTCCGTCGTCGCGCAGAAGGGCCGTCCGGTATGAGCAAGTTCAAGGTCGAGAATCCGGTCGTCGAACTCGACGGTGACGAGATGACACGGATCATCTGGCACTTCATCAAGGACCGGCTGATCCATCCGTACCTCGATATCGACGTGAAGTACTTCGACCTCAGCATCCAGTCTCGCGACGCCACCGACGATCAGATCACCGTGGACGCGGCCAACGCGATCAAGGAGCACGGCGTCGGCGTCAAGTGCGCGACGATCACGCCGGATGAGGCTCGAGTGGAGGAATTCGGGCTCAAGAGGATGTGGGTCTCGCCGAACGGCACAATCCGAAACATCCTCGGCGGCGTGGTCTTCCGCGAGCCGATCATCATCTCGAACATCCCTCGGCTGGTCCCGGGCTGGACCAAGCCGATCATCATCGGCAGGCACGCGCACGGCGACCAGTACAAGGCGACCAACTTCAAAGTTCCCGGGGCCGGCGAGCTGACCATCACGTTCACTCCGGAGGACGGCTCCGAGCCGATCCAGCACGTGGTCGCGAACTACGGGGCCGACGGCGGCGTGGCGATGGGGATGTACAACTTCAACAAGTCGATCGAGGACTTCGCCCGGGCATCGTTCGCCTACGGCCTGCAGCGCGGATATCCGGTGTATCTGTCGACCAAGAACACGATCCTCAAGGCGTACGACGGCGCGTTCAAGGACATCTTCCAGGCGGTCTTCGAGGCCGACTACAAGGCGGACTTCGAGGCGGCTCGGCTGACCTACGAACACCGGCTGATCGACGACATGGTGGCCGCCGCGATGAAGTGGGAGGGCGGCTACGTCTGGGCCTGCAAGAACTACGACGGCGACGTGCAGTCCGACACCGTCGCGCAGGGCTTCGGATCGC
>Ga0208612_1001203_pt1 | contig 10904 bp, 10 predicted proteins | sample AntDryMetagUQ889_FD_188089 | JGI IMG/M metagenome (GOLD analysis project Ga0208612, IMG submission 188089) | Polar desert microbial communities from Antarctic Dry Valleys - UQ889 (SPAdes) | ecosystem: Environmental > Terrestrial > Soil > Desert | place: Antarctic Dry Valleys | collected 2008-12-31 | reverse complement strand
GCGCGCCGCTCGCGGCCGCGGCGTTCGTCGCGGGCGCCGCCGGGATGATCGGGCTCCCGCCGCTCATCGGCTTCCCGGGCCACTTCTTCGTCGGCCTCATCGCGTACGCGCTCTCTCCCTGGGCGGGTACCGCTCTCGTTGGCGCGACTGTCCTGCTCCTCGTCGCGCAGCTGCGCGCCGGAATCTCGCTCTTCGCTCTGCCGATCGAGACCTGGCGCGTAGAGCAGCGGCCGGTGGCCGGCGTCATCGGCGCGACCATCTTCGCCGTGATGCTCCTGGGCGGACTCGCGCCAGACGTGTTCCTACGTCCGATCGCGGCGTTCGCTGACGAGTTCCTGCGTGCACTGCGGCCCTTCTAATCCCCGCGCCCGTCGCGCCTCCGGCTGCGACGCTCGCGGGGGCCCTGCGGCTCGCTCGGGCGAAGCCCTCGCTCGCCTGAGAGTTGATCCCCGCGCAGAGGGCCCCGGATCGTCTCACGCGCACAGGCCCGCGTCTCAGCCCGGCGCGCCCTCGTCGGTCATCCAGCGCTCGACGTCGCGCGTGTACCTGACCACGCCCTCGGGAAACCACAGCGCGATCTCGGTGGCCGCCGTTTCCGGCGCGTCGCTCGCATGCACGAGGTTCCGTAGCCCGACGAGTGCGTAGTCGCCGCGGATCGTGCCGGGAGCTGCCTCGTGCGGGCGCGTCGACCCCACCATCGAGCGCACCACCGCGATGGCGTTGGGACCCTCGAGCACCGCCGCGACGACGGGTGACGCGCTGATCGTGCGGACGAGATCTTCGTAGAAGAACTTCCCCTTGTGCACCTCATAGTGCTTCTCCGCCTGCGGGCGGTCGACCTTGATCAGGCGGAGAGCGGCGAGTCGCAGGCCGCGACGCTCAAAGCGAACGAGGATCTCCGCCGAGATACCGCGTTGCACGGCGTCGGGCTTCAGCACGATGAGCGTGCGCTGGACGTTATCCGCTTCGGTCATGAGGCGATCTCGATCCTCTCAGAGACGTTCCCATCGAGCGTTGCGAGCGCTGCTCGCGGGCCGACCGCGGCGACGTACGCGAGCTCCGGCCGGAGGTACTGCCGCGCGACGCGCTGGATGTCGGCCGGCCCGATCGAGTCGATGATCGCGCAGAGCTCCTCCACCGTCCGTACCCGCCCGAGGAACAGCTCCTGACCGGCGAGCCATCCCGACACTCCACGCGTGTCCTCGAGCCGGAGCTCGATCCGGCCTTTCGCGAAGTCGCGCACGCGCATGAGCTCAGCCTCGCCGACCGGCTCCTCCGACAGCCGCGCTACCTGATCGAGGGCCACGGACAGCGCCTCGCCCGCACTCGCGGGCGCGACGCCCGCGTAGGTGACGAGATGTCCCGCGTCCGCGTAGTTCGTTCCGTAGGAGTGCACGTCGTAGGCGAGCGCGCGCTTCTCGCGCAGCTCGAGGAACAGGCGACTCGACATGCCCTCACCCAGCACCGCGTTCAGCATGTCGAGCGTGTACTTGTCGGGGTGCCCCTGCGGCACCCCGCGCCAGCCTACACAGAAATGAGCCTGTTCACCCCGCTTGACGACGTGCTTCGCCTGCGTCTTCGAAGCGGCCGGCGCGGGCTTCGCGGGCACGGGCTCGCGTCGCGACATGTCCCCAAAGTGCGCCGTGACGGCCGTGATCGCCTCTCTCGCGTCGAGCCGTCCCGCGAGCGCGACAACGATGCGCTGGGGCGCGTAGCCCCGGTCCATGAAGCCGCGCAGCCCATCGGGTGTCAGGCCGACGACGGCCTTCTCACGGCCGGCGGTCTCCCACCCGAGCGGATGATTCGGGTAAAGGAGCTCGTCGATGAGGCCGTGGACCCTGTCGGAGGGCTGGTCGCGGTACATGCGCAGCTCCTCGAGCACGACCTTCCGCTCCTGATCCACGTCCGCCACACGGAGGAGCGGCGCGCGGATCATGTCCGCGATCACGTCCAGCGCGAGGAGGTAGTGGCGCGCGACCATCCGCGACCAGAAGACCGTGACCTCCTTGTCGGTCGACGCGTTGACGACGCCACCCACTCCCTCGATCGCCTGACTGATGTCCTGCGCGGTCGGCCGCTTCGCGGTGCCCTTGAACAGGATGTGCTCGAGGAAATGCGCGGTGCCCGCGTTCCTGCGGTCCTCCACGCGCGAGCCCACACCGACATACACCGCGAGGGAGACAGAACGCGTCTCGGGCATCTCGGAAACGAGGATCCGTAGGCCATTCGGAAGGGTCGCGCGCTCGTATCTCACGGACCGTGAACGCTAGCACCGCGGGCGGTGCGGCCGTCTAGCGGCAGAACACCACGGTGAGATACACCGCGTCCCGTCCCTGCACCGCCCCGATGCCGACACGCGTGAAGCTTCGGTCCATGATGTTCGTGCGGTGATTGATCGGGGCCCACGGCTCCGCCATGAACTCCCGATGCAGCATGCTCACGTCGTTGCTGAACGCCCGGCCGGTGTTCTCGCTCCACCAGCCGCTCCCGCACGCGGGACGGTTCCGCGATAGGGCCGTGCCATCCGGCCCGTCGTGGTACACGTAGCCGGCGGCTGCCTCCGCGGCACTGTGTCCGCGTGCGACCTGCGACACACCGGCATCGAGCGCATAGGGCGCGAGACCACCCTGTGCGCGCGACGCGTTCATGAGCGCGAGTGTGCGTAGCTCCGCATCGGACGTGGAGCCGGCGGCGCGCACCGGCGCGGGAGGCGGGGTGACCGGCGGTGCGGTAGCCGGCGGTGCGGTAGCCGGCGGCGCGGTAGCCGGGGGCGGGGTCGGAGCAGGCGTGAACGTTGGTGTCGGTGCCGGTGTGGGCCGCGGCGTCGCTAGCAGTGTCGGCTCGGGCGCCGACGCCGGGACCACCAGGGCATCACCACCCGTCTCGAGCTCCTCGGGCTCCCAGGGCCCGCGGAGCGTCTGCGGTCCGCCACGTGCGGCGGGCTGCACGCGCGTGGCGACCCCCTCGGGCCCCACGACGATAAGCGCTGCGCGCGGTGCGACGAGGATCCCGGCAAGGGCGATCATCGCGAGCAAGGCGAAGCACGCGAAGCGCCAGATCCGCTCGATCGTGTGCTTCCTCCCCCGCTGCGCTCCCCAGCTGCCGTCCCGCTATGCCGCCTGCGTGACGCTCCAGGGACCATACGTGATGACGAGGCCCGCGCCTGCTCGCCTGCTTGCGGCGATGACCTCGCGCTCGGCGGCGGCGGCGTCGATCGTGTCGGCCGCGGCCGCGAGGGCGATGTGCTCGTCGGCCGTATGGAATGAGATGACTGGCCTCTCCGTGGTGGCGGCGAGCACGTGGACGAGATCGAGTGCGGTCACACCCGGTTTCACGACGATGGCGTCCGCGCCGTCAGCGAGATCCCGCCGCAGCCGGGCGCGCGCCGCGCCGTCCCCGTCGGCCGAGATGAGCGGCACGGCGCGCTCCGAGATGGGGACCGCGCCCACCGCCACGCGGTGCGAGGCGTAGAGGGAGGACTCGAGCTTGGCCATTGCCGCGACCGGGATGCCCGCGTGATCGGGATGCAGCGCACGACGGAGCGCCGCGACCGTGCCATCGAGCATCCCCGATGGCAGGATGAGGTCGGATCCAGCCTCGGCGTGCACGATGGCGATCTCCTGCAGGCGCTCGAGGGTCTCGGCAACGTCGGCTTCCCCATTGCGGAACAACACGCACTGCCCATGCGCCGTATAGGCACAGACGCACACATCGGTCGCTATGGCGAGATCGGGAACCGCCTGCTTCACCGCGCGGATCGCCCGCACCACGATGTGGTCCCGCTCGCTCGCAAGAAGCGCGTTCTCGTCCTTCCGGTCACTCGCGCCGAACAGCAGCAACCCCGCGAGTCCCTGCTGCGACGCGCGACGCGCCTCGCGCACGAGCTCGGTGATCGAGAGCCGCTCGAGGCCGCCGGCATCGGCCACTCGCTCGCGGTCCTCGACGGTGGCCGACACGATGACCGGGAGCACGAGATGCCCTGCCGGCTCCCGGGAGCGCAGGGCGCGAGACCAGATCGGGTGCTCCGCGAGGCGTCCGGCCACGAGCGTGCGTTGGTCCATTCCACGATGCTAGTCGCGCACGTAGGATTGGGGAGATGAGAGCGCTGATCGCGCGCGCGGCGGCGTTCGGCGTTGTGCTAGCGGTCCTGACCTCGTGCGGCTCGCTGTCGCCGCGCGCCGCGGCGCCGGGCGATCCGCGAGGCGACACGGACCGCGCGGAGCTGGCGGAGGCTGTCACCGCCGTCACGGCGATCGCCTCACCCGAGCCCGCCGTCGCGGTCGCGTCGGTGATGAATGAGCCCGCCGTAGACATCAAGGCCACGCTCCCCGCGCTCGATACCCTGGGGATGGCGCACGTCTGGCAGAGCCTGAACAACTGCGGCCCGGCGGCGGTCGTCATGGCGCTCTCCGTCTTCAACGTCAGCGAATCGCAGGAGGTCGCGCGCCTCGCGCTTCGGGGCCCCGACCAGAACCGCGGCATGGGCCCCACTCCGGTCGACCCCTGGGTGAAGGAGCGCTTCGGGCTCCGATCCATGTACCGCACGAACGGCACGAACGACCTCATGAAGAAGCTGCTCTCGAATGGGTTCGCTCCGATGGTCACGCAGTGGATGCAAGACCCGTGGGTGTCGCGGGTCTCTCACTGGCGCACCCTCCGGGGGTACGACGACGCGCGAGGCGTCTTCTACGTGAACGATTCCATGCTCGGCCGCGGCGTGCCGCTCACCTACGACTGGTTCGGGACGAACTGGCAGCCGTTCAGCTACCGCTACATGGTGCTGTACCGGCCGGAGGACGAGCCGCGCATTCGCACGATCATCGGTGACGACTGGGACGAGTCGCGCAACCGCCGCAACCTCTACGAGCGCGCACGTACGGAGGCGCCCGCGCACGGCACCTCCGCCGCGTGGCTGACCCTCGGCGAGGCGGCGTACCAGTACGGCTACTTCGCCGAGGCCGTCGCGGCCTTCGAGAAAGGCATCGCGCTCGGCTCGCCGACGGGCGTGTTCACGATGCGCTCGAGCTACCCGAACGCCCTGCGGGCGCTCGGCCGGCACGCCGAAGCGGACACCGCCGCAGGGCGGCTCGTGAACCTCACGCCGGGCATCGCCGCCGCGGCAGCGCCCGCGATCGACCAGCGGATCCTCGACCTTATCGCGCAGCGCGAGTCCGAGGCGTGGCTCAAGTCGGTCGCCGAGGAGCGGAAGGTGCTGCGCTAGCGTCGATAGGCCCGGTCCCTCGTGGTGAGCAGTCGCTCCCCGGCGTCGCGCAGCACCTCGTCGGTCTTGCAGAAGGTGAAACGTAGGAGATCGCGCCCAAGCTCAGGACGCGAGAAGAACGACGAGCCGGGGACTCCCGCGACGCCGACCTCGGTGATGAGCCAACGCGCGAATGCCGTGTCATCATGGAAGCCGAAGCCTGAGATGTCGCAGAGGATGTAGTACGCGCCCTGCGGCAGGCGGGGGCTGAAACCGGCCGTCTCGAGCGCGCCGAACAGCAGCTCGCGACGCGCGCGATATCCGGCCGACAGCTTGTCGAAGTAGGGGCGGCCAAGGGCGAGCGCCTCCGCGACGGCCTCCTGCAGCGGCGCGGGGGCGCCGACGGTGAGGAAGTCGTGCACCTTGCGGATTCCCGCGGTGAGCTCCGCCGGCGCGACGATCCACCCGACGCGCCAGCCGGTCACGGAGAAGGTCTTGCTCGCGCTCGAGATGGTGATCGTGCGGTCGGCCATGCCGTCGAGCGTCGCGAGCGGAATGTGCGCCCCTTCATAGCGGATGTGCTCGTAGATCTCGTCCGTGACCGCGATGACGTCGTGCTCCTGGCAGAGCTCGGCGATGAGCTCGAGCTCGGTCCGGTCGAAGACGCGACCGGTCGGATTGTTCGGGGTGTTCACGATGACCGCCTTCGTGCGGGGCGAGAATGCGCGCCGCAGCTCCTCCTCTTCGAACCGGAGGGCCGGGTGACGGATCGGGACGTAGACGGGTCTCGCTCCGCAGATCGCGGCGTCCGGTCCGTAGTTCTCGTAGAAGGGCTCGAGGACCACGACCTCGTCGCCCGGGTCGACGATAGCCAGCAGCGCCGAGACCATCGCCTCGGTCGCGCCGCAGGTGACGGTGATCATCCGCTCCGGGTCGACGTCCATCCCGTAGAGCTCGCCGTACGTCCGCGCCAGCGCGCGGCGGAGTGACGGCGCGCCCCAGGTGATGGCGTACTGGTTCACGTCGGCATCGATCGCGCGCTTGGCGGCCTCCTTGATCTCGGAGGGCGCGGGAAAATTCGGGAAGCCCTGCGCCAGGTTGATCCCGCCATGCATCGCGACGAGCCGCGTCATCTCGCGGATGACCGACTCGGTGAACCCGGCCGTCCGTTCGGCGAGTCGGCGCTTGGCGACGCGCACTACGGGTCCCTGGCGAAGATGCCGTCCACCGCCGCGGGACCCCTAGTAGCCCAGCTTGGGGTCGACGCGGTTCAGGAGCGGCTCACCGGCCTTGAAGCGGCGCAGGTTCTCGCGAATGAGCGCGATCGAGCGCCCGCGGATGCTCGGTGACGAGAAGGACGTGTGCGGGGTCACGACGACGTTCGGCAGGTCCCACCACTCGCTGTCCTTTGGCAGCGGCTCCGTCCACCAGGCATCGATCGCCGCGCCGCCGATGCGCCGCTCCTTCACCGCGGCGAAGAGGGCCTCCTCATTCACGATGGCACCGCGAGAGATATTGATGAGCCACGCGGTTTGCTTCATGCGTCCGAGGACGTCCTCATCGATGCTGCCCTCCGTCTCCTGGGTCAGCGGAGCGCACACGGCGAGGTAGTCCGCCTCAGCGGCGACGCCCGCGAGGCGCTCGGGCCCCACGGAGCCGTCCGCGCCGCTGCGCCGCACGCCGATGACCCGCATGCCGAGTCCCCTGGCGATCGTCGCCAGCTCGCCACCGATGCTGCCCATGCCGAATATCACGAGCGTCGCCCCCCGCACGTCGCTGCTCTTCGGATCTTCGTGCCAGGTGTGCTGACCCTGCGCGGCGAAGCTCGCCGGCAGCCGCTTGGCCGCCGCGAAGATCGTGGCGACCACGTGCTCGGCGATGGCCAGGTCGTACGCGCCGCTGTTGTTCGTCAGCACCAGGTCGGGGCGCGCGATGAGCTCCGGGACCAGGCGCTCCACCCCCGCCGCGAGGGTGTGATACCAGCGAAGCCCCGGGGCCGCCTCGAGCAGGGCGCGGAAGCGCTCCGGGTTCGGGCCGCCGATCGCCGTTTCGGCGTCCGCGGCCGCGCTGACGTCACCGTCGGGAGGCAGCATGATGACTTCGTCGGGCGAGAGGATCTCCGGCAGCTCGTGCGCCCACGAGTGGAACCCGAGCGACAGTGCGATGCGCGTCAAGAGAAGGGTCGGCGCTGCTGCCAGGGGGTCACGCATCGCGATACTAGCCGCGCCAGCCGTCCCTCCGGCCATGAAGCCGACCCGTCCCCCTGGCTGCGCTCTCGCCGCATGCGAAACTAGACGCGTGAGGCTGATCGAGCTGCGCAGCGACACGTTCACCAAGCCGACGCCCGAGATGCGCCGCGCAATGGCCGAGGCCGAGGTCGGGGATGACCAATACGGCGAGGACCCGACCGTGAGCCGGCTCGAGGAGCGCTCGGCGGAGGTCGTGGGAAAGCAGGCGGGCGTGTTCGTCCCCAGCGGGATGATGGGCAACCTCTGCGGCGTACTCGCACAGGCTGAGCGCGGCGAAGAGATCGTGCTCGGCGACATGGCGCACATCTACCAGAACGAGATGGGCGCCTTCACCGTCCTTGGGGGCGTCAGCTCGCGGCTCGTTCCCAATGGGAGGGGTCTCCCGTCACTCGCCGACATCGGCGCGGCGATCCGCCCGGCTGCCGGCATGTTCCCGCGCACAGCGCTCGTGTGCATCGAGAACTCACACAACAACTGCGGCGGAGCGGCGATCACCGCAGAGGACACGCGTCGCGTCGCCGAGCTTGCGCACAGTCACGGCGCGAAGGTGCACCTCGACGGCGCACGCATCTTCAACGCCGCGGCGGCGCTCGGCGTCGACGCGCGCGAGCTGTGCGCGCCTGTCGATACAGTGCAGTTCTGCTACTCGAAGGGCCTCGCCGCGCCCGTCGGATCCATCCTCTGCGGCGACCGGGAAACGGTCATCGGGGCACGACGCGTGCGAAAGTTGCTCGGCGGCGCCATGCGGCAGGCCGGCGTCATCGCCGCCGCCGCGCTCGTCGCGCTGGAGCGGATGCGCGATCGCCTCGTCGAGGACCACGTGAACGCCAGGCGGCTCGCGGATGGTCTCGCGAACCTCCCTGGGATCCGCATCGATCCGTCCGCGGTCGCGACGAACATCGTGGCGTTCGAGGTCGACCCGGCCTGGATGGACGCGGGCGCCTTCCAGAAAGCCTGCGCGGAGCGCGGCGTGCGCCTCTCGCGCTACCTCGGCAACTCGCCACGCCTGCGCGCGGTGACGCACCTCGACGTCGCGCGAGCGGACATCGACGCCGCTCTCGGCATCATGTCCGGCGTCGTCAGCGCGGGCCGACAGCCGGTGGCCGCCGCCGACTGATCCGTTTCACCACCTGCGAGCCCCGCAGCCGCGGGTCGAGCGCGTCGCGCAATCCGTCGCCGATCAGGTAGAGGCAGTGCACCGTGAGGCTGTCGCGATCCGGGGAGCCTGCTGCCTCAGCGGGACGGGCGGGCTAACCGAGCCCGACCTCTCGAGCGGCGAGCACGGGAGGGAGCGACCCGCCGGCGAGCAGCCGGTCGTGGAACTCGCGCATGCCCCAGCCCGCTCGCTTGGCACGTGCACGCAGATCGAGGATCGAGGAGCGCCCGAGCACGTACGACGACGGTTGAAGCGGGTTCAGCGTGTAGCGGCGTACCTCGCCCACCGCGTTCGGCCGCTCGAGCTTCGGCCCCTCGATCATGAACTTGACGGCCTGCTCGAAGCTCATCTCGCCTGTTGCGAGCCCGACGTCCACGATGACGCGCGCCGCGCGCCAGAGCAGGTCCTTCAACCGCAGCAGCCCGGTCTCGGGATCGGACAGGTAGCCGAGCTCGGTCATCAGCTCCTCGACGTAGAGGCCCCACCCTTCGATGAAGACGTTCGAGCGCACGGTCTTTCGCGCAAGGCTCCCGCGGTCCGCGGCGATCCCGAGCTGCAGGTGGTGGCCGGGGTAGCCCTCGTGGCACGCGATGATGGCGATCCCCTTGCGCGGGTGTCCCTCGAGCCGTTCCGTGCGGACCGCCGCGGGCTCCGTCGCCAGCGGCAGGGTGACCCAGAAGCGGCCATGCCGCGAGCGCTCGAACGGGCCCGGCCCGACGTAGGCTGCGTACGGGTACGTGGAGCGCGAGAAGTCAGGCATCGCCTCGACCTCGAGCGACTCCCCGTCTGCGAACGTCGCGAGCTGCGCAGTCGCTGTGGCCTCGCGCGAGCGCTCCATCTCCATCCGGTAGGTCGGGACGAGCTCGTCCTCGGACGGATGATCCTGGCGTAGCCGCGCGACGGTCGCGCGCCAGTCCCCATCTCCGAGCGCCCGCGCGGCTGCCGCGAGCCGCGACTCGGTGTCCCGGTACAGCTCCTGGCCGAGCTGGCGGAGCGTCGTGATGTCGTACGGCAGCAGCTCCTTTTCGCGGAGGAGCGCCTCGAACGCGTCGGCGCCGACAGCGAAGCTACCGCGTGCCCGGCGCATGAGATCGTCGCGCAGCCACGAGGCGTAGGCGTCGAGCGCGTCGCCTGCGCGCTTCCCGGCGCCCGCGAGCGCCGCCTTCTGCGGGCCGTCTGGCACCACGCTCGGCAGCACCGCGCGGACGAACGTCGCGCCGGCGGTCGCAGTCTCGCCGGCCACGACGACCCAGACCGGGGGAACGCGGTCCGGGTCCAGGTTGGCCCGCGCCGCGTCGAGCACCCCGGGAGCTTGCTCGAGGCGCTCCGCAAGCGCTGCGAAGCGCTCGTCCGGCAGAGCCTCGTCGCGGATGAGCGCGTAGTACGCGCCGCGCGTGATCGCGTCGGAGTACAGACCCGGCTGCCGGCGCCACCGCTCGAACGGCGCGAGCGCACGCTCACCGCGCAGATCCGCGACGAGCAGGTCGCGGTCGGTGCGCGCTCCCGGCGGCAGCGACTCAGCACTCGCAGCTTCGAAGCGGTGCAGCCATGTCTCGACGAACGCCTCACGCGCGGCGAAGCCCTCGGCGGTCAGGTCACCGAGGCGCGCGTCGTAGTCGTGGACCCCCGCGATCGTCGCGGCGACCGGGTCGAGCGCGAAGCGATCGTCGACGAACGCACGCACGAGCTCCCCAAAGGTCCCCCCGGCGGGGCCGTCAGGCGAAGCGGCAGAAGCGTCAGGGCGACGAGGAGCGGCGTCCTGACCACCTACCATCGTCGGCGAGTATGGCCGTACAGGAGCGCTACCCCGACTGCCGCGGCTGCGAGGCGCCATGTTGCCGGCGCCAGTTCATGGAGGATGAGGACAGCTTCTTCACGCTGAAGGACATCCGCGCGATCTATCGGCCCGCCGGCATCGACGTGCGCGTCGTCGGCTGGGCGAATCACGCCGATGGCCGTCAGCCGATGATCGAGTGCGACGCCTTCGACAAGGGGAAGCTCCGGTGCGGCGCCTACTCGGTACGCCCGGAGCATTGCCGTACGTACGACTGCCGCGACGAATCGCCCGACGACTGGCGCGCGCGACCGCACTGCGACGTGGAACGCCACCGCGGCCTCACGGCGCGCCAGGGCTAGGGCGTGGGGCCCGCGTTCCTGCTAGACAGCTCGCGCTTGGATCCGGAGCTCATTCGGGTCCCATCCTTTCACTTTCAGCAGGCTCGGTCGATGCGCGTAGAAGATCGAAGCTGGGGTGCGGCCCTGGGTCCGGTAGCCGCGGTGCGGCCGCTCGAAGTTGTAG
>Ga0208612_1001201_pt1 | contig 10922 bp, 12 predicted proteins | sample AntDryMetagUQ889_FD_188089 | JGI IMG/M metagenome (GOLD analysis project Ga0208612, IMG submission 188089) | Polar desert microbial communities from Antarctic Dry Valleys - UQ889 (SPAdes) | ecosystem: Environmental > Terrestrial > Soil > Desert | place: Antarctic Dry Valleys | collected 2008-12-31 | reverse complement strand
GCCCGATCTCGTCGCCGGCGGCCGCGGCGGTCGAGGCCGTCGCGGTCGACTGGCTCAGGACGCTGCTTAGGCTGCCCGAGGAGGCCGGCGTCGGGCTGGTCACGGGCGCGCAGATGGCCAACGTCACCGCGCTGGCGGCCGCCCGCCAGGCCGTCCTGGCTCGCGTCGGCTGGGACGTCGGCGACGACGGCCTGATCGGCGCTCCGCCGGTTCGGGTGCTCGTCGGAGCCGAGGCGCACGTGACGGTGCGGCGGGCGCTTCGCCTCCTCGGCCTCGGGAGCTCAACGGTGACCGATGTCGAGGTGGACGAGCAAGGACGGATGCGCTCCGACGCCCTCGTTCGGGCGCTCAGCCGCGACGACGGGCCGGCGATCGTCTGCGCGCAGGCCGGCAACGTCGACAGCGGGGCCTGCGACCCGCTCACCGACGTGACCGCCGCGGCCCGCGCCCATGGCGCGTGGGTGCACGTGGACGGCGCCTTCGGCCTGTGGGCCGCCGCGAGCCCGAAGCTGGCGCCCCTCGTCGCGGGAGCCGAGGCGGCCGACTCGTGGGCCGCCGACGCCCACAAGTGGCTCAACGTCCCGTACGACTGCGGCATCGTCGCGGTTGCCGACGCCACGGCTCACCGAGCCTCGATGGCCATGCGAGCCGCCTACCTGGTCCGGGCCGGCGAGGACGAGCGCTCGAACAGCGACTGGGCTCCGGAGGCGTCGCGCCGCGCGCGCGGTCTGGCTGTCTACGCCGCCCTGCGCTCCCTCGGCCGCGACGGCGTGGCGGCGCTCGTGGAGCGCTGCTGCGCGCTCGCGCGGCGCATGGCCACCACGCTGGGCTCAGAACCGGCGATCGCCGTGCTCAACGAGGTCGTCCTCAACCAGGTCCTCATCCGCGTCGCCGACGACGACGCGGCGACGGAGGCGACCGTGGCCGCCGTACAGCGCGACGGGACGTGCTGGCTCGGCGGCACGCGCTGGCAGGGCCGGGCGGCGATGCGAATCTCAGTCTCCAACTGGGCGACCAGCGAGAGCGACATCGACCGATCCGCTGACGCGATCCGAGCTGCCGCGCGCGCGGCGGCCGGGCGTCCGCCGAACGAGGCCGGCCGGTCCTAGCGCCGGTGGGTCAGCCGGCGGTCGGGTCCGGCATGTAGTTGTGCACGGGCCAGAACTGCGGCTGCACGCCGCCTGAGACTCCGACCGCGTCGAAGGCCGGGCGCAGGTGCTCTTCGAAGAACCGGTTCGCGTGCTCTTCCGACTCCCACACCTCGATGACGCGCCATCCGCCGTTCGGACTCGGCCCGGCGACGTGGAAGATGCCGCCGGCGGGCTCCACCAAGCCCATCTGCTCGCTGACCTTGTCGTAGATCTCCTGCGTTCCCTCGGGGTTGTCCACCAACATTGCTACCGCCACGGTCGTCCCTCCTGGTCGACTTCTGACCGGGATCGCGGGCTCGCTGAACGGACTGCTTAGCCGCCATGCGACCGATCCCGGCAGTGCCGCGCGAACCTAACCGCGGTGGGTCGAACTGGCAAGCACCTTCCCGCGTCGCCCCAACGACGACTCGGCCCAAGACCACAGTTAGTCTGCGACAACCGCCCGAACGAGAGAGAGGACGCAATGAGCGAGCGGCCCAGAGCGGCGCGGGGCTGGTAAACGAGCCGGGCGCGCTGTGCTGGACCGAGCTCGCGACAACCGATCCCGAAGGCGCGAAGGCCTTCTACGGCAGCGTCTTCGGCTGGCGCGACTCTGTGATGGACCCGGACGTCGGTTACGTGCTGTGGCACAGCCCGGGGCAGGGCGAGCCCGACGCCGAGAGCGTGATTTGGGGGGTTGATGCCGATCGCGGCCGAGGGGGCGACCGACCCCCGAGCTGGGGCGTCTGCTTCGCGGTGGCGGACAGCGACGCCACGGCCGCGAGGTCCGTGGAGCTGGGCGGCACAGTCACGGTCCCGCCTTCGGACACACCGGTTGGCAGGTTCGCGGTGGTGAGCGACCCGCAGGGCGCCTCGTTCGCGGTGATCGTGCTGGCCGGTCCACAGCCCTAGCGGCGCACGGAGAACCCCCGCGCCCCTCGCGTGGGCAGCGACGGCCGAGGCTCGACCTAGCGAAGGCGCGCCACGGCGCCGTTACTCACGCCGCGTAGCGCTTGGCGGCCCGTGCCCGCTGCCTGGCGGCCTCGAGCTCGCGGTCCTTCGGCGGCGCCGACGTCACTAGCTCTTCGAGCAGGTTCGTCGTCGTGAGGGCAATCTCATCGACGGCGCGATCGAAGATCTCGGCGTTAGCCCGCGAAGGCTTGGTCGAGCCACTGACCTTGCGAACGTATTGGAGCGCGGCCGCGCGGACCTCGTCGTCCGTCGCGGGCGGCTCGAAGTTATGGAGCGTACGAATGTTGCGACACATGCCGCCCAGCGTAGCGGGCGGCGGTAGGGCGATACTCCAATCATGGCTGCCCACTCCAATGCCCTCCGACCGGTCGGCGAGCGGCTGTGGGAGGTGGAGGCGCCGCTGCGCTTCCTCGGCATGCAGGTCGGCCGCCGAATGGCGATCGCGAGGCTCTCGAGTGCGCCAAAGCATCGTGGAGCGAGTCCTGGACTGGGATTTCGACCGCATCCTCATCGGCCACGGCGACATCGTCGAAGCCGACGGACATAGGAGGTTCAGGGACGCCTACGGCTGGCTACTCGAGTAGTCCGTCGCGGGTAGGGTCGTTCCCATGCGGCGGACGCAGTACTACTGCGCGACCTCGCTGGACGGGTACATCGCCGAGGCCGACGACACGCTCGACTGGCTGACCAAGTACGAGGGCAGCTTCGAGGGCGACGACGCCGAGCCGATCAAGGGCAGCTACGAGCCGTTCTACGAGGGCGTCGGGGCGCTGGTCATGGGGTCCGCGACGTACGAGTTCGTCCTCGGCGAGCTGGGTGAATGGCCCTACAAGGGCAAGCCGACCTGGGTGCTCACCTCGCGAGACCTGCCCGGCCCGGAGGGCGACGGCGTCGACGTGCGAATCGGCAGCGCAAAGGTCGTCGACATCTACGACGAGATGATCGGCGCGGCCGGCAACCGCGACCTCTGGGTGGTCGGCGGCGGCAACGTCGCGTCGCAGTTCGCCGACGAGGGTTTGCTGGACGAGGTGCTCCTGACCGTGGTGCCGGTGGTGCTCGGCGGGGGCAAGCCGCTCTTCGACCGTCGCGTGCCCGGTGGTCCGATACAGCTGACCGGCACGCGCCGCTTCGACAGCGGGATGGTCGAACTGCGGTACGAGATCAGGCGCTAGCCGAACGTGCCCACTTTCGGGGGCTTTTCACACCGGCTCGACGTGGGCACCGAGGCTCACCACATACGATCGTTTGGGTCACCACGTCGAGACGGCGCGTCCAATGTGTGACCGCCCGACTACCAGCGTGACGCGAGCGCACCGAGGACCGCACGGGACGCTGCTCGCGGCGGCGACGGCCCTCGCGCGGGTGGTGACGGCGGAGACCTCGGGCGAGGGCATCTAGCGCAGGCGCGCCGTCACGCGACTCGGCAGCCGGGCGACGCCGCCCGCGCCGGAGCGAGTCCTCGCGCGAGGACTCTGCCGGAGGCAGGACCCGCGCGCCTGGGCGCCGGGGCCCGCGGCCAACGCGGCCGCCTAGACGATGAACGGGACGATCAGGAGCGCCACGATGTTCGCCACCTTGATCATCGGGTTGATCGCCGGGCCGGCGGTGTCCTTGTAGGGGTCGCCGACGGTGTCGCCGGTCACCGAGGCCGCGTGCGCCTCGGATCCCTTGCCGCCGTACTCGCCGTCCTCGATCAGCTTCTTGGCGTTGTCCCACGCGCCGCCGCCCGAGGTCATCGACACGGCTACGAAGAAGCCGACCACGATCACCCCGATCAACAGGCCGCCGAGCGCCTGGTAGGAGAGCAGGCCCACGATCACCGGGATCAGGATCGGGATCAGCGCCGGCGCGATCATCTCCTTCTGGGCGGCCGTGGTCACGATCGCCACGCAGCGCGCGTAGTCGGGCTTCTCCGAGCGCTGCATGATCCCCGGCTTCTCGCGGAATTGGCGCCTGACCTCCTCGACCACCAGGCCGCCCGCGCGCCCGACCGCCTCGATCGCGAGCGACGCGAACAGGTAGACCATCATGCCGCCGATCACCAGGCCGATCAGGACCTCGGGCTCGGAGATCGCGAAGCTCGCTATCTGCTCGCCCTCCGCCTCCGTCTCCTCCCGAAGCTCCTCGACGAACGCCGCGAACAGGACGAGCGCAGCCAGGACGGCTGAGCCGATCGCGTAGCCCTTCGTGACCGCCTTGGTCGTGTTGCCGACCGCGTCGAGCGGGTCGGTGACGTCGCGCACCTCTTGCGGCATGTCCGCCATCTCGGCGATGCCGCCCGCGTTGTCGGTGATCGGCCCGAAAGCGTCGAGCGCGACGATCAGCCCGGTGAGCGAGAGCTGGGCCATCACCGCCACGCCGATCCCGTAGATGCCGCCGAGCGCGTTGGCGGCGAGGATCCCGAGCGCGATCAGGATCGCCGGGGCGGCGGTGGACTGCAGACCCTGCGCGAGCCCCTGAATGATGTTGGTGGCGTGACCGGTCTGCGACGCGCGCGCGGTCGTCTTGACCGGTCGAAAGCGCGTCGAGGTGAAGTAGTCGGTGATCACGAACAGGCCGGCGGTGACGGCTACGCCGACGAGCGTGCACAGCCACAGCTCGAAGCCGGTGGGCGGCTCGCCGGTCCCGAGCAGCAGCGAGTCGAGCCCCTGCACGAATGTCAGGTCGTCCATCAGCCAGAGCGTGACCGGCAGGAACGCCGCGGCCGCGATCAGCCCGGACGCGATCAGGCCCTGGTAGAGGGCGCGCTCGACGTTGCCGCTGCGGCTGCGGACGAAGAACGTTCCGATGATCGAGGCGAGCAGCGAGACGCCGCCGATCACGAGCGGGTAGACCGCGACCGAGCCGAGCTCGTTGAATGACAGGACGCCGAGCAGCATCACCGCCACCGCCGTGACCGCGTAGGTCTCGAACAGGTCGGCGGCCATGCCGGCGCAATCGCCGACGTTGTCGCCGACGTTGTCGGCGATCGTCGCCGGATTGCGCGGATCGTCCTCCGGGATGCCTGCCTCGATCTTGCCTACGAGGTCCGCCCCCACATCGGCGGCCTTGGTGAAGATGCCCCCGCCGAGACGGGCGAAGACCGAGATCAGCGACCCACCGAAGCCGAGCCCGATGAGCGCGTCCACCGCTTCGCGCTCCTCCTCGCCGGTGAGGATCAGCACGCCGTAGTAGCCGGCCACGCCGAGCAGGGCGAGCCCGGCCACCAGCAGGCCGGTGACCGCGCCGCCGCGGAAGGCCACCTCGAGCGCTCCGGCGATCCCGCCGCGGGCGGACTCCGCCACGCGCGCGTTCGATCGAACCGAGACGTTCATGCCGATGTAGCCGGCGGCCGCCGAGAACGTGCCGCCGATCGCGAAGCCGATCGCCGTGATCACGTTGAGCGCGAGCGCGAGCAGGATCACCAGCACCACCGCGACGACGGCGATGATCGTGTACTGACGATTCAGGTACGCCTGCGCGCCCTCCTGCACCGCCGCGGAGATCGAGCGCATCTCCTCGTTGCCGGCCGGCTTTGCCAGGAGCGCGCGCGAGGTCAGGACGCCGTAGACCAGGGCGGCCCCTGAGCACGCCAGCGCGAGCACGATCCCGTAATCGGTCAGAAACTCGGTCAATGAAGATCCTCCGGAGCTACTTCGGGTTGTATTGCCGCGCGAGGCCGGGGCGCCCGCTTCGGGCGCTCAGAGCACCACCGCGCTCTCCCGGGCCTTGGCGCAGATGTCGTCCGGCTGCGGACCGACGCGCGGCACCGCCCGGAACAGAAGCGCGCGCAGTCTATCGAGGTTCTGGGAGAAGACCCTGAACGCGCCCTCCGCCGACACCGGCTCGACGCCGGGGTCGTCGGCGAGCCCGACGTCGTAGTCGGTGACCAGCGAGACGTTCGCGTAGCAGAGCTCGAGCTCGCGGGCAAGCCACGCCTCCGGGTACTGGGTCATGTTCACGACGTCCCATCCGCTCGCCGCGAACCAGCGCGATTCCGCGCGCGTCGAGAAGCGCGGTCCCTGGACGACCACCACCGTGCCACCGTCGACGACCGGGATGTCGAGCTCACCAGCGACCTCGACCAGCGTCCGCCGCAGGCCCGGGCAGTAGGGGTCGGCGGCCGAGACGTGCGTGGTCTGGGGACCGTCGTAGAAGGTGTCGGGCCGCCCATGGGTGCGGTCCACGAACTGGTCCGTCACCACGAACGTGCCGGGCGCGAGCTCGCGGCGCAACGACCCGCACGCCGACGGACCGACGATCCGCCTGACCCCCGCCTCTCGCATCGCCCACACGTTGGCGCGGTAGTTCACCCGGTGGGGCGGCAGGTCGTGGGCGTCGCCGTGGCGCGGCATGAAGGCGACCCGGATGCCGTCGAGCGCCCCGACCCGGACGGGGGCGGACGGATCGCCGTAGGGCGTCGCGATCGCGAGCTCCTCGTGGTCGCCAAGGAGGTGGTAGAGCCCCGAGCCGCCGAAGACCCCGATCATGCCGGGGCTCGGCCCGCTAGCGCCCGGGCGTCCAGATCTTCGAGCGCGCCTTGGCCCGCTCGACCTCGTCCGGGGTCGGCTGGGGCTCGGCGCCCCGCTTCGGGGGCTCTCCGGCCGACGACGTCCCGGTGCTCGGCGACGGCGGCGTTGAGGATGCTCCGGCCGCGGCCTGCCCGGTACGCGCCTCGGCGCCGCCGGCCTCGCGCGCGAAGGCCACCTGGAGCTGGCTGAGCGCCTCGCGCACCGCGCGCTCCTCCTCCGGCCCGAGCAGTGGCGTGAGCGCCCGCGTCGCCTCGATGGCGAGCCGGGCCTGGTCGAGGTCGCGCTCGTCCTGCGCCTCGGGGGCGAGTCCGAGCCGGCGACCGCCGAGGTTGACGAGTGTCGCGACGGTCTGGAGCAGGACGTCCTCCACCCTGATCCGCTTCATCTGCTCCTCCATCGCCGCCCGCAGCTCCTCCTCGGTGGGCTGCCGGCCCCCCGGCCCCGTTTCCTGCTCGTTCATGTCGTGACTCCCTCCGACTGGTAGGTCCGTTGGGTCTCCGCGACCTCCGCCGCGTAGACCTCTTCGATAGTCGCGCCGCCCTCGAGCGCACGCCGCTGACGCGTGGCGCCGTCCTCTCGCGGCAGATCAAAGTCGATGCCGAGCTCCGCGCGCGCCGGGGCGGTCCACTCGAGCAGCCGCTCGGCGGTCGCCCCGCCGGGTAGCTCCTCGCCGCGCTCGAGGTCGATCATGCTCGCTCCGGCCCCATTGCGGATCGCGCGCCACATGTTCTCCTCGATCAGCCGCGCCGGCGCCGGCGGGGGACCGGCGTCCTCGTCGTGATCGAGGGCCGCCTGGGCCACGCAGGCCGCCATCAGGCCGGCGAGCGCGGTTGAGTCCTCGGCGCTCGTCTGGGCATCGCACATTCGTACCTCGATCGTTCCGAACCGGTGGTGGGGCCGCACGCTCCACCAGAGCTGGGTGAACTCGGTGATGGAGCGCGTCCGCGCGAGCAGGTCGACGTAGTCGGCGTACGCGCTGAAGTCGCCGAACACGTCGGGGACGCCGCAGCGTGGGAATGAGCGCGTGAAGAGCTGCGAGCGCGCGGATGCGAGGCGCGAGTCGCGACCGTCGAGGAACGGCGAGTTCGCGGACACGGCCAGGAGGTCCGGCAGCACCGCCCTGAGACGGTCGCAGACCGCGATCGCGCGGTCCGCGCCCCTAATCCCGACGTGCACCTGGACGCTGAACGTGTTGTTTCGCCACGCCACGTAGCCCAGGTGCTGGTCGAGGAGGCGGTAATGCTCAGTGTCGATGATCTGCTGCTCCTGCCACGGGCTCCACGGATGGGCGCCCGTCGCCCCGAGCAGAACGCCGCAATCGGCCGCCAGTCCGAACAGGCGGGCACGTGCCTCGCGCTGGCTGTCGAGCGCGTCGGCGAACCTGGTGCCCTTCTCCGAGCGGATCTCGATCTCGGAGGCGATCAGCTCCCCGGCCACCGCCACGCTGAGGACCGAATCGGGAGCCGCCGCCTCGTGCAGCTCATCGAACCGCTGGGTGAGCGCGTGCGTCTCCGGATCGACGATCGCGAACTCCTCCTCGATCCCGACGGTGAAGTCGTCGGAGGCGTCGAACACCTCCCGCACGCGGGCCATGTCGAGCACGGATTTACGTGAGGTAGAAGTAGAGCGCGTAGAGGAGGTCGACCGCGGGGCTCGAGGTGTGCACGGTCACCTCCGGGGGGACTTGGAGCAGCGCTTCGGAGTAGTTGAAGATGATTCGCACGCCCGCCGTGACGAGATCGTCGGCCACCGCCTGCGCTGCCTCCGTGGGGACCGCGAGCACCCCAACAACGATGTCCTCCTTTTCGACGACGTTCGGGAGCTCGTCGTAGTCGCGCACCTTCAGCTCCCTGCCGATCGGCTCCCCGATCTTCTCGGGGTCGCGATCGAAGATCGCAACCACGCGGAAGCCGTGGTCGGCGAAGATCGCGGAGCTCGCGATCGCCTTGCCGAGGTGGCCGGCGCCGAACAGGGCGATGTTGTGCTGACCGCTGGTCCGCAGGATCTTGCGGATCTGCGACAGCAGAGAATCGACGTTGTAGCCCACCCCGCGCTTGCCGAACTTTCCGAAGCCGGAGAGGTCGCGCCGGATCTGCGTGGAGTTGATGTGCGTGTACTCGGCGAGCTCCTGTGACGAGATCGTGTCGCGCCCCATCTTCTTGGCCTGGGTGAGGACCTGCAGGTAGCGCGAGAGACGCGCCGCCACCCCGAGCGACAGGCGCTCACCGTCGCGCCCGTCGAGTCCGACGGCGGTCCCGGACGGCTCGTTGAAGCTCACGCGGGCACTCTAGTCACTAGTCAGTCGATCGCTCGAGGCCGTCGAGCAGGCGCGCGAGCGCCCTGACTTCGACGAAGTACTGAAAGCGCTCTTCGCCGTCGACCGCGACCACCGGGATCCGCTCTCCGTAGGCGCGCTCGAGGGAGGGGTCGAGCGAGACGTCCACCTCGCGCAGCTCGGCCGGCCGGTCGGCGAGCGCCGCCGCGACCGCGGCGCGGGCGTCGTCGCAGAGATGGCAGCCCGGCTTCCCGTAGAGGGTGACGACCGGCACGCTCACCCCGTGCGGGCGAACGCGTCGAGGTCCAGGTAGCCGGGAAACTCGATTGGCTCGAGGAAGCGGGCGGCGCCGGCGATCATCGCGGCGTTGTCGGTGCACAGCGAGGGGTCGGGGACCGACACGCGCACGCCCATCTCCTCCCCCAGCTCGCCCGCCCGCCGTCGCAGCTCGGAGTTGGCCGCCACGCCGCCGCCGATCGACAGCCGAGCGACGCCCTCGTGCTCGAGCGCCTCGCGGGTGCGCGTGACCAGTGCGTCCACGATCGCGCGCTGGTAGGACGCCGCGAGGTCGGCCGCATGTCGCTGGGTCTCGGTCCCGCCGAGCTCGCGCGTCCGGTAGAGGAGAGCGGTCTTGAGCCCGGAGAAGGAGAAGTCGAGGCCCGTCCCAGGCCGAGCGCGCGGGAAGGCGAACGCGCCGGGGTCGCCCTCACTCGCCACGCGGTCGATCGCGGGGCCGCCGGGGTAGGACAGCCCGAGCATCCGCGCGCCCTTGTCGAAGGCCTCGCCGGCCGAGTCGTCGAGCGTGCGTCCCAGCACCCCGTACCGAGCCGGCTCGTCGACGCGCGCGACGAACGTGTGGCCTCCGCTCGCCACGAGGCACAGGTACGGCGCCTCCAGACGCTGCGGCGCGAGCGTGGCCGCCGCGACGTGGCCGTGGAGATGATCGACAGCTACGAGCGGGAGCCCGCGGGCGGCCGCCAGCGCCTTCGCAGAGGACAGTCCCACGAGCAGCGCCCCGATGAGCCCCGGCCCGGCGGTCACGGCGACCATCCCTACCTCTTCGAGCGTGACGCCTCCTCGCTCGAGCGCGTCGTCGACCGTCGGCGAGACAGCCTCCAAGTGGCGGCGAGCGGCGATCTCGGGGACCACTCCGCCGTAGCGCTCGTGCAGGAGGCCCTGCGAAGCGACGACGTTGGAGCGGACCTCGCCGTCGCGGGTCACGACCGCGGCGCAGGTGTCGTCGCAGCTCGTCTCGATCGCGAGGATCGAGCGCGCCTCTCCGGGCTCGCTCACACCGCCCCGGTCGGGGCGGCGCTGTCCGGGACGCGCCACATGATGAGCGCGTCCTCGCGGTTGTCGTGGTAGTAGCCGCGCCGGCGGCCGGCGGGACGAAAGCCGAAACGCTCGTACATCGAGATCGCCGGCCGGTTCGACATTCTCACCTCGAGCGTGTACTGGGCCCCGCCCCCGTCCGCCTGCTCGAAGAGCCGGTCGAGCAGCGCGGTAGCGATCCGGCGGCGACGACTGCGACCGTCAACGGCGATGTTCATCACGTGCCAGACGCGGTCGTAGCGTGAGCAGATCATGTAGCCGATCAGGCGATCGTGGCGCAGGGCGGCGAGGCAGATGCCTGACGGCTTCGAGAGCTCGAGCACGAACATGGCGAGCGACCACGGGGTCGGAAAGGCGCGGCGCTCGATCGCCATCACCTGCGGCAGGTCCGCGTACGCGAGCCGCCGGATCACCAGCGAGTCATCAACGGTCTCGGCCGAGACGATCGTGTTGGTAGCTGACTCGGTCATCGCTGCGGGGTGGCGTCCGGGGCTCGTAGATATTGCGGTTGCACGGCCTCGGGAGCCACGGCGTGGACTCGAGCCGCGAGCCGGCAGATAATCGATGCGCTGACGACGTGGCAGCGCGCCTCCGGCGGTGCGACCGCAATCGACGCTGACTCCAGAGCCTTCCGGGATCGTAGCGAGCCGTCGCCCGCGGCCAGCGGCGGCTCGAGTCCCTCCTCCCTCAGGGCGTCGAGGC
>Ga0208612_1001200_pt1 | contig 10926 bp, 9 predicted proteins | sample AntDryMetagUQ889_FD_188089 | JGI IMG/M metagenome (GOLD analysis project Ga0208612, IMG submission 188089) | Polar desert microbial communities from Antarctic Dry Valleys - UQ889 (SPAdes) | ecosystem: Environmental > Terrestrial > Soil > Desert | place: Antarctic Dry Valleys | collected 2008-12-31 | reverse complement strand
GGGCGACCATGAGCTCCACGGACTGAGGGTCGGGGCGCTCGTGCACGCGGTAGAGGGTGGGCAGACGCCGCTGGGCCAGGTGGCCGGCCACCTGCTCGTTGGCCAGGATCATCAGCTCTTCGATCAGGGTGTGGGACTCGGTCGCCTCCTCGTAGCTCACGCCGGTCACGTGGCCGTCGTCGTCCCACTCGAAGGAGGGCTCGAGCGAGTTGACCTCGAGCGAGCCGCGCTGCTCGCGGCGCTCGCGCAGGGCGCGGCTCACCGCGCGAGCGGCCTCGAGCGGCCCTCCCCACGGTTGCGCCGCGCGAGCGCGCCCGGCGAACACCTCGTCGACCTGCCCGTAGGTGAGCCGGGCGTCGGAGCGGATCAGCGAGCGATGGAAGCTCACGCGGCGCACGTCGGTGCCCGAGATGTCCATCTCGACCGTGACGGCGAGCTTGTCCTCCCCCGGCCGCAGTGAGCAGGCGCGGTTTGACAGCGCCTCGGGCAGCATCGGCTCGACAGCGCCGGGCACGTACACGCTGGTGCCCCGGCGCTCGGCCTCCTTGTCGATCGCCGTGCCCGGACGCACGTACGCCGAGACGTCGGCGATGTGCACCCACAGGCGCACGAACCCTTCGTGGCCCTCAGCGGAGATGGCGTCGTCGAAGTCCTTGGCGTCGTCGGGGTCGATGGTGAAGGTAGCCAGCTCGCGCAGGTCGACGCGCGAGGGCTCCTCGCGGGGCGGGTCTGACTCCGTGGCCTCGGCCTCGGCCCTGCGGGGGAAGCTTCGCCGCAGCCCGCGGTCGAGCATCAGCCCTTCGAGCACGTCGCGGGCCACCCACGGCTTGCCGAGCGCCCGCAGCACCCGTGCGCCGCGCTCGCCCGCGCCCACCAGCACCAGGTCGCCCACGGAGCCGCGACGATCGTCGAGGGCGACCTTCTCCCCGCCTTGCCCGAACAGCGGCTCGGCGGCCAGGAAGCGGCCCTGCTTGCGCAGGACGCCGACCATCGGGAGATTGAACGGCGCCGGGCGGCGCCGGGCCCGGGCGCTCACTTCGCAAACCGCGCCGGGCGCCGCTGCGCCCGGACGCTCACGGAGCCGAGATTCCCCGGTGCGGGGCTCACCGGAGAGCCATCCGTGCGGTGATCACCGCAACGAGATTCCGGCTGCGCTCCCCCCCGGGACCTTCTCGGCCAGCGTGCGCAGCGCCTTGGGCAGGGCCTCGTCGCGATCGGTCTCGGGATCGTCCTTGGCCTTCACCGTCGGCACCACTCCCTTCTTGTGAATGTTCTCGCCGCCGGGCAGAAAGTACTCGCCGACCGTGATGTCGAGCACGCCCCCGTTGGAGAGCGTCTCGACCTCCTGGAACACACCCTTGCCGAAGGTGCGCGTGCCGACCACGGTCGCGCGCTTGGAGTCGCGCAGCGCGCCGGTGACGATCTCCGACGACGATGCGCTGCCGCGATCGACAAGGACCACCATCGGGACGTCGCCGTCGATGGCCTCGCCCTCGGCCTCGAACTCCCGTCGCGGGCGGGTGCGGCCCTTTGTAAACGTGATCAGGCCGTCCTCGATGAACTGGGAGGACACCAGCACGGCCTCTCTGAGCAGACCGCCGCCGTTGCCGCGCAGATCGAGCACGATCCCCTCGGCGCCGTCCTCGAGCAGGCCGTCGACCTCCTCGCGCAGCTTGCCGTGGGCGCCGTCGCTGAAGGTGGTCAGGGCCACGACTCCGTACTTCGCGCCGTCGAGGCGACGGATCCGGCCCTCGGCCACGGGCACCTCGATCGTGGCCCGGGTCAGCTCGACCGTACGCGGGGTCCCCTCGTCGGGATCGACCACCTCCAGCTTGACCTTGGTGCCCTTCTCGCCCTTGATGCGCGAGGTGGCCACGTCGCTCGACTCGCCGGCGATCGACCTGCCGTCGACGGCGGTGATGAAGTCCCCCGGCTTGATGCCGCCCTTCTCGGCGGGCGAGCCTTCGAACACGCGGGTCACGCGCAGGCCGCGGCGGTCCTCCTCGATATTCATTCCCACCCCCTCGAACTCGCCTTGCACGGACTCCTCGAACTGCTTGGCCTCATCGGGGGTGAGGTAGTGCGAGAACTGGTCGTCCAGACCGTCGACGATGCCCTTCAGCGAGCTCTCCCGGATGTCCGCCTCGTCGGTCTTCTTGTAGAAGTTGTCCTGGATCGAGTCGACGATCTCGGCGCGCAGCGCGCGATCCTCGTCAACCAGGGTGTCCCGCGCCGGGCCGGGCAGCTGTTCGGGGTGGCCGCCCAGCCAGATGCCGCCCACGAACAGGAGCAGTCCGCAGAGGACGGCGATCGCTGTCTTGGGGAGCGAAGTCATGAAAACGGGCCGCGACGGCGGCCCAGGGGAAGGGTAGTGGGAGAGTCATCCGTGCGGCGCGGGTGCGACGCCGCGGACGCGTGCGCTCAGACGCGAAGGAAGCGGCGCAGCGTGATGGCGCTGCCCGCTGAGGACACCGCGACGCAGGCCAGCAGCAGGACCGCGATCAGCAGTCTGAAGTCGATCGTGTCGGGCGCGGCCAGCAGCGCGAAGCGGTCCTCGAGCGGATCGATGAAGGTCTCCTTGGTGATCGTGAGCAGCAGCACGGCCAGCACGCCGCCCATGAAGCCCACGAACACCCCTTCGATCACGAAGGGCCAGCGGATGAACCAGTTGGTGGCGCCCACGAGCTTCATCACCTCGACCTCGCGCCGGCGGGCGAAGATGGAGAGGCGGGTGGTGTTGGCCACCAGCGCGACCGAGGCGAAGACGAGCAGCGCGGCCAGTCCGGCGGTGAGGATCTTGACCAGGCTGGTGGCGGACAGGATCTTGGCGGTGTCCTCCTCCTTGTTGCGCACCTCGTCGATGGCCGCGAGGGAGGGCACGCGCACGCCGTCTGCGTCCTTGGGTGCCAGACGATCGACGATCGCCGAGACCTTGCCGGGGTCGTCGGGCACGACGCGGAAGGTGTCGGGCAGCGGGTTCTCACCCAGCAGCTTGGCGCCCTCCTCGAAGGCCTTCGGATTCTTGCCCTTGGCGGTAGCCAGACCTTCATCCTTGGAGATGAACTCGACCGACTGGACGTTGGTGGTGCGCTCGATGGCGGTGCGCAGATCGGTGCGCTCGGCCTCGGTGGACCCGCTCTTCACGTACACGTTGACCACAACGCGGTCGCGCACGGTGTTGGCCGTGCCGGTGGTGGCCTGCACGATCGGGATGAACACGCCGAGCACCAGCGCCGTGAGCATCACCGTGAGCAGCGCGGCCAGCGCAGGCGCCGAGTTACGAGAGAGGCCGCGAACGGCCTCCTTGAGGAAGAACCCGAGCCTCATCGTCAGTCGGCCATCTCAGTTGGGGTGGCCCTCGGGGCCCACGCCCAGCTCGCCGCGCAGACGCACCGCGAACTCCGTGGTGGACTCATCCGGGCGGTACAGGCCCGACAGCTCGTCGCGGATGATGCGGCCCTCACGCAACTCGATCACGCGCCGGCGCATCTTGTCCACCATCTCCTTGTCGTGAGTTGCCACGACGACCGTGGTGCCTGTGCGGTTGATCCGGTAGATCAGCTGCATGATCCCGATTGAGGTCTCGGGATCGAGGTTGCCGGTGGGCTCGTCCGCCAGCAGCAGCGGCGGATGGTTGACGAACGCGCGGGCGATCGAGACGCGCTGCTGCTCGCCGCCTGAAAGCTCGTCGGGGAAGTTATGGAGCTTGGTGGACAGGCCCACCAGGCGCAGGATGTCCGGCACCTTCCGGCGGATGTCGGTGCGCGGCTCGCCGATCACCTGGAGCGAGTAGGCCACGTTGTCGTACACCGTGCGGTTGGGCAGCAGCTTGTAGTCCTGAAAGACCGTGCCGATGTTGCGCCGCAGGAGCGGCACCTTCGACCGGCTCACGTCGCCGAGCTTCTTGCCGGCGATCAGGATGTCGCCGGCGGAGGCCTCGAGCTCCTTGGTCAGCAGCCGGATGGCGGTGGACTTGCCGCACCCCGTGGGGCCCACGAGGAAGATGAACTCGCCGCGGCCGATCCTCATCGAGGCGCGGTCGAGGCCCACCGAACCGCCGTCGTAGATCTTCGACACGTCGCGGAACTCCACGACGGGCACGCCGACGGTAGGCGCGCCGGAGGGCGCGCTCTCGGCGATGGGTCGAGTGCGGAGACGGGTGGCCACGGGAGGTGAAGGACTGGGCACGATGCCGAACCCTTCGCGGACGATTGATACCGCACGGGTTGACGGACGCGGAGGCGTGCAAGGCCGTATGCAGGGGTTTCCCGCGGTTATGGCCTGCCGTGCCCCTGGCGGATGCGCCAGCGGGCGAAGAGATCTCCCTCCGCTTCGTGGAGCCACGTCAGCTCGGCCTTGGCGGGTTCGAGCAGAGCCCTGCCCTCCACCATCGCCGGCTCGCCTCCTCCCCCAACGATCTGGGGTGACGTGCAGTGGAAGAGCTCGTCCACCGCACCCGCGGCCAGCAGGTGGGAGTTGAGCGTGGGCCCTCCCTCGCAGAGCACCGAGCGCACGCCGTGCTCCTCACGCAGGCGCCCGAGCAGCAGAGGCAGGTCGTCGCCAGTGCGCAGGTAGGAGATCTGGGCGGAGACCCCCTCGAGCTCGTGCTCGGCCGCGGTGGCCACGATCACCCGTGCCTCGGGCTCCTGAAGGATCGGCAGGTCGGCGGGGAGGTTCAGGCGACCGCTCACGATCACGGTGACCGGGTCCGGCTCGAGGCCCTCCTGCTCGCGCTTGGCGCGCAGCTCCTCGTTCTTGATCGCGCGTCCGTAGCGCTCTACGCGCACGGTGCCGGCGCCCACGAGCAGGGCGTCGGCCTGGGTGCGCAGGTGGTGGAAGATCAGCCGGTCGGCCTCACCCCCGAGGCCGCGCGTCGCGCCCTCGAGGGCCGCTCGCCCATCGAGCGAGGTGACCATGTTCAGCACCAGGTAGGGCCGCGCGGCGGGCGCCCGGGACCCGAGATCGAGGCCGGAGATCAGCTGCTCGGGGGTGGTCTGGCCGGGGCGGGGGTAGAGGCGCTGCAGCTGCACGGGGCGCTCCAGGCTATTGGGGTGTGGGAGACGGGGGTGTGCGAGACGGGGAGATGTGCGAGATGGGGGGTGTGCGCGTCCCTCCTCGATTACGACCGGCAAGCGTGCACACTCCGAGATGGCGCGGCGATTCGTCCAGATCCAAGTGCCAGGCCGCGGCGCGGAACCCGCAGCGTCGACGGGACCGCCATGACCAAGATCTGCCTGGCCCTCACCCTCGTCTTCGCCCTCCTCGTGCCCGCAGCCGCCCAGGCGCGCGACCGTGACCGCGACGGCATGCCCGACCGCTGGGAGAAGCGGCACGGAACCCAGGCCAAGAAGAAGAGCGCCGCGAAGGACCCCGACGGCGACAGCGTCTCCAACCTGGGTGAGTTCGGCGCCAAGACCGACCCCAAGCGCAAGGACTCCGATCGCGATGGCGTGCGCGACGACGACGAAGACCGCGACCGCGACGCCGTGGACAACGGCAACGAAGACCGCCAGGGCACCAGCTCCCGCAAGCGAGACAGCGACCGCGACGGCCTGTCCGACGCCCGCGAGGACCGCGACCGTGACGGGCTGAGCAATGGCGGTGAGGACTCCACCGGCAACGATCCGATCGACCGCGACACCGACGACGACGGCGCCAAGGATGGCGCGGAGCAAGCCGGGGTGGTGGCCTCCTTCGTCGGCGGCGTGTTGACGATCGACCTGGCCAACGGCACGCAGGTGTCGGGCCTCGTGGATGACGCGACCGAGATCGACTGCGACTCAGAGCGCGCCCAGGAGGCCAGTCACAGGTCCAAGACCAGGCGCGGCGGCAAGTCCCGTGGCGCGGCGGCGGCCATCGACGAGGAACCCGGGGACGAGGACGAGCTCGACGAGGGTGACGACGAGGGTCTCGGTGACGAGGATGAGGGCCTGGGTGACGACGCGGACCTCGACGAAGACGAGGACCCCACGGATGATGAGCTCGACGACGAGGACGAGGATGCCGGTCAGGGCAGCGACGGCAAGCCCTGCTCCGCGGGCGACCTGCGCCCCGGCGTCCGGATCCACGAGGCCGAGGCGACCCTGACCGAGGATGGCTTGGTCTTCGACGAGATCTCCCTGCTGCGCTGACCCCGGCGAGGGCGGCTGCGGCCGCCCCTCGTCGTCAGGGGGAGATCGAGACCATGCGCTCGATCGGGATCCGCGCGCGCTCGGCGATCTCCGGCGGCACCTGCACCACGGGCGTGAGGTCGCGCAGGCAGTCGCGCAGCTTTGGCAGGGTGATCATCTTCATGAACTGGCAGACGGCCGCCCGGTTGGCCGGCACGAAGGTCTTGCTGGGATTCTCCTGCTCGAGCGGATGCAGCATGCCCGTCTCGGTGGCCACGATGAAGGTGTCGGCCGCGGACTCGCGCGCGTGCGCGAGCATGCCGCCGGTGGAGAGCATGTGAGTGTTCTCGGCGTCGACGTCGCCGGCGGCCACGTACTCCATCACCGAGGTCGAGCACCCGCACTCAGGGTGAATCAAGAAGTCCGCACCGGGGTTCTCCTCGCGCACCTGAGCGATGTCCGAAGGCCGAATGCCGGCGTGCACGTGACACTCGCCCGTCCACACCCTCATCCGCCTGCCGGTCACCTTCTCGACGTAGGCGCCGAGGAACATATCGGGCCCGAAGAGGATCTCGGTGTCGGGCCCGTGCTCGCGCCAGATGTGCTCGACCACCTGCACCGCGTTGGACGAGGTGCAGCAGTAGTCGGTCTCGGCCTTGACCTCGGCCGTCGTGTTCACGTACATCACCACCACGGCGCCCGGGTGCTCGGCCTTCCAGGCGCGCAGCTCGTCGGCGGTGATCGAGTCGGCCAGCGAGCAGCCCGCGTGGAGGTCGGGGAGCAGCACGGTCTTCTCGGGACAGAGGATCGAGGCCGTCTCGGCCATGAAGTGCACTCCGCAGAAGGCGATCACGTCGCCGCCCGCGTCCTCGGCCTGGCGGGAGAGCCCGAGCGAGTCGCCCACGTAGTGCGCCACGTCCTGCACCTCGGGCACCTGGTAGTTGTGGGCCAGGATCACAGCGCCGCGCTGCTCGGCCAGAGCGCGCACCTCGCGCTTGAGCGCAGGGATGTTCTCCAGCTCCAGAGGTGCGTGTGCGGGTCCCGCGGGGGGAGTGGTCTGGACCGGCATGTTTCGAACCTCGCTCGGTGTCGAAATGAAGCCCGCGGATCGGAGGATCGCGGACGCTTTACAAAGTGTAGCGCCGCCGAGGGGCTCGGGCCGGCGCATCAGCACCGCCCGATCGCTACCTCTGCGCGGGCCCTTGCGCCCGGACCAGCAACAGGCTCACGTCCAGCGCCGGCGCGGAGTGCGTGAGCGCACCCACGCTGATGAAGTCCACGCCGGTGTCCGCCACGGCCCGCACGTTCTCCAGGGTGATGCCGCCGGAGGCCTCCAGCGTGACGCCCCTCCCGCGCGCCCGCGCCACCGCCTCGCGCATCCGCTCTGGGTCCATGTTGTCGAGCAGCACCCGGTCGACGCCCGCCGCGAGCACCTGGTCGAGCTCGTCCAGGGTCTCCACCTCTGACTCGACGAAGGCCGCGGCGCCCGGGTTGGCCATCGCCAGGCGCGCGGCCTCCCGCACCCCGCCCGCGAGCAGGGCGTGATTCTCCTTTATGAGGATTGCGTCGTAGAGGCCCGCCCGGTGTGAGACCCCGCCGCCGTGGGCAACCGCCCGCTTCTCAAGCGCCCGCAGGCCAGGGGTGGTCTTACGGGTGTCGAGGATCCGGGCGCCCGTGCCGTCCACCGCACGCACGTAGGAGGCCGTCATGGTCGCCACGCCCGAGAGGCGTCCGAGCAGGTTGAGCGCCACGCGCTCTCCGGCCAGGATCGCGGCGGCGTCGCCTTCGATCATGGCCGCGTCGCCGGGCTCGCGCCAGGCCCCCTCGCCGGCGAGCGCCTCGAAGCGCAGCCCGGGACCGGTCTGGGCGAACACCTCGCGGGCGCCATCCAGGCCCGAGAGCACGCCGGGGGCGCGCTGCTTTATCCGTGCCACGGCGCGAGCACCCGCGGGCACCACGGCGGCGGTGGTCAGGTCGCCGGCACCCAGATCCTCGGCCAGGGCCCGCGCGACCGCCTCGTGGATCTCGCGAGTCAGGGGATCCGCCACCGCAGGCCCTCGAAGCGCCCGAAGTCGCGGTCGAAGGACACGACCTCGGCATCGTGCTCGAGGGCGAGCGCGGCCAGGTGGGCATCGCCCACGAGGTTCCCGGCCGTACCCACGCCGGTGAGCAGACCACGCACCAAGCGAAGGTGTCGCCTCGTCGGCTCGACCACGGTGACCGCCGGCTGCTCGAGCCAGCTCTCCACAGCCTCGGCCGCCTCCTCGACCGGAAGGGGACGCTCGAACAGGGTCGCTTGGGTGGTCAACCTGAAGAAGGCGAGCATCACGGTCCAGGCGAAGCCGAGCGTGTCCTGCCCGGCGAGCGCGGCATCCAACCAGGCACGCGCCGGATGATGGTGAGGCGAGCTCTCGTCGACCGCATAGACGAGAACGTTGGCATCAACGATCTGCACGCGCTACCTGCCGCGTCGAAGCTCGCGACCGATCTCCTGATCCTCGAGCTCCCCAGCGAGCTGCAGAGCCTTATCGAGATTGACCCCGGGTCTGACCCCCAGGTCGTAGGTACGGGTGCGGAAGGGCTCGCCTTGGGGCGGTGTCAAACCAGCCCGGATCGCGTGATTTACCGCCTGCTTGAACGACATCTCGCGCTCGCGCATCAGCCGCTTCACCAGTGCCTCGGCGTCTGGCTCCAGAGTCACCGTGGTACGCACGTTTGCATCATAGCATCAGTAGGCGCGATGCAGTGATGCAGGTGCAGGTCACACCGCGGCCGGCGTGCGGCCGATGCCGGCCGCCCGGTAGGCCTCAGCCTCGTCGAGCGTCTCCTCGGTGAGCAGCGCCGCGGCGAGGGAGTCGAGCTTCTCGCGCTCGCTCTCGAGCAGATCGCGCACCTCTGAGTGCGCATCTTCGACGATCTGGCGCACCTCGCGGTCCACCAGCTCGCGGGTGGACTCCGACGCCGGCTCGACCCCGGGCATCAGCTGGCTCTGGGCGTCCGCCCCCTGGACGGCCACGAACCCGATCGCGTCGCTCATGCCCCAGCGCGCCACCATGCCGCGGGCGATCTGGGTGACCTGCTGGATGTCGGACTCCGCCCCGGTGGAGATCTCCCCGAACACGAGCTCCTCGGCGACCCGTCCCCCCAACGCAACCTTGATCTTGCCCAGCAGGTAGTGCTCCTCGTAGTTGAAGCGGTCGGCGTCGGGGGCCGACAGGGTGACGCCGAGCGACTGCCCGCGCGGAATGATCGACACCTTGCGCACGGGATCGGCGCCGGGTGTGAGCATGCCCACGATCGCGTGGCCGCCCTCGTGGTAGGCGATCCGGCGGCGGTCGTCCTCGGACTGGAGCACCGTGCGCGCGGCCCCGAGCACGATCTTCTCGATCGCGTCGGTGAAGTCGGCCGGCTCGACCTGGTCGTGGCTGCGGATGGCCGCGAGCAGCGCGGCCTCGTTGACCACGTTGGCCAGGTCGGCGCCCACCATGCCCGGCGTGGAGGCGGCGATCGCGTCCAGGTCCACCTCGGACGAGACCGGCACAGAGCGGGTGTGCACGTCGAGGATCTTGCGCCGCCCGTTGCGGTCGGGGGCCATCACGGAGACCCGGCGGTCGAAGCGACCGGGGCGCAGCAGGGCACGGTCGAGGATCTCAGGGCGGTTGGTGGCCGCCGTGACGATCACCCCGTCGCCGGTGTCGAAGCCGTCCATCTCGGTGAGGATCTGGTTCAGCGTCTGCTCGCGCTCGTCGTGGCCGCCGCTGGAGAACGAGCCGCCGCCGCGGGCGCGGCCGATCGCGTCGAGCTCGTCGATGAAGATGATCGCCGGCGCCGCCTCCTTGGCCTGGTTGAACAGGTCGCGCACGCGGGAGGCCCCCACGCCCACGATCGCCTCGATGAACTCGGAGGCCGACAGCGAGAAGAACGGCACGCCCGCCTCCCCCGCCACGGCCTTGGCCAGCAGCGTCTTGCCCGTGCCCGGCGGCCCGGACAGCAGCACCCCGCGGGGCATCCGGGCGCCCAGCTTCTGGAAGCGCTCGGGCTCCTTGAGGAAGCTCACGATCTCGTACAGCTCGTTCTTGGCCTCGTCGATCCCGGCCACGTCGTTGAAGGTGATGCGCTGCTCCGAGCTCACCGCACGGCGCGCCTTCGTGCGGCCGAACTGGCCGAGCATCCCGCCGCCGCCGGCCTGCTGCGACGCGCGCCGGATGAAGTAGATGACCAGGCCGACGATCAGCAGTGTCGGACCGAAGCTGAAGAGCAGCGTCTGCAGCAGCGAGCGGGCTTCGGGCGGCTTGGCGTTCACCGTGACGTCGTTGTCCTGCAGGAGTTTTGACAGCTCGTCGCTGTTGGCGAACGTGGGCACCTCCGTCTCGAAGAGCTTGGCGGCGTCCACCTCCTGCTCAAACTCGCCCTGCACCGTCTCCCCCCTCGAGGAGATCTCCTTCACGTTGGCCTTCTCGATCTGCTCGATGAAGGTGGGCGTGTAAGGGATGCGCTCCCGCTCCTCCGCGGGCGCGAAGATCGCCACGAACAGGTAGTTGGCAACGAGCAGCACGCCCAGGATGACCGCGAAGCGCCGCAGCCCGAACGGGAGCATCGGCGGCTTCTCGGTGGGCTTGCCGCGGCCGTCGGGCCCCGGGTCCACGCGCCAGCCCGGTCCGCGGTCCTCCTTGCGGCGCCCCGGACGAGGCTTGCGCGGCTCGGGCGTGCGGCTTGCGGGGAGGTCGCCGGCCATCGCCTCGAAAGATAGGGGGTGCACCGCTTCCCGCGGCTCGGCGCAAGCGGCCCGGGCCTTGCCCACTGGCCACCCAGAGCA
>Ga0208612_1001199_pt1 | contig 10926 bp, 7 predicted proteins | sample AntDryMetagUQ889_FD_188089 | JGI IMG/M metagenome (GOLD analysis project Ga0208612, IMG submission 188089) | Polar desert microbial communities from Antarctic Dry Valleys - UQ889 (SPAdes) | ecosystem: Environmental > Terrestrial > Soil > Desert | place: Antarctic Dry Valleys | collected 2008-12-31 | reverse complement strand
GCGGTCGAGTTGCTCGCGGCCCACCTCGACGTGGAGCGCGGCCGGGCGCGTACGGGCGACAGACGGTTCTACGACACCTTCGACGGAAGGCTTCGCTCGGAGGAGCTGACACTGACCCACGAGGACGGGCAGATGGTGCTCGCCGACGTCACGGGCCGGGCGCTGAACGCGGCCAAGCGGCCCGCGCCACCCCGGCGCCTGTTCGCCTCCGACCTGCCTCCAGGCCCGCTGCGTGACGCGCTGGAGCCGATCACGAGCCCCAGGGTCCTCACCCCGCTGGCGCGGGTTCGCAGCCGCGTGCGCGCCATGCGAGTGCTGGACGAGGAGGCGAAGACGGTCGTGCGGGTCATCCTCGAAGAGCCGGTGCTCGAAGGGCCCGGCGAGGTGCGCATGCCCCTAGATCGACGAGTGCTCGTGCTACCGGTGCGCGGCTACGACAAGGCGATGGCGCAGGTACGGCAAACACTCCGAGGAGAGCTGGGTCTGGCCGAGGCGGCCGTCTCGCTCCAGGACGAGGCGGTGGCCGCGACGGGCAGAAGCCCCGGCGGCACCTCGTCGAAGCTCGAGCCGCGGCACGAGCGCGGCGAGCGGGCCGATCGCGCGACCGCAGCCGCGCTCGCCGGGCCATCCGCGACGATGTGGGCAACGTTCCCCGGAACGCTGGCCGACCTCGACACCGAGTTCCTCCACGACTTCCGCGTGGCCGTCAGAAGGACGCGGTCGCTGCAGCGCCAGCTGGCGCCGGTCTTTCCGCCTGAGCCGCTCGCGCACTTCCGAGCCGAGTTCAAGTGGCTCCAGCAAGTCACCGGGGAGGTGCGTGACCTCGACGTCCACCAGGCTGAGCTATCCCGCTCTGGCTCCACGGCGGACGGCGACCGTTCAGCCGACCTCGAGCCACTCCGCGAGATGCTCGCCGCCCGGCGCCGGACCGAGTTCAGGCGGATGTCGCGCGCGCTGCGATCGATGCGGGCCACGGAGATCCTCGACGGCTGGTCGACGCTGCTCGAGACCCTTCCGGCCCTTCCCCCCGAGGGCCGCCTCGACGCGTCCGAGCCGATAGGCGACCCCGTGGACAGGCGGATCCGCAAGGTGTACCGCCGGATGGTGAGGATGGGAAAGGCGATCGACGATTCAAACCCCCCGGAGGCGCTGCACGACCTGCGCAAGAAGGGCAAGGAGCTGCGCTACCTGCTCGAGTTCTTCGCCGGCCTCTATCCCGAAGACGTCGTCAAGCCGATGGTGCGCAAGCTGAAGGGGCTGCAGGACGTGCTCGGCCGCTACCAGGACCAGGAGGTCCAGGCGGCCACGCTGCGCGCGCTCGGCGAGGACCTCGGAGCTCGCAAGGGGGGCCCGGCGGCCCTGATGGCTATGGGGCTGCTCGTGGAGAGCCTGGAGGGCGACCACCGGGCCGCCCGGATGGAGTTCGCCGAGCGGTTTGCCCCCTTCGCGGCGAAGGCCCAGCGCAAGGTCGTTGATCGGACCTTCGCGTGAGCGTGGTCCTCGCCACCTACAACATCAAGGGCGGGGTCGGGAAGACCTCCGCGGCAGTGAACCTCGCCTACCTCTCGGCGCGCGGGGGCGCCCGCACCCTGCTCTGGGACCTCGACCCGCAGGGTGCAAGCACCTATCTCTTCCGCGTGAAGCCCAAGGTCAAGGGGGGAGGGCGCAAGCTGGTGCGTGGCAAGAGCGACGTCGGGGACCTCATCAAGGGCACCGACCACGAGTGGCTCGACCTGCTGCCCGCCGACTTCTCCTACCGTCACATGGATCTCGCCCTCGACAGCGCGAAGCGTCCGACGCGGCGTTTGGCGCGCGTGCTCGCCCCGCTGGCCGACGAGTACGACTACGTCTTCCTCGACTGCCCGCCGAGCATCTCGCTCGTCTCCGAAAGCGTCTTCGAGGCCGCCGACGCGCTGCTAGTGCCGATCATCCCGGCAACGCTCACCTCGCGCACGCTGGAGCAGCTCGCTCGAGTGCTGGCCGGCGAGGCCGAGAACCCGCCGCGTCTGCTGGCGTTCTTCTCGATGGTGGACGCACGCAAGCGGCTTCACAAGGAGGTGATGGAGCGGATGGCCCTGGAGCACCCGTGGCTTCTGCGAGCGGTGATCCCCGCCGCCAGCGACATCGAGCGCATGGGTGCCCACCGCAACGTCGTTGCCGAGTTTGCGCCCCGCAGCAGGGCCGCACGCGCATACGAGGAGCTGTGGAGGGAGGTGAGCGACCGGCTCGCGGCGGGGGAGGGCTGAGGGCCCAGAGCTCAGACACCCTCGCCCGCGGCACGCTCCAGCGCTCGCTCCATCAGCTCGCGGTGCACGCTGCGGGTCCTCCCGGTGCGGCGCTTCCACGAGCCGTCGGGCCTCATGTCCCAGGCGAAGCTGTCGTCGGCAAGGCAGCGCTCGAGGGTGTCGTCGAGCTCGCTGCGCAGGGAGTCGCTCTCGACCGGTGTGAGCAGCTCGACGCGCGTATCGAGGTTGCGGGGCATCAGGTCGGCCGAGCCGATGAAGTAGCTCCGCTCCTGGCCGCGCTGGAACGTGTAGACGCGCGCATGCTCGAGGAAGCGGCCCACCACCGATACCACCCGTATGTTCTCGCTGACCCCCGGAACGCCGGCCCTCAGAGCGCAGATCCCTCTCACGTTCAGGTCCACCTGCACGCCCGCCTGGGAGGCCTCGTAGAGGGCGCGGATCAAGCGCGCGTCCACCAGCGAGTTCATCTTCAGGACGATCCGCGCCGGCTCGCCGGAGCGATGGGCCTCGACCGCGCCTTCGATCTCGGCCAGCAGGCCCTCTCGCATCCGCTCCGGCGCCACAAGGGTCTTGCGGTAGCCGGGCGGCCGCGCCGCGCCGGTGAGCGTGTTGAACAGCGCCGCAACGTCCGCGGCGATGTTCCGGTCGCACGTGAAGAGCCCGAAGTCCTCGTAGAGGCGGGCGGTCTTTGCGTGATAGTTGCCGGTGCCCACGTGCACGTAGTGACCGACGCCCGACCCCTCGCGGCGCACCACCAGGAGGGCCTTGGCGTGGGTCTTCAGGCCCGGCGTTCCGTGCACCACGTGGGCGCCCGCCTGCTCGAGCGCCCGTGCCCACACGATGTTGCGGCGCTCGTCGAAGCGGGCCTGGAGCTCGACGAGGCAGACGGCCTGCTTTCCGCGCTCGGCCGCCTTGATCAGCAGCGGCACCAGCGCCGAGTCGTCCGAGGTGCGGTACACGGTCAGCTTGATGGCGAGCACGTCCGGATCCTCGACCGCCTGCGCGACCAGCGCCTCGACGCTCGATGAGAACGACTCGTAGGGGTGGTGAACAAGGATGTCGCCCTGGCGTATCGCGGCGAACACGTCCGGCTTGCCCTCATCCGTGGAGAACGGGCCCAGCGCCACGGGCGTCCACGGCTCCTCGTGCAGCTCCTTGAAGCCGTCGAGCCCGTGTATCTGCCACAGGTCGGTCAGGTCGAGCAGGCCCTCGACATCGATCACCTGCGTCTCCTCGATCCCCAGCTGCTCGATCAGGAAGGCGCGCAGGTCACCGTCCATGTCTGCGCTCACCTCGAGGCGAACCACCTCGCCGAAGCGGCGGCGGCGAAGCTCCGTCTCGACGGCCTGCAGCAGGTCGTCGCCTTCGTCGGAGACGGTGAAGTCGGCGTCGCGGGCCACACGGAAGTAGGCGTGACGGAGCACCTCCATCCCGGGGAAGAGCGAGTCCAGGTTGCGCGCGATGATGGACTCGAGCGGCACGAAGGTGTGGTCGTCGATCTCGACGAAGCGCGGGAGCACCTCCTTGGGCACCTTCACGCGTGCGAAGAGCTCCGTCTCGGTGACGGGGTCGCGCACCCACACCGCAAGGCTCAGGGAGAGGTTGGAGATGTACGGGAACGGCCTGCCAGGTCCCACCGCCAGCGGCGTGAGCGCGGGAAAGATCTGCTCGTTGAAGATCCGGTCGACCTCCTCGAGCTCCTCGGGGGAGCACCGGGAGCACTGCTGCACTCGGATGCCGTGCTCGGCCAGCTTCGGTCTGATGGCGTCCTCCCACAGCCGTGACTGACGCGCGCCGAGCTCGCGCGTGCGCTCGGCGATCCGCCTGATCGTCTCGAGCGGGGAGAGCCCGTCGGCCTTGCGGGCGTCTATGCCCGCGTCCACCTGATCGTGCAGGCCGGCGACACGCACGATCGTGAACTCGTCGAGGTTCGAGGTGTAGATCGCGAGGAACTTGGCGCGCTCCATGAGCGGCATGTCCTCATCCTCGGCCAGCTCGAGCACGCGCTCGTTGAAGTCGACCCAGGACGCCTCCCGATTCGTGTAGAGCTCGGGAGAGCCGAGGTCGGGGGCCGCTTCGCCCTGCGGCTCGGTTTCCTCGGGGAGTGTCTCGGTGCCCGGCTCCATGCCCATCTCCATTCTCTCCATTTTCCGTTTGACTAGGCTAGCCGCGGTGATTTGGCTGTTACGACACGGGGAGGCCGAGGACGGCGCGCCGGACCCCGAGCGCAGGCTCACCGCCAAGGGCGAGCAGCAGGCGCGGGCGGCCGGGGCCGCCCTGCAGCGACTCGGCGAGCACCTCGACGGCTGCGTGACCAGCCCAAAGGTCAGGGCTCGCGATACGGCCCGGCTGGCGTGCGAGTCCCTCGACGTGGAGGTGTCGGAGGACCGGCGCCTGGAGGGCGGACCGTTCGACGTCGGCGAGGTCGCGTCCGGATACGGGAACGTCGTCCTGCTCGTGGGCCACGACCCCGATTTCTCGATCGCCGTGCACGACGCGACGGGCGCGCAGGTGCGGATGCCCAAGGGCGCCCTCGTGGGGGTCGATCGCGGTGAGCTCAAGGTCATGCTCCGCCCGAAGGAGCTCCGAGCGCTCGCAAGTCGGGACTGAGCGGGTTTCGGGCCGGGCAATCGGGTGCGGCGCTCATCGGACCCGGCCCCGCGGCGCCGGCTCTTGGCGCTCTGCGCGCTTGCGACCGCGGCCACCTCCGTAGGCCTCGTCATCGGCTCATACGACGGCGGCGGGGGCGCCGGCGAGGGCCAGCGGGCCGGCGAGGGCCAGCCGCCCGGCGAGGAGCAGCGGGCCGGCGAGGGCGGACGCGGTGACGGGCGGCCCCGCTCCGAGCCCGCGGCCGATCGCCTCCCGCTCGAGCAGCAGGTGGGTCAGCTGCTCGTGATGAGCTTCGACGGAGCCGCGGCGCCCGAGTACATCCACCGCAGGCTCCGCCGCCGGGAGGGTGCCGGCGTGATCCTCTTCGCCAAGAACGCCCCGAACGCGAACGCGCTGCGGGCGCTGAGCGCGAGCCTTCAGCGCTCCGCGGGCGGTGGGGCGCTCGTGGCCACCGATCAGGAGGGTGGGACGATCCGCAGCGTGGCCTTTGCGCCGCCGGAGCTCTCGCAGGCGAGGCTCGGTACTCCCGCGGCCGCTCGCGAGGCGGCCGCCGGCGCCGCCGGCGCACTGCGGGCGGCCGGGGTGAACGTGAACCTGGCACCCGTCGGCGACGTGGCCATACCCGGCTCAGTGGTGGCGGGCCGGGCCTACCCGGGTGATCCGGCGGCCGTCGGCCGGCTCGTCGATGCCTCGGTGCGCGCGCACTCGCGTCAGCGGGTGGCTGCCACCGTCAAGCACTTCCCCGGGCTCGGGCGGGCTCGCGAGAACACCGATGACGTCCCGGTCACGATCGACGCGCCGCGGGCTCAGCTCGAGCGCTCGGACCTCGTGCCCTTCCGCGCGGCCAGCCGGGCGGGCGCGCCGCTGGTCATGACCTCCCACGCGCTGTATCCGGCCTATGACGGCGAGCGCATCGCCTCGCAGTCGCCCGATCTGATCGAGCGCTTCCTGCGCCGCGAGCTCGGGTTCCGCGGCGCGGTCGTGACAGACAGCATCGAGGCCGACGCCGTGCTCGCGCGCTCGAACGTGGCGGTGGCGGCCGAGCGCGCGGTCGAGGCCGGCACCGACCTCGTTCTCATGACCGGCTCGGGGAGCTGGAACGAGATCTACCCGCGACTGCTGTCTCGCGCCCGCGCCTCGGCCCCCTTTCGCGCTCGAGTGCGCCAGGCCGCCACCAGGGTGATCGCCCTCAAGCGCCGCCTGGGGCTGCGGACGCCGACCCCGCCGCGGCGGGGAGTGGATAGGGGGCGGGGTGTGAACAGATAGTTCACGTCCTCTTGAAAAGTGCGTAACAGCAGGCAATTCGCGAGGGCTTACCTTCGGCGGCAAGGTGAGGACTCGCACACGTCTCATCCGCACCCTGGCGCTCGCCGCGCCGGTCCTGGCCCTGCTGGCGGGTATCGGTGACTCAGCAGTCGGCCAGCTCACTCCGAGCGAGCCCGAGCCGGAGCGACCGGTCGCCAAGCCCGAGCGACCGGTCGTCGATATCGAGGGAACGGTCGATCTGCGGCTGCTCGGCGTGAACGACTTCCACGGGAACCTCGAGTCGCCGGGCTCGCGCAGGAGAGAGAAGAAGGGCGTCAAGGTGCCGGTTGGTGGAGCCGCTGTGCTCGGCTCGCATCTCGACAGGGCCGCGGCGCAGGCGCCGGGACGCACGATCCGCGTGCACGCCGGCGACATGGCCGGCGTCACGCCGCTCGTCTCCAGTCAATTTCACGACGAGCCGGCTGTCGAGGCGATGAACCTGATGCGCTTCGACGTCGGAACGCTCGGAAACCACGAGTTCGACGAGGGAGCCGGGGAGATGCTGCGGCTGCTGCGCGGCGGACGGCGGCGCGACGGCCGGGAGCTCAAGCGCGACGAGCTGGGACGCCCCGTGAACACCTCGCAGCCCGGCTACGATGGAGTCAAGTTCCCCTACATCGCGGCCAACGCGGTGAACCGGCAGGGCCGGACCCTGCTGCCCCCGACCGCGATCGTGGAGCGCGCCGGGGTGAAGGTCGGCTTCATCGGCGTGACGACTGACACCGCGCCCGACTACCTGCTTCCCCGCCACAGGGCGGGGCTGCGCTTCCTGGACATCTCCGAGACGGTGAACAGGTACGTGCCGGGTCTGCGGGCGCAGAGGGTGCGGGCGATCGTCGTTCTCGCCCACTCAGGCGCTCACGAGGAGCGCGGCGCCACGGCGGCCCGCGGAGAGATCGTGGACGAGGCCAGGCAGATGAGCAACGACGTCGACGTGGTGGTGGCGGGTCATACCCAGACGCGCCTGAACCTCGAGGTACCGAACCGCACCGGGAGCGGCAGCAAGCTGGTGGTCGAGGCGCTCTCCTACGGCACCGCCTACGACGTGGTGGACCTGCGCGTGGACCGCCGCACCGGGGAGGTCGTCTCGAGGCGCGCGCGGACGCCGACCACGTGGTCGGACGAGGTCGACCCCGAGCCGCGGCTCGGCGGCCTCGTGCGCCGCTACGTGCGGCGGGTCGCGCCGCTCGCCAAGCAGGTGCTGGGCCGGGCAAGCCATGCCGTAACGCGGCCAGACCTGGAGCCCGGAGTCCGCGCGCGCGGACTGAGCGCGATCGTGGCCGACGCGCAGCGCGAGCTGGCCGGCGCCGACGTCGCGTTCGTGAACCCCGGCAACATGCGCGGCGACCTCGGTCGGGGTGCGATCACCTACCAGGATCTCTTCGCCGTGGCGCCCTACGAGCACGACGTGATGAGGATGGAGATGCGCGGCGCCGACATCCTGCGCCTGCTCGCCCAGCAGGCCACGCCAGAGCCGGCGGTCTGGCTGCATGTGAGCGGTATGCGCTGGACGTGGCAGGGCGGCCAGATCGGCAACGTCGTGATGGCCGGCGGGCAAAGCTTGAAGCCAGGACGCACCTATGTGGTCGCCGCCAACGAGCTGCTGGTCGGAACAGGGCGCTTCAGCGTGCTGGCCGAGCGGGGACGCGAGATGCGCGCCGTCGGAACTGACCTCGAGGCGCTGGTCTCCCACGTCAAGCGGACGAAGGGCCCGATTGACGGACGCTGAGCGGCTGATCGGGCGGCGAGGCTTCCTCGCGCTCGGCGTCGGCGGGGCGACCGCGCTGACGCTCGGCGCCGGCTTCTGGAAGGAGGTGCTGCAGGCCGCGGGCACGACCACCGCCGCAAGGCGACGCGCCCCGGCCTACGGGCCCCTTGCGCCACCCGATGCCAACGGCATCCGGCTGCCGCGCGGCTTTCGCTCTCGCGTCGTGGCACGGGGAGGTCGAGAGGTTGCCGACACCGGCTACAGGTGGCACGAGGCATCCGACGGCGCCGCCACGTTCCCGACCGACGGCGGCGGCTGGATACTGGTTTCGAACTCCGAGGTCCTCGACGGAGGCGCGAGTGCGGTCCGCTTCCACTCTGACGGGACCGTCGAGGACGCGTACCGAATCCTCGCGGGCACGACTCAGAACTGCTCGGGCGGTGGCACCCCGTGGGGCACGTGGCTCTCATGCGAGGAGGTCGAGGACGGGCGCGTGTGGGAGTGCGACCCGGCCGGAGGGCGCAAGGCCGCGGTCCGCCCCGCGATGGGCGTCTTCAAGCACGAGGCCGCGGCGGTCGATCCCCGGGGGCGGCGCGTCTACCTGACGGAGGACCTGATCGACGGCTGCCTATACCGCTTCACGCCGACCCGGTGGCCGGACCTCTCGACCGGCAAGCTCGAGGTGGCGATCGTCGGCGCCGGCGGCCACGTTCGCTGGGTGGCCGTGCCGGACTCCGCGGGTCGTTCCACGCCGACCCGCGACCAGGTGCACGGCAGCACCCGCTTTGCCCGCGCGGAGGGCATCTGGTTCGACGGCGGCACCCTCTACGTGACGACGACGGCCGACAGCCGCGTTCACGCCTACCACACGGCCGCAGAGCGGATCGAGGTGATCTACGACGGGCTCGCCTCGCCGGAGGCTCCGCTGGTGCGGGTGGATGCGCTGACGGGCTCGCGCGCGGGCGAGCTGTTCGTCTGCGAGGACATCGCGACCGACGAGATCAACATCGGCGTGATCACGCGGGCCGGCGAGGTCGGTCGCTTTCTGTCGGTCACGGGCTCCCAGCACGTTGACTCGGAGCTCACCGGGGCCGCGTTCGATCCGTCTGGAGGACGGCTCTACTTCTCCTCCCAGCGCGCCCGGCAAACGGGCGCTATCTACGAGGTATCGGGCCCCTTCCGGCGCGTCCGCGCGGCCTGAGCGCCGGCCTTCGTCCTCGAACGGCGCAACGCGCTCGGATGAAGCGCCGAATCTGCGCCAGAACGATTGAGGGGCCCCCGGCGAACCGAGGGCCCCTCGTCGCTTCCGACTGTGACAGCCGCTCGCGCGGCTCGCGTTAAGTAGGCCTGACCCGCTCCTACCTCTCGCTCGTGTTGCTCTTCTAGCGGTGGTGACCCGCCCTCTTGGGCCGCATCAGCAAGAGCTGGCCATCCTCGACCGTATTCGGCGCGGGCGCCGCGGTCGGGGGGTGGGCCTGAACATCTGTCAGCCAGCTGTCCTTGCCGTACATCGAGCTGGTGTCGATGATGCCGCTCGACTCCCAGACGCCGGGCCCGACAGGCACGCCGTCACGGCCGGGCGGGTTGAGCTGGGCGACGCGCCGGCGCGCGAAGCCGTTCTTCAGATCGAAGCGCCAGATGCTCCCGTCACGTCCCCTGGAGCCCATCACGGGGCGCGACTCGGCCGTCCCGTCTTCCTGGATCATGAGGTAGCGGTTGCTGACGTCGATGTTGTCGGGGCTGACGGCGGTGTCGCCCCCGGCGGCCACGATCTGATCGGCGTTGTAGATCACCTTCAGCGTGCCTACATCGGTGGGATCACGCGGGTCGAACTTCAGGCGATAGGCGCGACCGAGGAGATTCTTTGTCGCGTTGCCGCCGGTGGTCACGAAGTACAGCTCGCCGGGGTTCCCGCTCGCCGCATCCTCGACCCTGATGAATCCGAACGCGCCGGTCGCATCGGCCGCCGCTTCGAGCTCGGCCTCCGACTTGCCCTCCGCACCCGGAATCTCAACCCAGCGGCCGAGCTTCGTGCCGCCGGTGAACGTGCCCTCGTCGGCCGCACCGTCGATCACGAACACGTAGAGCTTGCCGTTGTCGAGCCCGTTCCTGGCCAGCGGCGTGCCCCTGCGGTGCTTCTCGCCCACGTACATCCAGAGCTGCGAGTCAGGCGTGGTCGGGCCGTCCTCCATGGGGAAGGCGACGGTCCTGTTCCCCGTCTTGCGGGCGACGATGGTGTTCTCCTTCGGGAACCGACCCATCTTCGGCAGCGTGTGAACGCGGTTACCAAATACGGCCACGGACTGACCGCCCTTTCCGTCGAACGTGCTCCCGCCACCGCCCTCCTCGCCCGTGAAGTAGATCGGACGGTCCAGCCCTTCTCGGGTGCCGAACAGCTCGCCAGAGCAGAAGCGCCCGAAACCGGGGGTCGTGTTGGTCGAATCCGGTGCGGGGGCGAAGAAGTCGTTCTCCTTGTAGACGGTGTCGTAGGCTCGTTTGCCCGAGCGCACCTTGGCGTCCTTGCTCAGGTGGTAGCGGGATACGAAAGCGCCTCGGTTGAGCGGACCGCCCACGACCGGCTCGGACACCACGGTGTTGACGAGCTCGTGGTTCATGAACAGCTCGGCACCGTCGTTTCTCAGCTCTCGGGCACCGAGGCCATCCGGGATCCCGACCATCTGGTACCGCTTGCTCGAGTCGCCCGTCAGGGGCACCTTGTCGGCCACGCTCAGGAGCGGCTTGAACGAGTATTCATTGCCGACTGGCTTGAGGTAGGGCTTCACCGTGGTGGTGAAGCCGTCCCCCGCCGCGAACGCGGTGCCGGCGGCCGCCGCGACCGCGGCGAGTGCGGCAGCGGCCGTGAGGACCGGATTGGGACGTCGCATTGAGAATCTCCCTGTCTGTCGGATGGGTGTGCAGGACTGCAACGAAGCTACGGCCGCCGCGTTCCGTCCTTGCTAAAGAGCTGTGATCGCGCCGCTGCTTTCCGGCGACCGGCGTTCTGACCTGGGTCGGCTTCGGCTACCCGCCCGCTGGGACCTGACGACGGGCGAGACC
>Ga0208612_1001198_pt1 | contig 10931 bp, 10 predicted proteins | sample AntDryMetagUQ889_FD_188089 | JGI IMG/M metagenome (GOLD analysis project Ga0208612, IMG submission 188089) | Polar desert microbial communities from Antarctic Dry Valleys - UQ889 (SPAdes) | ecosystem: Environmental > Terrestrial > Soil > Desert | place: Antarctic Dry Valleys | collected 2008-12-31 | reverse complement strand
CTGTGCGTCAACGCCGGACCCTTTCGAGTGTTCCGGACACCGCGAGGCTAGTCGCCCCCGGCAAGTCCGAGGCGATCAAGCACGGAGGCCGCGGGTTCGTCGGCGGCCACCGTATGCGCGCAGTCGACCTCCCACGCCAGGACAGCCAGCGCCCGTAGGGCGTTGCATTCGTCGTCGGTGAGAGCCGAACCGTACGAAGCAGACTGTGAGCCGGACCCAGCCGTCGACGCCAGGGCCAAGGCGTCGTCGTGATGGATGACCTGCCATCGGCCGCATCGTGCCGCGCCTGCGTGGCGATCGACGGCAGGGTGCGGCGTCAGGATGCCGCCGAGATCAGGGGCCACGTAGGTAGGGCGCTGATCCGCTCGTGCAGCCAGGAGGTCCGCCGGCGTGGCCAAGCCGGAGAACACGAGCAGACTGGCGACCTCCACTCGGTGGGCGCCCTCGATGTCGGTGTCGAGCCGATCCCCGACCACGATCGGTCGCTGAGCGCCGGTTCGGCGGACGCATTCGGCGTGCATGGCCGGCTCCGGCTTGCCGGCGACCAGCGGGACGGCACCAGTGGTCTGGGCGACGACCTGCACGAAGCTTCCGTTGCCCGGCAGCGGTCCACGCAGTGAGGGGAGAGTCGAGTCGGTGTTCGTGGCCACCCATAAGGCACCGGACCGTACGGCGACGCAGGCTTCGGCCAGCATCGCCCACGACAACTGGGGGCTATATCCCTGGACGACTCCGAGCGGCTCGTCGTCGGCCGACCAGACTGCTCGCAAGCCCACCGCTTCCACTTCAGCCGCCAGCGCGGGCGTCCCGGTGATCAGGACTGGGGACTCGGCGGGCAGCGCCTCATGCAGCAGTCGACTCGCGGCCTGCGCGGACGTGATGACCTGATCGTCGGTCGCGGGTAGACCCAGCGCGCGCAGATGCTCTCCGACCTGGTGCGGTGACCGAGCGGCATTGTTGGTGACATAACCGAATCGCAGGCCGACGTCGCCCGCGCGTGCGATGAGCGCCGGAACGCCCGGCACGGCATCGGCTCCGACGTAGACAACGCCGTCGAGATCGAGCAGCGCCACGTCGTACCGGTCGGACAACGGCACCTCGCTCCCCTGGAGCGGAGCCAGCGCCATCAGGTCGCAACCGTCTCGCGCAGCCAAGCCGACACGCAGTCGATCAGCTCGCCCCTGGGCGATCCTCGACCCGAACCCTTCAGCCGTACGAATTCGTGGTCTGCGTCGGCCAATGAGGTGATTCGGATCGAGGCGGGCAATTCCGGGAAGTCGGTGGCAGCGCCGAACTGATCGCGATCGCCCTGCACCACCAGCGTCGGTACCCCACTCGCGTGTAGCTCCGGCCATCGCGTCTGCTCCGGCCGCCAAGGCGGACGCAGGGGAAAGGCCAGCGCCAGGCACCCCGCGGCGCCGATGGATGTCGCCGTCCGGCAGGCGACCCGTGCCCCAGAACTACGCCCGCCGACGATCACAGCCGCGCTGCGCGGCAGTTGGGCGACTGCGTCCAACCAGCCTTCGTCCAGCACTGCTGCTCGTTGGGCGACCCTCTTTCCGGCGACCCGCCACGGTTGCTCGATCCGCACGACATCGATCCCCAAAGGCGGCAAGTCGGTCGCCAGCCACGTGAGATCACGGGCATCGGCCCCCCCGCCGGCGCCATGTCCCAGCACGAGCATGGCCCAAGGCTCACGCGCCGGAGAGTGGAGCAGTCCCGCTAGCCCGTGCCTGGTGTCGATGAGGCGCCGCTCGAGAACCTCGGTCTGCCGGACAGCATGCTCCGGGTGCTTCACGACTGGCTCTCGGGGTGCCTCACGACAGGAATAGTGCACGACAACCCCCCCGACTCGGCCAGCGACTAACCTCCGCAAGTGCCCACCGACGGATTTGGGGACGCTGCCGCAGGAACCCGTGCACCCAACGGTCTCGAGCTGTTTCCGTTTGTGGCCACGCGTTACCGAGACCCAGAACGGCTACCGGTCCTGACCTCGCCCGCCTACGACCTCATCGAGCCGAGGGAGCGGGAGAATCTGGCCCGCTCGGACGAGCACAGCATCGTCCATCTGACGCTCCCCACCTTCGGCGCAGACGACGCCAAGCGCCGACTGACGACCTGGCGCCGCCAGCGCGTCCTAGTACCGGATACGGACCCGACCCTGTTCGTCTACGACCTCGCCGAAGCGCACGCCGGGCACGAACGACTGTCGACCAGAGGGTGGGTCGGGTCGGTCACCCTCGTCCCCCCCGGCGCGTCGGCCATTTCGCCGCACGAGGCCACGCTGCCGGGTCCGGTGGCGGATCGGCTGCGACTCCTCGCGGCGACTCAGGCCAATCTGGAACCCATCGTGCTCACCCACGATGGCCGACCGGCGGTTTCCGATGAGCTGGCGCACCGGTATGTGGCCAGCGAAGCGCCCATCATCGATCTGTTCGACGACGTCGGGGTACGCCATCGGCTGTGGCGCGTCTCAGATCCGATCCACATCCGGGCCGTTCGGGCGGATTTCACCGACCGGCGTGCAGTCATCGCCGACGGGCATCACCGCTACGCAAGTTATCTGGACTACCAGGCGATGCAACACGCGACGGCTGCCGGTCCCGGGCCTTGGGACCGCGGGCTTGCCCTGCTGGTCCCCACCGACACGCATGGACCCCAGGTACGGGCCATCCACCGCGTGGTTCCGAACCTCCCCCTGGAACGGGCGGCCCTGGCCGCCTCCAGCGCATTCCGGGCGACATCCATCGGCCCGCTCACCGCGGCCGAGGCTGATCAGCTGTTGGGGTCCGCGCAGCAGACCACTGTGTTGCTCACCGACGGCACTAGGTGGGTGTCATTGACCGAACCAGAGCGGGGGCCCTTGTTCGCGACCACACCACCGGAGTTGGCCGCCGCCTGGTGGAACCTTGACGTCGCCCTCGTTGACGCGGGTTTGATCGGAGGACTCTGGGCGGCCTCCGGGACCGTGGCCCTTCGGCATTCCACGGCCTCGGCCGTGGGTACCGCGCGCGACCTAGCTGGGGTCGCCGTGCTGGTCAGACCGATCGCTGCGACGGCCGTGCTCGACATCGCTGCCCGGGGGGTGTTGATGCCGCGCAAGTCCACGTTCTTCGTACCCAAGCCGCGCACCGGGCTGGTGCTGCGTTGCTTTCTCGATGAACTGGACTATCCGGCACCGGGTGCCTAGCTGCGGTCGGCGCAGCCGTCAGCCAGCGCCTGCAGCCGCCTTGGCCCGGCGTCCCGGCTTGTTGGCTGCCGCTCGCGACACTCGGCGCACCGTGCGCACCTGCACCTCGTAGACGTTCAGGATGCCGGTGCCCTCGCGCCAGAAGCGATGATGCAGGGCGCCGTTCAGCTCGAGCACATCGCCGGCCGACCAGCCAGCTGCGGCCTTGATCGTTCCTGCTCGAGAGCAGACACAGTCGATGGAGTCAGACTTCTGACGCCGCACCTGCTCCGGCGGGCGACTGACCGACAGCCGAAAGCCGATGGCCGCCTCATCGCCGGGCAAGGTCTTCGGCGTGGGCGGCCCCGCCAGGCGGCCGATCAGATGCACTTCGTTGGTCTCGATGATGGAGAGGCTCATGGGTCCCCGATCCGTGCTGAGCGGTGCCCTGGATGGGCCCCCGCACCGAAGGGACAGCGTCAAGCATCCAAGCGACGACCAGCGGGCGAGCATGGGTGCTGTGGATTCAACGGGCGCCCTGTGGATTGCTCCCTGGGCCGGTGAGCGCGCACTCGACCGAGCCCGGCGGAGGCAGCCGCACCGATGACGACGAGCGCGCAAGCCAGCGCCCAACCGGCCAAGTTCGACGGCCTCAGGCGAGACGTCGATGCCCAGCGCGCTCACCCCGTACTCCGACAGGGCTGCGCTGAGCCTGCCCGGGCCGCACCCAACGTCGAGAGTGGTTCAGGTGCAGTGCCCCAGCAGGATGTCATCGGCAATGCTGGCCGGTTCCAACCAGCGACTCACGCCCGTCCCCATGACTTGGCCCGCGTCGTCGACCGCACGCAACCGTCGGCTGGTCAGCGCCCGTGCGTAGACCTCCACCGGATCAGGCGAGTCTCCTTGGTCGTGTCCCCGCCGATGTTCATCCCGCTCCCTGTGCTCTGAATTCGGCCGACACGTGCAGGCCGAAGTGTTCTGTCGTGATGACTTTCGCGTCGTCAAGGGTGTCCAGATCCCGCAGTGCTGACACCAGCCCTACTCGCGCGCCGGTGCTGCGCAAGGCGACGAGGCTCTGCTCGCCGGTATCCGAGCGGGACATGGCCACGCCCGCCAGCGCAGCAGCCTGGGCGGGAGCAGAGGTCCCGCACACCCACCAGCCGCCGTCCTCGGCAGGCCCGAGAACAGCGTCGATGCCCGGCTCGCAGAGCAAATCTGCGCTGGTCTCGAGCAGTCGCGCCGACACCTGCGGGGTGTCCATGCCGATCTGCAGCACGCGACGCGTCCGACCCTGCGGCCCCCGGGTGAGCTCAGCCGCGTCCGCATGGGCCCTGGCCAGGCGTGTCCCGAGATCACCGGAGCACTGCCCGATCACCTGCCAGGCTCTGACCTCGCGACGAAGATCTGAGGTGTCAATCACTCCGGTGTCGGTGAGGTCACCGACCAGAGCCAGGACGCGGTGGTGAAAGACCTGGCCGCAGACGAGGAGGGTGTCCAGCAGCGCCGCGGCGGCGATCCGAGCTGCCCCGACGGCCCCGAGATCGGCGGCCAGCCGAGTCTTCACCGCACCAGGTACGGGAGCCTTGGCGACGACCAGGACGGTGACGTCGGGACATCCACTCACGGCATCGCCGCGGCAAAGTCGCGGAGGGCCCGAGCGGTGCCCACGATCGAACCGGTCACCTTGGATCGGCCCGCTGTTCGCGGTGCGTAGGCAACGTCGACCTCGTGGATGTGCCAGCCGGCCCGTGCAGCGCGCACCAGCAACTCGATCGGATAGCCGAAGCGACGGTCTTGCACCCCGAGTTCGAGCAAGGCACTCCGGCGGGTCACCCGAACCGAGCCCAGGTCGTGTACCGGAATGCCCGTACGACGGCGCAGCCTCGTCGCCAACATGGCGTTGCCGACCCGGGCATGCCAGGGCCAGGCACCTGCGGCGGTGGGGCGACGACGCCCGACGACCAGATCGAGGCATTTTGAGTCGCCGTCGACGGACGGCTTGCCCGAGCCCTCGACCCCCTCGAGGAGGGCGACCATGGCCGGTAGCTCACGCGGATCAATGGATCCATCGGAGTCCAGGAAGCAGACGATCTCGGTACGCGCTGCCAACAGTCCTGCGTGCGTGGCTGCCCCGTATCCAGGGGTGGCTTCATACACGACACGCGCGCCGAGCCCCGCGGCCACGGCAGCAGTGTCGTCGGTGGATCCGTTGTCGACAACGACGACCTCATACCCGGCTGGCATCCGTTCGAGAACGCCCGGGAGCGCACCGGCCTCGTCACGCGCCGGGAGAACGACGGTCACCCGGGGCGCGCTCGGATCAGCCTCGCCGACGTCGACCATGGACGTGACTCTAGGGCGCGAGGATGCTCACGCTGGGTCCACAGCCGCTTACGAGTCGGTAACGTCGGTCGAACGCGTAGCCTTGGGATGGCCCAAGTGCCCGCCGAGCTTCCGGGCCGGGGAGGTGACCATTCGCTGAACGGTGGTCAGATCGCCGCCTGTCGCGCCACCGGTCCCTAGGCTCAGGCCATGTCGGAAGCATCCCGGCAACGGCCTGACCCGGCTGCTGCCGGCCGGACCGTCGCTGCTGAGCTGACCGACCCGCTGGTTCAGAGCCGATGGTCGCTGCCTGCGGAGTGCACTGCGCTCGGAATCGGCGCTGTCCTGGTGCTGGCCGCCTTCATCACCGAGCCGCTGTGGGGTGACGTTCATGCTCGCTTTCCGCCGCTCAGTGCGGCACTGGACCCAGCGTTCGGAGCCGGGCTGCTCATCGCAGCGCCGGTCGCGGCACTCACGGTCGTCTACGGTCCGCGGTTGGCTGTTGCCCTCCCGTGGCGCCGGCTGCTGTGGCTGACCTGGGCCACCGGCCTGCTGTGGGGCCTGGGGCTGGCCCTGGTACGTGGCTGGTCCGGCGGGATCGCAGAGCCGCTCCGGAACCCGGCGGAGTATCTGGCCGACATCGACCGGGCGGGGAACATGGGTCCGCTGCTGTCCAACTTCGTCGAGAACATCGTCTACACCGCGCCAGATCACTGGACGACCCAGGTCGCCGGCCACCCGCCCTTGTCCTTCCTCTTCTACGTCGGGCTGGATCGGATCGGTCTGGGTGGGCCGGAGTGGGGCGGCATCGTCACCACACTGATCGGCTCGACCGGAATCATCGCGGTTCTTGTCACGCTGCGAGCAATCGGAGACGCCCACACCGCCCGCCGAGCTGCTCCGTTCCTTGCCCTGACCCCCGCTGTGATCTGGCTCGTGGTGTCAGCCGATGGCATCTTCATGGCACTCGGCGCCTGGTCGGTCGCACTGGGCGTGCTGTCCCTGGCGCATCGCGGCCAGTTCCGCGGAATTGTAATGGCCATGGGTACCGGAATCGGCTTGGGGACAATGCTTTTCATGTCGTACGGCCTGGTCCTACTGCTGCCCGTGGCCTTGGTAGCTCTGATCCTCGGCAGGTCCTGGTGGCCCCTGTTCCCTGCTGCGCTCGGCGCCGGGGCGGTGCTGGTCGGCTTCGCCATCGCCGGTTTCTGGTGGTTCGACGGGCAGTCCGCGGTGGTGATCCGCTATTACGAGGGCATCGGCGCACTTCGGCCGTACTCCTACTGGGTCTGGGCGAATGCCGCCGTGCTGGCGATCGCCGTCGGCCCAGCGGTGGTCGCCGGTGCCGGAGCCGCTATCCATCGGGTGCGCCAGGTCGGCCGGCGCGTGCCGCCGGCCCATTGGCTGGCATTGGCGGCTGCCGTGGCCATGCTGGTGGCCACGCTGAGCGGCCTGTCGAAGTCCGAGGTGGAGCGCATCTGGCTGCCATTCATGGTCTGGTTTATCCCGTTGGCCGCAGCCACGCACCCGGGCCGGCAGCGCGCATGGTTGGCGGCGCAGATCGCAAGTGCGGGGCTCGTCGCGGTACTGATGGACACCTCGTGGTGAGCGAGGCGACGGAATCCGCGCGTCGCATCCTGGTGGTCGAGGACGACGCGACCGTCCGCGACGTCGTCCGACGGTATCTGGAGCGGGACGGTTGCGAGGTGACCGAGTTCGACCGCGGGTCGGCTGCCCTGGCCGCCGTCAGCAGTCTGGACCCGGACCTGGTCATTCTGGATCTGATGTTGCCCGACATGAGCGGAATCGACGTCTGTCGCGAGCTGCGCCGGACCAGCCCGGTGCCGATCATCATGGTAACCGCACTCGGCGAGGAAGCGGACCGGGTGCTAGGCCTCGAGGTCGGCGCTGACGACTACGTGACCAAGCCGTTCAGCCCGCGAGAACTCGTCCTGCGGGTGGCGTCGGTCCTGCGCCGGGCGTCGAGTTCGACCAAGCCTGGACCACTGGTTACCGACGGCGACCTGCTTGTCGACGGCCCAGCCCGCGCCGCCACTTTGAACGGCCGTCAGGTGCCGCTGACTGCTCGCGAGTTCGATCTGCTCGCCTTTCTGATGACGCATCCTGGGGAGGCCTTCACGCGTGAGCAACTGCTCGATCAGGTGTGGGGCTGGTCCTTCGGTGACCACTCGACGGTCACCGTGCACATCAAGCGACTTCGGCGCAAAGTGGAGGACGATCCCATGCGGCCGACCAGGATCGTCACCGTATGGGGTACCGGCTATCGCTATGACCGAGAGGCCAGCCCATGACCGAGTTCCGCGACATCGCCCTGCTGGTGCTGGCCTGCACGATTCCGGTCGCGGCTCTGGCCGCGTGGGGTATGCGACGGCTGACGAGGCGCACCATCACCGTCAATCTCGTGGTGCTGGCGCTCGTGCCGGTTGCGGTGATCCTGGCCGGTGTCGTGGGTTACAGCGGCTTCATGTTCACCACCGAACTGGGACACACGCTCATCGTGTGTGGCGTGGCCGCCCTGGTAACGGTGCCCACGGCCGTTCTGCTGGGTCGGAGGTTGGCCGCGGCCACCGTCTGGGAACGCGAGGCGCATGAGCGGGAACGTGCGGTGGAGGCCTCCCGCCGTGAATTGGTCGCCTGGATCAGCCATGACCTGCGGACGCCGCTGGCCAGCGTGCGGGCAATGGGTGAGGCGCTGGAGGACGGGCTGGTTACCGGGCCGGTTGCAATTGCCGACTATGCGGGCCGGATCCGGCGGGAGAGCGAACGGCTGTCGGTTATGGTCGAGGACCTGTTCGAGCTCTCCCGCGTGACGGCCGGGGCGCTTAACTTGACGCTGGAGGCCGTGGCCCTCGACGAGGTGGTCGATGACGTGGTGATGGGGGCGCGCGGGCCGGCCGAACTGCGCGGGGTCCGGCTGGAGAGCCGCCCCGCAGCTATCCCGGCCCTGGCCCTGGCCAGCGATCAGGAGCTGGCGAGGGTGGTCCGCAATCTTGTGGCCAATGCGGTCCGGCATACCCCGGCCGACGGAACCGTCGTGGTGGCCACGGGCCAAGAGGGCGGTGAGGTCTACCTCCGGGTGGACGATCGGTGCGGCGGAATTCCGGACACCGACCTGCCCAAGGTCTTCGACGTGGCATTCCGGGGCAGCGACCCGGCGAGATCGGCTACCTCGGCTCATAGCGTGGATCCCGCCGGTTCGGGTCTCGGGTTGGCGATTGCACGCTCGCTGATCGAGGCACAGAGCGGACGGATCGGCGTGGTCAACTGGAACGGCGGTTGCCGCTTCGAGGTCCGGCTGCCCGCCGCCGGCCAGGTGTGAGCCGCAGGTGGCCGCTCCGCGCTCCGGCTAGTTGGGGTGTCCTTAGCAGCGGAGCGAATCTGGTCCCTTCCGCCGCCGGCAGATGGCCGTCAGGCGGCCGGTGAGCGGAGCGGGCGGTGTCCTTCGCGGCGCAGTTCTGTTTCGAGGTCGAAGGAATACGTGCCGTAGAAGTTGATGTGGTCGTGCTGCGCCGGTGTCAGGTGCGCTGCGTCTTCGTCGGCGACGGGGTAGCCGTCGGCACGGAGGGCATCGAGCGCATCGCCCAAGTAGGTCGTGGTCCACAGGACCGCAGCGTTGGTGACGAGAGTCAAGCAGAGGGCCTGATCGACTTGGTCATCGAGGTGCCGGCGCCGGACATGGCCCTGGTGGGCGAAGAACAGGTCGCGGCGCAGGGCGTGCAGGCTCTCGCCCTTGTTCAGCTGTCGACGGACTCGGCGTCGGAGTTCTTCGTCGGCGAGGTAGCGGCACAGGTAGATGGTGCGCACGAGCCGTCCGTATTCCTGGAGCGCTCGGGCGAGTGAGTTCTGTCGGCTGCTTGCGTGCAGTTTGGCGATGAGCAGGCTTGCGGTGGTGTGCCCGAACTTCATTGAGCCGCCGAGCCGGAGCAGGTCGTTCCAGTGATCGGCGATCAGCTGGGTTTGGATGGGTTGGGTGAGCAGCGGACCGGCGTGCGGGTACCGGGAGCGCCACGAGGGCCCGGCGCCGAGGCGGTATAGCTGCAGTCGGCCGATGTCGCGGATGCGTGGTGAGAACTGCAGGCCGGCCAGGTCGAAGATCGCGAACGTGGCCAGGGTCTGGCCGGCGGTGTCGGTGGTGTGCTCGGCGATCGGCAGGTCCGTCGGGTTGCCGAAGATCTCGTCGAGCACGGCGACGGCTTCGCGCCAGGTGGTCGGGATGACCTTGGTGCCGTAGGTCGAGTGCTGGTCGGAGACGTGCGTGTAGGTGGTGGTGCCCTCGTCGAGGAAGTAGCGCGACAGCGCACGGGCGGTGAGGCTGCGGCCGCGCTGCGGGAACCGTTGCCCGTCCGAGGAGGACAGCGTGCCGCCGCCCCATAGGCGCGCGAGCGGGTGCCGATGGTGGGCGTTCACCAGCCGCGCGTTCGCCTCGCGCAATGTTTCCTGGCGTAGGTACCACTGGGAGGTCCACGCGAGGGTGTCTTCGGAGATGCCCGAGGCGTCGGCCATCCCGGCGTAGCCGAGGTTGCAGGCGTAGGCGAGCACCGAGGCGTAGAGGTTGCGGATCAGGTCGGGGTTGCGCGGCTGGGCGCCGCCGGCATGGCTGAACGCCTCGCTGAACCGGGTGTCGCGGTCGACCTCGATGAGCAGCGCCGGGAGGTGAATCTGCGGCAGCCGGGCGGCGACGGCCTGGGCGAGCGCGTCGGCCTCGGCCGGTACTTGTTCGGCGGGCAGCGGCGACACAATCAGATCGCCATCCTCGCCGATCCGGGCCAAGCCTTCGCTTACCGGGTCGGCCAGCACTCGCTCCAGATCGGCGACCGCGGCCTGCAGTTCGGTGCCCAGTCGTTGCAGTTGCCGCATCGGATCGGCCTCGGTGCCGGTGACGGCGCAGAAGTCGTCGCGCTGGGCCACCCACGTTTCGACAGGGATGAGCATTGTGGTCGGGTCGGTGTAGCGGCGGGAGCCGGGCACCCATACGTCGCCAGAGCGCAGCTTCGCCTGGACGCCGTACAGCACGGCCAGTTCCCAGTAGTGCCGGTAGGCGGCTCCGCGGCCGTGGCCGTGGGCCTGGTCTAGGTACCCGCGCCAGCGGGCCGGCACGAACGCCGTCGCCTCCTGCGTGGTGGCCTGCTCAGGGACGGTCGTTCGGGCGGCAGCGTTCAGTTCCCGCAACACTTCGACCGCGGCCAACAGCGCGTCGACGTCCGGGTTGGCGGTGTTGCCGGTCAGTGGCAGGTGCCCGACGACGGCCGGGGTGAAGGTGCGCAGGTACTTGTAACGGGCGGCAAGCAGGTCGAAATGGCCGTGATCACGCGGATCCCGCTCGGCCATTGGGCGGCGCGCGGCCTGCAGGCGCGGCATCCCGACGCGCGCACGGACCAGCCGCCCGGCGTCCGCGTCGGACACGAGCGGATCGGCGAGA
>Ga0208612_1001196_pt1 | contig 10932 bp, 9 predicted proteins | sample AntDryMetagUQ889_FD_188089 | JGI IMG/M metagenome (GOLD analysis project Ga0208612, IMG submission 188089) | Polar desert microbial communities from Antarctic Dry Valleys - UQ889 (SPAdes) | ecosystem: Environmental > Terrestrial > Soil > Desert | place: Antarctic Dry Valleys | collected 2008-12-31 | reverse complement strand
CTTCGCGGCCGCACCCTACCCTGATGATCCGGGGGTCCTCGCGGTCGGAGCGCTGGAATCCGCTAGCGCGGATTCCGGTCGCGAAGATCCCTAAAGGCGTCCGCTTCGCGGCCGCACCCTACCCTGATGATCCGGGGGTCCTCGCGGTCGGAGCGCTGCTCGAGGCCACCGACGCAGGGCCATCCCTCGATCGAGGGACAGTTGGCGAACAACGGGTGCCGAAGATCATCTCTAGTGCGTGCGGCCCGCATAGCAATCCTCTCTCTCGTGCTTCTCGTCACCCCGCTGGTTGCGTCGGCGTCGGCGATGGAGACGGGGCCGGCGGCGGCGCCCAAGAGCCTCCACGGATTTCTCCTCCGCCCGAACGAGCCTGTCACCCACACGTACTCGCGAACACCCGCTTTCGCCTGGGCGCCCGTACGGGGGGCATCGTGCTACGAGTTCGAGCTTGCCACCAGCCGGACGTTCGACGGCAGCTCCGTGGTCTGGTCGAACGTCTCGACCGATGCTCATTCGGGGAAGCACTGCCGTCCCGTGAAGATCTCGTTTCCCGGCCAGGACAACGGCCCGTCAGGAGACGAAGAAACTCAGGAGGCAGGCTCGGCGCCCCAGCTGGTGCGTACCACCGTCGCTCCCATCAGGATTCCGGCCGTCTCGGTCAACCTCGTGCTGCCGTGGTTCACGGGCAAGCCGTACGCCCTCTACGCGCACGTGCGCTCGGTGACAACGACAGGGGCGTCGCGTTGGAGCCGGCCTTTCGGCTTCGACATGCGCTGGGAGGAGCTTCCGGTGCCGATGCCGAGCCGGCCGGGCCTCGTTCGCTGGACGCCGGTCGAAGGCGCTACGGCATATGACGTCTGGTACCCGGACATCGGCAAGCAGCTTCGCACCCACACCAACGTGGCCGACCAGCGCGAGTTCTATGCGTTCCACTTGGACGACGGCTGGTGGGGCACGATCAAGTGGCGCGTGCGCTCGGTGCGCCAGGTCGTCGGGAGCATTCCGAACGGACTCCCGGCAGTGTCGTACGGCCCCTGGAGCCCTGAGTACGCGACGACCAACCCCGATTGGGCGTCCGGAAGGCTTACGCTCGGATCAGCCGTCTCGGATCGAGTCAGCTCACCGAAAACAGCCGGCGCCCATCAGCTGATGCCCGCGTTGACGTTCACGGGCGACCAGGACTTCAGAGGCACGGCGTACCGACTCTTCCGGCTGTACGCGTCGACCGACCGCGACTGCGTGAACGTCGTCTTCCGCAGCTCGGTGGTGGGCGGCCCGGCATTCGCACCGCGGGTCAGCGGACCACTCGCGCTCCCCACGGATCAGGACGGGCTCGACGCCGCGCTCTTCGGGGTCCTCCCGAGCGCGAAGAGCGAGGTCGCGAAGACCTACATGAGCGACGGAACTCCCTTGGTCTCGAACGAGACCATTCGCGAGGGTGGGGGCCTGCTTCGCGTCGACCTCCCCGACCTCGATGTGACGACCACCCGCTACTTCTGGACGGTCGTGCCGGTCGGGATCCGCGTGAGCGAGGACGGGAGCTTCGAATACTGGGACACCGACATTCCGCAGGACGCCTGTCAAGCAGGCCGCTTGGCGACCTTCGGCAAGCAGTCGCAGGCAGCAGTCACCACCGCTGGCTCGCCCTTCGTCTCGGGTCTCACGCCGAACGGACGCCTGCTGGCGCAGGCAGGCCGGCGGCCGGTCGTGTACTCGACTCCCCTCATCGCCTGGCGGCCCGTCGTGGGCGCGACTCAGTACGAGGTGCAGTGGTCGCGCATCAAGTACCCATGGCGCAAGCGGGGGTCGACGCGGACCTTTGCCACGACGTCAGTGCTCAAGCTCAGGCCCGGTCTCTGGTACTACCGCGTTCGCGGGCTGAACGCAGCCCAGGTGGGAACCCCGGCCATGACGTGGTCTGCTCCGGTCCAAGTGCGCGTCGTTCGCCCGACATTCACGATCTCCGGCGGCTAATGCTTGCGCGCAAACTTCCGGTCAAGCATTTAGCGTCGGGGGCGTGAGCCCCGACCTCGAGCTCGCCCTCGAACTCGCGGACGCCGCGGACGCGATCTCCCTCCCTCGCTTCCGCACTGGACTCGCGGTCGAGACGAAGCCCGACCTGACACCGGTCACCGAGGCGGACCGTGGGGTCGAGTCGGAGCTCCGGCGGCTTCTTGCGGAGAAGCGGCCGGGGGACGCGGTCCTGGGTGAGGAGGAAGGCGTGAGTGGAGAGGGCTCGCGTCGCTGGATCCTCGACCCGATCGACGGAACTCGCAACTACACACGTGGCGTGCCGATCTGGGCGACGCTCGTCGCGCTCGAGGAGTCGGGAACGGTGGAGCTGGGAGTTATCTCGGCCCCCGCGCTCGGCCGCCGCTGGTGGGCGGAGCGCGGCGAAGGGGCGTTCGGAGACGGTGAGAGCCTCGCTGTGTCGGCCGTGGCGCGCGTCGACGACGCGGTGCTCAGCTTCGCATACGAGGACGGCGTGCCGGAGCTCGCGAGCCGTGCCTGGCACGTACGCGGATTCGGCGACTTCTGGGCGCACATGCTCGTCGCCGAGGGCGCGGTCGACGGGGCTTTCGACGCCGTCGGTGTGAGCGAATGGGATCTGGCCGCGGTCCAGGTGATTGTCGAGGAGGCCGGCGGGCGCTTCTCGGACTTCTCGGGCGCCGCGCGGATCGACGGTCGCGGCGCCATCAGCTCGAACGGCCTCCTCCACGCCGAGCTCCTGCGAGCCCTCGACACCGGGTAGATCACGGACGCGTGATCCACCCGGCTCAGCGACTGCCTTGTGACACCGTGTCACAAGGCAATCGGAGCTCGTGGTCTCTTCGAGAAGTACGGCGCCGCTTGGCCGGCTGCAAACACTTCGTATCGCGTCGTCCTCGGTCGCCTCGATATCTAACTGAAATCGAGGCTCCCTAGATCGCGGGAGTCGGCTCGGCCGTGGCCGGCGTGGTCTCGGCCTCGTCGCGCAGACGCTTGATCAGGTCATGGATGTCTGCGATCTCCTGCTCGAGATCCTTCTGGCGCTCTTCGAGCGCGCTCAGGAACTCCGCGCGCTTGGGAGCGCGGCGGCCTGCCCTGCTACGACTGCGATGTTTGTGTTTTCCGCACATATGTCACCTCCCTTCTCGGGAATCGTCGAGGAAACTGGTCAAATCGTCGCGAAGCGCGCCCAACGCTCTCAGCCACTCGCCGAGCAGCGCTTGGCCCTCTTCGGTCAGCGTGTAGCTGCGCTTCGCGGGGCCCGGCAGGTCTGCACGCCATTCGGAGACCACGAGCCCTTCGTCTTCGAGCGCCCGCAGCGCCCGGTACACGTTTCCCACGTCCACGCGCTCCTCGCCGACCAGAGCCGGAAGCCGTTCGAGAAGCTCGTACCCGTGCGTTGCCCCCCGTGAGACGAGCAAGAGCAGCGCCGGCTCACCGAGGCGCTCGACCCTCGCCCGCACCTCCCACTCGCCATCGGGAAGTCGTTGACGGTTGCGGGCTCGTGAGCGCTGGCGGCGATGCATGCCCGCCAGTATATGCAAATTACATATGTAGAGTGATTAGGGCATCAGACGACGAGCGCGGCGCGCTTCGACTCGATGCCGGCGAGCAGCTGCCGGAACGAGTCGGAGAACTTCTCGACGCCTTCCCGTTCGAGAGTCGCGACCACGTCGCCGTAGTCGACACCGGCCTCGGCCAACGCCCGCATCAGCTCGCGAGCCTCCTCGACGCCATCGGTAAGCGTGTCCCGGACGGCGCCGTGATCCTGGAAGGCGACCACGGTCTCGAGCGGCATCGTGTTGACGGTCTCGGGCCCGATCAGCTCTTCGACATAGAGCACGTCTCGGTACGCGGGATTCTTGGTCGAGGTCGACGCCCACAGACAGCGCTGCGCACGCGCGCCCTCGGCGGCGAGCGCCTGCCAGCGCTCCCCGGAGAACGCTTCCAGGTACTGCTGGTAAGCGAGCTTCGCGTTGGCGACCGCGAGCTTCCCCTGGAGATCGTCACGGCCGGCCTCGGCAAGGCGGCGATCGGCCTCGGTGTCGACGCGGGATACGAAGAAGCTCGCGACCGACGCGACCGGAGCGGGATCGCCGCCGTCGGCGACCAGCCGCTCGAGCCCGCGGATGTACGCCTCGATGACCTCGGCGTGACGCGCGAGCGAGAAGATCAGGGTGATGTTGATCGAGCGGCCCCGAGCGATGCAGTCCTCGATCGCGCCCAAGCCCGGCTCGGTTCCGGGAATCTTCACGAACACGTTCGGCCGGTCGACCAGCCCGTGCAGGCGCATAGCCTGCTCATAGGACGCGACTCGGTCGTACGCGATGTCAGGATCGACCTCGATCGACACGTAGCCGTCCACGCGACCCGTGTCCTCCCACACCCGGCGCAGGAGATCGCACGCGCGACGCACGTCCTCGGTCGCAAGGTCGATGAAGACCTCCTTCGGGTCGTCGTCGCCTCCCAGCACCTCGCGGAGCTGGTCGTCGTACCAGCCGCCGGAGGAGAGTGCTTTCTCGAAGATGGTCGGGTTCGAGGTGACGCCGACGACCGCGTCTTCTTGTATGAGCCGCGCAAGCTCGCCCGTCTCGAGCATCTCCCTGGAGAGCGAGTCGATCCAGACGCTGACGCCATGCTCCGACAGCTGATGCAGGCGACTCCGAGCCATTCGTCAGAGGTTACCTCGCGACGCCAGCGGGAAGCATCGCCATAGCGGTCTAGAATGGCCGCCATGACCGACGCCGAGCGCCGCGCCGAGCTGGGACAGCAGCTCCGGGTCGATTCGATCCGTATGAGCGCCGAGGCGAAGTCCGGCCACCCCACATCGGCCATGTCCGCAGCCGACCTGCTTGCGGTGCTCGTCGACGGCTACCTGCGCTACGACTTCGACGCACCGAAGAGCCCCGCGAACGACCGGCTGATCTTCTCGAAGGGGCACGCATCCACTCTCCTCTACTCCCTCTACCTCGCCGCGGGCGTGATCTCGGACGAGGAGCTCCTCTCGTACCGCACCCACGGGAGCCGCCTGGAAGGGCACCCCACGCCCGTCCTCCCTTGGGTCGACGTGGCCACGGGCTCGCTCGGCCAAGGCCTGCCGATCGGAGTCGGAACCGCCCTTGCCGCGAAGCGCCTGGATCGTCTCCCGGCTCGAACGTGGGTCCTGTGCGGCGACAGCGAGATGGCCGAGGGCTCGATGTGGGAGGCGTTCGAGCACGCCGCCCATTACTCGCTCGACAACCTGACCGCGATCCTCGATGCGAACCGGTTGGGGCAGCGCGGCGAGACCATGGTCGGTCGAGATCTCGAGGTCTACGTCGAGCGTGCGAATGCGTTCGGCTGGCACGCGATCGCGATCGACGGCCACGACGTCGAGGAGATCGATCGCGCGCTCGCAGAAGCGATCGCAACCACCGCAAAGCCCACCCTCGTCGTAGCCCGCACGATCAAGGGCAAGGGCGTCGCGGCGGTCGAGGATGTGAACGGCTTCCACGGCAAAGTGCTCGACGACCCCGAAGAGGCGATTGCGGAGCTCGGTGGACGCCGAGAGATCCGTATCGAGGTCGCGAGGCCCGAGCCGGTTGAGCCGCATCGGTTCTCGACCGAGAAGCTCGACCTCCCAACCTACGAGCTCGGCACCGAGGTCGCGACCCGGAAGGCGTACGGCGAGGCGCTGGCGGCTCTCGGCAGCGCGCGCGGAGACATCGTCGCGCTCGACGGGGAGGTCTCGAACTCGACCTTCGCGGAGATCTTCAAAGAGGCCCACCCCGAGCGCTTCTTCGAGATGTACATCGCCGAGCAGCAAATGGTCGCGGCGGCGGTCGGGCTTCAGATCGTCGGCTGGCGCCCGTTCGCTTCGACGTTCGCCGCCTTCCTGTCACGTGCGTACGACTTCGTGCGGATGGCCGCGGTGAGCCGAGCTCGGCTGGTGCTCTCAGGGTCGCACGCGGGAGTCTCGATCGGCGAGGACGGCCCGTCGCAGATGGGTCTCGAGGACATCGCCATGTTCCGTGCGATCCACGGCAGCGTCGTGCTCCACCCCTGCGACGCAAACCAGACCGCCAAGCTCGTCGCCGCCCTGGCCGACGTCGACGGGATCGCGTACCTCCGCACGCTGCGACCGGCGACGCCGGTCATCTACGCGCCGGATGAGGAGTTCGAGATCGGAGGAAGCCGCGTTCTGCGCTCCTCCGACGAGGACGAGGTCGCGCTCGTCGCCGCCGGTATCACGGTGCCCGAGGCGATGAAGGCAGCCGAGCAGTTGGCGGAAGACGGGATCGCGGCCCGCGTGATCGACCTCTACTCGATCAAGCCGCTCGATACCGAGACGCTGCTCGCGGCAGCCGAGGTGACGCAAGGGCGCATCGTCACGGTGGAGGACCACTGGCCCGAGGGCGGCCTCGGCGACGCCGTCCTCTCAGCACTGGCAGACACGGACGAGCGACCTCGTGTCGTGAAGCTCGCCGTGCGGGAGATGCCCGGCTCGGGCAAAGCGGAGGAGCTGCTCGCGGCCGCCGGCATCGACGCGAAGCACATCGCCGAGGCCGCGAGGAAGCTCGTCCGTCAGACCGTGCAGACCGCGTAGACCGAGAGCGCGACCTTCACTCCCCCGCCGAGGTTCTGGTGGACGCGCACCGTCGCCGTCCACGCGTTTCCTGCGCTCGGATACGAGTCCACCGCGACACGGCTCGTCTGGTTGGCCGTCGAGACCGTGTACGTATATCCGCCGCCGAGGATCTTCTTCCCGCCGGACACGTATTCGTCAGCGAGTAGGACTGGCCTGCATTCAGCCCGGCAGCCGACGTGCCCGAGACCGCGGCCGACACCTGGGAGTCGGCCGGTCCAGCCGGTCCCGCGGGACCGGCAGGCCCGGGAGGCCCGGCGGTGCCAGGAGGTCCGGGGGGGCCAGCGGAGCCAGGAGGACCGGGTAGGCCCGCAGAGCCTGGCGGCCCAGGTGGACCGACGGGTCCCGGCGCTCCGGGTGGACCGGCAGACCCGGGTGGTCCCGGAGGCCCAACGCTCCCTGGAGGGCCGGCGGGCCCGGCAGGGCCGGTTGCTCCTGCGGCGCCAGGCAGGCCTTGCGCGCCCGGTGTGCCCATAGCCCCGGGTGTGCCAGCGGCGCCTTGCGGACCGATAGGTCCTTGCGGACCGCCGGGTCCCTACGAGCCGGTGGGTCCCTGCCCGCCCGGCGTGCCGCTCTCGCCGCCAGGTCACGCGTCGCTCACCTGGTCGGCATCCCATCGCCCCCCTTATCAGCCGCACGTCACCCGTTCCGATCTCGTAGCAGCCTGTGAAGATCCCGCGCGCGTTCGGGATCCCTGCATCGCCTTCTCCGGCGCGCCGCTCGCGGCGTGCGTGAACAGAAGCAGAACTGCCAGGAGACCCAGCAGCAACCCGCCAGAACCAATCGATAGCGAGTGGGACCTCATAAGAAAAATCCGCCGCAGATTTGTGCCTGAGCGCCAGGCGCTGGCTGATTCGTCGCGGAGCCCTTGGATCCTTCGTTCCACTAGTGGTTTCTCCGAGAAGTACAGCCCCACTTGGCCGGCTGCAAACGCTTCGCATCGCGTCGTCCTCAGTCACCTCGATATCTACTGATATCGAGGCTCCCTGCGTCCTAGCGTTGCTCGGTTTTCGCTCGGCCAAGCGGCACCGGACTTCCCAGAGAGACCACTACGCTTTGTTCGATGGCCGTGTTGATCGCATCCAGCCTCCGCAAGGAGTTCTCCGGGGATCCGCTGTTCCAGAGCGTGTCCTTCACCGTCGGGCGTCGTGACCGGCTGTCTCTCGCAGGCCCGAACGGGGCTGGCAAGACCACACTCCTGCGTGCGATCGCGGGCGAGACCTCGCTGCAGGGCGGCGAGCTCGCCTTCGCGAAGGGCACTCGGGTCGCACTCCACGACCAGCGGCCTCCGCGCGACCTCGGACTCACGCTGCGCGAGTACGTCGTCTCCGGCGCGCGCGACCTCCTTGCGCTCGAGGAGGAGCTCCGCACGCTCGAGCGCGCCATGGAAGGCGGCGCCCACGACGAAGGCACGCTTCGTCGCTACTCGAATGCCCAGTCGCGGCTCGAGCACGCGGGCGGCTGGGCCTGGCGCGAGCGGGCAACTCGCGCTGCCCGCGGCCTCGGGTTCGAGGAGTCCGCGCTCGATCGGCAGCTCTCCACGTTCTCCGGCGGCGAGCTGACGAGGGCCTCGCTCGCGCGCGCGCTCGCCGTGGACCCCGATCTCTTGCTCCTCGACGAGCCGACGAATCACCTCGACGTCGAAAGCCTCGAGTGGCTCGAAGCGGAGCTCGCGACCCTGGATGCAGCCGTCATCCTCGTCGCCCATGACCGCTGGTTCCTCGAGGCTGTCACCACCGCGGTACTGGAGCTCGCTCCGGGGGGCGCGCACTTTTTCGCGGGTCCCTGGCACGAGTGGCGCCGGGAGAAGGCTGCGCGGGCTGTGGCGGCCGAGAAGACGGCTGATCGCGTCTCGGAGGACATCGCGCGCCTCGAGCGCTTCGTGGAGCGGTTCCGGTACAAGAAGTCCAAGGCGCGCCAGGCGCAGGCGAAGCTGACGCAGATCGGCCGCCTGGAGAAGGATCGCGCCGCTGCGCGCGGAACGCTCGCATCGCTCACCCAGGGTCGACGGACGCTCGGCTTCGACTTCCTGCAGCCGCCTCGAACAGGCCGGGTCGTGCTCGATGCGGAGAACATCTCGCTGTCAGCCGGAGACAAGGCGCTGCTCGAGGATGCGAGCATCGTCGTCGAGCGCGGCGAGAAGGTCGCGTTGGTAGGCCCGAACGGCTCCGGCAAGACGACGCTGCTCGAGTCGCTCTTGAGCCGGCGAGCGCCGGATGGAAGCGTCGCCAGCCTCGGGCACGGTGTCGTCCCCGCCTACTTCTCCCAGCACACGCAGGAGCTTCCGGCCCACGGGTCCGTGCTCGACTGCGCAGTTCAAGCGACCGGATTGCCGCGACCTCAGGCACAGATGCTCCTCGGCCGGTTCCTGTTCTCCGGCTGGGAGATGCATGAACGCTCCGTGTCGGCACTGTCCGGCGGAGAGCGACGGAGACTTGCGCTCGCGCTCTTGGTCGCATCGGGCGCGAACCTCCTGATCCTGGACGAGCCGACGAACCACCTCGACCTGGAGAGCCGCGAGGCGCTGGAGGCAGCGCTCGAGGCGTTTCCCGGGACGGTGCTCATCGTCTCGCACGACCGCGCCCTCCTCGACGCCGTGCCGGATCGCATCGTCGCCGTCGAGGAGCGCGGTCTCCGCTCCTACGAGGGTGGTTGGGCAGACCTGACGCGCGAGAGGAACGCGGAGATGGCTCCTCTGATCGAGCCGGTTCGAGAGCGCAAGCCGGTGCAGGAGCCGCGACCCCGGCAAACGCGGAAGACGCCCTCGGAGCTCGAGCTCGTCGAAGCGCAGATCGCCGCGATCGAGACGCGCATCTCGGAGCTCGAGGGAACGCTCGCCGAAGACTGGGCGAACATGGACGTCTTGAGCGCGCACCGAGCCTCGCGCGATGAGTTGAAGACGCTCCTCACGCGCTGGGAGGTGCTCTTCGAAGCGCGCCAACCCTCGTCCTCGTGACCGACCGTGCCAAGAGGCTAGTAACAGACTGTTACTTGGGCATGGGTACGCGAGCGGTTGGTGACGAGGAGGCGCGCGGCGGCGTAGTTGGAGCATGCACGCAGTGAGCATCGAGGCGCCGCGCCGCGCCGGCACCGCTGCCACCTCGTTTGCAGCGGTCGCCGAAGACCACCTCGACGACGTCTACGGCTACCTCCTGTATCTGACGAAGAACTGGGCGCTCGCGGAGGACCTGACGAGCGAGACGTTCGAGACCGCGCTTCGGCGCTGGCGTCGATTCGACCCGCGCCGGGGGACGCACCGCGCGTGGCTCATCGCAATTGCCCGTTCCACCGCTCTCGACTGGTTCCGCGCGGATGCGCGGAGACGGCGGCGCGAGGAACGCGCCGAGGCTGGCGAGCTCGACAAGGAGCGAGACCAGGCCTTCGGAGACGGATTCTCACCCGAGCTCGAGGAGGGACTTCGCGCCCTGACAGCCGGCGAGCGCGAGGTTGTCGCGCTCAGGGTCGTCCTCGAACTGGACGGAGACGAAACTGCACGCCTGCTCGGGATCACGGTCACCGCGGTCTCGACACGGCTGCACAGAGCACTCGCAAAGCTGGAAGAGAGGATGAGACACGATGACGTCGCCTGACCTGATCCGCGAGCTCACGGCAACTCGGCCTGCAGCTCCCACCGCCCTGCGCGCTCGTGTACGAGAGATCGCCGCACAGGAAGCGGCGCCGAAGGCTTCGTTCTGGCCAAGGCTTCGGTTGCCCGTGCGCCGCTTCGCGCTCGTAGCCGTCCCGGCGACCGCCATGGTCGCGATCGCAAGCGCCGGCGTGCTCGGCCTCGCACGTTCTGACAGCAACGTGGCCGCGCTGAGGAACGGCTATCTCGAGCAAGAAACTCTCGAGAAAGCTCTCCCCCCACAGGCGGTGCCGTCGCCGAACCTCGGCACAGATGATCAGAACCTCTCCGGCACCGCGGGCGCCGCCACCATATTGCGTGACCCAGCTGACCAGAACCTAGGCTCCGCGGTCGGGCCGACGCTCGATCGCGCTCAGCGGATCTCTGCGACGCTGACCGTGGAGGTTGCGGACTCGGACGGCGTCTCGCGCGCAGCTCAGAGAGCGCTCGACCTGACGGAGTCGCTCGGCGGTCATGTCGTGAGCGCAAATGTCGCGACCGGTGACCAGGGGAATGCGGCACTCGTCGTGCGTGTTCCGGTCGCCAAGGTGCAGGAGGCGATCGTGCAGCTCTCCGCACTCGGCCGCATCGTCTCCCAGCAGGTGACGATCGACGATCTGCAGGCGAACCTCGACCAGCTCGAGCGACGGGAGCGGTCGGTGCGGGCCCAGATCGCCGTCGTCGTCGCGAAGCT
>Ga0208612_1001195_pt1 | contig 10934 bp, 12 predicted proteins | sample AntDryMetagUQ889_FD_188089 | JGI IMG/M metagenome (GOLD analysis project Ga0208612, IMG submission 188089) | Polar desert microbial communities from Antarctic Dry Valleys - UQ889 (SPAdes) | ecosystem: Environmental > Terrestrial > Soil > Desert | place: Antarctic Dry Valleys | collected 2008-12-31 | reverse complement strand
GTGTCCGCTCGTACGGTGCTGCGGTTGTTGCACAACCTCGGCTACTCGCTGCAGGCCAACGCCAAGGTGAGCGAGGGACGCCAGCATCCCGATCGTGACGCCCAGTTCCGATACCTCAACGACACCGCCGCGGGGTTCGTCGCCGATGGCCAGCCGGTGATCAGCGTGGACACCAAGAAGAAGGAACTCATCGGCGACTACGCCAACGGGGGCAACGAATGGTCACCCGGAGGCGAGCCCGAACGAGTGCAGGTTCACGACTTCGCTGACCGTGCCCTGGGCGAGAACGCCAAGGCCATCCCCTATGGGATCTACGACGTCGCCAACGACGAGGGCTGGGTCAGCGTCGGTGACGTCGCCGACACCGCCGAGTTCGCCGTCGAGTCCATCCGGCGATGGTGGAACCAAATGGGCCGGGCCCGCTTCCCGGAAGCGGACCGATTGCTTATCACCGCCGACGCCGGGGGATCCAATGGCTATCGCCTCCGAGCCTGGAAGTTTCACCTGGCCGCCCTGGCGGCCGAGACCGGTTTGCGCATCACGGTCTGCCACTACCCGCCCGGGACGAGCAAGTGGAACCGCATCGAGCACCGCATGTTCAGCTTCATCACCATGAACTGGCGGGGACGGCCCCTCACGAGCCTTCGCACGATCATCGAACTCATCTCCGCCACCGCGACCACAACCGGACTCACTATCCAAGCCGCCCACGACCCAAACTGGTATCCGACCGGCGTCAAGATCACCGACACCGAACTCGCCGACGTCCCCCTCGAACCGCACGACTGGCACGGCGAATGGAACTACACCATCGATGCTCAATCAGACGTGGCGTGAGCCCTTAGCTCCGGTTACGAGGTCAGCCCACCGCAATCTGCGCCATCGTTCTCGATGTCGAGCAGGTACGGCGCGACGAGGCCGTGATAGGCCCTCTTCCGTTTGTCCGGAAGGTCCTTCCAACCGGTCACCGACCCTCGGCAGATTCGCGAGCCACAGCGACAGCGGCTGGGGAAGTGCTCGATCGAGTAGTTCCGCATGGCGTAGTCGAAGGTGACTTCCTCACCACGGGCGATGAACCTGCGAGCGACTAGGTCGGGCGCTCCGCTGTCGTTGATTCGGATGCCGCAGTTGGGGTCGCAGGAGTGATTGACCTTCGGCCCCAGGCCGGCCAGTTCGACATACTCGGAACGACCAACCTGGGTGGCATGGGAGTGGTTCTTCTCCAACCGGCGTTCGATGATCCCGACAATGACCGTCTCGCCGGCCCGAAAGCTCGGGGTCGCGAACACGCCGTCGCCCCTGCCGCCCGCCGCACTCCGCAGCTCGTGTCCATCTGGCTTCATGGAGGCAGCCTCCCCTAACGCATCTCGACCTTTTCCTGTCGTGACCCTAATGGGTTTCTGTCGTGACCCTAATGGGCCAAGCCCTCGGCCACGCAGACCGACGGCATCGTGGATCTGCGCGTCATAGATGAACCGGCCGTCAGTGGTGACCGAGCGGGCTGTTCCATGTGCTCGCCTTCCCACAAGCGCCGAGGCGATGGCGCGTCCCGCAACGGCATCTCGCTCGCAGGACCGCCCTTACAACGCCGGAACCGAGACACGAACCACCGCTATTGTCAGCGGCCGGTTGGTGGCCTCCGGCAGCGTCCAGCGTGTGAACGTCACGGCCAGCACGTTGTTCGCGCTGCTGACCCGCGAGCGCCCTCTCCATCGCACGCGCCTCGCCACTGTGCGCCCAACGGCCGGTCGATCGGCCTCGGCAAGGGTCGAGTTCCGTAAACCGATGTCGTTGTAGCCGCAGGACAGCCGTCAGGAGACCGCAGCGGGTTCCAGGATCATCGTCTCGGGGGTCCCGGCGAGGGCGGGCGCGTTCTCGCCGGTTCCCCAGACCTTGGTGTTCAAGAAGCGCAAGAACGCTTCCGCTTCCTCTGTGGTGTCGAAGTCGAGGTCGATCACCACGTACGTAGGGTCGTCGACCGGCCGCTGAACGCGCTGCGTCCGAACGCCCGCGTCTCGCCGGACATCGGCGAACCGGTTGAAGGCAGAGCTCCACGTGTCGAAGTCGGTGATTCGGTGCTCGATGTGCAAAGTCGGCATCCATGCCTCCTGTTGAAGTCCTTTCGAGGGAGGGTAAGCGGGCACACGCCGCGCCGCCCATCCCAAGTTGTTGGGATCTTTGGTCCCACCGCTGAGACACTCTCGTCACGCGTACTCTCGACGGGTGGCCAGGATCGCGGCGCACAGCCAGGCTGTCGAGCGAGTCACTCGCCTCTGCGGCGCTCATCACGAGGCGCGGGGGCTGCGTCTGGCTGTGCTGGAAGAGATCCGGCGTGCGGCCCCCTTCGATGCGTACTCCTGGCTGCTGACCGACCCCGAGACCGAGGTCGGCTGCGCCCCCCTCGCAGACGTCCCGTGCCTGCCGGAGCTGCCGCGTCTGATCCGCCTGAAGTACCTGACACCTGTCAACCGTTGGACACGACTCGACGTCTCCGTCGCCCTCTTACGCGCCGCCACAGGGGAACAGCGCGAACACAGCCTGGTCTGGCGGGAGATGCTCGCCAGTTACGGCGTGAACGATGTGGCTTCGCTGGTGTTCCGAGACCAATTCGGCTGCTGGGGGTTCCTCGAGCTCTGGCGCATCGACTCGGGAGCCCGCTTCACCGACGCAGAGGCGGAATTCCTGAGCGGGATCGCCGCGCCGGTCACCGAGGCGCTCCGACGCAGTCAGGCCCGCACGTTCGACTTAGCGGCGTCGCCGCCCGACCGGACGGGACCTGTCGTCCTCATGCTCTCGCCCCAGCTCGAGGTCAAAGCGCAGACTCCGGAGACAGATCAATACCTGAGGATCCTGGTCCCGCCAGACGCGGACCGCCGCCCCATTCCGTCCGGGGCTTACAACGTGGCCGCCCAGCTGCTTGCGGTCGAGGCCGGCGTCGACAACCACCCGCCGTCAGCGCGGGTCCATCTGTCGGGGGGTACCTGGCTGACACTGCGCGCGGCGCGCATCGCCGTCGGGGCGCCTCCCGATGAGCAAGACATCGCCGTCACGATCGAGGCCACCTCGCCAGCGGAGCGGACGGCGGTCTTCGGGCGCGCCTTCGGGCTCAGCGCCCGCGAGGCGGAACTTCTGAGCCATCTCGTTACCGGCTCCGACACCCGCCGCATCGCGCAGCGGATGTTCCTCTCCGAGCACACCGTCCAGGACCACCTGAAGTCGATCTTCGCCAAGACCGCGACACGCAACCGTCGTACCCTGCTCGCCCGAGCCACCGGTCGCTGACGCCGTCGCCCGGGAAAGGATCCCGCGACGCGCGGACGCCGGGCGGTGCGAGCACCGGAGGAACTGGTGAGTCGAACCAAACTCGTGGTCTGAATGAGAGCGACGCTAGGAGCAGCCCTCGGACACGTGTCGGCCTAGTCGGGTGTGGGTGCGCCAGGCCGAGATCGACGACGGCAAGCGCGACGGGCTGACCACATCCGAGCGGGAGGAGCTGGCCCGGCTGCGCAAGGAGAACAGGGTGCTGCGCGAAGAACGCGACATCTTGAAGCGAGCGACGGCCTTCTTCGCCAGGGAGACCCGATGAACGTGTTCCCGTTCGTCGAGGCGGAGAAGGCTGAGCAGCAGGGCAACGTCGCCAAGGCGTGCGAGCTGCTCGAGGTCTCCCGCTCCGCCTACTACTGCTGGTCCAAGCACGTCCCGTCCCGCCGTCAGCTGGCCGACGAGGAGCTGGGCGAGCGGATCGAGGAGATCCACGCCGGCTCCCGGGGCACCTACGGTTGGCCCCGGGTCCACCAGCAACTCCGCCGTGAGGCGATCCATTGCTCCGGCAAGCGGGTGGCTCGCATCATGTGCCAGCGGGGCCTCATCGGGCGCTGTCGGCGACGCTGGACCAAGACCACCATCTCCGATCCCGAGGCGGCAGCGGTGGACTTGGTCAAGAGGGCCTTCGGGCCGGGAACCGGGGAGCTGGACCGGATCTACGTGGGCGACATCACCTACATCTGGACCTGGGAGGGCTGGCTCTTCTGCCACCACGTGCTGTTCTTCGCCTCCCCCGAGGCTGGCAGCCAGTGGGTGGACGAGCACCCGGGGACGTTCCTGCTCGGCCTGGCTGACGCCTTCGACGTCGGCCGCCGGTTCGACGCCCTTTGGCGTTTGGGAGCGGCGCTCAATGCTAGCGAGTCCGCGCATCGACATCCCACCCGATTAGCCGTATCATTCGGATGTAGCGATAAAAGAAGGAGAGTTCCCTATGCCTGGTGGTCGTCCCGCCATCGTCGAGGCCGAGCCCGTCGGGCTGGCTGACACCGAGTTGCTGGCCCGGCTGTTCCGGGCCCTGGGCGACGCCACCCGCCTGCGCGTGCTGGAGTTGTTGTTGGAGGAGGGCGAGCTGCACCAGATGGAGCTTGTCCGCCGCCTCGGCGCCACCCAGAACCGGGTCTCGGAGCACATGAGCTGCCTGGTGTGGTGCGGATTCGTGAAGAGCCGCACCGAGGGGCGCCGGACCCTGTACCGGGTCACCAACCGCCGGGTCGGCTCCCTCCTGGCCCAGGCCAAGCGCTTCCTCGAGACTAACGAGGCCCAGATCGCGTGCTGTCGCGTCATCGACGCCACCCCCAAGGAGAGCTGATGCCCAGCGTCGAGATCGCCGTCGAGGGCATGACCTGTAACCACTGCGAGACCTCGGTGACGGCGGCGCTGCACGCAGCCGGGGCCACCTCCGCCCAGGCCGATTTCCGACGTGGCCGGGCCAGCGCCGACTTCGACGGCGACCCCGCCTTCCTGTCTGACGCCATCCGCCAGGCTGGCTACACCCCCGGTCAGATCGAAAGCGACGCCACCGCGACTTCGGCCGTCGCCTCGCGCCGCGACGGCGACTACGACCTGGCCATCGTCGGCTCCGGCGCCGCCGCCTTCGCCGCCGCCATCCGGGCCACCAACCTGGGGGCCCGGGTCGTGATGATCGAACGGGCCACCATGGGCGGGACCTGCGTCAACGTGGGCTGCGTCCCCTCCAAGACGCTGCTGGCCGGTGCCGATGCCTTCCACACCGCGTCCACCCACCCCTTTGCCGGCCTGCCCACCCGGGCCGGCAAAGCCGACGTGGGAGCCCTCGTGGCCCAAAAGGACGAGTTGGTCGGCCAGCTCTGGCAGGCCAAGTACGTCGAGGTGGCCGACGCCTACGGCTTCGAGATCCTCCACGGCGAGGCCCGCTTCGTCGACCCCGACACCCTCGAGGTCGACGGGAACCCGTTGCGGGCCACGTCGTACCTGGTGGCCACCGGTGCCGATCCCAAGGTGCCGGACCTGCCCGGGCTGGCCGAGGCCGGCTACCTGACCTCGACCACGGCCATGGAGCTGAGCGACCTCCCGGCGCGGGTGGTGACGATCGGCGGGGGCTTCGTGGGCATGGAACAGAGCCAGCTCCTCGCCCGCCTGGGGGCGCAGGTGACCGTGGTCGGCCGTCTCGCCCCCCGGGCCGAGCCCGAGCTGGCCGCTTGGATGGGCAGGGTCTTCGCCGACGAGGGGATGGATGCCGTCGCCCAGCGCGCGACGACGGTGGAGCGCGACGGCGCCGACAAGGTGGTGGTGTGCGACGACGGCACCCGCCTCGTGAGCGACGCCATCTTGGTGGCGGTCGGGCGCAGCCCCCGGGTGGAAGCCCTCGACCTCGACGCCGCCGGGGTCAAGCTCGACGAGCGGGGTTTTGTTGCGATCGATGAGGAGTTGCGCACGTCAAACCCCCTTATATTCGCCGCCGGCGACGTCACCGGCGCCCCCCAGTACGTCTACGTCGCCGCCGCCCAGGGCAACCTGGCCGCCGACAACGCGCTGGCCGACGCTCAGCGCCGCATGGACTACACCGGGCTGCCCTCGGTGATTTTCACCGACCCGGCTCTGGCCAGCGCAGGGATGACCGAGGCCGAGGCCCGATCCGCCGGCCATGACGTCGTGTCGAGAGTGCTCGAGCTGGAGAACGTGCCCCGGGCCCTGGCCAACCGCGACACGCGGGGGGCGATCAAGCTCGTGGCCGACGCCGGCTCCAGCAAGGTCCTCGGCGTTCACGCGGTGGCCGATGGAGCCGGGGACGTGATCCTGGCCGGCGTCTACGCCATCAAGTTCGGCCTCAGCGTGGACGACCTGGCCAGCACCTGGGCGCCCTACCTGACCATGAGCGAGGCACTGAAGCTGGTGGCCCAGTCGTTCAAGGGCGACGTGAGGAAGCTCTCGTGCTGCGCCACGTGACCACGGGCGCCCAGTCCGACACAGCGGCTTCGCCGCGATGGCGGCAATGGTTCGCCTGGGTCCCCCTCGCCGCCGCCGGCTTCACCACCCCGTGCTGCTTGGGCTTGTCCGCCGCCTTGTCCCTGTCCACCGCCGTGGGGGCCACCTTTCTCACCGAGGACGCCACGCTGCGGCCCATCCTGGCGGTCACTCTCGCCTTGACGGTGGCGGGCAGTGCCCTCACCTACTGGCGCCACCGCCGGCCAGGTCCCCTGTTGGTCACCGCAACGGCCGCCGTCTGGGTCTACTCGATGACCTACCTGGTTGGGGGCGGCCACAGCCAGTCCACTTACGTCGACTACATGGCTATGGCCGATCACGGCTCCGTTCACGCCGCCGCCGGGCCCAGCGGCGGCCGACTCGTCCTCATCTGGGTCGGGCTGGCCCTTCTGGTCGGGGCCCAGGCGTGGACCTCGTCCGCCTGCGCCGCGGCCGATTGGAGAACGCATCGTGAACCAGCTACAACGGAAGGGCTCCTTCGGTGGGGCTGGGCTTGGTGTCACCGCCGTCCTCGCAATGGTGATCTGCTGCGCCGCACCGGTACTGCTGGCGGGCGGGGTTCTTGCCTCCCTCGGCGGTGCCGCCGCCAACCCGCCGGTCATCGCCTTGGGCGTTGCCCTCATTGGCGGAGCCGTCGTCTTCGCTGTGGTCCATCGACACCGCCGGGCTTGTTGCCCGCCACGGGGCGACCACGTGGCGGCGCCGGCTGACCACGGAGACGAAGCCGACCGTGCGCGGCTTCGCTGAACACCGCCCCCACCAGCCCAAGAAGGAGTCGGCCATGCCACTTTCAGCGCCCGACGCAATCACCGCCGCTTCTATGGAGCCCTGCGTCCCCGCCCGCCGACTGGGCAGGGTGCGGCAGCTCCGAGCGGTTGCGCTCGTCGCAGCGGTTGCGGGTGTGGTCGTGCTGGCCTCGTTGGCCCTCCAGAACAGTTCCCGCCCCGTTGGGTCAGCCAGGGAAGGCCGGACCGCGGCCGGGGGCGGCCCGGGGCCTACCACGCTGTCGGTGAGAACCATCTCGGGGTCCACGTTCAGCCTCCCGGCCGGAAAACCGGCCGTGCTGTTCTTCATGACCGGTGAATGCGGCAGCTGCATCGAAGGAGCCAGGACGCTGGACGCCATCGAGCGCCAGTACGGCGATCGTTTGGCCGTGTTGGCCGTCGACATGGACCCAGGCGCGACGACCGCTGGGGTCCGGGCGTTCGCCGAGGCCGCGGGCCGCCCCCGCTACGAATTCGCCCGCGACCCCGATGGCCGGATGGTGGGGGCCTTCGCCGTGCGTGCCCTGGACACCGTGGTCATCACCGACGCCGATGGGGCCGTCGTCTACCGGGGCGTGAGCCCTGACCGGACATCGCTGCAAGCGGTGCTGAGCAAAGCCGGCGTGGTGTGACGCCGCTGGTCTTCGCTTTCGGGGCTGGGCTGTTGGCCACGGTGAACCCCTGCGGTTTTGCCATGTTGCCAGCGTTCTTGGGCTTCTACGTGGGCGACGGCGACCGGGATCGCAGCTCGATGGCCGCACGGGTGTGGCAGGGCCTCGACGTGGGCGCAGCGGTGAGCGTCGGGTTCGCCGGGGTGTTCATAGCCACCGGCCTGCTGGTCGCCGCTGGGTTGCGAGCCCTGCTCTCTGCGGTGCCTTACGCCGCAGCGATCATCGGCCTCGGCCTGGTCGGGGTGGGGGTGGCGATGGCCAGGGGGGCCCATATCGGGCTGCCCGCAATGGATCGGCTTCGTCCGGGCCAGTCCCGGAGCCGGCGACGCATGGTCGTCTTCGGAGCCGCCTACGCCGTCGCCTCGCTGTCCTGCACCTTGGCAGTCCTGCTGGCCGTAGTCGCCCAAGCCCTGGCGACCGCCAGCCTCCTCGGCATCGTCGCCGTCTTCGCCGCCTATGGCGCCGGGGCGGCCACGGTTCTCATCGCCTTGGCGCTCTCTGCTGCCCTGGCCAGGGAGGCACTGGCCCGCAGGATCGGCCGCCTCCTGCCGTTGGCCGGGCGCATGGGAGGGTTGTTGCTCGTCGCTTCCGGCGTCTACCTGATCGTGTACTGGCTCCCGGTGGTCGTAGGAGCTCGGCCCAACTCGGGTCTGGCTGGCTTCTCCGCTGGTTGGTCAGCGCGGGCCACCACCTTCCTCGAGGGGCACACTGGTGCTTTCGGCTACCTGGCGATGGCCCTCCTTGTCGGTGCCGGCATCCTGGCGTGGCCGCGCTGGCGGGGAGTTCGGAGACCGACATCGATCGAATCGACTCCCCCAGCTTCTTCGTCCAAGTCTGCGTAGTGGAAGCACTTTCGGGCAGGGCCTCCAAGACCGACAGGTCGATGACTTGATGGTCCGCCTGCGGGATGGCGATGGTCGACAGATGGCGAGAACTCGAACACGGTCGCAGGATCGATCCACCCACCCGATATCCGGCGAAGTCGCGCGCGCGGAGTGCCACATAAGGCCCGGCGAGAGTGTTCCGGGGGTTTGTAATTGCCGGTCGGTGACAGTTGCGAACGGATACTCGGTGCGCCGAGGGGTCGATCTTCATGGGCCGGTAACGACAGGTAGGAAAGCCCCGCTACGGGCGCGGCGCAGGCCATCGTGGGGCGCAACCTGAACGCCGGCGCCAAGGGCGCTGCGCGTGCTGCGGATCGGGGCGTCGACTCGACCTTCACTCAGGCTCTTCCCTGCGGCCGGATCGCCACGATCCTGGTTCCAGTACCACAGCTCGGATCCCCCGGCCGGCTCTTGGACGTGCGTCAGATGGCGTGTCCGAGACGGTCGAAGACGCCGTCGACGGCCTCCCGGGTCTCGTCCTCACTGTCCGGCCACAGGTGGCTGTAGGTGTCGAGCGTCTCCAGGGCGGACTGGTGGCCCAGGCGCTTCTGGACGGCCTTGATGGAGCACCCCTTGGCGATCAGGAGCGAGGCGTAGAAATGGCGCAGGTCGTGGAATGTGGCCGAGTCCGGTAACCCGGCCTTGCTGGCGGCATGGCGCCACTGATGAGAGAAGGTGCTCTTACCCTGGATCCACCGATCGGTCCCAGCGGGGCGACTGATCGACTCCACAGACGACTCGGGGAACGATCGCTTGTCCGAACCACGGTTTCGTCCGTATCGGGACGCGTCGACCCAGAGGTTGGTGGCCTGTCCGGTTGTCAGCGCGAGGTGATCGTCTGCGGTGCGCCCGCCCGCGGGGTGACCTCAGCCGGGGTGCAGAGGAAGAAGGCGCAGGGCGCCGAGGCGGCGCTCGAACCACTGGGCCCAGGGCCAGCGAGCCGGGCCACGCAGCGTCAGGGTGCCGGCGTGGTTGACGAGTCGGGCCGGTATGGCGATGAGGCGAACACGCAGGCTGCGGGCCACGCTGCGCTGCTCAACGGGTGTTCGCTGCCCCAGGGTGACACTCCAGCGAATGAGGTTGTGGGCCAGCACCGCGCAGCACAGCCAGGAGCTGTTGGCGGAGAAGTTCCCAGACGGCACGTGCTCGAGGCCGGCGCCCTCCTTGAGGTCGCGGATGTCGAGCTCGACCACGGCGTGGTTGCGGTGGAAGGCGTCGACGCTGACGGCGTCACCTTCCAGGTCGGTGAGGAAGCCGTGGTGGCGCCAGTGTGGCCACAGACGAGCCTGGGCTCTGTCGGTGAGGCGGGTGCGACGCACGATCAAGCGTCGGCCCTTGTAGGCGCACTCGGCGACCTGGGCTTGGCCGTCGGGGGTGTAGTCGATGTCGATGAAGGCCTCATCGTCGATGGTGGCGATGGCCGCGGCGATGGCGGAGTTCCCGGTGCGCACGGCCATCGTGTAGCGCACGTCGAGTCGTCGGAGCGTGGCGATGGTGTCCTTGGACCAGAAGCCCGAGTCCACCCGCACCACGATCTCGCCCACCGCCCCCGCTCGTCGCACCCGGGCAATGAGCTCCTCGATGAAGCGCTTCGCACCCCGGGCGGTGTTGGCCGAGCCCTTGCGCATGCGGGCATGGAGGATCTCGCCGGTGTCGGCTCTGCTGGCCAGGATGGGGTGATAGCCCAACACCTTGGTGTAGCCGAAGGCCGCTCCGGACTTGAGCTTGCCGGCTACCTCGCAGATGGTGGAGTCGATGTCGATGACCAGCCGGGACGCCCCGGGCCCGGCGCCCATGGCCCAGGCCCGACGCAGCGTCTCGCCCATGACGGCTTCGAGCTGGCGGACGTGGCCGAAGGTGAAGGAGCGCAGGAACGTGCCCAATGTGGAGGGGGCCATCACGCGATGGGGTAGCACCCGCCCCGTCGCCCCCGAGCGCAGAACCTCGGCGTGATCGATGTGCGAGCCCCCGACCACCATGGAGTGCACCAGGGTCAACACCTTGCGCCCCGGCCGTGCTCCGCCGACGCGTCCACCCAGGCGAACAGTGGCGTCGATCAGGGCCTCCAGGCCGAGGCGAACCCCAAGGGTGCCCACCAACAGCAGGCCAGCATTGGCGACGAGATTCGGGTCATCGAAGCTCACCTCGATGCGGTCAAGATCGTGCGATACTCGACTCACTGAAAGTGCCTCCTGGGCTGGTGATGAAAGCGACTTCGAACACCGTCATCGTCCCAGCTTGGGAGGCCTTTCACGTGGATACGCGACCCGCTTCAGCCCCGTTTCGTCGGTGTATCCAGGCTAAGTCGAGACGACCGGTAGAGGGGT
>Ga0208612_1001194_pt1 | contig 10938 bp, 5 predicted proteins | sample AntDryMetagUQ889_FD_188089 | JGI IMG/M metagenome (GOLD analysis project Ga0208612, IMG submission 188089) | Polar desert microbial communities from Antarctic Dry Valleys - UQ889 (SPAdes) | ecosystem: Environmental > Terrestrial > Soil > Desert | place: Antarctic Dry Valleys | collected 2008-12-31 | reverse complement strand
CAGCGGCCTTTACCAACGGCGACGCCGGCCTGGTCGCCGACACGATTCAGGCGAACATCGACGGGCTCGACGGCGCCACGCTCACCGCTTCGGTCACCGAGGTGGCGGAGAGCGGCTCGGATGCGACCGCAAAGGTGAAGATGACCTGGGACGTCCCGGAGTTCGGCGAGTACGAGTACACGAACGACTCGATCACCCTTAGCCTCACGGACGGCGAATGGCTCGTCGACTGGTCGAGCCGAGTGATCCACCCCGCGCTCCGTGAAGACGGGCTTCGGCTGGGCACCGTCGAGGAGTTCTCAGACCGGGCGCCGATCCTCGACCGCAACGGCGAGGAGCTGGTCTCGCTGGGGCCGGTCGTGGACGTGGGGGTGCTCCCGTCCGAGGTCGACGACGTCAACGCGACGGTCGCGGCCATCGCGGCGGTGACCGAGGTCGATCCCGAGCCTCTCACCGAGGCGATCGAGAGCGCATCCGACGACGCTGTCGTCCCTGCGATCACCCTTCGCGAGGAGGACTTCACCCCGGTCGAGGCGGAGCTTCGCGCTGTGCCGGGGATTCAGCTCGCCGGACGGGAGACGCCGCTCACCCCCACGCGCGACTTCGCCCGCGCCCTCCTCGGCACGGTCGGCCCGGCAACCGCGGAGCAGGTGAAGAAGTCCGGCGGCGAGCTCGACGCGGACGACATCGTCGGCCAGTCGGGGCTCTTGGCGGCCTTCGATTCAGAGCTCGCGGGCGAACCGGAGCGATCGGTTGTGATCAGAGACGCCGACGCAGAGGCGATCGAGACGCTCGAGTCAAAAGAGGGCGAGCCAGGCGAGCCCCTCGAGACGACCCTCTCGATCGAGGTGCAATCCGCGGCCGAGGAGGCGCTTTCAGACGTCAAGGGCGCGGCTGCGCTCGTCGCGATCGATCCCAAGCAGGGCGACATCCTCGCCGTCGCCAACCGGCCGACCGAGGCGGGGCTCAACATCGCCTTCACCGGCCAGTACCCGCCAGGATCGACCTTCAAGGTGATCTCGACGACTGCGCTCCTCGCCGGCGGCCTCGACACGACCGATACCGTCGAGTGCCCGGAGTCGATCGACGTGGGCGGCCGGGAGTTCGTCAACTTCGAGGGCTTCGCGTCGGGCGACGTGCCTTTCTCCACCGATTTCGCCGAATCGTGCAACACGGCCTTCGTCTCGCTCGCCGGTGATCTCAAGCCCACGGCGCTCCGTGACACGGCCGAGCGGTTCGGCCTTGGCATCGATCCGGACCTGGAGCTCGACGCGTTCGGCGGCGACGTGCCGCCGGGAGATGACGAGGTCGAAGAGGCCGCGGCGATGATCGGTCAGGCTCGGATCCTGGTCAGCCCGCTGGCCATGGCCGGAGTGGCGGCTACAGCCCAGAGTGGCGAATGGCACAAGCCTCGCTTGGTCGCGACCGATCCCGAGGAGACAGGCGAGCCGCTGCCCCCCGAAGACCTCGATGAGCTTCAGACGCTGATGCGCTCGGTGATCACCTCGGGCACAGGCACGGCGCTTGCATCTGTGCCAGGCGAGCCAATCGGCAAGTCGGGAACGGCGGAGTTCGGGACCGCCGATCCGCCCAAGACCCACGCTTGGTTCATCGCCGCTCGTGAGGATGTCGCGGTCGCGGTGCTGGTCGAAGAGGGCACTTCGGGAGGCGAGGTTGCCGCGCCGATCGCAGCGAGCTTCCTGACGGCGCTCCCCATCGAGCCGTAGGGCCCTTCTGCTGCCAAGATCGGTGGGTGGAGCCATCCGCTGAGCCGATCCGCATGGGTAGCGCAAAGGGCCGATGGGTGCTGGCGATCACAGTGCTCGGCTCCGGCATCGCGTTCCTCGAGGCGACAGTCGTCAACGTCGCCCTCCCGGAGATCGGCCGCGACTTGAACGCGGAGACCGGCGACCTCCAGTGGGTCTTGAACGGCTATCTCCTCACGCTCTCGGCGTTGATCCTGCTCGGCGGCTCCCTAGGGGACCGGATGGGGCGCCGGCTGATCTTCAACGTGGGCGTGGTCTGGTTCACGGCGGCATCGGCCCTCTGCGCGCTGGCGCCGTCGATCGAGATCCTGATCGCGGCCCGCGTGCTCCAGGGCGTTGGCGGCGCACTGCTCACTCCGGGAAGCCTCGCGATCATCGAGGCGACGTTCCACAAGGACGACCGCGCACGGGCGATCGGGGCCTGGTCCGGTCTTGGCGGAATCGCGGCGGCCCTCGGACCGCTCCTGGGCGGGTATCTGGTCGACGCCGTCTCCTGGCGCTGGATCTTTCTCATCAACCTGCCGCTTGGCGTCTTCGTCGTCCTCATGGCAAACCGCCACGTGCCCGAGTCGCGCGATCCGACCGTCACCGGGCGTCTCGACATCCCGGGCGCGGTTCTTGCTGCGACGGGCCTCGCCGCCGCGACCTTCGCACTGATCGGAGCGTCCGAGGGCGATGGCCCCGCGAGCGTGGCAACCACTGGCGCAGCAGGGGTCCTCCTCCTGGCCGCCTTCCTCTTTCAGGAGCGCCGCAGCCGAAATCCGATGATGCCGCTCTCGATCTTCCGCTCGAAGCAGTTCACCGCCGCGAACCTCGTGACCTTCTGCGTCTACGCGGCGCTTGGCGGCGTCTTCTTCTTGCTGGTGGCGTTCCTTCAGATTTCGATGGGCTACTCGGCGATCGCTGCCGGCTCGGCGGCGTTGCCGGTGACCGTGATCCTCCTCACCTTCTCCTCGCGAGCGGGTGCGCTCGCGACCCGGATCGGCGCGAAGATCCCGCTCACGCTGGGGCCGATCGGCGTAGCCACTGGCATGCTGCTGATGCTGCGGATCGACCCTGGCGACTCGTACGTCTCGACGGTGCTCCCGGCCGTGATTGTCTACGGCCTCGGCCTCGCCCTTGTGGTCGCGCCGGTTACGGCAACTGTTCTGGCGGCGGCCGACGACCGCCACGCAGGCGTCGCTTCGGGTGTGAACAATGCGGTCGCGCGAGTTGCGGGCCTGATCGCGGTCGCGGTCCTGCCGCTTATAGGGGGACTGTCGGGCGACGCCTTCTACGACCCCGAGGCGATGGCCGACGGGTTCAAGATCGCGATGATCGTCACCGCCGGGCTGTCCCTGGCGGGGGGAATCGTGGCCTTCCTCATGATCAAGACCGACGTTCTGGAAGAGGATCCCGGCGAGGGGGACTGCGCCCGCGCCGCGACGGACCTCCAGTGCGGAGTGGCGGGGACACCGCTCCGGCCAGGGCGAGAGGTGCGCGAGCCGGTCGGCGCCGACGCCTCGGCCTGAGAGGGCTCTGACCTACGAGCACCACCCGCCGCTTGGGCGGCAGGCGTGGTCCGCGACGCGCTCTAGATAAGAGTGGAGCTGGCGGCGCTCCTCGGCGGACAGCGGCGAGAGGAGCTCGCGCTCAACCTCGGCCGCGGCTGCCTCGGCGCTTCTGAGGCGCCTGGTTCCTTCGGCAGTCAGCTTGATCACCTGGCGGCGCCGATCGCGGGGGTCGCGGCGGCGCGCGATCAAGCCGTCGTCCTGGAGCTGGTCGAGCAGGGCGACGAGGTTCGACGGGTGGATTCGAAGGGTGCGGGCGAGCTCGCGGCCGTGCGCGGACCCGCCCTGCTCGAGGCGGTGGAGGATCGCGAACTCGTGGCCGTGCATCTGGAGCGCTTCTAGCGCCCGCCCGACTCCGAACCCTGACATCCGCGCGACACGCGCGATCAGGATTCCGCAGCCGGCGCCCGCCGCGGGCCTGGCTTTAGAGGTCGAAGCCGTGGAGCTCATGCGAAAAGAGTCTAACTGCAAACGGTCAGTTTCTATAATCGTTTGTGTTCATAACGATTGGAGACATTGGACCATGGAAAAGCTTCCCCTCATCCCCCTCGACGACTCCGTCCTGTTCCCCGGCATGACCGCGACGGTCATTGCCGACGGCCCGACGGACGGCCGCGTGTTCGTGGTCGCCCGCTCAGGCGACGAGTACGCGACGGTCGGAACCGTCGCGGAGGTTCAAGAGCGCGCTCGCATCCCCGGCGGGCGCGCGCTGAACCTCGTTGGCCTCCACCGCGGCGTCGGCGGCATGGCGGTTACCGATCCCGACGGGACTCTGATGGTCGAGGTCACACCCCACCCCGACCCCGAGGAGACCAACGAGGAGATCCGCGTCCTCGAGCGCGAGTACCGCGCGGTCGTCGAGGAGATCCTCGACCTGCGCGGCGCCGACGAGCGCATCCGGGCGTTCTTGCGCTCGATCCATGGCGCGGGCTCCCTTGCGGACACGGTCGGCTACTCGCCGGACATCTCGACCGCAGAAAAGGTGAAGGTCCTCGAGACGATCGAAGTCACCGAGCGCCTGCGCCTGGCAGTCGAGTTCCAGCGCGACCACCTCGCCGAGCTTCAGATCCGCAAGCGGATCCACGACGACGTGACCGAGGGCGCCGAAAACCAGCAGCGCGAGTACTTCCTCAGAAAGCAGATGGACTCGATCCGAAAGGAACTGGGAGAAGACGACGCCTCGGTCGTCGAGGAGTACCGCTTAAAGATCGAGGAAGCCGGGATGCCCGGCGAGACCCGCGAGCAAGCAGAGCGAGAGCTCGGCCGCCTCGAGCGCGCGGGCGAGGGCTCGGGCGAGTCGTCGATGATCCGCACCTACCTCGACTGGCTGATCTCTGTGCCGTGGTCGGAGGCCTCGGAAGAGGTGCTCGATCCCGTGGGCGCACGCGAGATGCTTGACGCCGACCACGCCGGACTCGACGACGTCAAGTCGCGCATCACCGAGTACATCGCCGTGCGCAAGCTCCGCCAGGAGCGCGGGATCTCGGACGAAGGCCGCGGCGCGGGGGCGATCCTGACGCTGATCGGGCCTCCCGGCACCGGCAAGACCTCGATCGGCGAGTCGATCGCCCGCGCCACCGGGCGCGAGTTCGTCCGCATGTCGCTCGGCGGCGTTCGCGACGAGGCCGAGATCCGCGGCCACCGGCGCACCTACATCGGCGCGATGCCGGGCCGCCTGGTCCGCGCGCTTCGCGACGCGAAGACGATGAACCCCGTGATCCTCCTCGACGAGGTCGACAAGGTCGGCGCCGACTGGCGCGGCGATCCGTCCGCAGCCCTCCTCGAGGTGCTCGACCCGGCGCAGAACCACTCGTTCCGCGACCACTATCTGGACGTCGAGCTCGACCTCTCGCAGGTTCTCTTCATCGCCACCGCGAACATGGCCGAGACGATCCCGGGGCCGCTTCTCGACCGCATGGAGGTCGTGAGCTTCGACGGCTACACGACCGACGAGAAGCTCGCGATCGCCCGTGGCTACCTGTGGCCGCGCCAGCTCAAAAAGAACGGCCTGCGCTCAGAAGAGATCGAGATCTCCGACGAGCTCCTGCGCGAGCTGGTCACCGAGTACACGCGAGAGGCCGGCGTCCGCGGGCTCGAGCGAGAGCTCGGCAAGCTCCTGCGCAAAGCGGCGACCCAGATCGCCTCCGCCAGCGAGGGCGAAACCGTGACCATCGACCGCGACGCGATCCGCGACGCCCTCGGGCGCCAGCGCTTCTTCCAGGAGGCGGCGGAGCGCACCGCCGTCCCCGGCGTCGCGACCGGGCTCTCGGTCACCGGCGCGGGCGGCGACGTTCTCTTCATCGAGACGACCTCGATGCCAGGCAAGGACGACTTCGTCCTCACGGGCCAGCTCGGCGACGTGATGAAGGAATCGGCAAGGATCGCGCTCTCATACGTCCGCGGCCACGCCTCAGAGCTGGGCCTCGACCCGGAGGGCTTCGACAAGCGGGAGTTCCACATCCACGTCCCCGCGGGCGCCATTCCCAAGGACGGGCCCAGCGCGGGCATCACGATGACGACGGCGCTGACCTCGCTCCTCTCCGGACGGCCGGTCAAGCACACGGTTGGAATGACGGGCGAGGTAACGCTCCAGGGCCGGGTCCTCCCCATTGGCGGGCTCAAGCAAAAGGTCCTGGCGGCTCATGCCGCGGGGCTCACCGATGTGATCCTGCCCGAGCGGAACCGCGGCGATCTCGAGGCCGTGCCCGAAGAGGTGCGCGACGAGATGACCTTCCACCCCGTGATGACGATCTCAGAGGTGCTCGAGCTGGCGCTCGAGCCGGAGCTGGCGTCCGCCGCCGCGGCCTAGCCGCAAGACAGATCAGCGGGGCGGCTGAACCAGGCGCAAGCGGATCGGGCCGCGCACCGAACCAAGGTCCACGGGCTCGCCCTTCTGCGTCACTCATGTTCACAGGCGGGCAGGTGCCATGCCGGATTGCAGCACTCGTCCGACCCGCCCGCGATCTTCCCTGGCTTGCCCGCGTCAGCTTCCGACCCGCCTGAGACGAACGAGCTCGTCGTAGCCGATGGCGTCGCTCTCATGCGCTCGACGCCCGGGCCTCGCCTGGCGGAGGCCCTCGCCGCCGTGCCTGGCGTGCCGCTCGACGGCTTTGCCTGGGCGCTTCGGATCGGGCCTGACCGCGCCGCGACGCTCGAGTGGATCGCGGCCTCGCTGGGCGTTGAGATCGGAGAGCACTCGCGGGCTGCCCTCGCCGAGATCGCAAGCAGGCGCAGCGGCGACGCCGTGATCGAGGTGGTCGGCGAGATGTCGGACCCCCGCCTCAGCCTGCTCGACGACTGGCAGTACCTGTGGGCTGAGGAGCTGAAGGCTGTGCCGGGCGCGCGAGAGATTGAGGCGGCCGGACGGATCGAGGTGCCGCTCTCTCCGTGGACGGCCCAAGCGGTTTCAGGAATTGTCCGCGCGAACGGCCTTCGCCTGAGCCCGGCCTGCGAGCTGGCCCTGCGCGACGCGCTCGAAGGACCGGGCTCGCACCCAACGCTGCCCGAGCCGGACGGAGAGCCTCCCGAGCACCACGTCTCAATTCAGTCCGCCGGCGCCGACGTGCTCCTGGCCACAGAGCCGGGCGATCCGCTCACGGCGAGCATCGCGGGGTTGCCGGGGGTGCGCTCGCTCGGCCGCGGCCAGGGCCGCTGGATCCTCCCTCCCACCCCCGCGGCAGCGCGCGCGATTCGCGACCTCACGCGGAGCCACCCGGACCTGACGCTTGACGAGGCGTCGCAAGCGTGGCTCCGGGAGGCACCCCGCTGGATCGCCCACGTCGAAGTCGAAGTCCTGAGCCGATCGCCTCGTCTCGTGATCGGGACCTCCTGGGGCGAGCCGCCGCCGGCGCTGAGCGAATCGCTCTCCGGAGCGGTGCTCCACGCGCGCCGGATCCTCGCCCCGCTTCATGCTCAGAACCTGAGGACGCTCGAGAAGGCGACGAGGCGCGAGGCCGAGGTCACCTTGTCCTCGGCGGCCCACAACTCGGTCAGCTGGCTCGCCGAGAATCCCGACGCGACCGAGCTACCCCCGGCAGAGCTCGACGTGATCCAGGAGACGGACGGCCCCAGATACGTGATCGAGCAGGTCTGGGACGAGAGCGTCGAGACCGAGTTCTTGGCGCAGGAGTCGACGCTCGCGCGGAAGTCGGGGTTGAAGGAAACCGAGATGCCGGCTTCCGCTTGGCCGCCCGACATGCTCGCCCGTTTCATCCGCACCCGGCGCGTCGCCCTCACCCTCGCCGCCAAGGCATTGATCGAGGGCGTGGTCGTGACCGACGACGACGCGCAGCGCCTCCTCGCGATGTCACAGGCACACGATGCCGAAATCGAGATCGAGGGCCTGGGCGGCGAGCTCATGCCGTTCCAGCGAGCGGGCGTCGCCTACGCGCTCGAGCGCCGGCGTGTCTTCCTCGCCGACGAGCAGGGCCTTGGCAAGACGATCCAGGCGCTCGCGACCGTCCAGGCAGACCTCGCCTATCCCGCGGTGGTGGTCTGCCCCGCGTCGCTCAAACTGAACTGGCTGCGCGAGATCAAGGCCTGGCTCCCAGGTCGCCGGGCGATCGCGCTCTCGGGCCGCACCGCGCAGGAGCTGGCAGGGGCGGACATCGTGGTCCTCAACTACGAGATCGCGGGCGCCCATCTCGACGCGATTGGCGAGATCTCGCCCCGCGCGCTCATCCTGGATGAGTCCCACTACGTGAAGAACCCCGTCGCCGTGCGGACGAAGGCGGTGCTTGAGATCGTTGAGAGGCTCGGGCCTGACGCGCTTCGTTTGGCGCTCACCGGAACCCCCGTTGTCAATCGCCCGGCCGAGCTGGCGCCTCAGCTTCGTGCCCTCGATCGCCTGGGCGAATACGGGACGATGTCGAGCTTTCGGCGCGGTTACGCGACGCCCGGCTCGCGGCGAAAGCTCCACTCGCGGCTTCGAAGCTCCTGCTTTCTTCGCCGCCGGAAGTCCGAGGTCCTGACCCAGCTTCCGGCCAAGCGCCGAGCGGTGGTGCCGGTACCGACCTCGAATGCAGCCGAATACAAGCGCGCCGAGCGAGACTTCGTGCGCTGGCTCTCCGAGCAGGTGGACGCGGGCGGCTCGGGGCGGATCGCACCGGAGGCCCGCGCCCAGGCGCTGGTGAAGATGACCGCGCTTCGCCGCCTAGCGGCGCGGGGCAAGCTCGACTCGGCGCTCGCCTGGATCGAGGACTTCTCAGAGTCGGGCGAGCGGCTGGTCGTTTTCGCACACCACCGCGAGATCCAAGCTGCCGTGATCGAGCGCTTCGGGGACTGCGCCCGGGTCGTTGGCGACGACACAATGGAGGAGCGCGAGGCAAACGTCCGGCGCTTCCAGGCCGAGGACGGGCCTGGGCTTTGCGTCTGCTCGCTCCAGGTCGCCTCGCATGGCTTCACCCTGACCGCTGCGGCCAACGTCGCGTTTCTCGAGCTCGACTGGACCCCGGCAAAGCACGATCAGGCCGAGGATCGCGTCCACAGGATCGGCCAGGCCGAGAGCGTCACAGCCTGGTACCTCCTCGCCAACGAAACGATCGACGAGCGGATCTCAGAGCTTCTGGCCGAAAAGAGAGACGTCGTCGACTCCGTGACGGACGGCGGTGGTGGCTCGGGCACCTCGATCGCCGACGCGCTGATCGGCGGCTACGCGGCCGAGGCCTGAGCCCGTCGGCCGAGCGCGGACGCTCCAAGCGCCTCGGCACGCCTGCGCCAGTCGTGAGAAGATGTGCGCTATGACCGACACGCAGCCTCTGACAGGCCAGGACCCGATGCTCTCTTGCCCGATCGACAAGGTCCTCGTCTCCGAGTGGCCGAGCTGGGAGGACGGCCCGCCGCATGAGATCTTCAAGCGCCTCCGCTCCGAGTGCCCGGTCCACTGGACGGACAAGATCACCGAGTGGCCCGAAGAGGACGGCTACTGGTCGGTGACGAAGGCCGACGACGTCCACACGGTCTCCAAGGACTGGCAGACCTACTCATCAGAGCGCGGCGGCATCGCTGCGCTCACGCACTCGATCATGCCCCTCGAGCTCCAGCAGGGGATGTTCATCGCGATGGACCCGCCCAAGCACGACCGCCTCAAGGCTTTGTTCCAGCGCGGATTCACGCCAAAACGGATCGCCGAACACGAGGATGCGATCCGAGCGATCACGCATCGTGTCCTCGACCGTCTCGAACCCGGCCAGGAGGTAGACCTCGTGGACTCTGTGGCCCAGCCAGTCGTCTCGCGCGTCATCGGGAGCTTCATGGGAATCTCCGAGTCAGACGACGCGATCTGGGCGCGCCTCATGAATACGGTGATCGCTGCGGGCGATGAGGACATCAACCCCGGCGGACCTGACCAGATCATGAAGCGCGACGTGCCCGAGATCTTCCAGCGCTGCCAGGCCCTGATCGAAGAGCGCCGCGCCACCCCGACAGACGACCTCACGAGCGTCCTCGTTCACGCCGAGCTCGACGGCCAAGGGCTCGAGGAGCACGAGATCGTGATGGGCTTCTTCCTGCTGATGGCCGCCGGCAACGACTCGACCAAGGCGACCTACTGCTCGGGCATGCGCGCGCTCCTCGAGCATCCCGACCAGCGCGAGCTCGTCGAGGGCGACTCCTCGCTGCTCCCCGGCCTGGTCGAGGAATCGCTCCGGATGTTCCCGGCCTTCAACCACTTTCGCCGCACGGCCACCACCGACACGGAGCTCGCCGGGCAGCCCATCAGCGAGGGCGAGAAGGTGGTCATGTGGTACGTCTCGTCGAATCGCGACGAGGATCGCTTCGAAGACCCCGACCGCTTCGACATCACCCGTACGACCGAACATCAGGCCTTCGGCGCCGGCGGGCGCCACTTCTGTCTCGGCACCGCGCTCGCGCGCCTCGAGCTGCGGATCCTGTTCGAGGAGACCTTGAAGCGCTTTCCGGAGATGGAGCTCATCGGCGCGCCACGCCACGCCGTCTCTCCCTTCTCGAGCCAGCTCAAGGCACTGCCGGTCCGCCTCTAGGGCTCCTGCGCGATTGGCCTGCGGCCTGCGGGGTAGGGATCACGCATGCCGGCCGGACGGACACCCTCCCCGCTTCAGCCCCTGATCGAAAAGATCGAGTCGATCGAGGCCGTCGACCGGCCCGCAAAAGCGATCTCGAACATGTTGAGTGATGTCCCCGGCCCGGGCGCTTTGAAGGACGCGATCAGCGGCACCCAGATCGGTCACGCCCTCCACCCCATGCTGACCGACGTCGTGATCGGCTCGTTTCTGAGCGCCACCGCGCTCGACCTGATCGGAGGCGGCGACTCCGGCACAGCGTCTGAGCGTCTGATCGCTCTCGGCATCGCCGCCTATCCGCCCACGGCTCTGACCGGGGCGAGCGACTGGGCCGACGGGGCGGTCGGAAACGACTCGGTTCGGCGAATCGGCGTCGCGCACGCCGTCACGAACTCGGCGGCGCTGGCGCTCTACGGGGCGTCGCTTCGAGCGCGCAGGCGTGGCGAGCGCCGAAAGGGGGCGGCCCTGGGTCTTCTCGGAGCGGGAGCGCTGGGCTTTGCGGCATACCTCGGCGGCCACCTCACGCTCGTGAATGGCGTCGGCGTCGATCAGACCGCGTTCGACGCCGGGCCCGAAGACTGGACC
>Ga0208612_1001193_pt1 | contig 10942 bp, 10 predicted proteins | sample AntDryMetagUQ889_FD_188089 | JGI IMG/M metagenome (GOLD analysis project Ga0208612, IMG submission 188089) | Polar desert microbial communities from Antarctic Dry Valleys - UQ889 (SPAdes) | ecosystem: Environmental > Terrestrial > Soil > Desert | place: Antarctic Dry Valleys | collected 2008-12-31 | reverse complement strand
GCGGGCGGTGTCCACCTTCACTGCCAGTCTGATCGAGGACACGCGCGGGGTGCCGCCTAGCGCTCTGTTCACGCCGTTCAGCGATCTCTCGGCCTTCGCCGAGCGGCCGCCCGTGGAGCTCCCGGAACGGCCGACGATCCTCTCGGTGGCCGCACTCGAGGCCTACAAGAACCTCGCGGGGCTCGACGCCGCGTGGCGCGTGCTGGCCGGGCGATTGCCGGACGCTCGGCTCGTACTCGTCGGCAGCGGCTCACAGCGCGCCATCTCCGATCGCCTCGTCCACGACTTCCCGGGGCGGGTGGAGCACCACGCGTGGCTCGATCCGAACGCGGTCGCGGCGGCACTCGACGACGCCACGCTCCTCGTCCTGCCGTCGTGGCCGGAGGGCCTCGGCCGCGTGGTGATCGAGGCGTTCGCCCGCGGCAGAGCCGTCGTCGCGACGGATGCCGGCGGGATTCCCGACCTCGTCACGCACGAACGCCAAGGCCTGTTGATCCCTCCCGGCGACGTGCCGGCGCTTGCCGCCGCACTCGAGCGAGTTCTCGGGGATCGCGTCCTTGCAGAGCGGCTCGGCGCGGCTGCGCGGGAACGCTACGCGGAGTGGCACTCGACGCCGGAGGAGCTGGCCCGCCGGCTGCGCGAGCTGCTGGAGTCGGCGGCGGCCGGACGAGCGCGCTGAGCATGCGGCTCCTCTTCGTCACGCAGACGATCGACGCCGACCACCCAGCGCTCGCTCAGACGATCGACCTGGTGCGGGAGCTCGCCGCTCGCTCCGAATCCGTCACCGTTCTCTGCGACTCGGTTCGCCGGCACGACCTGCCGCCGAACGTCGAGCTCGTGACCTTCGGCGCCCGCTCCAGGACGGGCCGTGGGCTCCGCTTCGCGCGCGCCGCGGCGGCGGTACTTCTCCGATCCGAGGGACGGCCCGACGCCGCGGTCGTTCACATGGTGCCACTGTTTCTGCTCCTGCTTGCGCCGCTCGCCAAGGCGCGGAGCGTCCCGCTCCTGCTCTGGTACACGCACTGGCACGCTGGGCGCTCGCTCCGGCTTGCGACCACCCTCGCCGACACGGTGCTCAGTGTCGACCGGCGCTCCTTCCCGCTCACGACCGCAAAGCTGCACCCGACGGGGCACGCAATCGACGTCGCCCGCTTTGCACCGGTCGAGGGGGCACCGGCCGAAGAGGCGCCGGCCGAGGAGACGCCGACGTCTGAACGCCTGCGACTGCTCGCGCTCGGCCGGATGGCGCGCTGGAAGGGTTACGAGACGATGCTCGAGGGGCTACGCCTCGCTGTCGCGCGCGGGCTCGATGCGGAGCTCGAGCTGCGCGGGCCGGCGCTGACCGAGGACGAGCGCGCCCATGGGGCCGAGCTCGAGCAGCTCGTCGCGGACTCGGAGGAGCTGCGCGGCCGGGTTCGCCTCCAGCCGCCGGTGTCACGCGATCGGATCCCGGCCCTGCTCCAGACCGCGCACGCGCTCCTCAGTGCGACGCAGCCACGCGGCGGCGAGACTCTCGACAAGGTGGTCTACGAGGCGGCGGCCTGCGGTGTCCCCGTCGTTGCGAGCAACACCGCGCTGACGGAGTTCCTCGGCGATCTCGACCTCGAGCTCCGCTTCCCTCCACGCGACGCGGAGGCACTGGCCCGCGTGCTGCTCGAGCTTGGCGCTGCAACCCTGGAGGAGCGCCGGCGCGTCGGTCTCGAGCTGCGTCAGCGCGTGATCGCCGGCCACTCGGTGGAGTCGTGGGCGGACTCCGTTGCCTCGCTCGTAGTAGCCCGCGGGCGGCAGTAACATCGGGTCGTGGCGACGCCGCCCTCGGAGCCGGCCTTGAGCTCCCGCGAGCGCGACGTCCGGGCGGGGCGGCCGTACGTCCTCTCCCGGGCGCCGCTGCGCTCCTTCTTCCGGCGCACCCTCGGGGTCGTGACGTTGGCGGCGCTCGACGCACTCGGGCTCGCGCTCGGGCTCTACGCGGCGCTCGTGCTCCGTGCACTCCTCTACGGCGACGACGTCTTCTGGAGCCTCCTCTGGCGCACCGGGCCGCGCGAATGGCTCCCGTTCCTGATTCCGATCACCCTGCTCGTCTTCTGGCAGGCCGGGCTCTACGCGAGACGAGAACGGCGGAGCGGCCTCGGCCGCGTCGCCTCCTCGCTCGTGCTCGTAGCTGCGATCACGCTGGCATTCGGCCTGGGCACGGACTACGACTTCACGACGTCCGGGCTAATCCCGACCGCATTCGTCACGTGCACGATCCTGATCGGCCTGCTCCGAGCCGCCTATGACTCCTTCACGAGCGAGCTGCAACGCGTCCTCGGCGCGCGTCCGCGGGCGCTGATCCTGGGCGAAGGTGAGAGCCTGGCGACCCTTCAGCGGCTGCTCACGTCGCGCGGTGGGCTGGCGTACGAATTCGTCGGTTCGCTCCAACCACGCTCGGGCGAGAGCTTCGCCGACCGGCTCGCGCTGGCGCGGCCGGACGAGGTGATCCTCAGCGAGGGAGACTTCGACGAGCCGGAGGTGCTCGAGGTCGTCGAGACCGCCCACCGTGCGGGCGTGAGGGTGCGGATCGCGCCGAGGGCGACGGAGCTGCTGCTGCAACGAGGCGAGTACGTGCCGGGGCAGGGCGTGCCACTGTTCGAGCTCCGGCCCCCCGTTCTCGCCGGCGCCGACTGGGCCGTCAAGAAGACGTTCGATCTCACCGTCAGCTCCCTCGTCGTGATCGTGGGCCTGCCCGTCTGGCTCCTGATCGCGCTTGCGGTCAAGCTCGACTCCCGCGGCGCCGTCCTCTACCGCGACCGGCGCGTGGGCGTCGGCGAGCGGGAGTTCGGGATGCTCAAGTTCCGGACGATGGTGCAGGGCGCAGCTGAGCTCCAGGACGAGCTCGAGCTGCGCAACGAGGCCGGCGGCGCCCTCTTCAAGATCCGGGAGGATCCGCGAGTGACGCGGGTCGGGAAAGCGCTGCGCCGGTTCTCGCTGGACGAGCTGCCGCAGGTACTGAACGTCCTGCGCGGCGAGATGAGTCTCGTCGGCCCGCGGCCGCTGCCGCTGCGCGACTACCGCCAGCTCGAGCTCTGGCACCGCAAGCGATACCACGTGCTGCCGGGGATCACCGGCCTCTGGCAGATCTCCGGCCGCTCCGCCCTCACCTTCGACGACCTCGTGCGGCTCGACTTCTACTACATCGAGAACTGGTCGATCTGGCTCGACATCTCGATTCTCGTGAAGACGATCCCGGCCGTGTTGGCCGGACGGGGCGCGTACTAGACCCAGATCCGCGCGCGATCGTCTCAGAGGCGGACGCGCCGCGCGCTACCACGGACGCCGTTGCGCGTGTGTGACGGATTCGTCACAGATTCGTGCAGCGCACCTGGACGGTCTCAGAGACGGTTGCAGGGCCGATCGTGCTGCGTGGTCACCGGACGGGCAGCGGCTCGCCTTCAGCGACAGTAGGAGGCTTACGGTCGCGAACGTGGACGGCAGCGATCCGAAGGTCATCGCCGGTTGCGGCGGTGATCCAACCTGGTCGCCCGACGGCGCGTGGATCGCGTACATCGCCTGTTCGGGAGAGCTCCACATGCAGCTGAATGTCGTTTCGTCCTCGGGCGGGACGCCGATCCGCCTGAGCCGAACCGCGTACCACTCCGGGAGTCCCAACTGGCGGCCGGCGAGGCCTAGCTCGAGCTAAGGGAAGCGGCTCGTCCCGCGGTCGAGGTCGAGCTCCCCGCCATTCCGGCACTCGCCCGGGACGAGGTACTCCGGCGCCGAGCGGGCGAAGGTCGCGTTGTCGGCGAGCTGCTGGCGCATCATCCCGGCTGCCGTCTCCTCGGAGAGACCGAGCCGGCGGCCGAGCCCGATACCGCTCTGGAAGGCGTAGCAGTTGGTGACGCCCTCGTCGCTCTCCCCGCGGAGGTGCCACGCCTCGTGTGCGAGCACGGCGAGCGCCCGCGCCGTCTGGCTGAACGCGCCCTCGTCGTCCTCGAACGCCAACCGGTGGAGCCGGTAGCAGATCGAGGGTGTGAGGAACGCGAGTCGACCGCCCACCTCGGCGACGCCGTCCGCGTGCTGGACGACGCCGACCGCCTCGCCACGGGCGTCGCAGCGCACGTCCGTCTCATGGCCGGCGATGGCAGCTGCCTCGCGCGAGAGCAGCTGCTGCGTCCGCGCCCGCTCGTCGCCGTCGAGCCCGTCCCAGCCTCGGTCGGGAAGCAGCACGAAGAGCACGACGGCGAGCACCGCGAGCACGCCGAGACCCTCGAGTCGTGCGAGGGGGCGCCCCCGCGGCGCCGGAGGAGGTCGCGGGGCCGACGGCTCGAGCGGCGGCTCACCGCGACGCAGCCGCTCGCGTGTCTCCTCGACGAGCTCCGCCAGCTCCTCCTCGGTCTTCCCTGTCGCGGGCAGCCAGACTTCCCGTCCGTCGATCTGGACGAGCGCCGGCTCGAGCCATTCCTGACCGCCGAAATCCGAGAGATCGGACTCCTGCGGGCTTCGTCCGCGACGCGCCGGCACGGTTCCGCGGTCGCCCAAGCCGCCGACGAGGAAGTGCAGCTCGAGCGCTGCCACGACGGCGAAGGGGATCCAGATCGGGATCGCGGACTGCAGCTCGGGCAGGAAGAACCAGGCGACGAGCAGCACCACGGCGAGCACTCGCAGCCGACGTGGAGTGAACGTCACCTCTCTCTCACCGTCCAGCCGAGCAGCCGAGCTCTCAGTCGCCGACTCGCACGCGGAAGAGCACCCAGATCGCCTTGAACCCGTCGCGCCACGTGATCTTCTTGCCCTCCTCGTAGGTGCGCCCGTAGTAGGAGATCGGCAGCTGGTAGACCCGCAGCTTCCGCTTGCAGACCTTGGCCGTGATCTCCGGCTCGATCGAGAAGTCGCTCTGGCGGAGATCGAGACTACGCAGGACGTCGCTGCGGAAGGCCTTGTAGCCGGTCTCCATGTCACTGACGGTCGTGTTGTAGAGAACACCCGTGAGCAGGGACAGGAAGCGATTGCCCACGAGGTGCCAGAAGAGGTAGGCCCGCTGCGGCTTGCCGCCCGAGAGGCGGGAGCCGAAGACCACGTCGGCGACGCCGCGCTCGATCGGGGCGACGAGGGCTGGCACGTCGGCGGGGTCGTACTCCATGTCCGCGTCCTGGATGACGGCGATCTCGCCGTCGATGTGCGGGATCGCGGCACGGATGGCGGCACCCTTCCCCGCGTTCTCCTGCCGCAGGAGCACGATCCCATCGCGGCCGCGCCCCCATTCCTCGAGCAGCTCCGAGGTGCCGTCCGTCGAGCCGTCGTCCACGACGATCAGCTGCCGGTCGAGCCCGAGCGCCTCGATCCGCTCCAGCACCTCCAGGATCGTCTTGCGCTCGTTGAGGGCGGGAATGAGGAACGAGATGCGCATCGCTCGCGGCGAGGCTATCTCAGGGCCTCTAACACAATGGAGCTCTGAGCCGCCGGGGCACGCTGGGCGGCGCGATGCGCGGCGTCCTCGATCGCGCCCATATCCAACAAAGGGGGCGCTTCCTGCGTCTTGCCTCGCACGACCATCGCACCCCTCGACGAGGCCTCATCGTGTCGGAGGCTCTCCGCCCGCTTACGGCTCCCTCATGTGCCCTCCGTAGACTTCCCGGCGCATGAAGGCGCCGAAGATCCTGGCCGTCGCGTCCGCCGTCGACCTCGACTTCCGGTACGGCTGCACTCCCGCCTGGTGGCAGCTCTGGAAAGGGCTCTACGAGGTCGGCGTCGACCTGATCGTGACGCCCTACCGCGGCCGCCCGGTGGAGTCGCCGTGGTGGCGGACCGCTCCCAATCCGACGTACGCCGAGGGCGAGAGCTTCGCCGCCTTTCGCGGTGGCCTCGCCCGTCTGAACGGTGATCGTTACCTCAGGCGAGCGGAGGACCGGCCGGACGAGAGCGCCTTCGACCGGGCAACGCGCGAGGCGATCCGGCGCTGGGTGACACCGCGTTGGCAGCGACACCTGACGAGGGTGCTGGAGCGGGAGCGTGACGTCGACGCGGTCATCGTCTTCACGGTGCCGATGTCCCACCTGCGCGGAATCCCCACCTTCCTGCGGGAGCGGTTCGACGTGCCCGTCGTCTTCTACGACGGCGACGTGCCGATGAGCCTGCCCGAGTTCGGCGGCATGGACACCGGCTTCAACTACTACCACGGTGCCGATCCGTCGGAGTACGACCTCGTGGTCTCGAACTCGGAAGGAGGGCTCGGCCGCCTGCTCGAGCTCGGCGCTCGGCGTGCCGAAGCCGTCTTCTGGGGCGCCGATCCGGAGTTCTTCGCCCCTCGGTCGGTTCCCAAGGAGCACGATCTCTTCTTCTACGGCTACGGCGACAAGTTCCGGCGCGACTGGATGGCGGCGATGGTCGCCGAGCCGAGCCGAGCTGCGCCCGAGCTCGACTTCGCGCTCGGCGGGCGCGACTTCCAGGGCGACACGGGTCGGGCGCGCCTCGTCGGGGACATCCCGTTCAACGCATTCGCGCAGGCGATCTCCGCAGCCCGCGTCAACCTGAACATCACGCGCCGCTCGCACGCGACGGTCACGGCGTCGGCGACCGCGCGGCCATTCGAGCTTGCCGCCTCGGGCGCCGCGATCGTGTCGAACCCCTACGAGGGGATCGAGCGGTGGTTCGAGCCGGGAAGCGAGCTCCTCGTCGTCTCCTCCGCCGAAGAGGCTCTCCACACCTACCGCGAGCTCCTCGACGATCCGGGTCAGACAGAGGCGATGGGCGCCCGCGCGCGCGAGCGCGTACTCGACGAGCACACCTACGCCCATCGCGCACGCCAGCTGCTGGAGCTCGTCGGAGCCGGAACTCCCGTGGTGGGCCGTGTCTAGGCGGGTCGCGATCGTGCCCGCCTACGAGGAGGAGGGCATCATCGCCGCCGTCGTCGCCGAGATCAGGTCGTTCGACCCGGCCCTCGACATCGTCGTGGTGGACGACGGCTCGGTCGACGGCACAGCTGCAGCCGCCGCGTCGGCCGGCGCCGCAGTCGTCAGGCTGCCGTTCAACCTCGGGATCGGCGGAGCTGTGCAGACCGGATTCAAGTACGCGCTCGAGCACGGCTACGGGATCGCCGTCCGCCTCGACGGCGACGGGCAGCACGATCCCACAGAGCTGCCGAAGCTGCTCGAGCCGCTCGCCCGCGACGAGGCCGACGTCGTCATCGGCTCCCGCTTCGCCGGCGGCGACCGCGAGTACCGGCCGCCGTTTGCGCGCCGCGCCGGCATCCGCTGGTTCGCGAAGCTCGTCTCGCTCCTGACACGCCAGCGCCTCACCGACACGACCTCCGGATTCCAAGCCGTCAACGCCCGTGGGATCCGGCTCTTCGCCGCCGACTACCCGCACGACTACCCGGAGGTGGAGGCGGCGGTGATGGTCGTGCGGCACCGCCTGCGGATCGTGGAGGTGCCGGTGCGGATGCGCGAGCGGGAGCTCGGCTCCTCGTCGATCACTGCCCTGCGATCGCTCTACTACGCCGTCAAGGTGACGCTCGCGCTCTTCGTCGGCATCTTCCGGCGCAGCGTCGTTCCCGCAGAGGACTAGTGGGTCGCCCGGCACCATCATCCGTGCTTCCGGCAATGACACCGGGCCACCCACATTGACGCCGCTCCGCATCTCGATCGCGGCGACGATCGCGTCGATCCTGCTCATCCTCGTGGTGCTCGAGCTGATCCGCAGCCGGCGGCTGCGGGAGCGCTACGCGCTGCTCTGGCTCGCGACCGGCGTCGTCCTGCTCGTGCTCTCGGCGTGGCGGGAGGCGCTGGACACGATTGCCGGTTGGGTGGGCGTGACGGGATATCCCCCGGCCGTCCTCTTCGCGGTCGGCATCCTCTTCATCCTCGTCGTGCTGCTCCACTACTCGACGGTGATCTCGAAGCTCGCCGATCAGAACGTGATCCTGGCGCAGAGGGTGGCGCTGCTCGAGCAGCGGATCGACTCGACGAGGTCAGAACCCGGATCAGCATGACGCTTCGTCGGCGGGGCGAGCCGCCCAGGCCGTCCCGGCGACACAAGGTTTCAGGTTGATCGGGGTTCTCAAGCAGCGGGCCCTAGCCGCCGCAGCCGCTGCGGTAGCGTCGGGACGAGCAGAGGCAGGCACGCGACGAGCACGCAGAACGCGGGCAGGGCCGGTACGAACGCGACGAGGTAGGAACCGTTGTCGACGCTCACATTGGGCGATGCTCCATAGACGAGCGCGAACGCGCCGAACCAGCCTCCGAGCAGGAGCCCCGCCGTGAGCGAGCCGCGCACGGCGGCTACGGCTCCGGCGAGCGGCAGCCACTGCAACAGGCGGTTGCTCCAGAGGTACTCGCGCAGGCCGGTCAGGCTGCTGGTGAACGCCTCCCAGGTGACGTCGAGACCGAGTCCGTGCACGCCGGCTGCGAGGACGACGCCGGGGAGAGCCCCGAGCGCGAGCAGGCCCGCCTCGACGGGCCTCCACACCACTGCGATCGCGAGCGCGATACCGACGAGGACGAGCGCGCCACTTGGGTGCGCGAGCGCGGCGACCCCCGCGGCGAGCCCGCTCGCGATTGCGGCCGCTCGCGGTCTTTCGCCGCGCAGGGCGGCCAGAGCGAGCGCCGCTGCTAGGAGGGACAGTGCCCCTGCGGCGAAGCGTCCGCCGTTCCCGATCCCGACCGCCTCCGTCAGCACACGGTCGACGTAGGTGTCGCGGTAGCGTGAGAGCGCGTACAGCACGCCGAGCGTCGGCAGGACCACGACCAGGAGCGCCGACAGGAGTCCGATCGCTCGGCCGCCGACAGTGGTACCGAGCCACAACGCCGCCACGATCGCTGCCGGAGCGAGCACGAGCTGGTTCAGCGCGAGCAACCACCACGCGGCCTCGTCGTAGCCGTCGGCGACCGTCGCCGCGCCTGCAGCCACGAGCCACTGGAGCGCGACGAACGGCGCCGCGGCCACGGCGGCGGCCCGTAGCCCCCTAGCCGCGATCACCGGCTCGCACGGGGGCGTGAGAGCGGTACCACGCGATCGTGCGCTCGAGCCCCTCGCGGAAGTTCGTTCGGGCGCGAAAGCCGAACAGGCGCTCCGCCTTGGTCGCGTCAAGCGAGCGCCGCGGTTGCCCGTTCGGCATCGACGTGTCCCAGACGATCTCGCCGCGGAACCCCGCCAGCTCGGCGATCGTCTCGGCCAGCTCGCGAATCGAGATCTCGATGCCCGTACCGAGGTTGACGGGCTCGGCCTCGTTGTAGCGGTCGGCGGCCAGCGCAAGCCCCTCGGCACAGTCGTCGACGTACAGGAACTCGCGGGTCGGCGAGCCGTCGCCCCAGAGGACGACTTCGTCGGCTGACTCGACCATCTTCCGGATCAGGGCGGGAATCACGTGCGACGTCTCGAGGTCGAAATTGTCCCCAGGCCCGTACAGGTTCGCCGGAAGCAGAAAGATCGCGTCGAGCCCGTACTGCTCTCGGTAGGCCTGGGCACCCACGAGCACGGACTTCTTGGCGACCCCATAGGGGGCATTCGTCTCCTCCGGATACCCGTTCCAGAGCTCCTCTTCCCGAAAGGGCACCGGGGTGTGCTTCGGATAGGCGCAGACGGTGCCCGCGACCACGAGCTTCGCCACGTCGTGCAACCGGCTCTGCTCCAGCACGTGTGCGCCCATGACGAGGTTCGCGTACCAGTAGCGTCCGGGGTTCTCGCGGTTCGCGCCTATGCCGCCGACCTCGGCAGCGAGGTGAAAGACGAGCTCCGGCTGCGCATCGGCGAAGAGCCGGGCCACGTCGGCCTCCCGGGTCAGGTCGTAGTCGCGGCGGCGCGCGGCAGTCACGTCGTGGCCGTCGCCCTCCAGCCGCTCGACGAGGCGCGAACCGAGAAAGCCGCCGCCGCCGGTGACGAGGACGCGCATGCGGAGAGGCTACTCCGTGTGGCCGCCGACCTCGGCCACGTCGACGCGGAGCGCCGGGCGCTGGTCGCGACCGTCTCGCACGAGCTGCGCACCCCGGTGGCCGCACTCACGGCGCGTCTCGAGAATCTTGCCGACGGCGTCGAGGCGCCCGACGACGACACCCTGGCCGGCGTGCTGGCGCAGGCCCGCCGGCTCGGTGGCCTCGTCGACGACCTCCTCGACCTGTCTCGGGTCGACGCCGGGGTGGCGCCGCTGCGACTCGCGGACCTCCACGTGGCGGCCCTTCTTGCCGATCTCGTCCGCACCCGCACGCCGCCCACGCGAGGTGTCACCTACGACGTCTCGGCGCCCCCTGGGCTCGCCGTGCTCGCCGACCCCGCGCGACTGCGCCAGCTCGTCACCAACCTGCTCGACAACGCCGCCCGGCACAGCCCGGCCGGCGGGGTCGTGACGGTGCGAGCCACCGCTGGCCCCCGCACCTGGAGCCTCGAGGTGATCGACTCGGGTCCCGGCGTCCGAGCCGACGACCGCGAGCGCGTCTTCGAACGCTTCGGCACCCTCACCGGCCACGAGAGTGGGGGCACCGGCCTCGGCCTTGCGATCGCGCGCTGGGTGGCCGACCTCCACGACGGATCGATCCGCTTCACCGACCCCGAGGCGGGGGCGGGCGGCGCCCGGGTCGTGGTGACCCTGCCACTGCGGCCCGACGCCTCGACGCCCGACAGCCCACGACCCGAAGGAGACGCCACGATGGCCGTGACCACCCCGCGCACCGAGCAGCCCCCTCCCGCACCGGCCCCGGTGGCCCCGCCGCCGCTCATCGCCCCGCTCTTCGGCACATTCTGGCGCGAGGACGACCTCCCCGGCCGGCGCGACCTGGTGGGCGCCGCGCTCTTCGTCGGCGTGATCCCCTACGGCTTCCTCCTCCTCGGCATCCGCCATGGCCGCTGGACCGATCGCCATGTCCGCATCCGCGAGCAGCGGACCCTGCCGCTCGCGTTCGCGATCGCCTCAGTCGTCTTCGGCGCCGGCGTCCTGGCGGTTGCAGGTGCCCCGCAGCAGCTCATCGCTCTGGTG
>Ga0208612_1001189_pt1 | contig 10962 bp, 10 predicted proteins | sample AntDryMetagUQ889_FD_188089 | JGI IMG/M metagenome (GOLD analysis project Ga0208612, IMG submission 188089) | Polar desert microbial communities from Antarctic Dry Valleys - UQ889 (SPAdes) | ecosystem: Environmental > Terrestrial > Soil > Desert | place: Antarctic Dry Valleys | collected 2008-12-31 | reverse complement strand
CACCCACAGCCCCTCGACCAAGCTCGATGGGCCGACCGCCGGGTGATGGTCGGGCAGGAACGGGCGCAGGCCAGCCCAGCTACGCTCGAGCGGGAGGCCCACGAGCTCGGGCACCATTTTCTACATCCGGATCTCGACATCGAGCATTACGACGCAAGCCTCAACGAGCCGGAGGATCGCGCCGCCAATCGATTTGCCGCGCATCTGCTCATGGACTCGGACACCGCTCGCGGTCTTGCCTCGCAGGAAACTGATCCGGTACGACGTGCCCTGGTGGTTCGGTATCACTTCGACGTCAGCTGGGACGCCGCAGTCTTCCATCTCTGTGCCTTGGGGCTAATGGACGACGCTGAAAAGGCGCACGTGTTCGCCAAACGAGACGAAGAGGTCTCGCTTGCCGCACTTGCGCGAACGATTGGTCTGGAAGTCCCCCGCGAAGAGCCTCCAGATCGAACGGCAGATCCGGGCGATGAGTAGCATTGGCATTGGCAGAGGTCCGTGACGTCCGTTCCGAGCCATCGCGGACCGCGTGTGAACCGAACGGTGCGTCAGAAGCGGGACCCGCGGGTGCATGGCCGTTACGAACGACGTGCCAGCACTCCGCGCCGCGACTTCGCTCATGCCAGCCTCCGCCCAAGCCCGGCTCAAGGCGTCGATGCCTAAGCAACGTTTCGCGCACCACGGCGTCTGCCGAGTCAGACGGGCGGATTTCCTGAGTCGCTTCGTCGGCAGCATCGGCGCCGGCGATCCCGGCGACCCACATCTCCCGTACCTCGAGGCGAGCGGACGGCAGATGGGAGAGCGTCGGCAAGAGGCTCTGCAGCCATCTATCGCGCGCCCGGTCGCTGCGATAGCGACCAGCATCGGACCATCGCAAATCACCAGCTCCCCGTCGAAGGGAACGAGGAAGGGACGTGGTCCCCGGCCTACCGCCAGAAGATCACCTCCGGAACGACAGTCGCCTGTTGTCACTCCGGGCGTCCCTCACCAGTGGGGCCTGACGCCGATGAGCTAGGTTTCGCCTCTGAGGGGCGCGCCGCATCTCGCACCGTAGACAGCCAATGGCTGGAGGCGAGATCCATGGCCCGGCGTAAGTGCGTCGTAACCGACGCCGGCGAGGTGTCGTCTCCGAAGCGGAAGTAGCGCGCGTGGGCCAGTGCCGGCGCCAGGCTCTGGGGTCGATTACCCTCGAGCTTGATATCAAGGATGCCTGCGCCGTAGAGCGGTGCCAGCGGACCACCGAACCAGTCGCCGCGGAACCCGTCGACTGCCGGAAACCACATGTTGGTCCAGCGCACGACGGCAAACGGCGCTCCGTGATAGAGCATGCGGCGGCCGCTCTTGTGCTTCCACGAGAACCACAGCCCCGTCTCGTTGATGTCGTTATAGAGAGCGCCCTCGGCCTGCGGCGGACACGTGGGCAGCTCCCAGCGCTTCACTCGTTCGGCAAACTCGGCATTGTTCCGGGTGTAGAGCCGGTCAGCAAAGTACATCGGACTGCCGAGAGTAATCAGGTCGGTGATCAGCCAGGGGTTGCTGTCGTGCCGCATTCCGAGCCAGAGGTCGCGCTGCGCTTTGCGAAACTCCTCCCGCATTGCCGTCTCGCCGGGCTTTCCGCGGTGGGCATTGAGCTCGGCTGCCGCCTGCTCTAGGGCCTTCAGACCGGCTGGGGACTGCCCTGGCCGCTTCGTATCAGTCGGAGGCTTCGCGTAGAGCGTGTTGTACTTCCCCCATAAGTAGCTTATGGCGTCGTAAGCGATATAGGAGCCGAGGCTATGGGCGACGATGACGATCCGATCGTAGCGATCCGACGTCGTCAGACCGTCGAGCAGGTCGATGATTCCCTTGCGGATGTCGCGACGTACTGCGTACGAGCGCGGAGTGGTATCGAGGTATCGCACCACGTCGACGAAGCTCGAGGTGATCCAAGCGTTGAGTGGGCCGGCGAGTAGCCAGCCGACGAGGAGGGCTGCGAGACCGCCTCCCAGAAGTGCCTCGAGGACGACTTCGACGATCGGGCCCTCGGCGAGATCAAGATTGGAAAGCGGTCCCCAGATGAAAGCCCAGATCCCGACGGCGATGACGATCCATGCAAGCGCCCAGACCACGCGCAGGCCGGTGGGCACGAAGGCGAGCCGCAGGAGTAGAAAACGCCGGATTGTCCGCCACAGATCGCTGAGACGGTTGCCCTGCATCAGGTAGGCCCAGTGGTACTCGAAGAACTCGGCTTGGGCATACGTCTCTGGCTCACCCCTAGTCGGTTGGCGTGCCGCCAGGTAGCGCCGTGACTCGTAGGAGTCCGTCACTCCGTCAGGCCGTGAGTAGAAGTGCCTCGTGCCGTCAATGGCGGGCAAGCCCGCGTTGATGAAGCCGTTGAGGGTCTCGAGCGGCCGATGCTCCCCCATCCCGTGGACGATAACGACCGCGGTTCTGAGCTTGTTGTCATCCTCCTCCGCAGCCGGCTCGGCTAGGTCGCGATCGTTACTTCGGTCCACCAGTCTCCCTCCCTCTTGAAGCCAACGGGCGTGCTTCGGCGCTTGTCGCTGCGCGCAAGGCGGGCCTTCTTCTGCTCAAGGCGCTGGACGAGCTCCTTTTTCGGAATGAACGGCCATCGCGAGACGGGCGCCACGGACACCATCGCGGCCAAGCCATCAGGCAAGAAGGCTTCGAGCAGAAGTTTGGGCGTGGCGTTGTGGCTGCCGTGGTGGCCGACCTTGAGGAAGGTGGCGCGACGCAGCAGTTCTTGCCATTCGCCCACCTCCAGCGCCGCCTTCCACGTGCCCCACTGGGCGTCGCCGGTGAACAGCAACACTGCGCTGCCCAGCTCGATAGCCAGCACCAGGCTCGTCCCGTTGACGGCGTCCTCCAGCGACGCGGCAAGGTCGAAGGGGTCCACGCGTAGGGCCTTATGAAGAGCCCTGATCGCTTCATCGGCTTCCAGCGCCGGATCAGGCATGCCCTCGGTCGGGAACGGCCGCACCGCGGAGTCCGCCTCCGCACTTGTGGCCACGGCCAGCTGGCGCAGATAGCTTTGGTCGTGGGGAGGGTCGAGATCGCGGATTACCGCCTCGTCTCGAGAGGGACCCAGGACATGCACGCGTACATCCGGCAACGCGGGAGTCTCAAAGGTGGCCGAACCGGTCGCGTTCGGAAGGTACCGGTGCCGGGGCCGCCCGGCGAAGCCGCGCTGCAGGGTTTCGAGCGCCCCAGCGTTGGACAGCGCATTCAGTGCGAGCATTTTGACCTGCTCCGCTGCGGCCCCGCGGCGTTTGCCCCAAACCGCCAGGCCGGCAGCCAGCCTGCTCTGGGCGCTGCGGATGCGGGCGGCCTGAGCGTCATGTGGATGCTCCGTCCATGGCAACCAGACCTCATCAACGTTGACCGCATCCCATCCCCGATTGTCGAAGCCAGAGATGTGGTCGAAGTGGCGGTGTGACGCGACCACCACGTCGAGATGTGGGCCGGAACCGTCATCAACATCCGCGATGATACGAGCGACCACTTCGCTCATGCGGTGCGGCCCGGCGCCGGACAGATGCGAACCGCAGTCGATCAACATCCTGTGCGTTCGCTCCCCGACGTGGTAGCTGAGGAGGAAGCAGTCGCCAAAGCCGACGTTGTACATCCGCACCGAAAGGCAGTAATCGGTCATATCAAGCGCGCTTTCACAGCAGACCTCGATGCAATCGCGCCAGTGACGTCCGAGCCTCCATGCGCCGCGCGGAGTACTGCGCGTTGTCGAAGGCTGCTCGTGCATCCGTCAGGTCTGTCTCCTCGACGAATGCCCGCTGCGCTTCGAGCCGCGCCCGCGCTTCCGCGCCACGATCGCCGCTCGAACTGCCATCGCTCTTGGGCAGCGGCTTCGAAATGACGTACCGCACTTCGCCGTCGCTCGAGGCCACCACCGTGCAGCCTCCGCGCAGCGGCACGCCGGCCAGTCCTCCGAATTCGTTATCGCCCGCGGTCTGGATGAACTGCACGACAAGCTCGATCCGCAGCTGACCCTCGCGGGTGACTCGGTACAACGCGTGGAAGCCCTGCACGCGGATAGGCCGGCCGCCATCGAGATCGAGTTCATCCGCATGGCGCACGGCCCAGGCGTTGAGCGCTTTCGGGTCCCAATGCCTGCCCGCGCCAGCTTGCGTGGGCGTGAACGCGAGCGCGCCGGCTTGCAGCTCATCGACGACCTGTTGCCGAGGGAGCGGCTCGGACACCGTTCGAGGCGGCCACAGCAACGCGTTGAGTGCGAGCGAGCTGACACCGTGCGGCACGATCCCGCGGACCCGGAACGCCTCGATCAAAGCGTTACGTTGCTCAAGCGGATCGTCAGGGACGACCTCAAAGTCCGAGGTGACGAGCGCACGCAGGTAATCCCCGTAGGTGAGGTCAACCGGCGGCAGGTACTCGAAGGCGCGGATGCACATCGTGAGGACGTTCTGGGCGGTTTTCGCGGCTTCCTCTGCGACGCGACCGACCAGGTCTGGATGCAACTCGTGGTCCGACGCTGCGGTGCCATCACCGCTGATACGCAGCAGATCCGCAATCCGCGCCTGATAGGTGGAGAAAAACGCATCGAAGACGGCGTGGACGAGCACCGAGCCGCGTTCGTGCGGCTCGCTGGTGGTCTGGTAGAGCTGCACATCAGGTTTGGCGTCCGGATCGAGCGCTGTGCGGAGTGCGGCTTGGCGGCCGGTGGCGTACCCAAATTCCGATGCGAGTTCGAGCATGGGTCCAGGCGCGCGAAGGTCGCCCCGCTGGGCAGTGATCGTCTGACGCAAGATGCCGGTGAAGCTGAAGTGCTGCAGGATCGCGATGATGTCAGCGAAGCCTTCATGGAAGGCGAGGGTGTCGGGATTGCTCGGCTCCAGAAAGTGCTCGCGCATCCGGTCGACCATGGCGTGCGACATCTCATGCGCAATGATGTCGTGCGACAGGCAGGTGTAGATCGTTTGGCCAGGAATGTTCGGCCCCGGATCGTCCAGGTCGGCTTGGAAATACCCGAACAGCAGCGCCTTGAGCCCCGAATGGTAGAAAGCGTTACGGCCCTCAAAAGCATGGGGATAAATCCGCAGCGGTCGATCACCTCGGAAGGCCCAGCGACGACCGAGGGCGCGTTCGAAGTTCTCGACTACTCGCGATGCGACGGCGTAGACCATCTGTTGGTGGAACCGCGGCTCGGCCTCCATAGGGTCGATCCCGCCAGCCATCAGGACTGCGGGATCGTTGAGATCGACCGGCGGATAGCGGAGCCGGTTGGACGCGTCGTAGTCGACGACTTCGATCCGTGAGCCGATGGGCCCTGGAGCCAGCGGTTCGTTAGGGACGTCGATCGAAATGCGGTTGCGTGCAGCGCGTCCGAGCATCGGATCAAACGCAAAGATCTTCAGCGGACGACGGGCGGGTTGCGGCAGCGGCGTGGGGCCACCAGCGCGGACGATGCTCATGTACGGCACGACTCAAGAAAGCGACGAATTCCTCGTCGGCCGCTGTGCCGGGAGTTGCTCACCGGATCGGTTCCCCTTCCGCGGCCGCTGCGATCAATGGTACGTCCTGATGCAAGTAATGGTTGCCACTTGTCGGTCAAGTCGCCGGCCGACGTCCGCTCGCGCGGAGGCAGCGGCAGGAGCGCTGGCGCGGCGAAGCTGTTGGATGGCGTTCGCCGGATCAAGCGTCGCGTCTCGCCGACCAGAACGCCTCGCTGTCACGGCCCACCAGCGATGTGCCGTCTTCCGGCGGATACTTCGCCCGGAACGCGTCGATGTAGACCGGGTCCTGGCATAGACAGATACCTCGAGGGTCCTTTCCGACTGGCGCCGTCGGAACCGGCGCGACCGGGCGGAGCACGTCGAGACGGGTTGCCCTCGAGCCGACCTGCGGCCCGCGCTCGAGGGCGGTCACAAAGCGTGCGCCAAGAAGCACGCCGGCCAGAGCCGACTGATGTGCGAGGGGCACGTGGAATTCCGCCGGGGCGCTATGCGTCCGCGACAACGGGACGATTGCTCCTCCGCACAGCCCTTCGACGTAAAGCTCGCGCACCGTTCGGCCGTCGAACCGCTGAAGGGCGTCGACTTCCACGCGGAGTGCAGCCGCGACGGCCTCGAGGAACGCCGATGTGAGCGGCGTGCCGAGATGAAGCAAGTCTCGGACCTCGCGCAACCGGTCAGGAACCCCGAGCGCCTTTGGCGACGACTTCGTCCTGGTTCGGCGTCCGGCCGTCGGGAAGGTAGAGGCACGCGAGGCACGCGCCCCCGAGAAAGTCGTGGCTGCTGATGCCAAGATCACCCGGCTGGGTCCAGGCGTTGATCACGTGCTGTGGTAGGGACGCCGCCACAGCGCGCCGATCTCGAGCGCTGTCGAGGGCAACGAGGACGTGCTGCCAGCGGTGACCGCGTTCGTCGACGAAGCTCGCCCAGTCCTGCATCCGGCCGATCGCGCTGAGCGATCCCGTGAACGCCGCCTCGGCGAGCTCGCTCTTGGCGGCGTTCTCGTCGCCCCGGGCTGCGAGCACGTAGCGCTGCAGGTTGCTCAGCTCAACGCGCTGGTGGTCGACGAGGTACAGGCTGCCATCCGCGTCCGCCCGAGAGAGGGCCCAGACGATCGCGTTACCGATGGCACCCAGCCCGACGAGTACCGAGTCACCGGGAACCCTGACGCGGCCGAGCGTGGCGCCCGATGTCGCATGCGGCTCGAGATCGACCGTCGAGAACACGAGATCGTCGTCGAGTAACCGCTCACCCGCGGGCAGGAAGATGGCGCGGAAGACGTTGGCGGCGGCGAAGCTGGCCGCGGCTCCGGGGCCGAACGGGTTGCTCGACCGGCCGACCGGCCTGGCGGAGGTGGTGGCCACCAGTGCGTCCGGACCGGCAGAGCCAGTGAAGATGACGGTCTTCGCCCTGGGCTTCGCCCCCTCGCCTACCACGATGGCGCGGGTACCCGCAGCCGTCGATATTTCGATTTTCGGGTTGATCGTGCGGGCAAGATCGACGAGCTCCGCCGCCAGCTCGTCCGCGCCGGCGCGAGAACGGACCGCTACGACCGGGTAGAGACGGGCGACGAGACGGACGAGCATGTCAAGCGCATGCCGGCCCTCGGCACGCTTGGCATCGGCACCGAAGGCCAGTTCAATGGTCTCGGGCTCGAGCCGTCGACGAAACGCATCCTCGTCGAAGCCCGCGATGATCTGGGCAGCGGCGACGGCACCGCGACGGTAGTAGTCGGCCAGCGCCATCAGTCACTGACCTCGATGAGCGCCCCGATCTCGACGGGATCAATGAGCCGCCAGCCGGCAGCCTTGAGGCGGTAGGCGGCCGTCCCCGCGACGAACATGCCATCGGCGCCGAACCACGGGACCACGATCGACAAGCCGCCGTGGGTCGTCACCATCGCAAACGCGTCGTCGGTGTCCGAGTGGTAGGCGTCGGTCGGGTGACTGTGGACCTGGATGGCCAACTGCTCACCGTTCTCGTACAGCCAGGTGTTCAGACGATGGAGCTCGGAGCCGTCGACGCGGACGCATAGTCCGGACTCGAACCGGTAGGCCGTCTGGCGAGGCACGTGCTGGGTCAGCACGTGGAACGTGGGCCCGTCGGCAATGCCGCTCCAAAGCACGAACCGCTCCGCGCCGTCGCGCCCGGCCGCCTGCAGGGCCTCTTCCGCTTGCGACCGAGTTCCGCGACGAGTACTTTCCGCCCCGACCGTTGAGCCAACCGACCGCGGCGGTGATCGACTTCGGCGGCATGCCGACGGCTAATCCTGGGCGACTTCGGGAACTTGTCTTGCCAGTCGCGCAGGGCATTCGCGGCGGCGTGTACGGGCCGATGGTGCTATTCGTGAGCACGGCAGACGCTGGCCTCGCGGACTTCGTGAACGACATGGCGATCGCAAACGATGTGGGCCTCTTCCTGAGTACGAGCTCTGACAACCTCGAGGACGCAAGGCCGCTCGGTGATCTGACGACGACCGAACGGGCGACGCTCGAGCTCCTGAAGGACCTTGGCGGTCAAGCCACTGCTGCCCAATTCGCTGAGCGCGCGGGAATCGAGGCCACAGCGGCGGGAAACAGGCTCGTAAACCTGGTTAGGAAGGGCTACCTCTACCGCTTTGAGCGGACGAGGCGCGATGGCGACCTCTTCGTGGACCCAAGGGGCGTTGACGCAGAGCCGTAAGTCGAGACGGATCGGGATGCCGGCTCACCAGAAGAAGCCAATCGCGAACTCGCCTCAGCGAGCGTTTCGGGGTTCCTGCGTCCCCTATCCGCTCCATGACTGGGTCGCCGGATCCCAGCTGCTACCGACGACACCGCCGAAGACCGGCTCCAGGAACCGGGCGACCGAGGAGGTCGCGGCGGCAGGCGTCGCGTCGGCGAGGTCGAGCTCCTTCCGCCAGTTCTCGTACGCCCGGGCCCAGGCCGCCGGCGGCTCCGGCAGCGCTGGCGGCCACGGATGCGTCGCGCGGCGTTCGAACGTCGCAACGCACGCGTCACTGAGCGTATCGGATCGGAAGGTGAAGTGCCGGATGAACCAGACCAGATCGACGAGGTCGCGGGCACGGGTGTTCTCCACGTTGCGCGGCATCGTCAGCGCGTGGAGCTTCTCGGCGACGTGCTGGGCGACCGGATAGACGGGGAACCGGGATGCCTGGAACCCGAGCCGCTCGACCACGGGATCGGACAGGTACTCCTCGAGCTCGCCAACAACGACATCGGCCGCGCTGACGTCGACCTTGAATCGGACGAGCTGTGTCCCGGCCAGCCGCGCGACGACGACGAACCGGAGGCCACCCCCGGGTGGACCCAGCAGCGGTGCGGCGGCAGCCGCGACTTCGTAGGTGAAGTCGTCGTCGGCATCGACGGCGAAGCCGGCGGCGAGCAACTCGGGTGCCGCGTCGATCGCGGCATCGATCTTGAGATCGAGGTCCTCAGTGAACCGTGCGCGCTCGGGTCGCCGGAGCTGGTTGGCATAGCCGCCCTTCACGATCCATGAACCAGACGGCGCGGCGACGAGGAGCCGCGCCAGCAGCCGGTCGATCGCGACGGCCAGGTGGATCCGCCGGGCCACCACACCCGCCGTACGTGACTCCGTGGCCATGCGCACGAGCAGGCTCGCCCGACGACCAGCCGGCGACGCGCCGCGACCGGGTCTCATTGCCCGGCGTGCCGGAAGGGTGCGTAGTTGCTGAGCTCGCGCAGGTCGTCTGAGGTCAGCATCGCCCGCTCCCTGGCCTCGCGGGCGGCGGCGAGCAACTGACCCGGATCAGCCCCCGTGCGGGCCGACTCGAGCAGCGCACGGCGGGCCGTGCTGACCCACAGCCCGTCACGCAGGATCCGGTCGGCCCCGGCCTGGTGGCGAGAGCGATGGAGCCGGATACCGGGTCGGAAGCGGAGGCGCGAGCGTTCCGGGATGGTGAAGTGGATGACGGCGGGGATGAGGTCGGACAGCCCGAGGAGGCTCAGCGCCGTGTCATGGCTAAACGTTCCGAACGGTGCCCGCGCCTGGAGCGCGTAGAGGTCGTCGTTCGGGTCGATCGGCCAGTGCGGGAGGCGATACAGTCCATACCCTGCCCGCTCAGCCGATCCGTGCGTGGCACGCCACGCCAGCGCCCGGCGGCTGATGCCGTGTTCGGCGGCCTGGGCACTCGTGAAGTAGCCCCGTTGCGCGGCGGCGGTGGCGAGAAGGTCTTCCCATGACATGCGCACATGTTACGTAATCCGTAACATTCGGGCAAGTCAGCCGGCCACGCGCATTCCTGACCGATACCGATAAACCATTTGAACGAGGTCAGCCTGCCAGCATCGCCATCGTGACGGGCGAGCTGTCACGACCGTCGATGATACTTACGGACGTTCGTCCGGGGAATCAGCGGGGACCCGGACCCGGGAGGTACACAGCATTCCTGTTCGATTAGCCATGCACGCCGCATGAGCGACGCCGGCGACGCCTCGCCCGGGGCCCGCCTCTTCGGCGCCGGCTTGGGATTGGCTCTGCTGATCGCGACCGTCTGGGTGTGGCAGCGGTTGAGGTGAGCTAGGTCGACACACGACAGCCCGGGCATCTATGTCGTTGGGCTGATCAGTACCGACACGCTTCCAGCGGGCGTTCTGCATGTTCTTCGTGCGACGATGGCTTGCCAACTACACCGCGGATGGGTAGCGGCTCGGCGAGCCGATGCTCACCGAGGGCGGCGTCGCGAGACGAAGACTACCGTGACGCCCAGGCCGATCGCCCCCGCAGCGCCAAAGATGAGCGCGTCGTACGGTGTCCAGCCCAAGGCGATGGCGTCACTAACCCCCACAGGTACAAGCGAGTAGCCGTTCTCGAGATACCACTCAAGCGCCGGCGTGTCTTGATCATCGTGCTCCGACGCAGGCTGCACTCCCGCTGCCGAAGCCAGTTCGCGAGCCTCGGCACTCGACAGGAGACGCCCATCCGGCGTCAAAACCCCCCATCCAGTGGTAAGGGCGCGCGGGTCAACGTCGACCTCGCCCGTCGAAGGATCGTGACCTGCGACGACCTGCGCTTCGAGCGACACCGTCCACGCTTCTCTAGCCAAACCCGATCCAATCAGCAGAGCGGCGCAGAGGGCTGCGCCGACAACGAATGCGGGTAGAGTGCGACCCAGGATTGCGCCAACCGCCAGTCCGAGGCCAAACGCCGCTGCTGCGCGGAGCAGTACAAGCGGGCCGTGCAGTCCAATCAAGGTCGCCTCGGCCCGTCCCCAGGTCACGGCGGCGTCGGCTACCGGATCAGCGACCATCGCGGCAAGGGAGACGCCTAAGCCAAGAATGATTGCGATCGGAAGAACCTGCCGAAGAAGCCAGCGCTCCCTGGATCCGAACAGCGACCATGCAGTCAGCGCCGTTCCGGTTTCCAGCTCACGAGCGACGATCGGGACACCACCGAGAAGGCCGACGAGGAAGGGCAGGATTCCCATGATTGACACCGCCAAGGCACCCTGACTGGTGAG
>Ga0208612_1001186_pt1 | contig 10970 bp, 13 predicted proteins | sample AntDryMetagUQ889_FD_188089 | JGI IMG/M metagenome (GOLD analysis project Ga0208612, IMG submission 188089) | Polar desert microbial communities from Antarctic Dry Valleys - UQ889 (SPAdes) | ecosystem: Environmental > Terrestrial > Soil > Desert | place: Antarctic Dry Valleys | collected 2008-12-31 | reverse complement strand
CTCGGGCGGCAGCTCAGGTAGCTCGTGCTAATGACCCGCCAAGCGTTGTACGGTCGGCGGCCGGCGCGAGTAGCGTGGTCATCTCGATGGCTGGCATCGGGCGAGCGAACAGGTACCCCTGCGCGAGGTCGCAGCCGAGCTCGTCGAGGAGCTGTAGCTGCTCTTCGGTTTCGACGCCTTCTGCGACGATCTTCATGCCGGGCCTCGCTGCGAGAGATGCCGCTCTCGCACTCCTACTGCCAGCACAGCCTTGCATCTGCCGCACCGCTCGTGGTGGCCGACGCTCGCGAACATCCGCTCTTGCGAGACAGCCCCGCGATCGGTGACACTGGCGCGATCGCCTACGCCGGCGTTCCCCTCCTGACCGCGGATGGCCACGCGCTTGGGACGCTCTGCGTGATCGACCACGTGCGGCGCGAGTGGACCGCCGACGAGCTCGCGCTGCTCAAGGACGTCGCCGGGAGCGTTGCTGAGGAAATCGACCGCAGCAGCCGCGCCGCTTGACCTGAGCGGGCTGCCCAGCGCTCTGTGGGCTCCGCCTTTGCGGCGCCGGGTACGACGCGCCGGGCCCACAACCGACCAATCCGCTGTCCCGCCATTACTGCCCGCCATTAGGGCCTCCTATCGCTTCAGGAGTGCCCGCAGATCACCGACCGGGCCGACGTGGCGGAGCTTGTCCGGGTTGACGACCGAGCTCACGCCCTGCACTTGGCCGTCGGCGATGTCGAGCGCCATCACGCCGATCACCCTGTCGTCGGCGAGCAGAAGCGCACCCGGCTGGCCGTTGACCTCGACCTGGCGAAGCTCGCCTCCAGCGATCTGGAAGCCCTGCCGCGCCCAGGCCAGCAGCGTGCGCGCGATGCGGCTGCGACCGCGCAGCGACCGGGCGAGGGCGGGCACCTTGCCGCCGCCGTCGCCGTGTAGCACCACGTCGTGGGCGAGCAGCGCCTCGAGCGCGCCGAGATCGCCGTCCTGGGCCGCGGCGAAGAAGCGCCCCGCCAACTCGTCGCGTTGCTCACGCGAGGACTCGAAGCGCGGTCGGCGCTGCTCGACATGCCGGCGTGCCCGCGCCGCCAGCTGGCGGGCGTTGTCCTCGCTCTTGCCGATGATCGCCGCGATCTCGTCGTAGCCGTAGTCGAATACGTCGCGCAGCAGCAGGACGGCGCGCTGCTCGGGGGAGAGGCTCTCGAGTAGGACCAGGAAGGCGAGCGACAGCGAGTCGGCCATCTCGGCGTGGCGCGCCGGATCGTCGGGCGCGTCGGTGACGAGTGGCTCGGGCAGCCACTCGCCGACGTAGCTCTCCCGGCGCGCCCGCGCGGAGCGCAGCTCATCGATGGCGAGCCTGGTGGCCACCGTTGCCACGTAGGCGCGCGGGGACTCGATCCGCTGTCCCTGATCGAGCGCGCGGTGGACGCGCAACAGCGCCTCCTGCACGACGTCCTCCGCCTCTGCGACGCTGCCGAGCATCCGGTAGGCGATCGCGAACGTCGCCGGCCGCAGCTCGTCGAGCAGCTCCGTGTACGCCACGGTCACGCCGCCTCGCCGGCGAAGCCCTCGCGCCAGCTCGGGTGGCTCGGCTGCCAGCCCAGCTCGCGCTTGGCCTTGGCGTTAGAGGCTCCTCGCACCTCGGTCATCATGACCGTCGCGGCTTCGCCGGCGAGCAACCGGCCGAGCCACCGCGGCACGCGTCGGGGCCCTCCCGCACCCAGCGCGGCCGCCACCGCGGGCAGCCACTCCGCTGCCGGTGCGGGATCGTCGTCGACGATGTTGTAGATCCCGCGCCGCCCGCGCGCGACGGCGGCCACGGTGGCCTCGGCCGCGTCCTCGATGTGGATGAACGACCACACGCCGCCGCCGCTGCCTACGACGGGGAACTTCCGCCTGCGGATCTGCTCGAGGTGCTCGCCCCCCGGGCCGAGCGAGGTGCCCGGGCCGTAGAAGGGACCGTAGCGCAGCACGAGGCCCTCGGTCCAATCGGCGCCCGTGACCGCGTCCTCGAGGTGGCGAATCGCGTCCAGCGTGCCGCGCATCGCCTCCGGAGGCGAGGGATCGAGCTGATCTTCCTCGGTCTTGACCGCCCCGCCGCTGCGGGCAAAGGGCCAGCCGGCGTAGCTCTGGGCCACGAACCGGCGCACCCCGCTCGCCCGGCCGGCGGCCAGCAGATGGTCGGTTCCCTCCGTTCGCAGTCGGTTGGTCTGGGCGAAGTCGCGATCGAAGTGGCGCATGTCCAGCGAGCCCGCGAGCGCGGTGAGCTGGTGCACGATCACCTCCGGCTGCGCCTCGGCAACCGCGCGCGCCACATCCTCGGGGTCGAGTGCGTCGGCAACCACCGGCGTCGCACCCAGATCGCGGACGGCCTGCCGCTTGGACGCGCTGCGGGCCATTCCGACCACCTCATGGTCACTCGTGACGAGCCGCGGAACGAGCTGCTTTCCGAGCGCCCCCGTGGCGCCGGCGACCAATACCTTCATGACATCTCCTCTCGTCGATTCCAACCCTGTGACGAGACTCCGAGCCGGCTTGTGACAGCCGCGGCCGGAACACAGCAGGTGCCGGCCGCGTGGCGGCCGCGAGCGCAGTCCAGAGAGGGGCGGCGATCAGCGATCAGCTCGGCGGGCGATACTGGTGCTGTGACCGAGCGCAACGTATTGGGTGGAGAGCTCGAGCCCTGCGGCAGCGACCCCGTCACCGGCTTCTACCGGGACGGGTGCTGCAACACGGGCCCCGATGACCGGGGAAGCCACACGATCTGTGCGGTGGTGACGGCGGAGTTCCTCGAGCACCAGCGCCGGATCGGCAACGACCTCAGCACGCCGATGCCCCAGTACCGCTTCCCGGGGCTCGTGCCCGGTGACCGCTGGTGCGTGACCGCGGCGAACTGGCTGCGCGCCCACCAGGATGGCGCCGCCGCCTACGTGGTGCTGGCCTCCACCCACGCACGGGCGCTCGAGATCGTCCCCCTAGACGCGCTCGAGCAGCATGCGGTCGACGTCCCCGGGGATCCAAGCGTCCTCGGTAACTGAGCTGAGAGCTCGTGGCGAAGGCGCCAGGTGGTTCGGCGGACAACTGGGCCAACTTCGGGTGCGGGCGCTGGTGGGGTGGGTTCGCCGCCACTGGCAGGGCTAGGTCGACCCGCCCTTCGCCTCGCCGCAGGAGGGGCGGGTTGTCCGTCCCCAGCAGGCCTAACCCGCCCTGTCCCCACGTGCGGAGAGCCGGGGCGGGTTTGCGTTCCGCGCTCGGGCCGATGCCGGCCAGCCGCTGACTAGCAGCCCAGGCTGTGCTTGAACGGAAACACCCACCGGAAAAGGCTCAGTCCGGCACGCTGGCACCAGCAGTCAGGTCTACACCCGCACGCAATAGAGCCCGATCGCTCCCGAGCATGACCCAGTGCCGCCAGCGCCACGAAGGCGCCACCGCCGACGAAGAAGATGCGCCTCACAGATGGAGCGTATCCGTGCGACCCACACGTCGACGCCATCGCAAGGGCGGCCTAGGTTGCCTGCGGCGACACCACCGGGAGCCCCTCGAGAAGCGCGCCGACGATCAGCCGGTCATCGTAGGCGAAGACGACGCCGAGTCGCTCGCCCAAGGACTGGGCGGTAGCCAAGTGGATCGCATCGAGCGTGCGTAGCTCTGGCTGCCCGATACGGCCTGCGCGCTGCCGGATCGAGTCGCTCATCGGGACCAAGCCGACGGCGTCGATCATGGCTTGCGCTTCGCGCTGGAGGCCGCAGGCACGTCCGACTCGCATCACCTCGACGTCAAGCAGGTCTGCCGAGACTAGAGCAGGCCATTCAGTCACCGCAGCAGAGATGGCGTCGCTCTCGTCCTCAGTCTTGAACAGCTTGACCAGGGCTGAGCTGTCGACGTATGCCAGGTCCCGGCTCAAGTGAGCCGGTCCTGCCGCAACCGATGGAGCAACTCCGTCGCGGAGGGCTCATCCGTCTTGACGGCCTGACGGCCGATAGTAGCCAGGGCCGACCGCATGTCCTGCTTCGCAGGAGCAGCGCCTAGTTCCTTCAGTGCCTCTTGAACATCAGCGGCACTGATGTCCGGGGGCTTGGCCAGCGATTGAGTGCGTAGCGGAGGCTGCCGCCTTCCCGGAGGCGGGCGAAGGGCGAACACAACCCTGTCGTCTTTGGCCCAAGCCTTCACGGGCGCGAGCCCATCCTTGCCCGTCGGACCGACCTCGACCTGCCTCAGCCGAACGCGACCACCACCGGTCCCCAGGGAGATGTCCCTGCCTAGTAGGTGAACGCCGAAGCTCTGCTCCATCCTCAGTTCGTCGATGCCCTCGACCTGGTCGGCGTCGCCGCGAAAGCTGAGCGGGCCAGTGAGACGTGCGTCGATCCGCTCGGTCCCGATCCAGTGCGCAGCTTGAGCCAGCTGGGTCGCCTGCTCGGCGGTTACTTCCTTTGGCTGAGCAATCTCGATCCCCGACCACTCAACGACCGTGGCTAGAGCCTCGAACAAGCGCCACTCGGTCTCCCGCGTCCACTCGAAGCCGGACATCTGAACACCGCCGGTGGAGATCGAGAGCTCTCCACTGGTTAGATCCTGCACCTGGAGAACGCCCCCCCCGCTGAGGGCCCTCAGAAGCCGAAGAGCATCCGCCCGCTCAGTGACGTCACCTTCATCAGGAACCAGCGCCCACCGCAGTTCTGGGCGATCGTGATCGGTGAGCAACAAGAGCACCAACGGTCCCATGATCGCCAGGAGGTAGCCTGCGCGGACGCCGTGCGGCGTCTTCCCGCGAACCATGCGCGATGGCCCAACCATTTGAGCCCGGCCGCGGTCCGACGTGGCAAGGACCCGAGCCTCGAACTCAGCGGCCTCTGCATGAACAAGTGGCACACGCTCCCGAGCCAGACGTTGAGCCGCCGCGTTTGCAGTCTCGCCTTGCCGCGATGTACCTGCCCGACCACTGGCCGGCGGACCGATGTCGAACTGTTGCTCGCTCCACGCCTGCGCCCGTAGGATATTCCGCTCGGGTTCAATCGAGTCTGAGTCAACTTGGACCGTGGCTAGAGCCATTGCTTCACTAGTCTGACGTGGCTGCACGGCCGCCGTAGCGCGGTCGGCGAGCTGCGCTAGGGTGGCTCAGCCGGGCACGCGCTGGGTCCTCTTCGGCAAACCGGCCGAGTTCTTATCCCAGTTCCTCGATAGGGGCGTCGTCCGGGTCGCCACGGGACGCACGCACCCCAACTTCGAGCCGAAGCGTCCCGCCCCAGGGGCCGACGACGGCCCCCCGCCTACCCGCCCGTGTGCGTGGGCGCAAGCGTGCCCATGCCGGAGATCGCGTAGTACACCGGCTGAATCGGGACCTGGTAGAGGCCGGTGGCGCGGATGCGCGCCTCGGCCACCTCCTCCGAGTACCAGTAGCGCTCCCAGGCGAGCTTGTCGGCGAAGAACGCCCACTGGGTGAACTCGTGTAGCCCGTTCTTGTCGCGGAAGAGCGCCCAGCCCGTGGCGCCGTAGTCGAGCGCCGACTCCGCCACCGGCAGCCACAGCTCCTCGAACTTGTCGGCGCGCATTGGGTTTGCCACCCAGGGGATCTCGACGGCGATCCCGTCGCCGGCGAACATGCCGCCGTTGCTCGCTCGCCCGTCCCCGTCGCTCACGCACCCACCTCCGCCATGATCGCTCCCGGTCCCTCCGCTGTCTTGCCGAGGCCCTCCCGCTCGGCGCCCACCAGGATCGCGATCTTGCCGAGGTGCCTGTTCTCGCGCATCAGCTGATGGGCCTCGGCGACGCCGTCGAATCCCATCGTGCGCCAGAGCACGGGCCGGATCCGGCCCTGCTCGATCAGCTCGTTCGCCTTGCTGCACTCGTAGGCGTTGGCGAAGTGCGAGCCGATGATCTGCTTCTGGCGCATCCACAGGTAGCGTACGTCGAAGTCGAGGTTGAAGCCGGTCGTGCCCGCGCAGATCACGACCTTGCCGAAGGGCTTGACCACGAACACGCTGGTGGGGAAGGTGGCCTGGCCGACGTGCTCGAAGACGATGTCGGGCGCGTCGCCCAGCACCTCCTTGACGGCTTTGCCGAAGCGCCGCGACTCCTTGAAGCGCGCCTTCTCCTCCTCCGGCGACTCGCCGCCGCGGCGCATCATGCCCGCGAACTCGTTGCGGTCGATGTAGCCGACCGCGCCGAGCTGCTTCACGAGCTCGCCCTTCGCCGCGCTCGAGACGACCCCCACGCAGTCGGCCCCCGCGATGGCGCAGAGCTGGGTGGCGAAGACCCCGAGGCCGCCCGCCGCGCCCCAGACGAGCACTCGCTGGCCGGCCTGCAGCTCGCACTGGTCGATCAGCATCCGGTAGGCGGTGAAGTAGACGAGGCCGTAGGAGGCGGCCTCCTCCCAGGTGAGGTTCTGCGGCTTTGGCAGCAGCTGCTGAGCCTGCACCTTGGTGAACTGGGCAAACGAGCCCCAGGAGGTCTCATAACCCCAGATCTGCTGGCTCGGGGCGGCCATCGGGTCGAGGCCGTGCACCTCGACGTCCTCGTAGGAGGCTCGATTGCAGTGGATCACGACCTCGTCGCCGGGCTGCCAGCGGGTCACGCCGGGACCCACCCGCCAGACGACGCCGGAGGCGTCCGAGCCGCCGATGTGGTGATCCTCGTCGGGGTGGTAGCGAAAGACCGAGACGGGCTGGCCGAGCGCCGCCCAGACGTTGTTGTAGTTCACCCCCGCCGCCATCACGCGGACGACGACCTCGAAGGCGCCGGGCTCGGGGACCTCGACCTGCTCGAGCTGGAACGCCTCGGTCGGCTCGCCCTCGCGCTCCTGGCGGATCACCCAGGCGGTCATCCGCTCGGGGAGCGTGCCCGGCTCGACGCTCAGGTCGGCCACGCTGGTCACGTCGACGGAAGCCATGCGGCGATCGATCCTCCAGGCTCGGTTGAGGGCGCTGGGATCGTACCGGGCGCACCCGGGCCGGCCGGCGCCGCTTGCACCGGGCGCCCAGGCCTTTCCGTCGGGCGCGGGGCGTAGCGTGCGTCAAGCTGTCATGGAAGCCGCCACTGCACTCCGCAAGCCCCACGTTCGCGCCGCCGGCAGCCACGTCGCGATCGACGGTCTCGTGGTCGAGGACGCGGCGGCGGCGCGACTGGTGCGCGACCGCGAGGACGCTGGGATCGACCCGGCCTCCACGGTCACCGACGCGATCGAGATCGGCGCCCGCGTGCTCGATCGCGAGCAGGCGGGTGCGAACGCCGACTTCGTCAAGAGCGAGTTCGAGAAGGTCTCGAAGGAGGTCGAGCGCGAGTTCTCCGACAACGCGCGCGAGGTGGCCGAGCAGCTCGGGCGCAAGGTCGACGAGGTCTTCGATCCCGAGCGCGGCCACCTCGCCAAGTCGCTCGACGAGCTTTTCTCCGACGGCAGCGCCAGTGCGGTCCAGAACCGGGTCAGGGAGATCGTGACCGAGGGCATGCAGCGCTCTCGGGAGGACCTGCTGCGCCAGTTCTCCTCGGCGGGCGAGCGCAATCCGCTCGCCGACTTCAAGACCGGGACGATGGAGCTGATCAAGCACGCCGACGAGCGCCAGCACCGCACCCAGCAGGCGCTGCTCGCCCAGATGGCCGAGCTCGAGAAGCAGCTCCAGGGCCTCCGCGACGAGCGCGAGGCGCTCGAGCAGCTCGACGCTGAGCGCGAGCGGGGCACGGCCAAGGGCCGCACCTACGAGGAGCAGGTGGTCGAGGCGATCGACGCGATCGCCGCGGGCCAAGGCGACTGTTGCGAGGCCGTGGGGGACCTCAAGGGCGCCTCGGGCCGGACCGGGGACGTCGTCGTCTCGGTCGAGGCCGCCTCGGGGCCGGTGCGCGGACGGATCGTCTTCGAGGCCAAGGACAGCCGGCTCTCGGCCCCCAAGGCCCGCGAGGAGCTCGCACGAGCACGCGCGCAGCGCGACGCCGACTTCGCCGTACTGGTCGTGCCGGGGGACGAGGAGGTGCCCGCCCGCATGCACCCGCTGCGCGAATGGGGCGGCGACAGCCTGATCGTTACCTTCAACCCAGGCGAGGGGTCATGTCTCCCGCTCGAGGTGGGGTACCGCCTGGCCCGGGCGCGTGTGCTGATGCAGCGGGCGGGGGAGGGGGAGGTCGATGCCGAGGCTGTGCGGCAGCAGGTGGAGCGCGCGCTGGCCGAGATGACCGAGGTGCGCAAGGTCAAGAGCCAGCTCACGAGCGCCAAGACCGGCATCGACAACGCCTACGCGATCGTCGAGGCGATCGCCGCGCGCGTGCGTGGGCACCTCGGGGAGATCGACTCGCTGGTGCTCCCAGGCGAGGCCGGACGGGCGGTCCACCCTCTCGGCGAGGCCCCACGGACCGTTCGCCCCTCCGGCGACGCTGCTCAGGCCGAGCGGGCGGAGGTGCCCGGGCAGCCGGCCCTGGGCGATCTCTAGAGCGCTTGCGCTTAGAAGCCGGCGGTGGGGGTAGGGGACACAGATGCAACTTCTCGGCCTCATCGCTATCGGACTGGTTATCGGCATCCTCGCCCGCCTGGTCCTGCCCGGACGCCAGGCGATCGGGCTCCCCCTGACGCTCGGCCTCGGGGTCCTCGGGGCTGTGATCTCAGGCATGATCGTGAGCGCCCTCGGCACCGGGAACGTATTCGAGCTCGACTTCCTGGGTGTCGTGATCGCCGTGCCCTGCGCCGCTGCTCTGATCGCCGGCGCGGAGGCGCTCGGCATCGGTGGAGGCGACGACGGGCGGCGCGACGAGCTGCAGCGGCCTCGCTAGCGCGCGCGCCGTACCCGGCGCTCGCCGCCCGCGCTCAGGACGCCGCAAACGGCAGCTCGACCACGGTGGCTGGCGCCCCGCCGACCGTGACCTCGTCCCCCGGCGCCGCCTCGCGGCGCACGAGCGCGAGCGCGATCGGCCCGAAGGTCGGGGACACGCAGGTCGAGCCCACGGTTCCGACCGCACGCTCGCCGAGCAGGATCGAATCTCCGTGTGCGGCCGGCTCGGTCAGGCTCAGTCCGCGCAGGTGACGGTTCGTCTTACCGCGGTAGTGAAGGCGCGCGACCGTCTCCTGGCCCACGTAGCAACCCTTGGTGAAGCTCACCGCGCGCTCGTTGAGACCGGCCTCCTGCGGGATCGTGGAGCCGTCCATGTCGATCCCGAGCCGGGGGCGACCCGACTCGATTCGCAGGCACTCGGCGGCCTCCTCGGAGACCGCGGGGGCGAACCCCCGCGCGGCCTCGGCCTCGGACGCGGCGACGATCAGGTCGACGCCCACGTCGGTCGTCACGTGCAGGCCGTGCTCGCCCGCCACGCTTGCGTGCTCGCGCTCGGGTGGCACGGCGCGTAGGTAGCCCCGAGCGGCCGGCCCGATCAGGGAAAGCACGCGGCGCTCCTCGCTGAGATCGCGCGAGCGCACGTCGCGGCCGAGGCTGTAGGTCTCGAAGGTGTGGCGCAGCGCCGCGCGGCCGGCCGCCTCGGCCTCCACCAACAGCCGATCTGAGGCCAGGCGCAGCACGCGCATGTCGGTGCGCAGCTTGCCCTTGTGGTCGAGCAGCGCGGCGTAGCAACCCTCGCCCGGCTCGAGCGCCTCCACGTCGTTGGTCACCTGGCCCTGCAGGAACTCCGCCGCCTCGGAGCCCTCGAGCTCGAGGACGGCGCGCTCGGGCCGCTCGACGAGGCCGGCGTCCCGGCTGACCAGCAGGTAGTCGGTGGTGGCTATCACGGCGATTCGATTGTAGGGTCGCGCGCCGGCGCGTCGAGTTGAGCGGCTGTTCTGTCGGCCCGTGGGCGGCGGCGGACGGCTGCTGCCCGGGGCTCCACTACCCTCGTGTCGGTGCTACGCCGATCGCCCGCCCGGACGCTGCTCGCCGCCGTGCTGCTTCCCGTGGTGCTACTCGCCGGCTGCGGCGGGGACGAGACAGGGGAGAGCCGGGATGGCTCGCGGGGGACCAGCTTCGAGGCCGCGGTAGCCGGGGCGCGCTCGGTCGAGGCTGACGGCTTCCCGCGCTCCCGCGGGCGCACCCTCGACCAGCTCGCGAAGCGGCTGCCCGCGGTCGAGGCCGCGCTCGCGACTTCGGCCTTCACACCCGGCGAGAACCGCCTCGGCTTCGGGGTGATCGACAAAGCCGGATCGTTCGTGTACGGCAAGACGGCCGTCTACCTCGCGCGCAGCCCGAAGAGCCCGGCGGTCGGGCCGTTCCCGGCCCCCGCCGACCCGCTGGTCGTCGAGCCGCCCTTCCGCAGTCGCGGGGCGGTCGAGGGCACGGACCACATCTCGGCGATCTACGCGGCAAACGTGGACCTGCCCGCTCCGGGCCGCTGGTCCGTGCTCGTGATGACGAAGAACGGGGGGAAGACCTTCGGGGCCGCGACCGAGGTCCGCGTCGCTCGCTCGAGCCCGATCCCGGCTGTGGGCGAGCTCGCTCCCAGGGTGGCCACCGACACGCTTGCCTCGGCGGGTGGTGACATCGAGGCGATCGAGACGCGCGTGCCTGCCGACGAGATGCACGAGACGAGCTTCGACGACGTCGCGGGCAAGAAGCCCGTCGCCCTCCTCTTCGCGACCCCCAGGCTGTGCCAGAGCCGCGTCTGCGGCCCGGTGGTCGACATCGCAGCACAGCTGCAGAAGCGCTACGGCGACCGCGTGGAGTTTATCCACCAGGAGGTCTACGTCGACAACGAGGTGGACAAGGGGCTGCGCCCGCCACTGCGCGCGTTTCGGCTGCAGACCGAGCCATGGCTGTTCACGGTCGACCGGAAGGGGCGGGTGGCAGCACGGCTCGAGGGCTCGTTCGGCACCGAGGCCTTCGACCGGGCGGTGAAAGCAGCGCTTTAGCCTCGCCTAACTCTTCTGTTAGCCTCTTCATACGATGAAGTTGGCCGACAGGAAGTTCTCCCGGCGAAAGCTCCTCGGCGGCGCTGCCGGCGCGACCGCGGCCCTGCCCCTGCTGCACGAGGCGGTGCCACACCGGGGCGTCCACGACCAGCTCGCTCGCGCGGCGGGCGAGGAC
>Ga0208612_1001185_pt1 | contig 10971 bp, 9 predicted proteins | sample AntDryMetagUQ889_FD_188089 | JGI IMG/M metagenome (GOLD analysis project Ga0208612, IMG submission 188089) | Polar desert microbial communities from Antarctic Dry Valleys - UQ889 (SPAdes) | ecosystem: Environmental > Terrestrial > Soil > Desert | place: Antarctic Dry Valleys | collected 2008-12-31 | reverse complement strand
GTGAAGCATCTCAGCGCGCTCGGTTGCGGGGGTCGACTCCCAGGCGCGAAAGCCCGCGCGGGCGGCGGCTACCGCGGCGTCCACCTGTTCGATCGAGGCACCCGCGATCGTGGCGATCGCCTCCTCGGAGAACGGGTTCTCGACCTCGATCGCGTTGCCCTCTCCGGAAACCCGCTCGCCTCCGATGAGGAGCCTTGTTTCGAGCGAGGCCATCGATCGCGATCGTATCGGCAACCCTTGTTTAGAGGCGGCCTGTCCGTGGTACCTCTAGGCAGTGGTCAAGCTGGGTCGCCTGGGTAGGGCGCATGGACGCGTCAGGCCCCAACATGGATATCCTCGCGTCATGGACGTGGTGGGAGAAGTTTGCCGGGAATCCGGTGGCGACGGCATCGAGATCGTGGCTCTAAAGGGAGAGCACGACCTCGGCAGTCTCCCGCTGGTGCGCGATGCGCTGGAGGCGGCCACAGGCGGGGATGACGCTTTGATCATCGACCTTTCGCCTGCAACTTTTATCGACTCGTCCATCCTCGGCGCTGTGATTGACGCACGGCGTCACGCGAGCGAAGCCGGCCGTGGCTTCGCCGTCGCATGCGAGGGGGCTTGCGAGCCCGTCCGCCGCGTGCTCGAGGTGACGGGGCTTTTAGAGGAGCTTCCCGTACACCCGACCCGCGAGGCGGCGCTCGAAGCGCTCGCCGGCGCCTCAACCTGAGGTTGTGGCTGTGGCCGCCGCACCTTCGACCGAGCTCTGGTTGGGACTAGCCGCCAAGCCGGAGAATTTGGCGCTCGTAAGGCAGGCACTCTCCGGTTTCGCCGATGGCATGTCGATTCCCGAAGGGCCGCTTGCCGACCTCAAGCAGATCGCGACCGAGGCGTGCATGAACGCGGTTGTTCACGCCTATCCCGGGCGAGACGACGGGCGGATCGACGTCAGCGCCGTTGCCAAGGCCGGCGAGGTCGAGCTTCGCGTCCGCGACTGGGGAATCGGCTTTCATCCGCGCCCGGCTTCCAAAGACGGTTCGCTTCGCCTCGGCCTGCCGCTGATCGCGTCGGTGGTCGACTCGTTCGGGATCGAGAGCCCCGACGGCGGGGGAACCGCTCTGGTGGCCAGGGTCCGCACGAACGGGGCGGTCGAAGAGGCCACAGTCGAGATGCCCGCGGCCCCGAAGGAGGCCGAGATCCTTATCGACGCGGGCGCTTCGGCCAAGCCCGTAATCGCCCGAGTGATCGCGATGGCAGCGACCCGCGCGGGCTTCTCACTCGACCGCATGTCCGACGGCGTGCTCGTGGGCGATGCGATTGCCGCCGCGCGGCCCGACGACTTCGCCGACGGCCGTGTGGGCATTGAGATCAAGGAATGTGGGCCGAACCTGTGCTTGCAGGTCGGGCCGTTTCAGAGCGGAGGCGCGACGAGGCTCCTCGACCAGATGGAGCTCCCAGGGCTGGGCGTATCGGTGTCGAAGCTCGCGGACAGCGTCGACGTTGTCGAGTCCGATGACGGCGAGTTCCTGGCGATCGAGATCGCGTCGGGCACCGCAGCAACGATCTGAATCTCAGACCTCTTCGGGAACCTGCGCGCGTACGGCTTCGAGCGCGCGGCGGAGCAAGCGAGAGACGTGCATCTGCGAGATGCCGACCTTCTTGGCGATCTCCGACTGAGTGAGGTCTTCGACGAAGCGAAGGTGGAGGATCATCTTTTCCCGTTCGGGCAGCAGCGCAAGCGTCCGGGAGATTGCCTCGCCGTACTCGACCGTCTCGTATGAGGCGTCGATGTCGCCGAGCGTGTCGACCAGGAACGCGGCGTCTTCGGCCGGACCCACCGTCGCGTCGAGTGAATAGGGCCTCCGGGCGCTGGCCGCCTCCATCGCCTCGAGTACCTCCTCGATGTCGAGTCCAGTGTGGGAGGCCACGTCGGCGGCCGATGGGGCGCGCTGAATCTTCGCCGGAAGGTCGTCAGCCGCGCGCTCGATCAGCGCGATCCGCTCTTGGAGCCCACGCGGCAAGTGAACCTGGCGCCCGCGGTCGCGAAAGTGACGCTTGACCTCGCCGAGGATGGTGGGCGCCGCGTAGCTCGCGAAGGTGTAGCCGAGCGTCGGGTCGAAGCCCTCGATCGCCTTGACGAGCCCGAGGCTTGCCACCTGGTGAAGGTCCTCGGTCGGCTCCGGGCCACCCGCGTAGCGGTTGGCGAGGCTGCGAGCGAGCGGCATGAAGCGGCTGACCAGCTCCTCGCGGACCAGCGGACTGTGGTCCCGGTGATAGCGCTCGAGCAAGAGCTTCTCGTCGGCCAGGTGCTCGTCGGCGCCCGGCAATTCCATCCCCGTACTCATCTACTGAGGAGTATGAAGGGCGGCGCCCCTCCGACCCCCTCCATGCGTCCAGAGTTAACGTCAGCTTGATGTTGGACGCATGGCCGCCATGCGCTCGGCGCGGCGCTGCTGCCACACCACAAGCACCATTCCCGCGATGCTCAGCAAGAAGAGGATCGTCGCCAGCACGTTTACCTCGACTGGGATGCCACGCTGGGAGGCGCCGAAGATGAAGATGGGGAAGGTGACGGTCTGACCCGAGTTGAAGGCCGAGATCACGAAGTCGTCGAGGGAGAGAACGAAGGCGAGGAGCGCCGCGGCGATGAGGCCGGGCGCGAGCAGGGGTAGCGTGACCGTCCGGAACGTGGTCAGAGGAGAGGCGCCGAGGTCGGCGGCCGCCTCCTCGATCGAACGGTCGAAGCCGATGAGCCGCGAGCGGACTACGACCACCACGAATCCGATGCAGAACATGACGTGGGCGACGATCAGGGTCGCGAAGCCGGTGACAACGCCCGCGTAGACGAACATCGAGAGGAGCGAGGCGCCGATGACGACCTCTGGGGTGGCCATTGGGACCACGATCAAGAGGTTTGCCGCGCGCCGGCCGAAGAACTCGTAGCGAACGAGCGCGAGGGCGATCAGGGTTCCGAGGACGGTCGCCCCGACGGTGGCTATGGCAGCGAGCTGGAGCGACGTCGACAGCGCGTCGTTCAGCTCCTCGATGCCAAACGCATTCGTCCAGTGCTCGAAGGTGAATCCGCTCCAGGTGAAGTTGAACTTGCCCTCTGGGTCGTTGAACGAGAAGACGGCTATCACGGCGATCGGGATCAACATGTAGGCGATCGCGAAGGCCGCGTATAGAACCACGGCGTGATCCTTCAGCCAGGTCCATGCTCCCTTCACGGCTTCGTTCCCTCCTCGTCACCCATCAGCGACTCCGATCCGGCGAACTTGATGTAGAGGAGGACCATCACGAGGATCACGGCCATGAGTACGAACGAGAGGGCGGCCGCAACCGGGTAGTCCTTGATCACCAGATACTGGCTCTGGATGACGTTGCCGATCATGGCCTGGCCGGGCCCGCCGAGGAACTCCGCGTTGATGTAGTCGCCGACGGCCGGGATGAACGTGAGGAGGGTGCCGGCGATCACGCCCGGTGCCGACAGCGGCAGGGTGATCTTGAGGAAGGACGTTCGCGAGTTCGCATAGAGGTCCTTGGAAGCTTCGATCAAGCGCTTGTCGATGCTTTCGAGACTCGCGTAGATCGGCAGGATCATGAACGGCAGGAAGTTGTAGGTGAGCCCCGCGATCACAGAACCTGCCGTGTCCAGAACGCGCCCGTCGTCGGCGATCACGCCGATGAACTGCAGGACGTCGACGGCGGGGCTGCCGTCGCCGAGGATCGTCTGCCAGGCGATCGTGCGGATGAGATACGTGGTGAAGAACGGCGCGATGACCGCCAGGAGGAGCGCGTTCTTGTACTTGCCGCCCCTGAACGCGATCGCGTACGCAAGCGGGTATGCGATGAGGAAACAAAGGACTGTGGCAATTCCGGCGTAGACGAACGAGCGGATGAACTGAGCGTCGAAGTTCGACAGCGCGTCCGAGTAGTTCTGGAATTCCCAGGTGAGCGCGAAGCCTTCGTCGAGGGACCCCGACTCCAGCGAGACGATCGCCATGAAGAAGAGCGGAATGGCGAAGAAGACGGCAAGCCAGAAAAGCCCCGGGCCGAGGAGCGCGTACGGTGTGGAGCGGCGCTCCACGCTGTCCTCGGCCCGGGCTTCCTACCGCCGGCTCAACCGCCGCCGGTAATCAGTGACTGGAACTCCTGCTCGATCTGTTCGGCGGCCTCCTCGGGAGGATCGGGCTGCGTCGAGCAATCTTGGGTGAACTCGTCGGTGGGGAACACAAGCTCGGACTCCGCCGCTGCTGAGCCCTGCTTCTCCAACTCCTGCTGCACGTCGACTACCGGAGTGAGGTAGTAGTTGTAGTCTGCGATCTGAGCCTGGTTCTCCGGCTCGTACACGTAGTTCATGAACTCGTATGCGGCAGTCGGATTCGGTGCGCCTACGGGGATCACCATGTTGTCCGACCAGAGGATGCAGCCCTCCTCGGGCATGATGAACTCGATGTCCGGGTTGTCGGCCTGGAGCTGCACCGCGTCGCCCGACCACCCGATCGCGATGGTCGCATCGCCGCGCGCCAGTGAGTTGGTGTAGCTGTTGCCGGTGAAGTCGCGGAGCTGGCCCGACTCGGTCGCCTCGCGGAGCTTGTCGATCGCGGCCAGCCAATCATCTTCGGAAGCGTCGGCCGGATCCACGCCCATCGACTTCATGACGAGCGGCACTGTGTCCCTCAGTTCGGTCAGGACGGTCACCTTGCCCTTGTACTTGGGGTCGAAGATGTCCTCGATCGAGTCGACGTCGGGAGCTTCCGCCGTGTTGACGACGAGTCCAGTCATCCCGCCCTGCCAGGGCAGCGAGTAGTCCCGCTCCGGATCGAAGCTCGGGCTCTCGAGGGAGGGCACCAGGTTTTCCAGGGCGGGCGCCACCGCTTCCTGGTCGAAGTCCTGGAGGTAGCCAAGGTCATACATCTTCTTGGCCATCCAGTCGGTAACGACGATGATGTCGCGGTCGCCGGACTCGCCGTCCTGGAGGAGCGGCTGCATCTTGGTAAAGATCACGTTGTTGTCGTCGACCTCTTCGCGGTAGGTCACGTCTACGCCGGTTTCGTCGGTGAACTCCGGCAGGGTCTCCTTGTCGATGTAGAAAGGCCAGTTGGCCACGTAGAGCTCGCCCGAGGCCTCGCCTTCCGCCGTCGCCGTCTCGACCTCTCCCTCGCGCCCCCCGCCTCCGAGGTCGGAGCCGCAGGCCGCGAGCCCGAGGCTCAGGGCGAGTCCTGCCAGTGCGACTGTCAACCGTTTACGCATTCGTTTTCTCCCTTGATTCAGGTTGTTCGGATGTTTCTTTCACCAGATGTATGTGTTCGGGCGCCCACGAGAGCCGGACGCTGGCGCCGCCCCCCGGAAGACGCCCGCGCTCGGCCTCGTCTGCATTCGGGGCGAGGACGGTCAGCGGAACATCGCCGGGCAACCTGACGACGATCTGAGTAGCTGTCCCGAGATAGACGGAGGACTCGACCGTCCCCTCGACCGACGGCCAGCCGTCGTCGGTCGAGCCCTCCACGTTGGTAATTCGAAGCTTCTCCGGGCGCACGACCGCGTGGCAGCGCTCGCCCTCGCGGAAACCGTTGCCCGAGACATCGACCTCCACTCCGGCGTCGAGGCGCACCCGCGTGCAGTCCGTCGAGGCTTCAGAGACCACGCCGGGCATCAGGTTCGAGACGCCGATGAAGCCGGCGACGAAGGTGGTGTTCGGGCGCGCGTAGACCTCCTCGGGCGGGGAGACCTGCTCGATCTTGCCGCGGTTCATGACGGCGATGCGATCGGACATCGTGAGCGCCTCCTCCTGATCGTGCGTCACGTACACGAACGTGATTCCGACGTCGCGCTGGATCCGCTTGAGCTCGATCTGAAGGCCCTTGCGCAGCTTGAGGTCGAGCGCGCCGAGCGGCTCGTCGAGAAGCAGAACCTTCGGGAGGTTCACCAAAGCGCGCGCCAGCGCCACCCGCTGTTGCTGGCCGCCGGAGAGCTGGGCGGGGCGGCGGTTGCCCTCGCCAGGAAGGCCGACCCGTTCGAGCTCCGAGTCGACGCGCTCGGCGATCTCGGCCTTCGAGATGCCTTGCCGCTTGAGGCCGTAGCCGACGTTGTCGCCGACCGAGAGGTGCGGAAAGAGGGCGTAGCTCTGAAAGACGGTGTTGGTCGGGCGCTTGTAGGGAGGGCGGCCCACCTGATCTGAGCCGTCGATTCTGATCGTGCCCTGAGTCGGCTCCTCGAAGCCGGCGATCATGCGAAGGGTCGTCGTCTTGCCGCACCCGGAAGGGCCGAGGAAGGTGAAGAACTCGCCGCTCCCGATCTCCAGGTCGAGGTCGTCGACGGCCACGAACTCGCCGAAGCGCTTCGTGACCGATTCGAGGCTGACGCTCGGTTTCCCTTCCAAGGTCAGAAGGCTATGCGCCAGAGCGGTCGTCCGCAACCTCAGAACCTCCCAAAACGTACGACAGGTGTTGTCCATTACGTACAAAGCCGCGCGGCGAGATTTGACCGGACTTCGCTTGCCCTGCGGCGCCCGGGGATATACGGTTGTACGGAACGTCAGGATTCACTGGTAACTGAGGAGGAGAGATGGAGTCAACGACGATGTCGGCCCCGGCGAGCGGCAGAGCAACCGGCGAAGACCTCCAGGAAATGGCGCGCAGGCACCTCTGGCTTCACTTCACCCGGATGGGTGGCTACGACGCCGAGCACCCGATCCCGATCATCACTCGCGGCGAGGGTGTCTACGTCTACGACGAACATGGCAACCGCTACCTCGACGGCCTCTCGGGGCTCTTCTGCTGCAACGCCGGCCATGGGCGTGCTGAGATCGGCGAGGCCATGGAGCGCCAGGTTTCAGAGCTCGACTTCGTCACCAACTGGAGCTACGCGCACCCGGGCGCGATCGAACTGGCCGCGCGGATCGCGAGCCTGACTCCCGGCGACCTCAACCGGGTCTTCTTCACTTCGGGTGGATCCGAGGCGGTTGAGTCGGCGCTCAAGCTGGTCCGCAACTACTGGCGCGTCCAGGGTCACGGGCAGAAGCACAAGATCATCGCCCGCGAAGTCGCCTACCACGGCACGACGATGGGCGCGCTCATGGCTACGGGTATCACCGGTCTGCGCACGCCGTTCGAACCATTCGCTCCGGGCGGATGCCACGTTCCCAACACGAACTCGTATCACTGGCCGGAGGGTCGCGACCCGCTTTGGGCGGCGGAGAAGATCGCCGAGCGGATCGAATTCGAGGGTCCCGAGACGGTTGCCGCCGTGATCCTCGAGCCGCTCCAGAACGCGGGCGGGTGCATCCCGCCGCAGGAGGGCTACTTCCAGCGCGTGCGCGAGATCTGCGACGAGCACGACGTCCTCCTGATCTCTGACGAGGTCATTTGCGCCTGGGGCCGCCTCGGCCATTACTTCGGCTGTGAGCGATACGGCTACCAACCGGACATCATCACATCGGCCAAGGCACTCACCTCCGCCTACATCCCGATGGGGGCGATGATCGTCTCGGACAAGATCTACGAGCCGTTCGGGGAGGGCACCGCATCGTTCGCCCACGGGTTCACGTTCGCCGGCCATCCTGTGGCCGCTGCAGCCGCCATGGCGAACCTCGACATCTTCGAGCGCGAGGACCTGTGCGGCCACGTGCTCGAGACCGAGGGCGAGTTCAGAGGCATGCTCGAGGAGCTGCGCGAGATTCCGATCGTCGGCGACGTGCGCGGCGATGGGTTCTTCCACGCGATCGAGCTGGTCAAGGACCAGGAGACAAAGGAGGGTTTCGACGCCGAGGAGTCCGAGTGGCTCCTTCGCGGGTTCCTCTCCGGCGAGCTCTACAAGCGCGGCTTGATTTGCCGCGCCGACGACAGAGGGGATCCCGTGATCCAGCTCTCGCCGCCCTTGACGTGCGGCACTGCGGAATTCGAAGAGATCACCTCGATCCTCCGCGGCGTTCTCACTGAGGCTGCTGAGCGCGTCAGCTAGCCGGATGCTGACCGTCTCATCGCTCGTCTCGGACTGCGGCCTCCAGCTGGCCGCGGGCTCCTCAGCGGCGGAGCGTGAGGTGCGGTGGGTCGCCATCTCGGAGCACGAGGACCCGACCCCATGGCTCTCCGGCGGCGAGGTGCTCCTGACCACGGGCTACAACCTCGACAACGCGCGAAAGCAGCGCTCCTACGTCGCCCGGATCGCAAAGCACGGCGTTTCGGCGGTGGGTTTCGGGGTCGGTTTCGATCACCCGAAGCTTCCGCCCGCGCTGGTCGATGCCGCGGAGGAGCATGGGATGCCGATTTTTGAGGTCCCGTATGAGATGCCGTTCATTGCAATCACCGAGCAGGCCGCGGGCCGGCTGATCAACGAGCAGTACGACGTGCTCACGCGCGGCTCGAAGGTCCACGAGCAGCTCGAGCGCTTGGTCATCGACGGCGGAGGCCTCGAGAAGATCACGGACGCGATCGCGGGGGCTGTGGGGGGATCCGCCGAGGTCTTGGCGACCGAGCCGGAGACCCTGACCGGTGGTGCCCTGGCCGTTCCCGTGCCGGGAAGGCGCGGCGCCCCCCCGGCCGGCTGGCTGGTCGTTTCAGCCGAGCGGGGTGAGCTGGGTGACTTCGAGCGACTGATCGCGAGGCAGGCTTCGATCGTTGTTGGCCTGGAGCTGATGCGCGAACGGGTCGTGCATGAGACCGAGCGACGCCTGGCGGGAGACCTCCTTGCCGACGCGCTCTCGGGTCGCCTCGATTCCGAGGAGCTCGTCGGAAGGCTGCGGCCGTTCGGGATTGCGCAGGAGGCTTCGGTCCTCGTCTTTTCTCTCTCCGATCCTCTTGTCGCCGAGGCGGATCTCGAGGAGCACCTCGGGCGCGCGGGCGTCCCCGCGCTGGTGGCAATCGCTTCTGCTGCCGCTGGGACGTTGCTTTGCGCCGTGGTCGAGGCCGGCGCCGACGACGGAGTCGGCGTAGCGCGCGAGGCGCGCAAAGCGCTTCGCGGAGCACACCCGGACCTACGGGTGGCCGCGTCGAGGAGCGTTCCGGTCTCGTCGCTTCGCCGCGCCTTCCACGAGGCCCGCTGCGCGCTGGAGGCGACCTCGCTTCAGAACGGGGGTGGTCCGGACGTCGCCTCACATCGCGACCTCGGAGCCTTCACGCTTCTCCTCGCTCTTCAAGATGACGAGGCGCTCCGCCTCTACTCCGAAGGACTCTTGGAGCCGATCAGTCGCGGCGAGGGCGAATACGGGGGCGAGCTCCTGCGCTCGCTTGAGGCTTTTATCGAAAACAACGGCAACTGGGAGCGCGCCGCTCGCCAGCTCTACTGCCACCGCCACACCCTTCGCTACCGGATCCGCAAGATCGAGGAGCTGACCGGCCGCGATTTGTCCCGTGCAACCGACCGCATCGAACTGTGGCTCGCCCTTCGAGCCCGTGAACTCGTGAGGTGAACTAATGAAAGTCGGCGTTCCTACGGAGATCAAGACGGACGAGTACCGCGTCGCGCTGACGCCGATCGGCGTGCGCGAGCTGGCAGTCCATGGGCACGACGTGCTCATCCAGAAGGGTGCGGGCGAGGGCTCGGCGATCTCCGACTCCGACTACGAGGCTCAGGGGGCAAAGATCGTGCCCGGTGCCGAGGACGTCTGGGCCGAGGCCGAGATGGTGCTGAAGGTAAAAGAGCCTCAGATGCCCGAAGTGGAGATGCTTCGCGCCGAGACGACGCTCTTCACGTACCTCCACCTCGCGCCGGCGCCCGAGCTCGCCGGCGAGAAAGCCCGCCGTGTCGTGCTCGGCGGCGTGGCGAATCGCGGCAGCTCCCGGCGCCAGCGTCTGCACCACCACCCGGCCCGACCTGGCGCCGCGGCCGCTGCGCCCGGCGAGCTGGGAGACGAGCGCGAAGGTGCGCTCCTCGGCGCGGAAGTCGGGAAAGCGCAGCGCCGCATCGGCGTCGATGACGACGGCGAGGACGACGTCGGGGAAGTCGTGGCCCTTGGCGACCATCTGCGTGCCCACCAGCACCCCCGACTCGGCCGCCTGGAACTCGGCGAGGATCGCGAGGTGCCCACCCTGGCGCGCCGCCGAGTCGGAGTCGAGGCGAAAGACCCGCAGCGGGGCGATCAGCTCGGCGATCAGCGTCTCGATCCGCTCGCTTCCGGAGCCCGCCCGCGCAAGGCTGACCGAGCCGCAGTCGGGGCAGGAGCCCGGGAGCGGCTCGGCGTGGCCGCAGTGATGACAGCGCAGATCGCCTGAGTCGCGGTGGACGATCAGGGAGACGTCGCACTGGGGACATCCCCAGGCACGGCCGCAGGAGTGGCAGGAGAGGTGCCACGACCAGCCGCGGCGGTTGACCATCACGATCCCCTTACCGCCCGCGGCTCGCAGCGATCCCAACGCCGCCCGGGTGATCGGATGAAGCGGGCCCTCGCGGCCGTCGCGCCCGCGCATGTCGACGATCTCGACCGAGGGCAGGCTGCGACCGTCTACGCGCTCGGCGAGCTCCACCCGTTCGAGCCCGAGCCAGCTCTCCGGTCGCGGGGTCGCCGAGCCCATCACCAGCATCGCCCCCGCTTCGTCGGCGCGCCGCCGGGCGACCTCGCGGGCGTCGTAGCGCGGATCGCCCTCCTGCTTGTAGGAGGGGTCGTGTTCCTCGTCGACCACGATCAATCCGAGGCCCGAGAGCGGAGCGAAGATCGCCGAGCGCGGGCCGACGCAGACCCGCGCCTCGCCGGAGCGCAGCCGATGCCACTCGTCGCGTCGCTCCCCGGCTCCGAGCCGCGAATGAAGGACGGCGACCCGGTCGCCGAAGCGCGAGCGAAACCGCGTCAGCGCCTGCGGGGTCATGCCGATCTCCGGTACCAGGACGATCACCCCGAGGCCGCGATCGAGCGCCGCCTGGGCCGCCGCCAGGTAGACCTCGGTCTTGCCCGACCCGGTGACCCCGTGCAGCAGCAGCTGGCCGCCGTCACCGTCGATTCCGGCGACGATCCGCTCGACCGCCGCCCGCTGCGCCGGGTCGAGGGTCACCGGCGAG
>Ga0208612_1001182_pt1 | contig 10983 bp, 9 predicted proteins | sample AntDryMetagUQ889_FD_188089 | JGI IMG/M metagenome (GOLD analysis project Ga0208612, IMG submission 188089) | Polar desert microbial communities from Antarctic Dry Valleys - UQ889 (SPAdes) | ecosystem: Environmental > Terrestrial > Soil > Desert | place: Antarctic Dry Valleys | collected 2008-12-31 | reverse complement strand
CGGCAGTGTCCTGCCGGGCTCCACAGTCAGCGCATTTCTACATCCGCCGGGCAGTGCGAATCCGGCGGCGCGCGCTCTCCCATCAGGCGACCGCCTCCTCGTCGAGGGCATGGTCGCCGATGCGCCTACCGGACCCGCCCTACTGCGCCGTGGCCATTTCGACCCTGATATGTCCGAAGCGCACAGGTGGCGCCATCGCCGGAGCCGTTGCAGACCACAAACGCGCAGGGACTCCGGGGCCGCGAGCCTCGGTCCGGGTCAGTAGATGCGAGGATCCCGGAGGTGCCCGACCTCATCTCCATCGAGGAGGCGCGCCGGCGGGTCCTCGCAGAGGTCCGGCCCCTCGCGGCAGAGGAGGTTCCGCTCGATCGGGCCCTCGGCCGGGTGCTCGCGGCCGAGATCGTCAGCACGGTCGACGTGCCGCCGTTCGACGCGTCGGCGATGGACGGCTTCGCGGTTGCGGACACCTCGGGAGGCGAGCTGCGCCTCGCAGGGGAGTCGCGCGCGGGTCATCCCTCCCGGGTAAGAGTCGAGAAGGGAACCGCGGTGGCGATCTCGACGGGCGCGGCCATCCCCGAGGGCTCTGCGGCGGTCGTGCCGGTCGAGCGCACGACTCTCTCGGATGGCTCCGTGCGGGTGGAGGCGGTACGCAAGGACGCGAACATCCGCCGCGCCGGGGAGGACGTCCTCAAGGGCGCGAGGGTGATGCGGCCGGGGACCGAGCTCGACCCGGCCGCGATCGGCGTGCTGGCCGGAGTGGGCGTGCGGGCGCCCCGCTGTGCGCGCAGACCGCGCGTGGCGCTGGCGGCCACCGGGGACGAGCTGGTGGACCCCGGCAGCGAACTCGGACCGGGGCGCATCTGGAGCTCCAACCCCCTCGCGCTCGCCGGTCAGACCGCATGGGCCGGCGCCGAGGTCGTCCACACGCAGACGGTGCGGGACGACCCCGGCGCGACCCGCGCGGCGCTCGGGCGAGCCCTGTCAGATGCCGACGTGGTGTGTGTCTCCGGCGGCGTGTCCGTGGGCGAGCACGACCACGTGAAGGGCGCCCTCGAGGAGCTGGGGGTGAAAGAGCGCTTCTGGGGAGTCGCGCTGCAACCGGGAAAGCCCACCTGGTTCGGCGTGGCGGAGCGGCCTGTGGGCAGCCTCGCCGAGCGGGCCGAGGGCGCCGTGCTCGTGTTCGGCCTTCCCGGCAACCCCGTGTCCGCCATGGTCACCTTCCACCTCTTCGCGCGACCCGCCCTGCGTGCCCTGCAGGGAGCCGACCCGCTGCCCCGCACCGCCTCGGCCGTGCTCGACGAGCCGATGAGGCGAAACCCGCGCCGAGACCAGGCGGTGCGCTGCTCCCTGACCGCCGAGGATGACGGCTGGCACGCGCGGTCCACGGGACCCCAGGGATCCCACGTCATGACCTCGATGCTGGGCGCCGACGCCCTGGCGATCGTGCCCAGGGGGGAGGGCGATCTGGCGGCCGGGGAGCGCGTACGGATCGAGTTCCTCGACCGCAGGGTCTAGCTTTGCACCCGTGAGGCAACCCGCACTCCGGCACGCTATCGGCCGCCGCCGGCAGGCGCGGGCGCGCGTGCGGATCCTCGACCTGCCCGAATCCTCGGCAGGAGCGGGTGGCGGCGTGACCACCAGGCAGGCCGCGGAGGTCACGCTGCCGCGCGCCGAGCTGGACAGGATCTGGAACGCGGAGTACCTGGAGCGCCTGGCGGCCACCTACTGGCGCTTCCTCACCCGGATCTCGCTGGGGCTCCTACGTGTCCTCTACAGCGAGGACGCGCGGGAGATCGTGCTGCTCCGGCGGCCCCTCGTGCTCCTGCGCTTCTCCTCCCCCGAGTACGAGATGGCAGAGGACCGCGGAACAGTCACGTGGCGGATCGACAGCGGAGTGCTCGTGCGGCCGTCAGGCCGCGGCCAGGGCTACCTGCGGATCTCCGTGAGGCGCACCGAGGAGACCGAGCACGACGACGGCTCCGACGTGACCACCGGAACCGTGACATCCGAGGTCGCGAATTTCTATCCCTTCATTGCGGGCTGGGGGTGGTTCTCGCGGATCGGGCGCCACCTGTACCGGGTCACGCAGCTGAGGATCCACGTGATCGTCACCCACGCCTTCCTCCGAAGCCTCGCCCGGCTCGACCTCGTGCGCTCGCGCGTGGGCACCTTCGCGCCCGCGCGCGACGCGACAGAGGAGCGGGCCGCGGTCGGCGGGCCGGTCCGCTAACCCACTCGCTCGCCGGTGATCTCGCGCAGCTTCGCGCGGTCGTGGCGCGCATGCACCTTGCGGACCGTGCCGGAGCGCGAACGCATGACGAGCGACTCCGTGGTGGCCCCCTCGGGTCCCTCGAAGTGGACGCCGGCCAGCATGTCGCCCCCGGTCACGCCGGTGGCCGAGAAGAAGATGTTCTCGCCCGACACCAACCGGTTGGTGTCGAGCACCTCGTCCAGGTCGTAGCCGGCGTCCAGGGCGGCCTGGCGCTCCTCGTCGCTTCGCGGCCACAGCCGCCCGATGATCTTGCCGCCGATGCACTTGATCGCCGACGCGGAGAGCACGCCCTCGGGCGTGCCGCCGATGCCGTACATGAGGTCCACGGGCGAGCCTGACGTCACGGCGCTGAGCGAGGCGGCCACGTCGCCGTGCGGGATGAAGCGAATCCTCGCGCCCGCCTTGCGGATCTCCTCGACGGCTTCGTCGTGGCGCTCGCGATCGAGCATGATCACCACAACGTCCCCCACCGTCGTGCCCTTCTTCTTCGCGATCAGCTGGAGCGTCTCGGCGAGGGGGCGGTCCAGGTCGAGCAGGTCGGCGATCTCCCTGGACGCGGCCATCTTCTCCATGTAGAAGCATGGGCCCGGGTCGAACATCGTGCCTCGGTCTGCGAGGGCGATAACGGCCAGCGAGTTGGGAAAGCCCTTCGCGCAGAGGTCGGTGCCCTCGAGCGGGTCCACGGCGATGTCCACCTCGGGCGGCGAGCCGTCGCCGATCTTCTCGCCGTTATAGAGCATCGGAGCCTCGTCCTTCTCCCCCTCTCCGATCACGACGGTGCCGTCCATGTGCACGGTGCCCAGCATCAGCCGCATGGCGTCGACCGCCGCGCCGTCGGCGGACTCCTTCTCGCCGCGCCCGATCCAGCGCGCCGCGGCGAGCGCCGCGTACTCGGTGGTGCGGACGAGCTCGAGCGCCAGGTTGCGGTCGGGACGGGCTTCACGTACGGCTTCTGTTTCCACTAGATCACCTCCGGGGGCCTTCGGCCCTCCTTGTAGCGGCATTGGCGCAGGTGAGGCGGCTGAAGTCGAGGTGGGCGCCGCGACCGTCCGCCCTCGAAGCTTCCACGAGCCGAAACCTACCACCGGCCGGCGGTCGCCGTGAGGGGCACCTCAGCCGAGCGGAGGTGCTGGTGCGGCGGCGCCAAAGGCCGTTTAGGCTCGGCGCCGAGGGGTTAAGGTGGGAGGAGCAGCTCGCCCCCGTGCGCCCTCATCCAACCAAGACACTGCCCCGTGGAGGGGCTGACCCGCTGGCCGCCCGGCGTCCCGCCGGTCTGTACGCGGACAGCTATCGGGAGGCACTCGCCGACGCGCGCTCGCGGACCCTCTCCCTGGTCGCGCCGGTGAGCGAGGAGTGCATCCACCGCGTTCACCACCCACTGATGAGCCCCCTGGTCTGGGACCTCGGGCACATCGCGGCCCAGGAGGACCTGTGGCTGTGCCAGCGAGCCGGCGGGCTCGAGGCGCTGCGGCCCGAGCTGGCCCAGCTCTACGACGCCGCCGAGACCCCGCGCGCCGAGCGGGGGGATGTCCCCTACCTGGGGCGCGAAGAGGCTCTCGAGTTCATGCGTGACGTGCGTGCGCGCTCCCTCGAGGTGCTCGAGCGGGCGGATCTCTCGGAGGAGGGCGACAGCCTCAACGCGCACGGGTTCGTGTGGGAGATGCTCGTCCAGCACGAGCACCAGCACAACGAGACGATGCTCCAGACGCTCCAGCTGGCCGAGCCGGGCACCCTCTCCCCGCAGCGACGATCGACCGCGGGCGCCGGCGGGGGCGCCGGCCCGGAGACCGTCCGGATCCCGGCGGGCGCCTTCCCCATGGGAGACCCAGGGGCCGGTTTCGCGTATGACAACGAGCGGCCCGAGCACACCGTCGAGGTGCCGGCCTTCTTTATCGATCGGACGCCGGTGACCAACCGCGGGTACGAGCGCTTCGTGGAGGACGGCGGCTACCGTCGGCGCGAGCTCTGGGATCACGCCGGCTGGGCCTGGCGCGAGCGCGAGTCGATCGAGCGGCCGCTCTTCTGGACCGCGGACGGTCGCGAGCGGCGGTTCGACGCGACCGCCCCGCTCGAGTCGAACACGCCGGTCATGCACGTGTCCTGGCATGAGGCCGACGCCTACGCCCGCTGGGCCGGAAAGCGTCTGCCGACGGAGGCCGAGTGGGAGAAGGCGGCCGCCTGGGACGCCGACCGCGGGCGCGCGCGCCGCTATCCGTGGGGCGAGGAGCCCCCCACGCCCGCACGCGCAAACCTCGACCAGTTGTCCTTTGGTCCGCTCCCGGTCGGGGCGCTCGACGGAGCCACCCCGGATGGCGTCGCCTCGATGCTGGGCGACTGCTGGGAGTGGACCGCGAGCCCCTTCGTCGGTTACCCGGGATTTGAGGCGTTCCCCTACGCGGAGTACTCCGAGGTGTTCTTCGGAGACGACTATCGGGTGCTGCGTGGCGGCTCGTGGGCCACCCGGCCGAGCGTGGCCCGCAACACCTTCCGCAACTGGGACCTCCCCGAGCGCCGGCAGATCTTCTCCGGCTTCCGATGCGTCACGGACCGATGAGCGTCGCTGCCGAGCCCGACATACGAATCGAGCGTCCGGCAACGGTCGCCGGGACCGACGGGCTGGCGCAGGACGTGCGCGCCGGGCTCACCCGGGAGCTCAAGGAGCTGCCGCCCAAGCTCTTCTACGACGCGCGCGGCTCCGAGCTGTTCGACCGCATCACCACGTTGCCCGAGTACTACCCGTGCCGCGCCGAGCGGGAGATCCTCAATCGCCGCGCTCCCGAGATAGTGGCGGAGTCCGAAGCTCGCGAGCTGGTGGAGCTCGGTTCGGGAACGGCATCCAAGACGCGCGCCCTGCTCTACGCGATGGCCGGCGCCGGCAGCCTGGACCGCTACGTGCCGTTCGACGTGGACCACTCGGTGGTCGAGCGCTGCGCCGCGGAGCTGGTGGAGCTCTACCCCGGCCTGGCCGTTCACGGCGTGGTCGGAGACTTCCAGCGCCACCTCGGATGCATCCCCACGGGCGACCGGCGCCTCTTCGCCTTCCTCGGCGGCACGATCGGCAACCTGCATCCGCCCGAGCGCGCGGCGTTCCTGCTTCGCGTGCGGCGTCTCATGGGTCCTACCGACCAGCTGCTGATCGGCACCGATCTGGTCAAGGACCGCGAGGTGCTCGAGGCCGCCTACAACGACAGCGCCGGCGTGACCGCGGAGTTCAATCGCAACGTGCTGCGCGTGGTGAACGATGGCCTCGACGCCAACTTCGACCCGGCTGCCTTCGAGCACGTCGCCTTCTTCGACGAGGCCAATTCGTGGATCGAGATGCGGCTACGTGCGCGCGGCGCGCAAACCGTGCGCGTGAACGGGGCGCAGCTCGAGGTGAAGTTCAGCGACGGCGAGGAGATGCGTACCGAGATCAGCGCCAAGTTCACCCGCGACGCCGTCGAGCGGGAGCTGGAGGCCGTGGGAATGGTCCTGGACGGGTTCCACACCGACGAGAACGGCCTCTTCGGACTCGTCACCGCATCCACGCGCTGAAGCGGGGGCAAGCCCAGCGCCTACCCTGCACGGCCACGAACCGTCAGAAGGAGACCACCGCATGCCAGAGCCAGTCATCGTCGATGTCCTACGTACCCCGATCGGGCGCGCCTTCAAGGGGTCGCTCGCCCAGCTTCGCCCGGACGAGATGGGCGCGTTCATCGTCGACGGGCTGCTCGAGCGCAACCCCGGCGTGGATCCTGCCACCGTCGAGGAGGTGATCGCGGGCTGCGGGTTCCCTCAGGGAAAGCAGGCCTTCAACATCGGGCGCATCATCCCCCTGCTCTCGGATCGGCTGCCACAGGAGGTGGGCGGCCAGACGATCTCCCGCTACTGCGCCTCGGGCCTGGACGCCATCCGCTCCGCGGCCAACTCCATCGTCGCCGGCCAGGGCGACGTCTACATCGCCGCCGGCGTGGAGTGGGTTTCCCAGTTCAACGAGCGCAACGAGGTGGCGGGCGGCGCCGATCAGAACGAGAAGCTGCAGGGTCGTGAGCCCGGTCAGCCCAACGTCCACATCCAGATGGGCGACACGGCGGTCAACGTGGCCAAGCGCTACGAGGTGAGCCGCTCGGACATGGACAGCTTCGCCCAGCGCTCGCAGGAGCTTGCGGTGCGCTCCCAGGAGGACGGCTTCTTCGACCGGGAGATCCTGCCCGTGACGCTTCCCGACGGGTCTGAGGTGGCCAAGGACGACGGCCCGCGCGCGGGCTCCTCGCTCGAGAAGCTCGCCGCGCTGCCCGAGGCGTTCGAGGGCGGTGGCGGCATCACCGCCGGCAACTCGTGCCCGCTGAACGACGGCGCGGCCGCGGCGCTTCTGATGTCAGCGGACAGGGCGCGGGAGCTGGGGCTCGAGCCGCGCGCCCGAATCGTCACGGCGGCCACCGCCGCCACCGCGCCGGAGTACATGGGGGTAGCGCCGATCGGCGCGATCGGGAAGGCGCTCGAGCGCGCGGGCATGACGATCGGCGATGTGGACACCGTCGAGCTGAACGAGGCCTTCGCCGCCCAGGTGATCCCGATCATGGCCGAGTGCGACATACCCATCGAGAAGCTCAACCCGCACGGCGGAGCGATTGCGCTCGGCCACCCGTTCGGCATGACGGGCGTGCGCATCATGACCACGCTGCTGAACGGCCTGGAGTCCGAGGACAAGCAGATCGGCCTCGAGACGATGTGCGTCGCGGGGGGTCAGGGCGAGGCGATCATCGTCGAGCGCCTGAAATGAGGGCCGGCCGAGCGCGGAAGGCGGGGTTCGACAGCCGGTAGGGGTAGGTCCGACCGGTTGGCCCTGGAGAATCCCGCTTCCTTCGCCGATGATCTACTCATGCCGGTAGCCAACATCGTCTTCCCGTATCCCGCCGACGCGGTTGCCGTCGCCCGCTCCGTGGATGGTGGGGGACTCGAGGTGGAGCATGTGTCACCGGGGGACTGGCTGCAGGTGGGCCAGCGCCTGTTCGGTGGGGCGCAGGTGCCCGTGGGCGTCGCCTCGCCGCGCGCCGACGTCGATGACGTGATCGTCTTCCTGGACGAGGAGGGGTTCGGGACGCTGGCGGCCCTGCTGGACGCAGACCAGGACGGCGACACCTTCGGCCTCTGCGCGGCGCGCTCAGGTGAGCACGTGGCGCTGCGCGTGCATCCCGAGCCCTCGCCGCCCGGCCTCGTGCTGATGGACCACGAGGTGCGCGCGCTCGCGGCAGGCGCCCACCTGATGGTCGGCGAGGCTCCCGAGGAGCGCCGGCCCGCGCGGCTCGACCGCGCGATGGCCCTCCCGCTGCCGGCCTCGCTGGTGACGGGTGTGGTGAAGGCCGTCGACCTGCTCTGAGCAACGCCGCGGAGCGGCTACTCCGCCAGCAGGACGATCTTGCCCAGCTTGCCGCCCTGGGTGAAGCGCTCGTAGGCCGCCTCGACGTCGTCGAAGGGGTAGCTCTGTGCCACCGGCACCTTCAGGGCACCCGAGTCAAAGAGCGGCAGCACCTCCTTCTCCACCAGCCGCATGGCCGCTGCCTTCTCCTCGAGCGGCCGCGCTCGCAGGGTCGAGCCACGCAGCGTGCCGCGCTTTCCCATCAGCGCCACCAGGTTGAGCTCCGCCTTGATCCCCGCGCCGACACCGATCACGACCACGCGGCCGCCGGTGGCGAGCGCCTTCACGTTGGCGCCCATGTTCGGGGCGCCGACCAGCTCGAGGATCACGTCGAACGGGCCGTGCTCCGCGAAGCCCTCGGGGTCGATCGCCCTCGCTCCGAGCCGCTCCACCTCGGGGCGCAGCCCCTCGTTGCGCACCGTGGCGGTGACCCGGGCGCCGGACGCGCGGGCGAGCTGTATCGCCGCGGTGCCCACTCCGCCGGCCCCCCCGTGGACGAGCAGGTGCTCCCCCGGCCGCAGCGCGCCCTGCGAGAAGATGGCGTCGTGCGCGGTCACGAAGACCTCCGATGCGCCGCCGGCCTGCGGCCAGTCGAGCGCTTCGGGGACCGGCATCGCGGCGCGCTCGTGCAGCAGGGCCAGCTCGGCCTGGCCCCCGCCCCCGACGATCGCCATCACCCGCTCCCCCTCGCCGAACCGCTCGGCACCGGGTCCGCGCGCGCTCACCTCTCCCGCCAGTTCGAGGCCCGGTATGTCCGCCGGTGATCCGGGGGGCGCGGGATAGGCGCCCTTGCGCTGCAGCACGTCCGCGCCGTTGAGCCCGGCGGCCTTGACGGTTACGACGATCTGACCGGGGCCCGGCTCGGGGTCGGGGTGCTCCTCGACGCTCAGGGCGCCGTCTCGAATCGTGACGGCCCGCATGGGAGGCAAGGTTAGACGGATGCTCTCGCGAAGGTCCGGCTCGTCCGCCGCGGCTGCGCCGGCAGAGCCGCGGTCCCCTTACGGAGTCTCGGCCCGCACGTCGTCAGCGAACAGCGTGAACGCCTGGCTGCGCGTGTCGTTTCCAATCTGAATCGTCGCGACCCCCGCGGTGCCGAGATTGGCGGCTGCGGTCCGATAGATCTCGATGCCGTTCAGCGATGCCACGACGGTGCTCGCCCCCGTTCCCGCGGTGACGACCCGCAGCTCGACATGTCCCCAGACCCCGCGCGGGAGCTTGCCCGTGGTGCTGTGGTTGGCTGCGCTGTGTCCGACCCACAGCCGGTCCCCGCTCTGGTTCTGCCGGTACAGGCTCAAGAGCCGCGTACCCGACGGGTCGTAGAGCCGGAAGATGGGCACGTTGCCTCCGCTGGCGCCCTCGGTGTCGATGCGCACGTGGCCGCTCACGACCACGCCTGTGCGAGCCGGCGAGAAGGACTTGCGCGCGAAGGCGTACGAGCCGCTCGCAGCCGTTGCGGAGAGGCGCGCCGCGTAGGCGCCCGCCCTGACGACGGCGCTCTGCACCGTCGCGGCGCCGCCGGCGCCGGTCTGGACGAGGCTCCAGGCCGAGAAGCTCCCGCTCTCGAAGCCATCGCTGAAGATCGCGGTGCCCGAGGCGCCGACCGTCCACGTGCGGCTGGCCGGGGACGGATCGACGTTTCCGGAGCCATCGATCGCCCGCACCCGGAAGGTGTGAGAGCCGACGGCGAGCCCGCTGTAGCTCTTCGGCGAGGCGCATGCGCCGAACGGCGCGGCGTCGAGGCTGCACTCGAAGCGCGACCCCGCTTCGGTGGAGGAGAACGTGAACGCGGCCGTCGTGTCGGTCACGGTGCCCTGCGGACCCGAGTCGATGCGCGTGTCCGGCGGGGTCGCTCCCAGGGGGATGCTGTTGTGCCAGTACGTCCGGGTCGTGTCGTCTCCGGCGATCGCGACCAGCCCGGTCCGGGCGTTCAGCTCCTGCTTGGTGGAGCTGAGGTTGTTGATGTGCGTGTCGGTCGCGCTCTGCATGAAGGGAGTACCCAGCCCCGGCGCGAAGGAGATGCTGTCAAGGCTGGTCTGCTTGTAGTAGATCGCCCCCCCGTTGCAGCACGGCGATGCGGCGAACATGTAGAGCTGACGGTGCTCGCGGTCGATCACGACCATCGGACGGGTGTGGTTGTCTGACACGCGTCCGAACGTGTGCCGCGCCCAGCTGTCGTTCTGCTGGAGCACCAGCAGCTGGATCAGCGGATCGCCCGGCTGGTTGAGGGACGTCTTGGTCGCGGCGAATACCCGTCCGCTGGGATCGGCCTGGAGCGATCTCAGGTTGATGTGGTCGTCGGCGTACTCGGGCAGCTTCAGCGCCGTGTTCGGGCTCCAGACGCCGTCGGGATCGCCGTCCCGGTGGGAGGCGAAGTACATCGCCGAGTCGTTCTGGTTGCTCCACATCACACCGATCTGACCGTCGTAGGCGACGACCGCCGATATGTCGTCGGTCGTCAGGTTCGAGGCGCCCGTCACCGGCAGCACATACGGCGCGGTCCAGGTTCGGTCGTCGGACGTGCTGTGCGCAACATAGGTCTTGCTGCCCTGCGTGAAGGTGACCCATATCTTGCCCGTCGAGTCCTTGTCGAGCACGACGGCCTCCACGCCGCCATTGATGACCGTCACCGGAAATCCCGGGTCGAGCGCGTACGACTTGGACGAGCTGTTGTACGTGTAGCGGACGACGCGCCCGCTCGAGGTCGACGAGGTCCCGGCGGTGGCGACATACAGGCGCGACCCGTCCCAGAGGGTGTCGGCGCGCGAGCTGGCGCGATCGTCGATCCGCGTCCCGGTGCTGCTCCACGCGTTGGTGGTCGAGTTCAGCCGGTAGATCTCGAAGTCCGTCGTCGATGTGTTGAACAGGCTGCCCCACCAGATTCCGTCGGCGAACCAGAGCTTGCTCTGGGGCTTCTGGCCGGTCGGCGCACTGGTTCCGCTGTAGGAGAAGTCGCGGAAGCCCACATCAGCGTGAGCGGGAGCCGCATGCGCCAGGACGGCCGTCAGCACGGCGAGGGCCGCGACGGTCAAGAGACGTCGGGGGCACCCGCGCGAGCCGCGGCCCGGGCGTCTGCCGCGCAAGGTGCCGGTGAGCCGTCTCATGCTGCGCCCGCGGCGCCGGGCTGCCGTCATGCGGGCTGTGGAGCTGCTTCCGGCGCGAAGAACGCCAGGTTTGTCGGTGCGCCGCGGCCGGCGGGCGGCTTGCCACGCTTCGCCGTGCGCGCGAAGCGCTTGGCGATCAGCGTGCGCAGCACCCGAGTGCCGTCACGGAAGGTATTGAGGTTCGACTCCCCGTGACGGCGTGCCTCTTCGAA
>Ga0208612_1001181_pt1 | contig 10985 bp, 12 predicted proteins | sample AntDryMetagUQ889_FD_188089 | JGI IMG/M metagenome (GOLD analysis project Ga0208612, IMG submission 188089) | Polar desert microbial communities from Antarctic Dry Valleys - UQ889 (SPAdes) | ecosystem: Environmental > Terrestrial > Soil > Desert | place: Antarctic Dry Valleys | collected 2008-12-31 | reverse complement strand
GCCTGCGCCATCTGCGCGCCGGCGATCAGCTCGGCGAGGCGCAGCGCCATGTCGATCCCCGCCGAGACGCCCGCGGCGGTGATCACTCGCCCGCGCTCGACCACTCGCTCTGAGACCGGTTGCGTCCCGAGCGCGCGGAGCTCGTCGCGCGAGCGCCAGTGGGTCGTGGCCTCGCCGCCGTCCAGCACGCCTGCCGCGGCCAGCACAAGCGAGCCGGTGCAGACCGAGGTCGTGTAGCGCGAGCTCGCGTGTGCCGAGCGGACCCAGTCGAGCACCCGTTCGTCGTCGAGCAGTGCCCGCGTGCCGGGCCCGCCTGGGACCACCAGCACCTCGGGGTGGGGAACGTCCTCGTAGCGGCCCTCGGCCAACACGGTGAGCATGCGGTTGTCGCTGCGCACGGGGCCGGCCTCGGCGGCGAGGAAGCGCGCATGCGCGCCCGGCAGCGCCGAGAGCACTTGAAACGGTCCCATCGCGTCGAGCGTGGTGAAGCCGTCGAACAGCGGGATGGCTATCTCCATCGGTCTCCCTATCCCCCGATCGGGTCCCTCTCGCTCCATCGGGTGCCTCTTCCCCTATCGTTCCCTATCGCTCGATTGACCGCAGCACTTCGCGGTTCCATAACGAAACCTAAACACCCAAACGCCGCATAGCAGCAAAGGTCAAGGGCGCATGGGTTGGCGGCTGGCCTACATCCCGCGCTTCTTTCGCCACTACAGGCATCGGCGCCAGGCGCGTTGGTCGGTGGGGCAAGCCGTCCGCGGCACTCGGGAACGGATGCGGTGCTACCGATGACCGTCGCGGTAGCCCAGCTCCATAATCCCTCGCACAGATGGCCGCTCCCGCGCAGAACATTCGCAACTTCTCGATCATCGCCCACATCGACCACGGCAAGTCGACGCTGGCCGACCGCATCCTCGAGCAGACCGGTGCGGTCGCCTCCCGCGACCACCGCCCGCAGCTGCTCGACTCGATGGACCTCGAGCGTGAGCGCGGCATCACGATCAAGGCCCAGGCGGTGCGCGTCGAGTACCGCGCCGAGGACGGCGAGACCTACCGCCTGCACCTGATCGACACCCCCGGGCACGTCGACTTCAGCTACGAGGTCTCGCGCTCGCTGGCCGCCTGCGACGGCGCGCTGCTCGTCGTGGACGCCGCTCAGGGCGTCGAGGCCCAGACGGTCGCAAACACCTACCTCGCCGTCGACGCGGGGCTCGAGCTGATCCCGGCGCTCAACAAGATCGACCTCCCCGGTGCCGAGCCCGAGCGGGTGGCGGGGGAGATCGCAGAGCTGCTCGGCGACCCCGCCGACGGGGTGATGCGGATGTCGGCGAAGTCGGGGGTCGGGGTGACCGAGGTGCTCGAGGCGATCGTGCGCCAGGTGCCTCCGCCAGCGGGCGACCCCGACGCCCCGCCGCGGGCGCTCATCTTCGACTCCGAGTTCGACCAGTACCGCGGCGTGATCGCCTACGTGCGCGTGGTCGACGGGAGCTTGGCCAAGCGCGACGCGATCACCGCGATGCAGACGGGCACCCAGGCCGAGATCGACGACCTCGGCTTCTTCGGGCCGGCGATGACGCCCGTCGACTCGCTGCGCGCCGGTGAGGTCGGCTACCTGATAACCGGCATCAAGGATGTCTCGCTGCTGCGCGTGGGCGACACGCTCACCACGCGAGCCGATCCCGCCGGCGAGCCGCTGCCCGGCTACCGCGAGGTCAAGCCGATGGTCTTCTGCGGGCTCTTCCCGGTCGACACCGACCGCTTCACGGACCTGCGCGAGGCGCTCGAGAAGCTCGCCCTCAACGATGCCGCCCTCGCCTACGAGCCCGAGACGAGCCAGGCGCTCGGCTTTGGCTTTCGCTGCGGCTTCCTCGGTCTGCTGCACATGGACATCGTGCGCGAGCGCCTCGAGCGCGAGTACGACCTCGACCTCCTCGCCACGACGCCGACCGTCGAGTACGAGGTGATGCTCACCGACGGCGGCGTCGTGGCCGTGCACTCGCCGGCGGACATGCCGGACCGCGCGCGCATCGAGGAGATCCGCGAGCCCTACATCCGCGCCACGGTCCTCTGCCCCAAGGACGCTGTCGGCGCCGTGATGGAGCTCTGCCAGGAGCGCCGCGGCGTGCACGTCGACATGAGCTTCCTGTCGGAGTGGCGCGTGCAGCTGCACTACGACCTGCCGCTGGCAGAGATCGTGCTCGACTTCTTCGACCAGTTGAAGTCGCGCACCAAGGGCTACGCATCGCTCGACTACGAGCTCTTCGGCCTGCGCCCCTCCGAGCTCGTGAAGCTCGACATCATGCTCGCCGGCGACCAGGTCGACGCGCTCTCGATGGTGGTCCACCGCGACAAGGCCTATGCGGCTGGGCGCGGCCTCACCGAGCGCCTGCAGAAGCAGATCCCCCGCCAGCAGTTCGAGGTCGCGATCCAGGCGGCGATCGGCTCGAAGATCATCGCCCGCGAGTCGGTCAAGCCGATCCGCAAGGACGTCATCGCGAAGTGCTACGGTGGCGATATCTCGCGCAAGAAGAAGCTGCTCTCCAAGCAGAAGGAGGGCAAGAAGCGGATGAAGCAGGTAGGCCGCATCGAGGTGCCCCAGGAGGCCTTCCTGTCGGTGCTCGAGATCGGCGGAGACGCCGACTAGCCCGGCCGAGCACCTGATTCGCCGCTGTTCGCAACTACCGCTGCACCTCGCAGGGGTCTTAGGCAGGCTTTAGAACAAGACCGTAGATTGGCTTCCGTGGCCACCACCCAACTCGCCCCAGATCCCACGCTCGACTCGCTCCAGCTGTTCCTCGACGGCATCGCGAAGACGCGCCTGCTGACCGCCGCCGAGGAGATCGAGCTGGCCAAGCGCATCGAGCGTGGCGACCTCGATGCCAAGGAGCGCATGGTCCAGGCCAACCTGCGGCTCGTGGTTTCGATCGCCAAGCGCTACCGCAACCAGGGCCTGCCGTTCATGGACCTGATCCAGGAGGGCTCGATCGGCCTCGTGCGCGCGGTAGAGAAGTTCGACTACCGCAAGGGCTTCAAGTTCTCGACCTACGCGACCTGGTGGATTCGCCAGGCGATCTCGCGCGCGATCGCCGACAAGTCGCGCACGATCCGCATCCCGATCCACATCAACCAGATCCTCCAGAAGCTCGATGGCGCCCAGCGCAGGCTGCAGGCGGTGGGCGAGGGCGAGCCGACCGTGGAGGAGATCCTGGCGGCCTCCGGCGTCGACATCGACCTCGACGAGGCAGACTTCCTGCTGCGCTCCTCGCGCGCCCCGGTGTCGCTCGACAAGCCAGTGGGGGGTGGGGAGGAGGACGCCGCCGAGCTCGGCCACCTGATCCCGGACACCGCCGCGGAGTCGCCGTTCGACGCCGCCTCGGACGCGCTCACCCGCAGCCGGCTCGGGGAGGCGCTCCAGAACCTCTCCTACCGCGAGCGGCGCGTGCTCGAGCTGCGCCACGGCCTCTTCGGCGAGCAGCCGCGCACCCTCGACGAGGTCGGCCGGATGTTCGGCCTCACCCGCGAGCGCACGCGCCAGGTCGAAGAGCACGCGATGCGCAAGCTCGCCTCGCTCGCCGAGGCGCAGGGCCTGCGCGACGTCGCCTGAAGGTCCGGCTGACGGCGGCGGGCGCCGCGTCCCACGCCGCCTGGCCTAGACTGCCGCGTCGTGCCGATCGACGCGAGCGCCAAGGGCAAGACCTACTCGCCCCACTCATACGAGGTCGGCCGGGAGAAGATCCGCGAGTACGCCGAGGCGGTGGGCGAGGAGAACCCGGTCTACTTCGACCGCGAGGCCGCCAAGTCAGCTGGCTTTCGCGACGTGGCCGCGCCGCCGATGTTCGCGGCCGTCTACTCCAGCGCCGCGGTCGCCGAGGCGATCTTCGACCCCGAGCTTGGGATCGACTTCTCGAGGTTGGTACACGGAGGGCAGGAGTTCGTTTGGGGGGAGCCGGTCTGTGCGGGGGACGCCATCTCGACAACCGCCGCGATCAAGGACATCACGGAGAAGGGCCCGATGGGCTTCTACGTGTTCGAGTCGGTGTCCGAGAACCAGGATGGCGAGCAGGTCGTGCGCGGGACCTGGACCAACATCGTGAGGGGCGAATGAGAGAGGTGGGGCGCATGAGCGATGGGCGGGCGTGTGAGCGAGGGTGGGGCGCATGAGAGAGGGTGACCAGATCCCGGAGCTGAAGGTCACCCCCGACAAGTACCTGCCGCACCGGTATGCGGGCGCCTCGGGGGACTTCAACCCGATCCACGTCGATCCGGATTTCGCCAAGCAGGTGGGCCTGCCGGGGAACATTCTGCACGGGCTCTACTCGATGGCGCTCGTGGCGCGCGCGAACACCGCGGCGGCCGGGGGGGACCCACGCGCGCTCAAGCGGCTCGGTGTCCAGTTCCGCGGGATGGGCGTGCCCGAGCAGGAGATCACCGTTAGCGGCACGGTCAAGGAGGCAGGCGAGGGACGGGTGGTGGTGGACACCACGGCGGAGCAGGGAGGCAGTGGAATCATCAAACGGGCAGAGGCCGAGCTCGTCCCGGAGGGCGCGGCCGGAGACCAGTAGCCGGCAGCCCTTCGCCTTCGCGGGGCGCTTAAGGGGTTTGGGCAATTTCGTTGCTCCTGAGGCAACCGGGTTGCCTGACATGCAACGGCGTTGCCGAAGCCCTTAAGCGCCCCTGGAGGGACGGACACCAACGCGGCGGGCATTGCTCCGCGCGGACCATCATGGCCTCGGCCCTACGACGTTGGGCCGGCTTGGCCGGCTCGAGCTTGAAGGTGCCGCCCGACATCCGGCGGTGGCCGCGGCGGATGCCGGCTTGCGTGTCGAGGCGCCGGTCTGACTCAGAGGCCCAAACGAGCCGCGTTTCGCACGATCTCCGGCTGGCGCCTCTCCCAATAGGTCTCAACCTCTGCCTTCGAGGTGGGGAGCAGCTCGTCCTCGTCCACGTCGCCGAGATACCCGAGGGCGCGCACGATCGGCTCGATGACGTAGGGCTCAGGCGGGCGCCCGTAGCGCTCGAGGAACAGCGCGAGCCCCTCCTCGACCATCCGGCCAGCTTCCAGCTCGATCGCCATCAGGTCGAAGTAGTCGCGCAGCTCGCCTCGATCGACGATCACCTTGAGCTTCATGGCGAGGAGGTCGCCGATGCCCGCCACGCCGATGCCCCCGATCGGTTCGGGCGGCTCAAGGCGGCGCTGCGGCTCGACCTCGTCCGCGTGCAGGACTTGAAGCCTCGTCTGCGAGAAGAGGCCGTTCAGCGTTCCCGCTGCGCGACCGGTTACGGCGAAGGGGCCGGCCCGCTCGAGTGCCGCGACCAGCGCCTCGAGATCCACCGCCGCTCGGTGGTAGAAGAAATCCAGGTCGCGGCTGACGCGGTGGGCGAGGTGGACCGCGAGCGCTGTGCCACCGCCGAGGTAGAGCGCCGGCGGCAGTACCGGGGCGATCTGCTCCCAGGTATACGCGGCGTCGCCTGGCAGCGCATCGCGCAGCGCGTCGGGCAGGCTCATCGCGCGGCAGCGGCTAGGTTGCGCGCCAGCGCTCGCCGTCTCGGATCGAGGCCGCGCGCGCGAGCTGCATGACGCCAGTCCTCGGACGAGAGCTGCGCCGCGCCCCATGCGAGCCCTTCGAGGTCGCCGGTCTGCAAGAGCCGGCGCGCGATGAATCCGCCATGCTGCTCGGTGTCGAGCTGTCGGGGCGCGACGTTCCAGAAGAGGTGGCCGAGGCGCCCCGGAATCCGCGCGGCCCGGCGACCCGTCGCGGCTGGCGCAAGCACGACGTCTGCCAGAGCCGTTGCGAGCTCGGACCACTCAGGCGCCGCCACGTTTGCGCGCAAGATGCGCGCCTCTTGGGCTCTGCCGGCGGCGACCGACCGGCGCTCCTCGAGCACCAGACCGCGAGCGACGAGGAGCCGGAGGGCAGCGCCGGCCGCGGTCGGCGACAGGCCCGCCCGCCGAGCGACCGCCCTCACGGAGGCCAGTCCGAGTGGCGCTCGGGCGAGCGCGGCCAGCACCTTGGTCTCGGTGCGCGACAGGTCCCCGACGCTCGGCGTCACGCCGAGGTGTCGCCGCAGTGCCTGAACGTCGCTGTCCCGAAGCCGAACACGACCACCCACACCGCGCTCGACCTCGAGCTCGAGCCGCCCGAGCGCACGCATGATCCGCGGCACGGATGTATGGAGCAAGCGAGCGGTCGCGCTGGCTGACGAGCCAGTGTCCATTTCGTTAGAAATGAAGTATAGCCTCGCTGGCGGGTCCAGGGACGCCCCGCCGCTTCCTACAAGCGGTCGAGCGCCTGATCGCGCCACGTGTGGTTGACGCGAGCGGCACCCAGCAGCCGCTCGAGATCAGCTCCGGGCGGTCGCGGCGGTTGAGGAGCGCGCATCCTGGACGGTCACGACAACAACGCGCCCCTCGGCCTCGAGGAAGACGTAGATCAGCAGCAGTGGTCCTTCCACGGAATCTGGTCCTTCCACGGAATGCGCCACCCCGCCGCCCCGCCGAGGTGGCTCGGCTGGTTGGAACCTGAGCAGAGCTCGCGACGCGATGCAGAAGAAGTGCGCCAGGAGGCCCACGCGGGCGCGATGCGACTGCTCGAGCGCATCGACGCGATGGAGGGACAACTCGGCGACCTGGTGGCGAGCTTGAGACGGGAGGCGGACCAGCTCGCGGCAGACCTAGACGGGCGAGGCTGAACGATCCAAGCGCGGCCGGACATGGAGAACAGCAGCGGCCAGGAGGATGGGCTTTGACGAGCTCGCCGCGGCGGCGGCGGAGGCGGGAGAGGCCGTTCGCCAGCAGGTCGCGGGGATCGTCGATGCGATGGGCGCATCGCCAGCTCCGCCGCCGTGGTCGACTCATCGGCGGAAGCGGCCGACGACGAGCTCCTGGCGGAGCCCCACCCGAGCGACGGCGAGGAGGAGCCCACGCCGCGGATAGGAGCCGACCTGGACCGGCGCCCGGCGAACTGCGAGCCGCGAGCTGCGAGGCGCGCGGCCGGATAGTTGGCGGTCCCTGCAGGACGCTGGCACTTACGAGCACGAGGTTGCGTCACGCGCAAACGCGTTGCCCCCCAGGCAACTTCTTGCTCATATCTGTCAGTGCGCGGAGAGTAAGCCGAACCCAGTGGCAGCGACAGCTGAACCCAGCACGCAGTGACAGTCTCAAACGGGATGCAGCGACAGCTGAACCCGTAAGGGCTTGTAGTTGTTCAAGACGCCGACTTCGTCTCGGCGGACGCTGGCGCGACCAGCGGCGGGAAGCTCGTGGCCGGCGGCAGGCGCCAGGCGCGCGGCGGACTCTCGGCTCGGTGCCCGAACTCCACGTAGGTGCGCTCAACACCTATTGCGGACCCTGATTGCGCATGGTATAGCTTGCGTGGTAAGCGCCTCGAGTAGGAGCACCACTTCTAGCCGCGGCGTCGCGCGTCCGGGCGACGGGAGGACACGATGGGGAAGGTTCCGCGAGCAAGCGCAAGCAGCCGTAGCCCGCTCGAGGCCGCTCCCCGCTCGGAGAGGGGCCGGAGCCTTCGTTCAAGGCGCGGTGGGGGTCTGCTCGCCGCCGGTGTGCTCGGCCTCGGCCTGCTCGCGGCTCTGAGCGGGAGGGGGCCGGCGCCCGTCGAGGCTGCCTTCCCGGGCAACAACGGCAGGATCGTCTGTGAGGGCGCACGGGGTCCGGCGGCTCCCTCCGATCCGCCTCCCGCCGGCTTCTCCCGCAACGAGGTCTACACGATGAACCCCGACGGCAGCGACGTCAGGGTACTCACCAACAATCAGGTCATCGACGGCGACCCGGTCTTCTCCCCGGACGGCACGAAGATCGTCTTCACGAGCCGCAGGGACAGCAGCACAGGAGAGCTCTACATCATGAACTCCGACGGCACGGGCGTCACCCGCCTCACGATCAGCGCCGGGGAGGATCGCTCGGCGAGCTTCTCGCCCGATGGCAGCAGGATCGTCTTCGACAGCCCTCGCTCAACCGAGGGGCGTTTCGATATCTACACGATGAACATCGACGGCACGGACGTCAGGCGACTGACCACGGCGGCCGCGCCAGTGGACGAGACCCGGCCCGCCTGGTCCCCTGACGGCAGCAAGATCTCGTTCAACTCAGACCGAGACGGCAATGAGCAATACGAGATCTACGAGATCAACCCCGATGGCACCAATCCGAGGCGCGTCACCAACCTGGCGCCGGACTGGGATGTAAGGCCGCACTACTCGCCCGACGGCGGGCGGATCGCCTTCGTGAGCCACCGCCACGGTGCCCCGAGACCGTCCGACGGGAGGAGGACCGGCGGGAATCCTGAGATCTACGTCATCAACGCCGACGGCAGCGGTGAGCGGCGCCTGACCACCAACGGCGGGGACAACACGCCGCAGCCCCCGCCCGTGCCCGGGCCCAACACCGCGCTCGACGATTTCCCGGCCTGGTCGCCGGACGGCAGCAAGATTATCTTCGACAGCGGCCGGGATGCGACCGAGGGACCTGCCGAGACGAGTCGCAACACCGAGGTCTACTCGATGAACCCCGACGGGACCGACCAGCGCCGCCTGACCAACAATCCGGGCTTCGACGGGAACTGCGATTGGGAGCGCGTCCGTCCGCCGACCGCACCTGTACCGCCGCCTGTCTATCCGCCGGTGAAGCCGAGCAAGCGCAAGACCAGCTTGACGCTCAACGCAAAGCCGAGGCGCGATCGCAGGCCGCCGTTCACGTTCACCTTCAGCGGCCAGGTCAGGATCCCCGCCGGTGTGAGCAAGGCGGCGGTGTGTGGCGGCAGGGTCCGGCTGGTGCTCAGGAAGGGCCGCAGGACTCTCGCAAGGGCCAATGCGGGTGTGTCCAAGGGCTGCACGTACAAGCGGCGGATCACGATCCGCGGCACCAAGCGCACCGGGAGGAGGCGAGCCAGGCTGCGCGTCACCGCGCGCTATGGCGGCAACGCGTCCCTGAGCAGCTCCGCGGGTAGGAGCACTACGGTCCGCATCTTCTAGCCGCGGCGTCGAGGATCGCCAGCGGGCGTCCGCGGAGCGCTGCCGCGAGGCCGAGCAGGAGACCCGCCAGATCATCGAGCGTTACCGGGAGGCGTTCGAAGAGCTCGCCGACGGGTAGCGCCCCGTGTGGCGCTCAAGCGTCGAGGACTACGTCGGCCCGCCGCCGCGGTCCTCGACCTTCCCGCAGCACAGATCGAGCGCCTGCCAGGGCTGTCACTGGCCGAGTCGGGGGCGAGCCCGCGACGGACGTCGATGGGGATCGAATTCAGCCGGGCGCGGGAGATCTCCGTCGAGGGCGCCGAGGCATGGATCAGGCGGCGCGTCGCCGGCGCCTGAGCTTGGCTGAGCAGGCGTAGACTTGAGGCTCCAATGCCTACGCTCGAAGCCGCGAATCTCAGCGCTGCCGAGCGCCTGGGGCTCGACCGTTTCATCGAGCTCTTACGGGCCGAGCTTGGCCCTGAGCTGATCGCGGTCTGGCTCTACGGCTCGCGCGCCCGAGGCGAGCGCCACCACGAGGACTCCGATGTGGACTTGCTCGTGATCACCGCGCGCGGCAGGGACGACGGCGCTCGCGTGATGGATGTGCTCGAGGAAGCCTGCGGAGAGGATGTCCGTACGTGGTTAGATCGTCCTGCACGGCGAGCCTTGAGCCCGCGCTCGGAGGAGTTGCGCGCGCTCGCCACGCGAAAGCTCGCCGCGGCGCGGACACTGCTCGACTCGGGCTTCTCCCAAGACGCGGCTGGAGCGGCCTACTACGCCATGCTCTACGCCGCGCGGGCTGCCCTGAGCGAGGGAGACGAGCACGCCAAGACTCACAGCGGCACGTGGACGCTGTTCTCCGAGCGCTACGTCAATGCCGGCCGGTTCGACCGCGGGTCTTGCCAGGAGCGCGCGCGACGCAGAGCAGTGGCGGCTGCAGGCCGACTACTGGGGCGCCGGCGCGAGCCCGGATGAAGCTGCCGCGACCATCGAGCACGCCCAGCGCTTCCTCGAAGCGATCGACCGGCTGTGCCCTTAGCCTCGCCGCCGGCAAAGTCGCCGCTGACACGGCGTCACTCTCAGTGGCGCCCCGCGAAGATCGTCACGTCCACCCAGTCCGCAGGCGACGAGCGGCGTGCGAGCTCGCGGTCGACCGTCCGGGCGATCACGCCGAACTCGCGGTGATCGATCCTGAATAGGACGATGAGCCCGGCATGCGCCCGAGCCTCGCCGGCCCAACGCTGAGCGATGTCGGGAAAGTCAGCCACGTTGTGGGTAATGAGGAGCCGCGACTCGGAGGTGGCCAGCGCGAGCAACTCCTCGTCGGAGGCACCGTCGAGGGCCCGTTCCTCGGCTGCTGCGCGAACGTCGTGACCGTGGGCGCGCAGCGCATCGGCTACGGCGCGCCCCGAAAGGTGCGCGTCGAGGAACAGCCTCAGACGACCGCCCTACCGGTCCACGCCTGAGAACTCGAAGGTCGCATATCGCTCTCGCAGCTCTGACACCGATCGTCGATTGCTGGCCAGGAGGCGATCGATCTCCTCGGGATAGCGCTCGTAGTAGGCCAGCGCGAGGCGGATCCGCCGCTCGTCCAGCTCGGACTCAGCGATGAGGCGCTCAGGGGAGCCGGAGTCTTGCGCCCCGTGAACGATCTCCCACACGTCGAGGGCAGTCCCCGTTACCCAGGCGCGCCGGGGATTGTCGCCCCGGAAGGCGATGCCGGGAAACAGCCGCGCACGAAGACCCTCTTCAGCAAGCGCCGCTACGACCGCACCGCGCGCTCGGCCTGTGCGCTCGGCCTCATCGGCGACGTAGGCGTAGATCCCGGCCGCAAGGCGAATCGTCAGGGGCTGAGACTTTGCTGGCATGGCGTTACGAAGGTTACACAGTAACCCCAGAGTGTGCGTTGCCCCCATCGGGCTCCTCGACGATGAGCTTGACGACGGCTGAGCCGTCGAGGTAGACGAGGCCCGGCCACTACAGCCGGTCGGCGCGTACGTCATCGAGGAGTTCACTGA
>Ga0208612_1001180_pt1 | contig 10991 bp, 12 predicted proteins | sample AntDryMetagUQ889_FD_188089 | JGI IMG/M metagenome (GOLD analysis project Ga0208612, IMG submission 188089) | Polar desert microbial communities from Antarctic Dry Valleys - UQ889 (SPAdes) | ecosystem: Environmental > Terrestrial > Soil > Desert | place: Antarctic Dry Valleys | collected 2008-12-31 | reverse complement strand
CGTCGAGTCGGAGCGACCGTAGATGACCGCGGTGCCACGCGACGTGATCTCGATCCAATCGCCGTGGCGCCAGATCCCCGGATACATCTCGAAGTAGGAAGAGCGGTAGCGCTCGCCGTCCGGGTCGTTCCAGAAGAAGATCGGCATCGACGGCATCGGCTCGGTAAGGACGAGCTCGCCGACCTCGTCGATCAGGGAGTTGCCGCGCTCGTCGAAGGACTCGACCTTGCAGCCCAGGGATCGCGCCTGCAGCTCGCCCCGGTAGACGGGCAGGGTCGGAACGCCGCCCACGAATGCGGTGCAGACGTCGGTGCCGCCCGAGGTCGAAAACAGCCAAGTCTCGGCTCCCAGCTGGTCGTAGACCCATTGGAAGCCCTCCGGCGAAAGGGGCGATCCGGTCACGCCGACAGAGCGCAGGCGCGAGAGGTCGCGTCCGGCCGCGGGCTCGATCCCGGCGTTCATGCAGCCGGAGACGTAGGCGGCCCCCGTGCCGAAGCAGGTGATCTGAGCCCGTTCGGCCAGGTCCCACAGGACGCCCATGTCGGGCACGCCCGGATTGCCGTCGTAGAGGACGATCGACGCTTTCGTCAGGAGCACTCCCGTAAGGAAGTTCCACATCATCCAGCCGGTTGTGGTGAACCAGAAGACGCGGTCGCCTGGCTGCGCGTCGAGGTGCAGGTGGAGCTTCTTCAGCTGCTCGAGCAGGATGCCGCCGTGACCCTGGACGATCGCCTTCGGGAGCCCGGTCGTGCCGGACGAGTAAAGGACCCAGAGGGGATGGTCGAAGGCAACCGGCTCGAATGCCAGGTCTGAGCCGGCGCCGGAAGAGGCGAGCTCGTCCCAGCTCATGGCCTTGCTGAGGCGGGTGGAGTCGGGGTCATGGTCGAGGTAGGGGACGAGAATGGTGTGCTCGAGACCGGGCATCGCCGTCGCCAGGCCGGCGACGATGTCCAGGCGGTCGAAGTCCTTGCCGCCGTAGCGGTAGCCGTCGACGCAGAACAGGACCTTGGGCTCGATCTGCGCGAAGCGGTCGATGACGGACCGGGCGCCGAAGTCGGGGGAGCAGCTGGACCAGGTCGCCCCGATCGATGCCGAGGCCAGGAAGGCGATCAGGGCCTCCGGTACGTTCGGCAGGTAGGCGACGACTCGGTCGCCGGGCCCAACCCCCAGCTTGCGAAGCCCGGCTGCCACGGCGGCGACGTGCGCGCGCAGGTCGCCCCAGCTCATGCTGTCCAGGTCGCGAAGCTCCGATGCGGCCTGGAGAGCCATGTCGTCCGGGTTGCGGTCCCGGAAGATGTGCTCGGCGTAATTCAGAGTCGCGCCGGGGAACCACTTTGCGCCGGGCATCTCGCGCCGGCCGAGCACGGCCGTGGGGGGCGCGTGGCTGATGACGTTGAAGTGATCCCAAATCGACTGCCAGAAGGGGTCGAGCTCGTCGACGGACCAGTGCCAGAGGCGGGCGTAGTCGCCGCCGAAGTCCAGGTTGTGGTTGGCGGCGAGCCAGCGCTCGTACGCGGTCAGGTTGGACGCCTCGATCGTCGCCGCCGAGGGTTCCCAAAGCAACTTGCCCCTGCTGGCCGCGCGGGCTTCCACGCGACGGGTTCTATCAGCCGAGCGAGTTCGTCCCCGCGCGCGTGCGGGCGGCGTCGCGATCGATCGCGCGGATCAGGTCGAGGGCGAAATCGTGGGCCCGCTCCATCGTTTGCTCGTCCAAGGCGTCGGGCAGGTCCGCGGCGGTGTGGTGGCGGGCGGGGACGATCGCTCCCGGCTCCAGGGACGTGATCGTGGTCGCACGCAGGCGCTGGACGCGGGCAGCGAGGGCGTCAGTCGCGTATCCGTGGCGAAGCGGCGCGGCGTGGTAGCGATTCCCGCCCTCGCGATCGGCTTCCGCGACGGCATCGCACAGCTCGAGCAGACGGCGGTCCATCTCGAAGGAGACGGCGAGTCCTTCCGAGGCGACGTAGCGGATGTCGCCGGCGCCCACCGAGTCGATCGCGACCACGTAGGTGGTGCGCGGGTCCAGGCTCTTTCGATGCGTTCGCGCAAACGAGCGCATGCCCTCCGATCCGCATTCCTCGCCGCCGGTGAGGACGACCCACGCGTCCAGGTTTGTGGCCGGTTTCGCGCTGAGCGCCTCCGCGACCGACAGGGCGACGGCGACGCCGCTCGCGTTGTCGTTGGCGCCGGGCACGACGTCGGAGAGCTGGACGTCGACGAGCAGAAACATCGAGACCAGGAGGATCAGGGTGGGGGGGAGCTGGAGCAGGGCGATGCCGTCGGACTCGACGCCGGCCATGCGCGCGCCCAGCAGGGGGAGCAGGATGGCGACCGACCAGAAGAGCAGCCTGGTGTGCGGGAAGGGGAGAAAGCTGGTGAGGCTCTGGAGGCGCTCCGCGTTTTTCGGCTTGAAGATCATGCCGGTCCTGGCCGCGTCGTAGTGGGCGACCAGTAGCACCCGGCCGGGCGCGTCGGGCTTATCGCCGGGCGAGACCACATTCTGGGAGGCCCGGCGGAAAAAGAGCGATCGCAGCAGGTAGATCCGCGCGTTCAGGTCCAAATAGAGCGAGGTGGCCGCGAACAGGACGAGCGCGAAGCCGAGCACCGGCTCGGCGACCGCAGCGAGGCTGCCGGCGAAAGCGATCGCCAGGTGGGCGGCGATGATCAGTGGAGCCTGAGGGTGGACGTAGGTTGGCTCGACCATGACCTTGCGCCCACTGTCTGCAAGCCGTTTGGCGAGCATGTTTGCGGCCCGTCGTTCGGCGTCGGTGCCGGCGAGGCGACCCTCGACGGCGCATAGGGAGCGCACGACCTCCATGCGGTCGACGCCCCGCGCCGCAATCGCGCTGGGCCGCGCCGCCGGTTGATGCCGCCGTCTTCTCCTGGTGAGCCTCACCCGATGATTATCGCGGGCGGCGTTTTCCGTTGCGCCGACTATCCTCGTGTCGAATGCCGGAGTGGCGGAATTGGCAGACGCGATTGGTTCAAGTTCAATTGTCCTTCGGGGCGTGGGGGTTCGAATCCCTCCTCCGGTATCCCCGCTAGCCTCGATTCCATGTGCGGCCGCTACACCCTGGCCAACCCGGATCCGAAGCGGCTGCGCCTGCGCTTCGGGATCTCGGGCAGCGTCGAACTGGACGAGGAGCCGCGCTTCAACATCGCCCCGACGGACCCTGTCCTGGCCGTTCGCGAGCTTGAAGAAGGGCGCGATCTCGGCAAGCTTCGCTGGGGTCTTGTCCCGGGCAAGTGGGCGACCGAGCGCAAGGGGCAGCCGCTCATCAACGCGAAGGCCGAAACACTGGCAACCCAGCCCGCATTCGCCGAGTCGTTTCGATTGCGCCGTTGCCTGATCCCCGCCGACGGCTTTTATGAATGGCGCCATGACGAGCATGGCAAGATCCCGATCTGGATTCACCGCCCGGACGACGAGCTGTTCGCCTTTGCGGGCGTGTGGGCGGAGTATCGGCCGCACGGCGGTGAGCCGGTCCACAGCTGCGCGATCGTGACGTGCAGCCCCAACGCGCTGATCCGGCCGGTTCACGACCGTATGCCGGTGGTCCTCGACCAAAGCACGGAGCCCACCTGGCTTGACCCTGGCGCCGACCCGGACAGGCTGATGGAGCTGCTCAGGCCCGCGGCTGACGGCTTGCTCGAGACGCGTGAGGTATCCGGCCTGGTTTCAAACGTCCGCGAAGATGGGCCCGCGCTGATCGAGCCGCGGTCGGCGACGACCCTATTTTGAGTCGTCCTCGTCCTCGTCGTCGTCTTCACCCGCGAGGCGCCTGCCCTCGATCGGGCGCTCTTCCTCGACCTGCCACTCCTGATTGAAGCCGATCATCGCGACGATCACCATCAGGATCTGCACGGGGATCAAGACGACGATCAAGAAGCCCACAACGTCCTCCGGCAGGATCGGCGAGTTAAGGCCATCCTTGGAGCGGTCGAACCACCCCGGGGCCGCGACGGCGGCGAAGATGATCATGATGACCGCCAGGGCTGAGCCCACCGGCAAGACACCGCGATTCCAGTTCAGGACCAAGAGCGCGAAGAACACGTAAAGGCCCGCCCAGGCCAGTGACATGATCGAGACCATCGGGCTTTGCATGCGCTCCCAGCCGCCGATCACGATGATCGCGATCAAAACCGCGGAAGCGATCATGACCAGCGCGACGACCGCCTTCGTCGACTTTGACTGCGCCTTTTCCCTGTTTGGCCGCCAGAGCTCGTAGCCCTCGCGAACGCTCATGACCTCCATCACCTGCGAAGCATAGAACGCATCGCGGTCGCGCGCGACACTTCATCGCACTCCGGTGCGCGTACCATCGGTGTTTGATGCGGGCGTGGCGGAATTGGTAGACGCGCCGGCTTTAGGTGCCGGTGCTCATTGAGCGTGGGGGTTCGAGTCCCTCCGCCCGCATTTGGAGCCTCTGTCTCAGGCGGCTAACCTGCCACGACGCTCCCGGGGGAGTGAGTTAAGGGCTATGCGCACGGTCTCCAAAACCGTGAATCCGGGTTCGAATCCCGGCTCCCCCGCTCCACAAGCGACCCTCGTCCGCAACTACGAGAGAGCGGCGCTGTTAGTAGCCATGATGCCGACCACCTTCACATCTGCCGGACGCGGACGTGATTCCTTCCTGCTCCTAGGTCTCGCGGTGGCTCTGGGCTTGACGCTGGCCCTCGGGTCGATTGCAGCGGCTCCCGACAATAGCCAGGCGGCGGCTCAGCGTCCCGACTGCCCGCACCAGTTCGACCGCCCGAACGAGACGACCGCGAAACAGCTGCGGGAGGCCGTGACATGCCTCATCGCGTTCGAGCGCCGACAGGCTGACCGGCGTCAGTTACGGACCAACACGGATCTCAAGCGGATCGCCGGCCGGCACACCCGGGTGATGCTCGACGAGGAGTGCTTTCGCCACCGGTGTCCGGGCGAGCAAGCGCTCGAACGGCGGATCATCAATTCCGACTACCTGCGGGCAGGCGACCGCTACAGGTTCGCCGAGAATCTGGGTTGCGCCCAGACGCCCCGGGCCCAGGTGAACGCGTGGATGGACCGGGATGCCCAGCGCCGGAGCATTCTGCGCGGGCGCTTCCGCCACCTCGGGGTGGGGGCCGCAAAGGGCTCGCCCCAGGATGGAGCCCGCGGCTGTATCCGGGACCGGGGCTACGCGACCTACACGCTGATCATTGCCTGGCGCGAGCGCTAGACGCGACCGTCTCCATTCCGGCCCAACGGCGGCTAAAGGCCAACGCCGCTCGCGCCGATCAAGGGGGGGGATGGCCTTTCGAATTCACACTCCCCGCTTGTGGGGCGCTCTCGCCGGCGTCCTGGTCCTGTTCACGCTCGCCCTCGCTGCCGGCGGCCCGATGGCACCTACCGCCCACGCCGGCACCGCGTGCGGAAAGTACGGCGACGTCAATCCCACTAAGCTGCGGCTGGATCAGGCCCGCCGGTCGATCCGCTGCCTTCTGAATCGCCAGCGCGCGCGCCGTGGCATTCCGCGGCTGGAGTCGGACCGCAAGCTGACCCGGGCGTCCCAGAACCACAACGAGTACATGCAGCAGACGGACTGCTTCGCCCACACCTGCCGCGGCGAGCGCGATCTCTCCGGACGCCTTGGCCTCGTCGGCTACCTGGTCGGCGGGCTGACCCGCTGGGCGGCCGGCGAGAACATCGCCTGGGGCGGCCAGGACCGCGGCAGCCCGAAGGCCATAGTCAGGGCTTGGATGAACAGCCCCGGCCACCGCGCCAACATCCTGAATTCGACCTTCCGCGACCTCGGGGTCGGCTTCTCCAAGGGCTCCCCATACAGCCGCCGCGACGATGCCGGCACCTACACCACCGACTTCGGCCTGCGAATCGGATAGCCCGGCCACGGCCGAGACCTTCCAGCTCGACTTGGCACCCAATCAGCCTGGGCAAGTGACAAGGAAGCGTTCCGAGTTTGCATCGATTGTGTAACAGGCAGTGATCTCTCGGCTGAGCCGTGGCGGCCCCATCCGAGACGACTGATTCCTTGGGAGGATGAAGCGATGTGGTCGGTGTGGCGAACAGAAGGCGCTGAAGGAGTTTGCGTGGCGCCGGAAGTCGAAGGGGCAACGCCATAACTACTGCCGTCCATGTCACGCTGCATACCACCGGGAGCACTACCTGGCCAACAAGGCTCGATACATCAATCAGGCGGCGCGCTGGAAGGTCCAGGCCCGCCGAGAGCAGACCGAACGCCTGATTGAGTTCTTCGCGACTCACCCATGCGTGGATTGCGGGGAAGGAGATCCCGTGGTCCTGGAGTTCGACCACCTTCGCGACAAGTCATTCGAGGTGGCAACTGGGCTAACACGATTCTCGTGGGCAACGATCGTGGCCGAGATGAACAAATGCGAAGTCGTCTGCGCCAACTGCCACCGGCGACGCACCGCGCGTCGCAGGGGCTCAGTAAGGGCGATGCTGGCCGAACGCGAAGAGCCGTGAGCAAGCGGGCGACGAGGATCGAACTCGCGACGAGAGCTTGGAAGGCTCTTGTGTTACCAACTACACCACGCCCGCGGAGAGCGCCAAGTATAGGTTCGGCAGCCCTCCGCGCCACGATAAACTCGCCATCTGGCCACGGGGCGTGGCGCAGTTTGGTAGCGCATTCGGCTGGGGGCCGAAAGGTCGCTGGTTCAAATCCAGTCGCCCCGACTAGCGAAATCGGCTTAACTAAGCCGGTTTTGCGGCTCTTGGCTTGCTGGACGAGGTTACGATGGGGTCCATTCGGGGTCCAATTCGCCACGTGAACCGCTAAGGCACCAACTGGCAGGGATCGCATCCGAGAACGCGTGAGCACGGTTTCCCCGAACCCGCTGTCTGAAGGCTCCCTTTAGGCAACTGCGCCCCGATCGCAATGAGGTAGGGTCGAATCATGGATGGCCACGACGAGCCGGAAAGCTCCGGGGGCGCGCTGGATGAGGGGATTGGCACGGTTGTAGATGCTGTGCCAGCGGGCAGTCCGCTCGCAAAATTTCTCAAGCAGTTCGGGATCGTTGGGCTGGGCCTTGGTGTCTTGATTGGCAACATTCCGACTACGGCCGTGATTTCGGCTGCCGCCTCGGGCAAGGGCCCGATCACAGAGGACACGTTCACGACCTATTGGGATGTCTTTCTCTTGGTGACGCCATGGGTTGCCGTGTTCGCAGTGATTGCGTATTGCATTGCCACCGAGACGTTTCCACGGATGAGCGGTGCGGGCTATCTGCTGTCCTTCGGTGCCCTCGTCTTCGCAGCTGGTGCTCTTTCCTACTCACTTGGCGGCCCCGTCCCGCTTGAGGTCATCCAGGGCCCGGCGCAGGGGGGGCCATCGGGAGCCGGCGCCTACGCCCTGGATAGCCTTGGCTCTTATCTAGAGCTGTATGGCCCGTGGCCGGTCGTGGCCGGCATTGTTGAAGGTGGGGTGTTCGGATTCTGGGGAGCAGTGTTGGCCAGCGATGAATTGAAGTTCTAGGCAACACTGGAGTGCCCCCGGTTTCGCGGACACCTTGACCAGTTGGGAGCCGAAGGCTCCCGGAAGGAGTCAAAGTGCCACGTTCACGACCCGCATACCCACCGGAGTTCCGCTCTGAGGCCGTCCGCCTCGCAAAGAGCTCAGGCGAGCCGATCTCCCGAATCGCCAAGGACCTCGGAATCAACAATCAGACCCTGCGCAACTGGATCGCCCAAGACGACGTCGACGCCGCCGCAAGAGTGGCCTGACCACGGACCGATCCTCGCTCGGGCCAATCCACTCCTCCCCAGACAGGCCGGTGGCCTTAAGCCGGCGCGGGTGGAGGCCGTGCTCTTCGAGGTCCCGACGAATACGACTAGGAGCGCGGGCTTGAGGATGCCGGGAAGCATCTGCCGAAGCTAGCGAGCCGGTGATCAGGGGGTTTATGATCACGCCGTGGCAGTTGCGAAAGTCCGGCCACTCAAGGATCGGTTCGACGGAACTACTCAGCAGGCCGTAAAGCTCCTCGCTGATGTCAAGACCCTGATCAAACCGGCACCAGCTGGTCCCGGTCATCCGGGTCTTCCGCAGTTTCAGCTGAATCTGATCTACGAGCTGGCCTTTGTTCGTTGCGTGCTCGCCTGGGAAGACTTCCTGCACACATCGATGTGCGCGTATCTGACCGGGGCCCGAGGGTTGAGCGGGAGACCGACCCGGCCGAAGGCAAAGGTCCCCACGTTGACCATCGCAGAGGGGTTGCTAGTCGGCGAGCGCGAGTTCCTCTCATGGACGGACAAGAGAACAGTCCGCGACAGAGCCGCCCTGTGGTTCGAGAACGGGGAGCCCTACGACACGGCCCTGAAGAACTTCGCGAGCTACGAGGAGCTCAGGAGAGTTCGTAACCGGATCGTGCACCGCTCGGCGAGTGCCCAAGAGAAGTTCGTCAAGCTGAGGAGCCAGAAGTATCCGAACATGAGCCATCGCGGGATGGGCCCCGGCGCTTTCCTCGCTCGCTCGACGCAAGCGGGGACTCGCCTAGACGGGTATGTCGCTGATCTGCAAGCGGCGGTGACGTACATCGCGACCAACTAGATCCCGGTCGACCTCGCAGGCCCTGCCCGGTGTTTCTAGCATTCCCATCGCCTCGGGAACGCCGCCACGTATACACGGCCAGGGCACTCGGCATGAACAGGACGACGATGCCGCCCACCAGCGCGAGGAGCGCGAAAGTGCGGTTCAGGTCGGCGTCCTTCTCACCCGACTCGGCAGCCTGCTGCGAGGCCTTCTGAATCGCCTCGTTTCGCTCCTGAACTGCCTCTTCGTAGCCTTGGACCTGGGCATCGAACAGGGCGCCTGCTCTCGGTGCGATCGACTCAGCCACTTCAGCCGGGATCGCCGGCGCGGCCGGTGGGTCCGGGATATCGGCTTGCCGGGAGTTGGTTACGAACGCTGCGGGCAGGAACGCAACACCGACAGCAAGGCTGACTACGCTCGCCTGTATTGCCCAGCGCCGGTTGTAGACGGTGGCGTTGATCAGCTTGGTGAGGTATCCAGTGCGCAGGAGTTGCAGCTCGGGAATTGGGCCGCTGGGTCTGTGCAGTGGCGGGGCCTTGGGCTTATTCAGAAATGCCAGGTAGGCGGTTGCCAGTGCAATCGCTAGGCCCAGGAAGACGGCGACCCACACGCCGCGCGAGGGCAACGGGTTGTCGGTGACCGAAAAGACGAGCGCGAGGAGACCGGTGTAGAGGGTCATGATCGCCCCCGCTCCGGTCTGGACGTACTTTGCGCTGTCGCGGGAGCGGTCGATCGCGCCCTTGCTGACCTCCGCGACGGTCTCGTGGAAGTGCTTGTTGAGATCCCTCTCCGCCTGCCAGTGCGATTTCAGAAGCTCGGCGTCAAGCGTCTCGTCCGCCTGCTCCAGCGCGATCTGATGTTGCCGGTCGGCCTTGGCGATCTCGTTTGCATGCTGGATCGCGAGTTCCTGACGCTTGCGGGTCCAGGCCTTCTCAGCCTCCGCCGCGTCGGCCTCTTTCTCGATGCGCTTAGCCTCGCAGTCGTCGCAGGGGCTGTCGGGAGCGGGCTCGCTCAAAACCGGATGGCTTCGCCGGGGTCGATCGGGTGGGTGATCAAGTCGACGACCTTGCCGTCCTTCACGGCAACCGGGAGGCCGTTCGCGACGCGGTGATACTGATCTCCGAGCTTGTGGAGGAGGATGTCGTCAATGACTTCCAGCTCGTCGGGATCGACGAGCCCCCCCTCTCCGGCGCACACGGTTCTCTTCTTGCGAGCAGGCGGAGACGTCGCAGGACCGGACACATGGCGATCCTCTCGCCTCGGTTGGGGCCGCGTCAAGGCCCGAGCCTGAAGTGGCTGCATGACGGGTTGCTTCGCGAGGGGCGCCGGGGCGCCGGGTCGGCAGGCCGAGCCCGCGTCAGTAGTCGCAGGTTCGGCCGAGGCCTCGCGGACTACGTGCCAATCTCGGCCGCGAGTCCGTCGAGCGCTGCCTCGACCTCTCCGGCAAGCCCGGACACCTGGCCCGATGCCTCGTCGATCTTGTTCTTGCCCGACGCGTGGCAGCGCCGCACGGTCGGCAGGCGGTCCTTACAGGTCGTTCTGAAGGTTTTCGCGCTTCTTTGAGTGTCCGGCGGCAGGACTTGCCAAGGTGCCAATGAGGAAGGGAAGCCTAGGCGGCTCCACTGCAGCACAAGACGGTAGTTGCCGGGTGCGTCCCCAGCTACTGGCCTTGCTCAACGGTGAGCGCAGCGGTCACATCAGCTGGGTTCTGTGACGGCGCCACGTAGCGTTTTCGCAGACGGTACTCCCCTACGGGTAGTGACCTGGGAAGCTTCAGCGTTTCTGTTTGTCCAGCCGACAGGCCGTCCGCGAGGGCGACTGGCTCGCCGGGACCGATCGGCAGAATCTCCGGCTGTCTTCCGCCGCTTTGCAGAACATGTGCCGGCTCCCAACCCTCGTTGCTCTGCGCTTCGAGATAGGTGAGCGTCTCAGACTGCACGCCCTCCTGACGCGAATCAATCGTGACCCGGATGCTGGCCCCAGGAGCCGCGTTCTGCGGTTCGACCGTCAGGTTCACCGTGGCCTCCTCGTCTTCACCGCAGCCGACTGATGCCGACAGCACCACCGCAAGCAGCAGAAGTACGAACGTCCGCGGATGCGCTCCGTCAGCGATCGAGAAGTTCACGGTTGAGCGCATTTTCCACGCGTTCAATCGACGAGAAGCACATGTTTAAAGAGAAGTCGTTTCTATGCCGCAGGCCCCTGAGGTCAGCGACGCAGAGAACAGCACTACGGCATGTCTGGTCGGTCCGACGCATCCTGCGCTCCGCCGGGAGGGAACGCGTACCGGGCAATGACTCCAATCAGCAAGAACGCTTGGATCACAACTGCGACGAGCCAGACCCAGATCGCAGAGACGGGAATATCCCAACCGTTCTCTCTGCCGTAGATGTAGAACAGGTAATCAGCCACCGCTATCTGCGCAATGAGGATCACGAGCGATCCGTACCCGAGGAAACGCCG
>Ga0208612_1001178_pt1 | contig 10997 bp, 14 predicted proteins | sample AntDryMetagUQ889_FD_188089 | JGI IMG/M metagenome (GOLD analysis project Ga0208612, IMG submission 188089) | Polar desert microbial communities from Antarctic Dry Valleys - UQ889 (SPAdes) | ecosystem: Environmental > Terrestrial > Soil > Desert | place: Antarctic Dry Valleys | collected 2008-12-31 | reverse complement strand
CGCCGGAAGGGCCAGGCCGCTGGCCTCGACGCCGGGGTAGAGGTAGAGAGGCGCGAGTGGGGCTCCCCACCAGTAGCCGCCCACCACGAACTTCGCGTACGACGACGCCGCGACGAAGGCGACCGAGACCCCCAGCACCGCGTACGCCGGCCACGTGGGTGCCGACCGGCGGCGGGGGACGGGCTCGGCGACCGCGGCCATCGCGGCGCGACTCTAAAGAGGCAGGCTCCCGAGGGCGGTCCCTGAACGGGCGATTACGGCGAGTCCTGCCCGCCCGACCCGGCGTGTACGGTGGGTCGGCCGTGGTCTCCGCCCGCTCGCACACCGCGCGCACGCTCACCCGTCCGCTGACCACGCTCGCGATCCTCGTCGCGCTCACCGGCTGTGGCTCGAGCCCGCCGTCCGAGCTGCCCGTGCCTGAGCCCGCCGCCTCCCCCGCCCCCCGCGAGGAGCCGGCGGGGCGGGTGGTGGACGTGGGCAACGCGCCCGAGGGCGTGGCGGTGGACCCGGAGACCGGGATCGTCGCGCTCGGCTTCCGCAATCCGAACCGGCTCGCGCTCGTCGACGGTCGCACCGGCGAGACCGAGCGCGAGGTGCCCCTGCCCTCCTCCCCCCGCCACCTCGGCCTCGCCGGCCCGGGCGGCCCGGTGCTCGTGCCCACCGAGGCCGGCGGCTCCCTGGTGCAGGTGAGCCTGCCCGAGGGGAAGGTGCTGTCCACCACCCGCGTCGGGCGCACTCCGCACGACGCGGACGCCGCGGGCGGGCGGATCTTCGTCGGCAACGAGTTCGACGACTCGGTCTCCGTGCTCGAGGACGGACGGGAGCTCAAGCGCCTGCCCGCGGCCCGGCAGCCCGGCGGCGTGGCCGGCACCGACGTCGCGGTCGGCGTCGTGTCGGTCACCGGGCGGGTGTTCGAGGCCTTCGACGCCCGCACGCTGCGCTCCCTCGGGCGGGTGTCGGGCGGGGTCGGGCCCACGCACGTGGTCGCCGAGCCGGAGGGGTGCTACTACGTTGCCGACACGCAGGGCGACGCGGTGCTGCTCCTGCGCCGGCGAGGCCCCCGGATCGAGCAGGTGCGGCGCATAAACGTGCGCGGCACCCCCTACGGCATAGCGGTCGACCCCGCGGGCGACCGGCTGTGGGTGACCCAGACCCGGTTCAACACGGTCGCCGAGTTCGCGCTGAACGGCGCCCGACCGCGGCTGGTCCGCACCCTGCCGACGGTGCGTCAACCGAACACCATCGGGGTGGACCCCCGGAGCGGTCGCGCGTACATCGCCGGACGGGCCGGAGAGCTTCAGATCGTCGAGCCGGCGGAGGACCGCAGGGCTCCCCCCGAGCCCGACGACGGAAGGAGCCGGTGCGGATGAGGTCGACCGGATAGGTTCGTGCGCCGCATGGGCTTCGACAGGGACGGACAGGACGGACGGGAGCAGCGCCGGGAGGCGTACAGGCTGCTGCCACACGACCCGGTCCGGGACATCTTCGAGCGCGAGCTGTTCGCGGAGCTGATTCCCGCGCTGCTCGAGGAGGCCGGCGGCGGACGGCTGCTCGACCTCGGCTGTGCCGACGGCATGGCTGCCGAGCTGGCCGGGGACCGCCTCGAGTGCTACCTGGGCGTCGACCTCTCCCCACCGGCGGTCGCACCCCGGCGCGGAGAGTTCCTGGCCCACGACCTCCGGGAGGGACTCGGACCGGTCGGCAGCCGGCCGTATGACTTCTACCTGGCCTCCTTCGGAGTCGCCTCCCACCTGCGCCCCGGCGAGCTCCTCACGCTCCTCGGCGCGGTGGGCGCCCACGGCCGGACGGGCTCGATCGTCGCACTCGAGGCCCTGGGCGCCTACTCCCTGGAGTGGCCCCAGCTCTGGGGCACCGACCCGGGCTCCGAGCGCTTCCTGCCCTACCGGCTCGGAGGCGACGTGGAGGTGCACCCCTGGGCCCCGGACGAGCTCTTCCGGGCCTTCGACGACGCCGGCATCGAGCCGCTCCGCGCGCTGGACCGCACGCTCCAGGCCGGTCCGAAGGCGGGTGAGGGCCGCTACTGGTCCAAGCTGCCCGACGTGCGCGCGGGCCTGAACGCCCTCCTCCGCGGTGAGCTGTCGGGACAGGAGGCGCTCTCCGAGCCCCTCCCCCGCCTCCCCGACCACCCGGCGGCCGACGTGCACCGCGCGCTGGCCGCCCGCCGCCACGAGCTGGTGGCCGGGCTGAACGGACAGGCTCCGGAGGAGATCGCCCGCGCGGTGTGGGAGCTCGAGCCCCCCTCGGACGGCGGCTTCGGGCACGGTCTGGTGGTGGTGGGACGGGTCAGGTAGGCACGCCGACGGCGCCGACGGCGCGCGCGAAGCGCGAGTCCGGCGCCTCGGAGGCGACCGCCCGGGCGTCCTCGAAGAAGTCGACGTCGCGGAGCACCGGCAGCTCCTCGGTGCGCAGGCCGAGCTCGTCGAGGCGGGCGCGCTGGGCCTCGCCCGTGGTCTCCACGCTCATCGGCACCCCGCGGAAGGCCCGCTCGTCGGGCCGTACGAGCCCGATCGCCCAGTAGCCGCCGTCCTCGGCGCGCCCGAGCACCGCGTCGACCTCCGGACCGGCGAGCGCGGAGGCCGAGGCCTCGATCAGCGCGGGCGTGACCTGCGGGGTGTCCATGCCCACCAGGAACGCCGGACCGGTGGCGGCTGCGAACGCACCGGCCAGGCGCTCGTCGAGGCCCCCGGCCCGCTGCGGGACCACCTCGTACCCGGCGGGAAGCCACGGCCCGGGGCGGCCCTCGAGCACCAGCACGCGGCGAGCGGCGGGCACCGCGGCGACGGACTCGAGGGTGTCGTGCAGGGCGGCCTCGGCCAGGGCGGCGGCCTCCTCGGGCGAGCAGGGCGGACTGAGGCGGGTCTTCGAGAGGCCCGGCCGTGGCTCCTTGGCGATGACGAGGAGCGTCAGGTCGGCGAAGGGTCCCGGGCCGCCCGCGCTCACCGCAGGGCGCCGGCCATGTCGCGAACGGCGCGCGCCGTGCCCTTCACCGTGCCGGTGACCTTCGAGCGTCCCGAGCGGGCACGGTAGGACACCGGGACCTCGGCGATCCGCCAGCCGGCGTCGGCGGCGCGGAGGACCATCTCGAGCGGCCATCCGAAGCGCCGGTCGCGCACGCCGAGCTCCAGCAGGGCGGCGCGCGGAGCGGCGCGCATGGGCCCGAGGTCGCGCAGCGTGAGGCTCGTGCGCCGGCGGAGCTCGAGGCAGATGGCCCGGTTGGCCAGGCGGGCGTGCAGCGGCCAGGCCCCGGGGTCGGCTCGGCGCGCCCCGAGCATGAGCTCGGCACGGCCGGAGAGCACCGGATCGGCCACCAGCGGGAGCTCGCGGGGGTCGAGCGACCCATCGCAGTCCATGAAGCAGACGACGTCGGTCTCGGCGGCGCTCAGCCCGGCGAAGCATGCGGCCCCGAAGCCGCGCCGGGGCTCGACCACGACGCGGCTGCCGAGCTCGACCGCCAGCTCCGCCGATCCGTCGGTGGACCCGTTGTCGGCCACGAGCGGGCGGTAGCCCGCGGGCATGCGGTCGAGGACCCACGGCAGCGCCTCGGCCTCGTCGAGCACGGGAAGGATCACGTCGACCACGGGAGGGCCAAACCTATCGGCGCCGTAGGTGCCCTCTACGCTCCCGCGCTCCATGGCGCTCACCCTCGTAACCGGCGGCGCCGGGTTCATCGGCTCGCACCTCGTCGACGCGCTGCTCGCCCGCGGCGAGCAGGTTCGCGTGCTCGACTCCCTCGATCCGCTGGCCCACCCGGCCCGGATCGCCCCGGAGCACCTCGACCGCGAGGCCGAGCTCGTGGTGGGCGACCTGCGCGACGCCGACGCGGTCGAGCGAGCCCTGGAGGACGTCGAGGCCGTCTACCACCTCGGCGGGTCCGTCGGCAACGGCGAGTCGATGATGAACGTCCGGCGCACTGTGGACGCCAACGCGGTGGGCACCGCCACGCTGCTCGAGTCGATCCTCGCCCGCCGCGACCGGGTTCGACGCCTGGTGGCCGCCTCGTCGATGGTGGTCTACGGCGAGGGCGCCTACCGCTGCCCCGAGCATGCCGAGACCGTGCCCGCGCCGCGTACGGTCGAGCAGCTGCACCGGCGCCGGTGGGAGCCGGTGTGCCCGCGCTGCGGTCGGGAGCTCTCGCCCGTGCCGGTGCCCGAGGACTGGACGCTGCGGCCCACGAGCGTCTACGGCATCACCAAGCGCGACCAGGAGGAGCTGTGCCTCGTGCTCGGTGGCGCGTACGGGCTCGAGGCCGTGGCCCTTCGCTTCCTGAACACCTACGGACCGCGCCAGGCGCTCGGCAACCCCTACACCGGCGTCGCGGCGATCTTCGCCGCGCGGCTGCTCTCCGGACGGCGGCCGCTCGTGTTCGAGGACGGCCGCCAGATCCGCGACCTGGTGCACGTCTCCGACGTGGTGCGCGCCGTGGTGGCAGCGATGGACTCCCCCGGTGCCGCCGGACACGCGATCAACGTCGGCACGGGTCGCCAGACGCGCATACTCGATCTGGCCGCGGAGATCGGCGCTGCCCTCGCCTCGGACCTCGAGCCGGAGCTGACCGGCGAGTTCCGGGCCGGCGACATCCGCCACTGCGTGGCCGACACCGGCCGGGCGCGCGAGCTGCTGGGGGTGGAGGCATCGGTCCGACTCTCCGACGGCCTGCCCGAGCTGGCCGAATGGGTGGCCGGCCAGACGGTCGAGGAGCGCGGCGACCAGGCGCTGGCCGACCTGCGCGCACGGAACCTGGTGGGTTAGCGGCGGGGGTGGGTTAGCGGCGGCCGCGGCGGCGCGGCCCGAAGTAGCCTCGCCGGACGATCACGACCTGACCCGCCTCGCGGGTCTCGCTGCCGTCGGCATCGTCGTCTCCGGGCTCCTCCGCCGCGCGGTAGCACGTGACCTTGCGCCCCGACACCTGGCAGGTGAAGCCGAGCATGTCGTAGCTCTGGCGGCGGCGACCGGCCCGGCTGGCCAGCGCCCGCGCCGTCGCGCAGTCCACGTTGTCGGCGCGAATGCTCCTGACCGCGGCGACGCGCGTGCACCTCGTGATCGGCACCGGGTCATCACCGGCCTCGACGTCCGGAGGAAGATCGGACGGTGAGCCGCCGGTCTCCACGCCCGTGACCTCCTCGAGGTCGCCCGCGCAGTTCTCCGAGTTGTCCTCGGTCTTCTCGATCGCCGGGAAGTCACAGCCCGGGCCGCCCGGCACCGCGGCGGCCGTGGCCGGCAGCAGGACGGCGACCACAAGGCCCAGCAGGAGGGCGGTGAGCGCGATGCCCCGGTGGGGCACGCTGGCGCGAAGGTCGGACCGCATGAGGAACGCCGAGGGTACCGCGGCGCACGCCGTAGCGCGCCGGTGACCGGAGAGGCAGGACAACCGCGGCCTGCCGCGGCGGCGAGCGGCCTCTGACGGATCGGGGACGGGATCGGCACTCTTGCGTTAGGGTTCCCTAACCCGTGCCGGCCGAGCGCTTCATCGACGCCCTCAACGGGCAGATCGCCGCGGAGCTCGGGGCATCGCACCAGTACGTCGCGATAGCGGTCTTCTACGAGGCCCAGACCCTCCCGCGGCTGGCTCGGTTCTTCTACGACCAGGCCGCCGAGGAGCGCGGGCACGCGATGATGATGATCAAGTACCTGATCGACACGGATTCGCCCGTACGGCTGACCGAGATCGCCGCCCCGGAGAGCGAGTTCACCGACCACATCGCGCCGATCAGCCTCGCCCTCGCTCAGGAGCGTGCCGTGAGCCGGCAGATCAGCAAGCTCTTCTCGCTCGCGCGGGAGGAGAGCGACTACCTGAGCGAGCAGTTCGTGCAGTGGTTCCTGAAGGAGCAGGTCGAGGAGGAGGCGACGATGCTGGAGCTGCTCGAGGTCGCCGAGCGAGTGCGCGACTTCCCGATGACGCTCGAGGAGTACATCGTCCGCGAGCACTCGGGCGACGAGGGTGAGGATCCGATGGCCCCGACGCCCGCCGGGGGCTGAGCGCCGTGCCGGACCCCGCGATGATCGAGATCGCGATCTCCTCGGCGGCCATCGGAGCCGTTACCGCGCTGGCGCTTCGCGCACTACAGCGCCGGTGAGCCTGACGGTCAGTGGCGGGCCTCCTTCAGGTGCCGTTTCGGGATCTTCTCGCTGACGAGGAAGCGCCGCTTGCTCTGTCGCTCGGCGAGCCCGGCGGCGGAGAGCCGTTTCATCACGACGGGACAGCGCTTGCACCGCGGTCGCGAGGTGCAGCAGCGCTTCTTCACCTTGACTTCCCTCTCGAACCCACCCACCCGCTGCTCACCGCCTCGAAGGCCGCTGACCTGACTGGTTAGGGCACCCTAACACAAGCGCCCGGGCCCAGCGCGAGGCCTACGGCCGTGCCCTCGCTCACATGACCGACGAGGTGGCGCATGACGCAACGACCTCGGCGCGCACAAGCAGGCCCTGCTCTGGCACCCGATGATCTACCACTACGGCCGCAACTGGACCGTTCCAATGGACGGTGAGTACACGTCGCGGGTTCGCGTCGAGCCGCCGACCTTCATGCGCCACGACGAGGTCAACGGCCGTCGCTTCACCGAGCTCGTCGACGTCGAGTTCCGCGGGGTGAAGGTCGAGCGCGGGCAGGATCAGCTCTAGCCGCCCGGTGGGCGCGACGCTCGGGGGCAAGGCGACGACCGGAATCGAACCGGTGTAAACGGCTTTGCAGGCCGCTGCGTAACCACTCCGCCACGTCGCCGCGGAGTCGAGGCTAGCGCCGCGAATCTGGTCCGGTTCCGTGGTCGCCGCCGCGCTTGCTCCCTCGACCTGGGCATGACCCACGAGGAGGCCGCCGTGGTGATCCTTGCCCTCTCCAACGGCTTCGCGATCGAGGGTCTGCTCGATCCGGGGCGGTGCCGAACGGCCTGTTCGGTCGGGTGCTGGCACGTCTGGTCGGCCCCTGACGCCGCGCCCGTGCTCGCGAAGGCGATGCGCGACTAGAACTTCGTCGGCCGTCAGCTCGAGCGGCCCGTCAACGGTCACGCACCGGCGAAGATCTCGAGGCACAACCCGACGAAGGAGGACGAGGCACATGGCGGATCTCGAGGGACTGACGGTGTTCATGTCAGGGGGCAGCCGGGGGATCGGGCTGGCCATCGCCACGCGCCTTGCGCAGGACGCGGTGAACGTGGCGATCGTGGCGAAGACCGACGAGCCGCACCCGAAGCTCCCGGGAACGATCCACACCGCCGCGGAGGAGATCGAGGCGGCCGGAGGATCGGCGCTTCCCATCGTCGGCGACATCCGCGACGAGGATCAGGTCGCGCGCGCCGTCGAGCAGACCGTGGAGCGCTTCGGGGGCATCGACATCTGCGTGAACAACGCGAGCGCCATCAACCTGAGCTCGGTCGGCGACCTGCCGGTCAAGCGCTACGACCTCATGCAGGCCATCAACGCCCGCGGCACGTTCGTCGTCACCCAGGCGTGCCTGCCCCACCTGCGCGAGTCCGACCACGCGCACGTGCTCACCCTCTCCCCCCCGCTCGTCACCGACCCGAAGTGGCTGAGCCCGCACGCCGCCTACACGCTGTCGAAGCTCGGGATGACCATGATCACGCTCGGGGTGGCCGGCGACGAGCGCGAGTCCGGCGTGGGCGCGAACTGCCTGTGGCCGCGCACCATGATCGCGACGGCCGCGGTGCAGAACCTGCTCGGCGGCGACGAGGCGATGGGGAAGTCGCGCAAGCCCAGCATCGTGGCCGACGCCGCCCGGGCCATCCTCGTGCAGGACCCGCGCGAGCTCACCGGACGGACGCTCATCGACGACGAGGTGCTCGCCGAGGCCGGCGTGTACGACCTCTCCGCCTACGTCTACCAGGACGAAGCCGACCTCCAGCTCGACCTCTTCGTCGACTCCTGGCCGGAGGGAGCGGCTGCGTGAGCGAGATGTTCGCCGGCCACCAGAACGCCGTCTACCTGGGTGGCCTCTCCGATCGGCTCCCCCGGCTGCCCATCGACTGGCGGGAGCTGCACGCTCTGTGGGAGCGCTCGATGGAGCCCGGGCCGCGCGGCTACGTGGACGGAGCGGCCGGCACGGAGGCCACGGTTCGCGCCAACCTCGAGGCCTTCGACCGCTGGCGGATCGTGCCGCGGATGCTGCGCGACGTCTCCGAGCGCACGATGGAGCGCGAGATCCTGGGTGTCACGTGGCCGGCACCGCTGGCGCTGGCGCCGGTCGGTGTGCTCTCGATCGCCCATCCGGACGGCGAGCCGGCCGCGGCCCGCGCGGCGTCGTCGGTCGGTCTCCCGTTCGTCACCAGCACGGCCTCCTCCTACACGCTCGAGGAGACCGCCGAGGCCGGCGGCAACTGCCCGCGCTGGTTCCAGCTCTACTGGCCGAGCGACCGCGACCTCGCCCGCAGCCTCATCGAGCGCGCCGAGCGCGCGGGCTACCAGGCGCTGGTGGTCACGCTCGACACCTGGCTGCTCGGCTGGCGCCCGCGGGACCTCCAGCACGCCTACCTGCCGTTCCTGCGCGGCACCGGCCTGGCCAACTACTTCTCCGACCCGGTGTTCCGGGCCGCCCTCGACCGGCCGCCCGAGGAGGATCTAGGGGCCGCCGTGGGGCACTGGCTGGGGATCTTCTCGGACGCATCGGTCACCTGGGACGATCTCGCCTTCCTCCGCGAGGCCACCGACCTGCCGATAGTCCTCAAGGGCATCCTCCACCCCGACGACGCCCGGCGTGCGCAGGAGGCGGGCATGAGCGCGGTGATCGTCTCGAACCACGGCGGCCGCCAGGTGGACGGAGCCGTGGGCGCCCTCGATGCGCTCGTGGCCGTCCGCGAGGCCGTGCCCGACCTCGACGCCTTCTTCGACTCCGGCGTGCGCTGCGCGGCCGACGTGGTCAAGGCGCTCGCGCTGGGCGCCCGTGCCGTGCTGGTCGGGCGCCCCTACGTGTGGGCGCTAGGGGTGGGCGGCGAGGACGGCGTGGCCGAGCTGCTGCGCAACTGGCTGGCCGAGCTCGACCTCACGCTGGCGCTGACCGGGAACGCGCACGTGGACGGACTGGACCGCTCGGCGCTGGTGCCGGCGGGTGGGGCGACTTGACCGCCGAACGACCGGAGCCCCGCGAGGTGCCGATCCGCGGCGAGATGATCAGACTCGGTCAGCTGCTGAAGCTCGCCGGCGTGACCGACGACGGCGGTCAGACCAAGGCGCTGCTCGCCGCCGAGCGGGTCCTGGTCAACGGCGAGCCGGAGGCCCGCCGGGGGCGGCAGCTACGGACCGGCGACACGGTGGCGCTCGCCGGTCACGAGCTACGCGTGGTCGGGCGCCCGAGCGCCTGAGCGCGGATCGAGGACGACCAGCGGGATCTCGCGCTCGGTGCGCTCCTTGTAGCCCTGATAGCCGCCGTAGGTCGCGACCGCCTTGTTCCACAGCCGCCCACGCTCGTCGGGTCGCGCGACCCGAGCCCGAACGGGGCGCCGCTCCGAGCCCACCTGGATCGTCGTATCGGGGTTCGCCCGCAGGTTGTGGTACCAGGCGGGGTGCTTGGGGTGCCCGCCCTTCGAAGCCACGATGACGATGCTCTCGCCATCCTGCACGTAGACCAGCGGGGTGGTGCGGCCCACGCCGCTCCTCGCTCCCACGTGGTCGAGCAGCAGCATCGGCGGGGCTCCGGGGAAGCGATGCCCGACCCGTCCGCCCGTGGCGCGGTAGACGGCGGTGTGGCCCTTCGCGACCCGGTTCAGGACGGGCCAGAGGCGATCGGCGGCGCGCATGAGGTCCATATCCCGATGCGACCTTACCCTCAGCCGTCGAGCGCCCCCATCATCTGCTCCGGGTAGCGCTGGCCGGCGGCCACGCCCGGGGGCGCGATCTCCTCGAGCGTTCACAGCGGCCTGGGTATCGGCTGCGGTGACCTTCAGAGCGGATGATGGGACTCGAACCCACGACCTTCTGCATGGCAAGCAGACGCTCTAGCCAACTGAGCTACATCCGCGTGGTGCGGGCAGGATAGCCAGCGGCCAACATTTATGGATGCGCGGCACAGCCCGTGCCGCCCGGCTGAAGCGCTCAGTCGACGTGGAGGACGACCTTGCCAGAGACGGTGCGGTCGAGCAGCGCCTGCACCTGCCCACCCGCCTCGCTCCAGCTTGCCTCGCGCTCGATGGAGCAATCCAGCCGCCCGTCGGAGACCAACCGCGCGAGGGTCGTCAGGAGCTCCGTCCCGCCGCCCGCCGTGCGCTTGAGCTCGGGGAACACAAGCAGCCCGCGGACGCTCGCGCCCGGCGCCCGCCCGAACAGCTCTCGGGTCGGAAAGCTCGTCTCCTCAGCGGTCGTCGATGCGAACGAGACGACGGTGCCCTCCGGCGCGACGTGGCGGATCGCCTGGCCGAGAACCGTTCCGCCGACGCCCTCGACGACGACGTCCCACTCCCCGTCGAGCTCGGTGACGACATCATGGGCCCCGAGCCGGAGCAGCGCGTCCGCCTGCGCGGGATCCCGTACCAGCGCGGTCACGTGCGCCTGGCCGAGCGCGGCGAGCTGGATCGCGAAACGGCCCACGCCGCCGGTGGCGCCCGTCACGAGCACTCGGCGACCGATCGGCGTGCCGCCGATCCGGAGCGCCAGCAGGGCGGTCATGCCCGCGATGGGGAGCGTTGCCGCCTGCGCAAAGCTGACCGCGTCGGGCAGGGCCGCGAGCTGCCCGTCGGTCGGAACCGCGACGAACTGCGCCCAGGCGCCCGGGTTGACCATGCCGACGACGCGTGTGCCGGCCGGCGGGCCCGAGCCGTCGGCTGCCGCCTGTTCGACGACCCCCGCGAGATCCCAGCCCGTGACGGTGCCGGGCGCAAGGCCCATGAGGCGGACGCACTCCCCGCGATTGATCGAGACCGCGCGAACGGCAACGAGCGCCTCGCCCGGCAGAGGTGAGGGGTCCGGCGCCTCGGACAGGGCGATCCGCGGGCTCTCGGCGGTAGCGACGAGCGCGATCATGCGACCGAGCCGGT
>Ga0208612_1001176_pt1 | contig 11016 bp, 10 predicted proteins | sample AntDryMetagUQ889_FD_188089 | JGI IMG/M metagenome (GOLD analysis project Ga0208612, IMG submission 188089) | Polar desert microbial communities from Antarctic Dry Valleys - UQ889 (SPAdes) | ecosystem: Environmental > Terrestrial > Soil > Desert | place: Antarctic Dry Valleys | collected 2008-12-31 | reverse complement strand
GTACTACCGCGCCTACGGGACGGCGGACGGCTTCATCACCATCGCCTGCCTCAATCTCGTTCAGCGAACGAGCCTCCTGGCCGAGTTCGGTCTCGAGGACGCGGCCGCCACCAATCCCGACGAGCCGCCGGAGACGAGCGATGAAGCGCGCCGGCGCGAGCGACTCGGCGAGGCGGTCGCGGCTGGACTCGCCGAACGACCCGGCCGCGAGTGGGTCGAGCGCCTTCGCGCGCGCGGGGTTCCGTGCGAGAAGGTGCGCACACTCGACAGCCTGTTCGACGACGCACAGGTGGAGGCGAACGGGCTCGTGCAACGCATCTGGCAGCCGGGCATGGAAGAGATCAGCCTCCTTGGCAACCTGTTCAAGCTCGACGGCGAAACGCACCAGGCGCCGAAGCCGGCGCCGGCGCGCGGAGAGCACTCCCGTGAGATCCTGAGCACACTTCCTTCGCTCGAGCCGGACGCGACGGCGTGAACTTCGCCGTCGGCGCAGACGAGGCCGCATTCGCCGAGACCGTACGGGGCGCGCTCGCCAGCTATCAGCCGGTGGGTTGGTCGCCGGGTGCTGCTCTCGACGATCGCGACGCGTCGCTATCGGCAGGGCTGAACGCGCTTGGCATCGCCGAGGCGGCGGAGGCGGGTCATGGATTCGTCGCCGCCGCTGGGCTCGAGCTCGGGCATGCGTGTGCTCCTCTTGCGCTCTTCGACGAGCTGGCGGTGGGCGAGACGGCGCTCGCGGCGTCCGGCCTCGCTCGCTACGCCGATGGTCGGTCCGCGGCGCTCGATGTACGGAGGGACGGCGCCTTTCTCGTACCACTCGAGGGCGCGCAGATGGAGCCGGCGCTCGACAGTCAAGGGTTCGTCCGTCTGCGGGACGCCGGCGAGAGGGCTCCTTTGCCCGAGCTCGGGACCTGGGCCGCTTTCCACACGGCCTACCTCGGCGGGCTAGCCGCCGCCGCGCTCGCGCTCGCGGTCGACCACGCCCGCGCCCGGATCCAGTTCGGCAAGCCGCTCCTGGCGCTCGCCCCCGTCCAGCAGATGCTCGCCGACGCCGCCGCCGTTGCTCGCGGGCTCGAGCTCCTGGCATGGGAGGAAGCGGGCGATCCGTGGCCTGCGCTGGTTCACGCCGGCGGGGCTGCATGCCGCGTCTGCGAGGTCTCGCACCAGGTGCACGGAGCGATCGGATTCGCGCTCGAGGCCCCCCTTCATTCGTTCTTCCGGCGGGCACACGCGACCCGGATTTTCACAGGAGCCGTTGCACGAGCCGCGCGTGGAGTACCGGCAGCGGCGTGAGCCCGTGTCCCCGGCGGATCCTCGTGACGGGCGGAGGGAGCGGAATCGGTTTCGCAATCGCCCGTCGCCTCGCGCGCGCCGGCGACCACGTCGTGCTCGCGTCGAGAGACCCGGGCCGTGTCGATGCGGCGCGCCGCATCCTCGTGGATGAAGGCTGCTCGTGCTCGGCACATGCTTGCGACGTGCGCGATCCCGACGCGGTCGCGCATCTGTTCGACGCCGCGGGCGACCTCGACGTTCTCGTCAACAACGCCGCTGGCAACTTCGTCTGCCCGTCGCTCGACCTCTCGCCGAACGGCTTCCGCGCCGTTGTCGAGAGCTCTCTGCACGGCTCGTTCTTCTGTTCGCAGGCTCTGGCGCGGCAGACGATCGCGCGCGGCAGCAGCGGCGTCATCCTGAACCTCGTCGCCACCTATGCCTGGACCGGGGCGCCGGGCGTCGCACATTCGGCGGCGGCGAAGGCGGGGGTCGTGGCGCTCACCAAGACGCTCGCCCGCGAGTGGGCGCCGCACGGGATCCGCGTGAATGCGCTCGCGCCGGGTTTCGTTGCAACGGACTCCGCTCGCGCCAACATCCTCACCGACCCCGAGGCCGAGGAGCGGATGCTCTCGCTGATCGCCCTCGGACGCTTCGCCGACGAGGACGAGATCGCGGCCGCCGCGGCATGGCTTGTCTCGGACGAGGCGTCGTACTGCACGGGAGCCGTTCTCACCGTCGACGGCGGCCGGTCCCTCGGGGTCGCCATGCACGGCGTCGCGGACGGAGAAAATCACAAAGACTCGAGCCGGCATGCAGCAGGCAACTAAGGCGCGAAGCGGTGGTCACCTCGTCGTCGAGAGCCTGGAGGCGCTCGGGGCCGAGGTCGTCTTCGGCATGCCTGGGACACACTCGCTGCCAATCTGGGAAGGGTTGCGCACAAGCCCGATCCGGACATTCGTTCTCCGCACCGAGCTCGACGCCGGGTTCGCCGCGGACGGCTACGCCCGCGCCAGCGGCCGGCCGGCGCCGCTCGTCCTGACGACCGGCCCCGCCGCCTTGATGGCGCTCGCAGCCTTGATGGAAGCGGCAAGCGTGCACGTGCCCGTCGTCGCGATTGCCAGCCAGATCCCGCGCGAGCTGATCGGCCGCGGGAGCGGCTACCTGCACGAGCTCCGAGACCAGCTCGCGTCCTTCGCACCCGTGGTCAAGTGGGCAGCGCGCGCCGAGACCGCTGAGGCTATCCCGGCGCTACTGTCAGAGGCCTGGCGCCGCGCCCAGACGCCGCCTAGCGGTCCGGTGTTCCTCGAGATCCCGGTCGACGTCCTGAGAGGGCCTGCCGGCGTCGGACCGATTCACGAGCTCGACGCCGAGCCGCCTACGCCGCTCTCCGCGGCGGCGGATGCTGTTTCGGAGGCGGCGCGACTCCTCTCGCAGGCGACGCATCCGGTGATCTGGGCTGGTGGAGGCGTGCTCCGCTCGGGAGCCTGGCGGGAGCTCGCGGCCGTGGCCGAGCTGCTCCAGGCGCCTGTGGCGACGACGTACATGGCAAAGGGGGCGTTTCCCGAGGATCATCCGCTCGCGGTCGGCTCCGCCTGCTACTGCCCCGCCTTTCTGGAGCTCCTCACCGAGGCCGATGTCGTGCTCTGCGCCGGCACTGAGCTCGGCGCCGAGACGACCGCTCAACACGCACTTCGCTTCTCCGGTCGCCTGATTCAGATCGACGCCGACGCGGGACGGATCGGGGCGACCTATCCGGCGCTCGGCTTGGTCGGCGATGCAGGGGCGACACTTGCGGCCTTAGCGGAGGAGGTCCGGAGCCCAGCTGCCAACAGCGGCACGACTGTGGCAAACGAGCTCCGCGAGCGGATCGCACATGGCCTCGAAGCGCAAAAGCGACCGCTCGAGCGCGGTCTCCTGAAGACGATCCGTTCGACACTGCCGCGCGACGCCGTCCACACCTGGGATATGACGATCCTCGCCTACTGGGCGGCGGAGTTCTTCCCCGCACTCGAACCACGACGCTTCCTCTACCCCCTTGGCTCCGGGACGCTCGGTTACGCCTGGCCGGCAGCGCTAGGAGCGGCGGTCGCTCTTCCCGATCAGCCGACGCTCGCCGTCGTTGGCGACGGTGGCTTCTCCTACGGTCTCGCGGAGCTCGCGACCGCTCGCCAGCACGCCCTGCCCGTCGCCCTGCTCGTCGTCGATGACGGCGGCTACGGCGTCCTGCGTGGACACCAGCGCAAGGCGTACGGCCAAACCTACGCCGTCGATCTCGTCCAGCCCGACTTTGCGGCCCTCTCTGGCGCCTTCGGCGTCCCCACGAAGACATCTACCCCAGAGGATCTCCCGGAAGATCTGGGCTGGGCGCTTGCGCTCGAAGGCCCAGCGGTGGTCGTCCTGCCCGCCCTGCTCGAGACCTTCACGCCGATCGTGTGAAAACGTCTGGTTGAAGCGCATGGCCGGACGCGACCCACAACACGACATCCTCTTCGAGCCGGTCACGATCGGACCGAAAGTCTTGCGGAACCGCTTCTACCAAGTTCCGCATTGCACGGGGTTCGGCGGCACGAAGCCGTGGTCGCAAGCGCACCACCGGTCGATCAAGGCGGAGGGCGGCTGGGCAGCCGTCTGTACCGAATACGCCCCGATCAGCCCCGACTCGGACTCCCAGCCTTTTGCTTCGGCCCGTCTCTGGGACGACGAGGACGCCCGCGGCCTCTCACTGATGTGCGAGGCAGCGCATGAGCACGGCGCCCTCGCCGGCATCGAGCTCCATCACGCCGGCGCCTTCGCGGCCAACCGGGAATCACGGCTGCCGGCGCTCGCGCCGTCGCAGGTCGCCAACGGCCTGATGCCGCGCGGCACGGTGCCCAAGGCGATGGAACGCGCCGACATCCGACGCGTCATGGACGACTGGGTGTGTGCGGCGCGCCGTGCCCGCGACGCCGGCTTCGACATCGTCTACGTCTACGGCGGCCACAGCTACCTGATGCAACAGTTCCTCTCGCCGCTTCTGAACCGGCGCGCAGACGAATACGGAGGCTCGCTCGAGAATCGGGCGCGCCTCTACCTGGAAACCCTCGAGCGCGTGCGCGAAGCCGTCGGCGACGATTGCGCGATCGTGACCCGGTTTGCCGTCGATGCACTCGATCCCTACGGCATCGGCCTCGACGAAGGCCTCGAGTTCGTCGCCCTCGCCGACCACCTCGTCGACCTCTGGGACATCACGATCGGCGCGGTCAGCGGACCCGCGCGGGTCGACTCGGGATCCTCGCGCTTCTACCCCGAGGGTCACCAGCTCGAATGGACGGCCCGCGTGCGCGAGATGACCAGCAAGCCGATCGTCGGCACCGGACGCTTCACGAACCCCGACACGATGGCCGCCGCGGTCCGCAGCCGTCAGCTCGACCTGATCGGCGCCGCGCGCCCCTCGATCGCCGACCCGTATCTGCCGAAGAAGATCGAGGAAGGTCGCTACGACGAGGTGCGGGAATGCATCGGCTGCAACGTCTGCTACTCGCGCGCGAACTACCACCTGCACATCGGCTGCACCCAGAACGCCACTGCGGGTGAGGAGTTCCGGCGTGGCTGGCACCCGGAGCGCTTCACCCGCGCCGCCAACGCCGACCGCGACGTGCTCGTCGTCGGCGCCGGCCCGGCCGGCCTGGAGTGCGCGATCGTCCTCGGCAAGCGGGAACTCCGGCGCGTCCTCCTCGTCGAGGCCGACACGGAGATCGGCGGCACCACCCGCTGGATCCCTCAGCTTCCCGGCCTCGGCGAGTGGGGCCGCGTGCTCGACTGGCGTCAGGTGCAGCTGCAGCGGCTGCGGAACGTCGAGGTGAGCACAGGAGCCAGGCTCGGCACACAGGAGACGCTCGAGTACGGCGCTGAGCTCGTCGTCGTCGCAACCGGCTCCCACTGGGCGACCGACGGGCTGAACGGCATCACCTGCAGGCCGATCCCGGGAGCCGACGCGTCGCAGCCGTGGGTGCTCACGCCGGAGCAGGTGATGGTCGAAGCGAAGCGGCCCCCGGGCGAACGTGTGGTCGTCTACGACTGCGACGGCTACTTCATGGGCGCGAGCCTCGCCGAGCTGCTCGCACTCGAAGGCTACCGGGTGACTCTGGCGACGCCCTACGCCCAGGTAGCGCCTCTCTGCGTCGAGACCCTCGAGGCCGATCCGCTCCTGCGGCGGCTGCACGAGATCGGCGTCTCGATCGCGACGGGCATGACTGTGACGGCGCTCGAGCCGGGCCGGACGCTGGGGCAGGACATGTTCGCCAACCCGGTTACGCTGGAAGCTGACGCGGTCGTGCTCGTCACGCAGCGAGTCTCCGACGACACGCTCTATACCGAGCTGACGGCAGAGTCCCCCGAGTCGCTGAGCACGGCGGGGATCGAGGGCGTCTACCGAATCGGCGACTGCGTCTCGCCGCGGCTGCTCGGCGAGAGCATTTACGACGGGCACCGGCTCGCTCGTGAGATCGACTCCCTCGACCCGAGCGTCCCGCTCGCATATCTGCGGGAGCGCCTGCTCGTCACGGCGGCGGCCACGTCCCTTGCGCCCTGGCGCGAGCGCGCGGACCGCCGATGAGCTGACTCGCGGAAGAGGATTCTCAGACGCGGGCGGCTTCGTACGCCTCGAGCGCGGCCGCGACCGCGACGCGGCGCTCGATCTCCACGCCCGCGGCGGCGAGCCCATCCTCGACGGCGACGAGCGCGGTCGTGAGGTCGAAGATGTCGAACCAGCCGAGGTGGCCGATCCGGAAGACCTTGCCGCTCCACTCGCCCTGGCCGCCGATCAGCTGCACGCCGAGCCGCTCGCACAAGTCGAGCAGGAATACGGAGACGTCGAGCTCGTCCGGGGCGTGCACGGTCGTCACGACGGCAGAGCGGTCCTCGTCGGGCGAGGCCAGCTCGAGCCCCATCGCCTTGATCCCGGCGCGGGTAGCCCGGCCGAGGCGGACATGGCGCTCGAAGGCGGCTTCGAGGCCCTCCCGAAGCAGCAGACCGAGCGCGACGTCGAGCCCGAGCACCTGCGGCACTGCGAGCGTAAAGGACGTGTCGAGCTTGGCCTGGGCCTCGCGAGTGCGCTCCCAATCGAAGTAGAAGCGCGGAGTCGACGTCTCGCGCGCCTTCGCGAGCGCCGCCGGGGACACGGACACAAGCCCCAGCCCGGGCGGGGTCATCAGCGCCTTCTGTGAGCCGCAGACGACGACATCGAGGCCCCACGCGTCAGTCTCGCACTGGACGGCGCCGATGCTCGAAATCGCGTCGACGACAACGAGCGCGCCGGCGTCCTTGGCGGCGGCGGCGAGCGCCTCGACGTCGGAAACGACCCCGGTCGAGGTCTCGGAGTGGACGACGTAGACGACCGCGGCGCCCGCGGCGCGGGCCTGCGCGTCGACAGGGTCGGGTGTCTCGCCCCAGGCGTAGCGGAGGTGGTCGACATCGGCGCCGTAGCGGGTGGCCATGTCCGCCCAGCGCTCGCCGAAACTGCCGCTGGAGACGACGAGAGCGCGTTCGCCGGGCTCGGTGAGGTTCGCGACTGCCGACTCGAACGCGCCCGTCCCCGAGGAGCTGAAGAGGAGCACGTCGTGCTCGGTACGGAAGACCTCCTTCAGCCGGCCGAGCACGCGCTCGTACGGCTGCTTGAAGGCCGGGCCGCGCGGGTGGATCGCCGGGCGCGCCAGCACCTCGAGCACCTCGGGCGGCAGCTGCGTCGGCCCCGGTGTGAAGAGGTAGCGCTTCCCCGGCATCCTGCCTCTGAGCCTAGATGATTGATGCCACGTCAACGCTAGGGTGAGCCGCGGCATGACATCGATTCGCCGTGCGCTCACCGTGTCCGCGCTCGGCGCGGGCATCTCGTACGGCAATCTCGCCGTCGCGCTGCCGCTCGTCGTCCTCGCCGAAGGGCGCACGGCATTCGTCGCCGGTGTGCTGCTCGGGCTCAACACGATCGCGTTCTCACTCGGCGCCCTGCTGGCGCTGCCGCTCCGGCGGGCGGAAACCGGGATCGCGCTCGGCCTCGCCGCGATCGCCGGGGGCGACATCGTCCTCGTCGCCTCGTCCGCGAACGGGTGGCTCGCTGCCGGCGCGCTCGCCCACGGGACCGGCATGGGTCTTTTCTGGGTCGGCGTGCAGGCGGCCCTCGGACGGCGCTCGGGCAGCATAGGCTCGCAGCGGTCGTTCGTCAGCCAGTACGCCGTCTACACGTTTGCGAGTGCCACGGGGGGAGCACTCACAGGCGGCGCTATCGCCGTCCTGCGCGCGCTCGGTGCCGGGAACGCGACGAGCATCAGACTCACGTTCGCGGGCGGTGCCGCTGCGGCGCTCGTAGGGATTCCGCCCGTAACGGCGTGGCTTCGCACTGTCGGCGCCCAGGCCCTCGCGCGGTCACGTCCTGCGCCGCTCCAGGGTCTCGCGCTGCAGCTCCCGGATCTGCTGCTCGTGTCGGCAATGGGCATGCTGCTCAACCTCGCCCCGGTAGTGCTCGATCAGGACTTCGGCTTTGCACCGCTCTCGATCGGCATCGTCGCCGGGCTCGTCGCGGCCGCCAAGATCGCCGGCAGCTTCACGGCCGGCAGGGTCGCGCTGACGACGGGCAGCAGGAAGGCAGTCGGGGCGATGCTCGCGGCCAGCGCGCTCGCGGCAGCGGTGCTCGCCGGGACGCAGCAGGCATGGCTCTACGTGCTGCTGACGGTGGCGGCGACGTTCTTCGGGATCGGCGTGTGGCCGATCGTCGTCGACGGCGCCTTGGCGCGCGTGTCGCCGCACCAGCGCTCCGGCCTCACGATCGCCTGGAACGCGCGCGAGTACGCAGCGATCGCGGGGACGACGGTCTTGGGCGGCTACCTGCTCGACGCGTCCGCTCGACCGACGCTCCTGCTCGCCCTCGTCGCCGCCCTGCTCGCCGCCGCCGCCGTCTCGGCTCTCACGGTCCTACGCCGTCCCGTCTACGGTGCACGGACGACATGAGAGCAGTCGTCTTCACGGGCCCGGGCGGCAACGAGGTGGTGCGCCTCGAGGAGCGACCAGACCCCGTCGTCGCCGGCGACGACGTGCTGCTCGCGGTGCGGTACGCTGCTCTCAACGGCGCCGACCTCGCGCAACGGGCCGGCCGCTACCCCGCTCCTCCCGGCTCGCCGCCCGATGTGCCCGGCATCGAGACCGCCGGAACTGTGATCGCCTGCGGCCCGACGGCCCGGCGCTTCGAGGTGGGCGACCGCGTGTTTGGGATCGTCGGCGGCGGTGGCCTCGCCGACCGGGTCGTCGTGCACGAGCGGCACGTCGCGTCCGTCCCGAGCAACCTCGACGAGCTCGCGGCGGCAGCCGTGCCCGAGGTTTTCGTGACCGCGCACGACGCGGTCTGCACGCTGGGGATGCTCGGGCTCGGCGAGCTGTTGGTCGTGAGCGGCGCAAACGGTGGTGTCGGCACGGCAGCTGTCCAGATCGGCGCTGCCGCGGGCGCCCGTGTGCTCGCGACCGTCCGCTCGGAGGAGGTGCGCGGATAGGTAGCGGAGTTGGGCGCGGAGGCAATCGCTCCCGACGAGCTCGTCTCGCGGGCGCAGGAGCTCGGAGGCGCCGACGTCGTCGTGGAGCTCGTCGGAGCGCCGAACCTCGAGCGCGACCTCGCCGCGCTTGCGGTCAAGGGCCGGATCGTCATCGTCGGCACGGGTGCCGGCGACGAAGCCCTCCTTTCGCTCGGAGCTCTCATAGGCAAGCGCGCTCGGCTGATCGGCACGGTCTTGCGTGCTCGGCCGCTCGAAGAGAAGGCGGTCGCCGTGCAGGCGTTCGCCCGCGAGGTCGTTCCCCATCTCGCCTCCGGCCGGATCGTGCCTCTCGTCGATCGCGTCTTCCCGGCCGCGGAGGCGACCGCCGCGTTCGACCGGATGCAGGAGCAAGGCAAGCTCGGCAAGGTGCTGCTCGACTTCGAGGCGTGAGCTGGCGAAGGTGGCGTTCTAAAGCGCCCTGGGTTTCCTCGAGGCTCGTTTATCTGGCTGAAAGCGTTTCGTCGAAGCGCTAACTTGCGAGCTGCTCGTCCCAGAGCAGCCACTCCTCCTCAAGGAGGTCGGCGATCGGCACCATCAAGATCAGTGAGAGATTGACCAGCCAGGAGGCTAGGCACTCGTGAATCGCAAGGGCTCGTCCGAGCCGCTGGTGGCGTTTCCGGCGCTGTAGGAGTGAGCGCCCGCGCCGGCGAGCTTGCCGCCATCGACGATCAGGTACTCCTCACGGATCGGCGATCGTCGAACCAGCACTCCAGGGTCTCGCGGGTTCCCGCGGCGTATCGTGCCTGCGCCGAGAGTGACGAGCCGGAGGTGTGCGGGGTCATGCCGTGGTTCGGCATCGTGCGCCAGGGGTGATCCTTCGGCGCGGGCTGCGGGAACCACACGTCGCCGGCGTAGCCCGCGAGCTGGCCGCTCTCGAGCGCCCGTGCGACCGCGTCACGGTCGCAGATCTTGCCGCGGGCGGTGTTCACGAGGTAGGCGCCGCGCTTCATCTTGCCGATCAGCTCGTCGTCGAACAGGTGCTCGGTCTCGGGATGCAGTGGGGCGTTGATCGTGATCACGTCGCAGACGCTCACCATCGACTCGACGTTGGGGTGATAGGTGACGTTCAGCTCCTGCTCGACCTCCGCCGGCAGGCGGTGCCGATCGAAGTAGTGCAGCCCGACCTCGAACGGCTTCAGGCGCCGGAGCACGGCCGAGCCGATTCTCCCGGCTGCGACGGTACCGACCTGCATCCCCTCGAGGTCGTACTCGCGGGACACGCAGTCGGCGATGTTCCAGCCGCCGCTGACGACCTGCTTGTACGACGGGATGTAGTTGCGTACGAGGGAGAGGATCAGCATCATCACGTGCTCTGCGACGCTGATGCTGTTGCAGTAGGTGACCTCGGCGACGGTGATCCCGCGGTCGATCGCCGCCTGGAGAGCGACGTGGTCCGAGCCGATCCCGGCTGTCACGGCCAGCTTCAGCTTCGAAGCCTTGGCGATCCGCCCCTCGGTGAGGTACGCAGGCCAGAACGGTTGCGAGATCACGATCTCCGCGTCCACGAGCTCGCGCTCGAACATGAAGTCCGGCCCGTCCTTGTCCGAGGTCACGACGAGCTGATGACCGCGCTCCTCGAGAAAACCACGCAGACCGAGCTCACCGGAGACACTCCCGAGCAGCTCACCCGGCTCGAAATCGATCCCTTGCGGCGTCGGGGTCGTCTGACCGTCGAAATACCGCTCGATCCGAGGGACGTTGTCACGGGCATACACCGGCGGATACCCGCTTACGGGATCGTCATAGAGGACGCAGAGGACCTTGGCCATCCCGTCTCACTCCTCGGGTTGGACGACTCGCCGCCGTGATGCGCCGCAGCGATTGGGTTCGGAGATCGTATTCGCCTCCGGGTCCATGCGATTGACCACCACACACAATGATCCCCTGGCGCCGCCCTGATTGGCGTCCGGTGATCGCCGCCGCCGCAGTCCTCGACGTCCGACTCACTCCTTACTCGGTATGCCACCTGATGAGCTTCGCTCTCGATGCCGGTCTAAGCATTTGGAGACACTCCACTAGCGTATGGCTCGAGATGGAGGCCGACGCACTCGAGATCCTCTTCGTGTCCGGCGCCGACGTCGAACGACTCGGACTCGACGCTGCTGCGGTGCTCCGCGCGGTCGAGGATGCCGTTCGCGCGCAGGGCGAGGGAGAGGTCACCCTCGATGAGCGCGTGCAGCACGTGCCGGAC
>Ga0208612_1001173_pt1 | contig 11028 bp, 13 predicted proteins | sample AntDryMetagUQ889_FD_188089 | JGI IMG/M metagenome (GOLD analysis project Ga0208612, IMG submission 188089) | Polar desert microbial communities from Antarctic Dry Valleys - UQ889 (SPAdes) | ecosystem: Environmental > Terrestrial > Soil > Desert | place: Antarctic Dry Valleys | collected 2008-12-31 | reverse complement strand
GCCGGTCCAGTAGCCGGCCTTGCGCAGGACGGTGGTGAAGGTCTGGCCCACGTCCTCGAGCGGGGCCCAGCCGGGCCGCTCGAGCAGGCCCCGGTAGTCGTGCCAGCCGCGGAAGGGGAACACCCGCCGGCCGCTGAGGATCGAGTTGCGCGCCGGGATCGTGGGCATCGCCTCGGGATGTGTACGTACGAAGCGGACGCCGTCGCGTGCGAGGGCATCCATGTTCGGGGTGCGGGCGCGGGTCCCGTAGCAGTGGTCGGCACGCAGCGTGTCGACCACGATCACCACGATGTTGGGTCGATCGCCGGGCCGCGCGACCGCGGCGCCGGGCACCGACAGCGCGGCGGCCGAAGTGCCGGCCGCCTGGAGGAACCGCCGCCTGGTGGTACGAGAGTCGCCCATCACACCGAGCGGTGAGGCTACCGGTGTAGTCGGAGGACTACGAAGGGAGCGCCTGGGGTAGCCGATCGGCGTGACCTCGATCACCCCTTATCGCGATGGCCCCCTACTGGTACGAGGAGACTTCACCCTTCAGGACCAGGACGGCAACGAGATCGACCCCGGGCGCGACACCGTGGCGCTGTGCCGGTGCGGCAAGTCGCGCATGCGCCCCTTCTGCGACGGCTCTCATAAGCTGATCGGATTCCGGGCGCCCAGCGGGCGCGAGGGCGGTCGCGAGAGTCCGTCGGGCTCCGCTGTGCCCGGCTAGGAGGGCTGCCCCGCGAATCGCTGGGGAAGCGGCGCGGCAAGCGGCACGCGCAGCGAACTGCGTCCCGCCTCCCACGTATCCAGGAGCTGGCGCGCCCAGCGGCCTTCGACCTCGATCAAGGCGCGCGCCCCGAACAGCACGTCCTCCGCCACCGCCGGCTCCTGGCGCATCAGGCCGCCCGCCAGGTCCACCGCGGCGATGTTCTCGTGCACGGCGTCGGCCTCCACGTGCTCGTCGAAGAACTCCGTGGCCGGGCCCTCGTGACCCAGTCGCCTCAGCGCGTCCGCGTACCGGCGGCTGGGCACCGAGGAGGTCATCTCGAACAGGGCGAGGTGGCCGACGATCGCTCCGCGGTTGCGCCGGTGCAGGCCAAATAGCGACATCAGGTTGACCGCGGCAAGGGTGATCGCGGGCAGATGGTCGAGGTAGGCGCCGTAGGACGAGTCGAGGCCCATCGCCTCCATCGAGTCGGCGAACAGCTGGGCGTGCACGCGCTCCGGGCGCCCGCCGCCGTACTCGTCGGCCTGGACCTCGACCAGTGCCGCCTTCGCCGCGCCGCTCAGGCGCGGAATGGCCCATGAGTGCGGATCTGCCTCCTTGAGCTGGTAGGCGGACTTGTGCACGAGGAACTCCAGCATCTCCTCGGCGCTGCCGTGGCGGGCCAGGTACAGCGACAGCGACGGTCCCTCGTCGGCGTCCGCGATGGCCCTCAGCGCACGGTCGGCCTCCTCCGGGGGCGGCGGGGGCGGGCCTGCGCCGGCGAGCTCGCGGACGGCGCGCTCGAACACCGCCTCCATCTCACCCCGGAGCGCGATCAGCGACGGCTCCCACTCCCAGCGCTCGTCGACGCCGGGCAGGCCGCGGTAATGCAGCTCATAGCAGCAGTACAGCGCCAGCTGCAGGTCCTCGTCGACCAGCGGGTCGGCGGAGGCCGTCACCTCGATCGGCGGGAGCCGGTGCGGGGCCTCGGCGAGCTCGCCGAAGAGCGCCTCGCTCACCTGACCGCGAGGAGTGGGCACCTTGCGCATGCTCACTGGGTTGCCCCGGAGAAGCGGTCCGCAATCGTCCGGATCTAAGTCTCAGTGGCGAGGAAGCGGTCGGCCAGCGAGCCCATCAGCCCCTCCAGCCCCTCTTTCGCGGCCACCTGCCGCTGGCGCTCGGAGCCGTTGGCGGTCACGAGGCGATCCGCCGCTTCCAGCTCCCCGAGGCAGCCGGCGCGAGCGGCCGCCGGCGCAAGCCACTCGAGCAGGGCGCGCAGCCGGTCGCGCGTGGGGCGGGGCTCTCCGGTCTGGAGGTCGGCCAGGGTCCCGGCCAGGCCATGGCGCCCGGCTGACCAGCGGTTCTCGGCGATTCGCCAGGTGGGGTGCACCGTCAGCGGCACGCCGGCGTCGTGACCCTCGGCCAGGGTCACCACCAGGGAGTGGATCACGGCGGCGACGGCTACGCTCTCGGACACCGTGGTCTGCTGGTCGGGTACGCGCACCTCGATCGTGCCGAGGGTGGGGTGCAGGCGCAGCTCCCACCACCAATGGTTGGGCCGGGCCAGGGTGCCCGCGGCCGCGCCCCACCTGAAGGCCGCCGCCAGCTCGCTCAGGTCTTCGACGGCCGGGGGCACTCCCTGGCGGGGGAGCAGCTCGGCGATCTTGGGCCTGACCGACGCCAGACCGGTGTCGCGTCCGGCGTGAAAGGGCGCGTTGGCGGCGAGGGCGGCCAGCTGGGGCAGGTACGAGCGCAGCGCGTTGTGCACCGCGACCGCGCGCCGGGCTCCGGCCACCCGCACGTGCACGTGCAGCCCGAACACGAGCTGGGCGTGGGCCACCGGGCCGAACTCCGCCCTGGTGTGGCGATAGTGCTCGTGGCCGTTGAGCACGCCTTCGGGCGCTGCCGTCGGGTGGGCGCCCGCGGCGGCGAGGCGCCCTATCCCCGAGGCCGCTTGGTGCAGGGCGGCCCGGCCGGCCTCGAGTTGGGCGGCAGCCTCGCCGACCGTCGCGCATGGCAGGGTCACCAGCTCGAGCTGGGCCGCTGGCAGCTCCAGCTTGAAGCGCTCATCACCGCCGGCGGCGGCCAGCACCTCCTCGGCGCGGGGAGCCAGGTCGAGGGCGGTGGCGTCGAGCAGCATCACCTCCTCCTCGATCCCCACGGTGAGCGGCGCCGGCGCGTCGAAGGTCGCCCGCAGGCGTTCCGCGGAGGCAACCGATTCGGCGTCCTCGCCAACTCGACGAAATGGAGCTGCGATCGATTCGGCATCCTTGCCTGAGCGATCGGCGGTGTCGGTGGGATCCATGGTTTCGGCGGGCGGAGTCGGGGAAATCCGCGCGGATGCGGATCGTCGCCCCTCCGGGAGTCTTTCGCCCGCGAAGCGACAGCTGGATGCTCGCGCACCTCGTCGGTCGCGACCAGCGTGTACCCGGGTCCGACGTCCTTGATGTGTGTACCGGAAGCGGCGTGATCGCCGTGTTTGCGGCCCGCGCCGGTGCACGGTCGGTCACGGTTGTCGATCTGTCGCGGCGCGCGGTGCTCGCGGCGCGCCTGAACGCGGCGCTCCACGGACTGCACGTCCAGGCGCTGCGCGGCAGCCTGTTCGATGCGGTCCCCGCCGAAGCTTCGACGTGATCGCCGCCAACCCGCCCTACCTGCCAGCGGAGAGCGACACGCTGCCTGGGCGAGGAGTCCGGCGCGCGTGGGAGGGCGGCCGCGACGGGCGCCTGCTGCTGGACCAGATCATCTCCGGGGCTCCGTGCCACCTGCGCCCGGGCGGAGTCCTGTGGCTGGTGCACTCGTCGCTGTGCGGCGTGGACGAGACGCTCACCGGGCTTGAGGCCGCGGGGCTCGAAGCCGTAGTCGCCGAGAGCCGGCGGGGGCCCCTGGGCCCGCTGGCGGCGGCCCGGGCGAGCGAGCTGGAGGCCAGGGGCCTGCTGGCCCCTGGAGAGCGCGAGGAGGAAATCGTGGCCATCCGCGCCACCGCTCCCCGCCGCTTGCGGGCCCCTACCTCGGTACCCGCTCGTCGAGCGCCTGGTTGACCAGAGCGTCGGCGCGCTCGTTGCTCTCTCGCCGCACGCTGCGCACCTGCCAGCGCTCGAATTCGCGCAGTGCGCGCAAGGCGTCGGTGTGGAGAGGCTTGAGCCCGGCGTGCTTGACCTTGTACTGGCCGCCGATCTGCTTGGAGACCAGCTCGGAGTCATTGACCACCTCAACGTCCGCCGCGCCGAGCTCGCGGGCCAGCTGGAGGCCGAGCAGCACCGCCCGGTACTCGGCCACGTTGTTCGTGGCCTCCCCGATGTAGAGCCTGCGCTCCCCCATCACCTCACCGCCCGGAGCCGTGGCCACCGCGGCCACCGCCGCCGGGCCCGGGTTGCCCCGCGCCCCGCCGTCCACGTGGACGACGACCCTCTTCGCTGCGCTCACTCGGGCGTGGAGGGCTCGATCGGGGGGAATGTCCCCTTGACCCGCTGCCGGCGGCGGTTGGAGAACGACTCGTGGGTTCCGGGCTCACCGCCCTGGGCACGACGGTCGATGATCACCTCGACGTGCGGATCGTTCTCGTAGTAGGCGGCGAGCTTGTCATAGAGCTCGTCCTCCAACGCCTGGGGCACCACGCAGTAGATCATTCTGAGGCCACTCCTATCACGAGTTGTCCCTCGGCGTCGAGCCCGGCGTTCCAGTCGCGCAGCGACTCGTCGATGTCATCGAGCTCGTCGCCCTTGGCCTGCAACGCCACCGGCTCGTCCGCGTCGCCTAGATCGATCCGGTAGCGATACCACGACAGCTCCCACGCCACGAGCACCGTGACCGCGCTGGGGGCGTCCGGATCGGTTACCGCGGTGGCCCACGGCTCGCCGAGGCTGCGCGCGAGGCCGGCCACCGTGCGCTGGTGAGCCGACTCGTTGAACAGGGCCAGCGCGCGCTCGAGCTTGACCTCCATGGTGGTGGGCACGGCCCGCACGTGGCGGGGGTTCTGCGGACGCTCGCGCTGGCGCTGCGGCGGCGCGGCGTCGCCGTTGGAAGGTGCGGGCTCGGCCTCCGCTCCCTCGAAGTCCGGCGGCTCCTGAGGATCCTCGGCGGAGGCGCCGTTCACCGGCTCGGGAGAGCGGCGGCGCAGGCGCCCGAATATCGGGCGGCGTTCCTGGGGCCGCGGGCCGCGGGCGGGAGCCTGGCCGTGCGCGGACTCGCGGAGCCATCCAGCGTGCTCGGCCCTCACCGAGCACAGTTCACAGACCGTGTGCCGCTGGCCCCCGGGAGCCAGGTAGGCCTCGGTCTTCTCCCCCTTGAGGATCGTGCGGCTGCACACCTCGCAGGTGATGTGGTCGTGGAAGGGGCGGAGCTCTTTCTTCACTGGGCTGGAGAGTACCTGCGCCTGCAAAAAGCCAGTTCCCCAGTCTCCGGGGAGACCCCATCTCGTCCGCTCCTACGGACCTGCCAGTGCCTCCGCAAGGCTCTCGTGCATCGGGGCCACGGCCCCCACGTCGGTGAGGGTGAGCAGTCGTCGCAGCGGTGACGTGGCCGGTACGACCAGCCGCAGGTCCTGGCGCCGGCGGCGGAGCCTGCGTGACAGCTCGAACAGCAGCTCGATGGCCGCGGAGTCGAGGTAGAGGGTGTGGGACAGGTCGATGATGAGCGCGTGCGCGTCGTTGGGCACCGAGCTGGTCAGCTCCTCACGGACGAGCGAAGCGTTGGTCATGTCGACCTCACCCCGGAGGCGGGCGACCAGCGCGTCGCCCTCGCGCTCCAGGGAGATGTCGGCGGCGGTGCTCACACGCGCTGCCCCCCGAGGCTGCCGGCGCCGGAGCGGGCAAGGCCCGCGGCCGCCTTCGACGCGGGCCCCAGCCGGCGTCGCATCCGAACCGACGTGCCGCGCGGTCCCGGGGTCACCTCCACCTCGTCCATCATGCCCTCGATGATCGACAGGCCCCGGCCGCGCTCGGTGCCCCGGCGCTCGCGCCAGCTGCCCCTGTCGCGCACCGTGAGCGTGACCATCGGCCCGACGGCGCTGGCCTCGAGCTCGAACTCGGCGTCTCCGGGCCCGTACGCGTGCTCGATCGCGTTCATGGCCGCCTCGGACACCGTGAGGATGATGTCGAAGCGCTCCTGCTCGGAGGCCCCGGCGGCCTGTAGAAAGCGCCCGACCCGCCTACGCAGCGGCGCCAGGGCGGACGGGTCGGCGGGCAGGCGCATCATCAGCGCCCCCGCGGCCACGGGCTCGGGGCGGACGGCCAGTAGCGCGACGTCGTCGGAGGGCCGCAGTCCGCCGAGGATTCCCTGCAGCACCTGGTCGCACACGTCACTCAGGTCGCCGTCGGCAAGGTCGGCCACGGTGGCCAGCTGGGCCAGCCGGTCGTCGAGCGGGGTGTCGCGCCGCTCGACCAGCCCGTCGGTGTAGAGCAGCATGGTCGAGCCGGGTTCGATCACGGTCGTCTCGTCGCGGTAGGTGGCGGGGTCGGCGGTTCCCAGTGGCACCGACCGGCCCCCCTCCAGGAAATGAGAACCCTCGCGTGTGACCACGAGCGCCGGCGGGTGGCCGGCGCTGGAGAACACCACCTCGCCGGTGTCACGGTCGAGAATCAGGTAGAGCGCGGTGGCCATCACGTCCCGATCTTCCTTGGACAGCAGCCGGTTCAGGCGCGCGAGGGTCCCCGCCGGCGATGTCTCTACCAGCGCGTACGCGCGGAAGGCGTTGCGCAGCTGGCCCATCACGGTGGCGGCTCGCAGGCCGTGGCCCACCACGTCGCCCACCACCACCGCCACGCGGCCGTCGTCGAGCTCCATCGCGTCGTACCAGTCGCCGCCGATCTTGGTGCCCTGCGCGGCCGGGAGGTAGCGGGCCTGGAGCTGCACGCCATCGATCCGGGGCAGGTTCTCGGGCAGCAGCGACCGCTGCAGCGTCTCCGCCACCTCCTGGTCGCGGGCGGCGGCGCGTGCCAGCTTCTCCTCCATCTCCTTGCGCTCGTGGATGTCGGTTGCGGTGCCCACCCAACCGACGAGGATCTCCCCCGCGAATCGCGGCACCCCGCGGTCGACGATCCAGCGGTACTCGCCGTCGCTGCGCCGCAGGCGGTACTCACGCTCCCAGGGCACCCGGCGCCGGAATGCCCGCCACCAGCTGCCGCGAACGGCCTCGGCGTCGTCGGGATGCACGCCCAGCACCCGGGTGTCGCCGGTCTCCTCCTCGTGCGTCCGGCCGGTGAACTCGAGCCAGCCGCGGTTGATGAAGTCGATCATGCCCCTGGCGTCGGCGGTCCAGATCAGCACCGGGGCGCTGTCGGCCAGCTCGCGAAAGCGGGCCTCGCTCTCCGAGGCGTGGCCGAGCGCCGTCTCCAGACGCTGCTGCTCCTCCAGTAGGTGGGTCTCGCTGCGCGCGCGCTCGATAGCTGCCGCCAGGGTGTTGCCCACCCCCTGGAGGAAGTTCGCGTCGTCGGGCGAGAAGGCCCTGGCCCGGCGGCTGCTGGCCCCCAGCACGCCGAAGGGCCGCGCGCGGCTGCCGATCGGTACGCTCACGCTGCTGCGAGCTCCCAGCGCGAACAGACGGCGAGAGGGGCGGAAACGCCCCTCCTCCTCGAGTTCGGCGACGATCACGGGCTCGCCCGCCGCGAGGGTGAAGCCGGTCTGACCCTCCCCTCCTCGCGCAACGAAGGGCTCGTCGGTGGATCTGGGAAGGCCGGCGCTCGCACGCTCCACGAAGCATCCCGTCTGCTCGGAGTACTCCACCAGCGACACGAACGGCGCGCCCAGCTCCGTGGCCACCCGGCGCACCGCTTCGTGCAGCAGATCCGCGATGTCCCCGCCGGCCAGGGCGCGATGGCCCAGCTCGGCCACTGCCGCCTGCTGGCGGAGGCGCGTTTGCAGCTCGTCATCGGACCGGCGTTCCTCCATCAGGCCTCCCTGCCCGCCCGGCGACCGCGGTCGGTGCCCTACACCGACTCCGTCAACGGATCGGCCTGCAGGCGTGACTTCAGCCGCAGCACGGCCTTGGTGTGCAGCTGCGACACGCGGGACTCCGTCACGCCCAGCACCTCCCCGATCTCGCGGAGGGTCAGGTTCTCGTAGTAGTAGAGGGCGATCACGAGCTTCTCACGCTCGGGCAGCCGGGCGATGGCGTCCGCCAGGCGGTCCTTCATGTCCGTGAGATCCATCTCCTGCGCGGGATCGACGGCGGTGGGATCTTTGATCGTGTCCAGCAGCGACACCTGGTCCCCGGAGGAGTCGGACACCGTCCACAGCTCGTCCAGCGCCACCACGGACGAGTTGGAGATCTTGATCAGCGATTCCTGGAACTCGTCGACGGTCGTGTCGAGGGCCTTGGCCATCTCCTCGTCGGTCGGGGCGCGGTGCAGCTGATGCTCGAGCTTGGCGTTGGCGCGCTCGATCTCGCGCGCCTTGGCCCGCACCGAGCGGGGCACCCAGTCCAGGGAGCGCAGCTCGTCGATGATCGAGCCCTTGATGCGCGTCACGGCAAAGGTCTCGAAGCGGATCTCGCGCTCGGGCTCGAAGCGCTCGATCGCCGAGATCAGCCCCAGAAGGCCGTACGAGATCAGGTCCGCCTCCTCGACGTGGGCCGGGAGGCCGCTCGACATGCGTCCGGCCACGTACTTGACCAGGGGCGCATAGGCGAGCACGAGCCGCTCGCGAGCCCTCGGGTCGCCATCATCCTTGTAACGGCGCCAGAGGTCTTTGAGCTCAATCGCCTTGAGGTTGGTCTCCACGCTGATTCCCTGTTAGGCGCGGGGGTGTGCCCGCGCGTAAGCCTGTTTGAGCCGTTTCGACTCTACCCGAGTGTAGATCTGAGTCGTCGATATCGATGTGTGCCCGAGCAGCTCCTGGATCGCCCTGAGGTCCGCGCCCCCCTCCAGGAGGTGGGTGGCGAAGGAGTGCCGGAGGGTGTGAGGGGTGGCCCCGGACTGGACCGAGGCTCGTCTGAGGGCGACCCGCAGGCGCCGCCGCAGATCCGAGGTGGACAGCCTCCGGCCACTCTTGGAGAGGAAGAGGGCGGGCTCGGCAAGGCCGTGCCCCCCTTTGACGTCATCGGCTTGCAAAGGGGCGCGGTGCCCCCCCTTCGATGTCTCCCTCAAGAGGCCCGGTCGGGCGCGCTCAGTGTAGGCCGCGAGGGCCTTCCAGGCATGCTCGCCGGCGGGAACCACCCGCGTGCGCCCGCCCTTTCCCCGAACGCGAAGCTCCTCGGCGTCGACGTCCAGATCGGCCAGGTCGAGGTTGACCAGCTCCTCGGCGCGCAGTCCCGCCGAGTAGGCGAGCTCGAAGATCGCCCGATCGCGTGTATCGAGCGGGGCGGAGACCGGCATGGCGCCGAGCAGGTCGGCCGCCTCGCGGGCCTTGAGCACCCCCGGGAGATAGGAGTCGGCCTTGGGCGAAGCCACGAGGTCGGCCGGGCTCGACTCCAGCACGCCGCGCTGCACCATCACGCGGTAGAACGCACGTATTGCCGCCAGCTTTCGCGCGACGGTGCTCTTGGACGCTCCCCGCTCAGAGAGCACTCCGGCGAACCGCCGCAGGGTCCGGTAGTCGAGCTGGGCCGGCCCGAGCCCGTTGCCCGACGCCCACTCGGCCAGCTGGCCCAGGTCTACGCCGTAGGCGCGGCGGGTGCGCTCAGCCATCCCCTGGGTACGGAGCGCCGTGTCGAATTGGGCGAGCGAACCTGCCCAACCGACGGGAGGGCTTTCCGGCTGCGCCGCTGCCCTAGCCTTGAGACCGACCGTGTCGAGGTTCTTCGTCAACACTCAGGACGGGCGCGTGGCCACACGCAGGCAGCTGGACGAGGCCGGCCTGACCGAGGAGGGCGTGCCGATCTCGCCGTGGCACCCGATCCCGGGACCCTCCGATGCCTCGACCATGTGGTACGCCATGCTGCGCAAGCAGGTGAAGGGGATCTTCATTGGCACCATGTGCATTCGGCACGTGGGCAGGGAAGCCCTTCTCGAGGCCCAGGGTTGGACCGTCGTGCCTATCGAAGCGATCGGGGTTGACGCCCCAGTGCGTAGCGCACGGGACTGAGCGCCGACAGTAAGAACCAAGCACTGCCCGCGGCTGGGGTCCGTTAGGCGACGTAAATCGGCGTCTGCACGTCGATCTGGTCATACAGCTCGATCACCTCAGGGATCGCCATCCGGATGCAGCCGTGTGAGGCGGCGGTGCCCAGGGACCCGACATCGTCGGTGCCGTGGATGCCGGCCCCGTTGTAAAAGCCCATCCAACGCGCCTTCAGCGGGTTCTCGGGCGCTCCGCCGGGGACCACGGTGCCGGCCAGGCTCCCCGCCCAATCGCTGTTGGGCACAGACCACGGCACGTTCACGCCCTTGTTCTGGATCTCGTAGAGCCCGGTCGGGGTCTCGTAGCCCTGCTGGCCGAAGGCCACCGTGTACTCCTTTGCGAGCTTGAGGTCGCGATAGAGGCGCAACTTGAAGCTCGCGCGGTCGGCCACGAGCACTACCGGATACTTCTCGGCCAACTCGTCACGGGTTACCTTGGCCTTGATCGTCTTCGAGGGGACTCGCAGGGTGCGATCGCCGGCCTGCGTCATCGCCGCGCTGACCTTCGCGCGCAGGCGCTTGGCCTTGACCTTCACGCCATCCCGCTCGGGGATCTGCTCGAAGGAAGGGAAGCTGATGTCGGCGTCGCGCGGCTGGCGGTCGACGCCCTTCTGGGCGCGCTTCACCAGTGTGGCGATCGCGGCCTTTGAGTAGGTGACCCGCGGTCTAACCCGAACGTTGGCCTTCCCGCCGGTGGCGTCGCGAAGCACCCGGCTGAAGATGTTGCCGTCGCGGCTGCGGCGCAGCGCCTCGTCGATCATCCCGCCCACGTCGGTCTTCACGCGGGCGTCCTCGGCGGAGAGCTTGAACCGCTTCTCGCCGTGGCGCAGGATCACCGGCTTGTCCAGGGGCGCGGCCACCTGGCGTTGCACCTTGGCCCGCGCCTCCTCCGCGTCCAGCCCGCCGACGTCGACGCCGGCCACCGTGACTCCCTCGGCGATCCGGCTCTCGTTGGAGGAGTCGTACGCCCAGGCCGACACGGCTCCGGCGGCCGTCATGAAGAGCAGCACCGCGACGAGGATGAATGACTTTTGTCCCATTGAAAGGGTGCCGTGACACCGGCACACCATCGAGTGTAGGGAAGTACCCCGGCCGTTCCCAGGCCAGACCGCTACTGCAACCCGGCTTGCGAGTTCCTACGCGCCAAGTACGTCAAGAACGGGGGCACCGCCCCCTGTGCAACCCGATGACATCAAAGGGGGGCAACCGCCCCCCCCTTTGCAACCCGATGACATCAAAGGGGGGCACCGCCCCCCTTTGCAACCCGATGACATCAAAGGGGGG
>Ga0208612_1001172_pt1 | contig 11032 bp, 11 predicted proteins | sample AntDryMetagUQ889_FD_188089 | JGI IMG/M metagenome (GOLD analysis project Ga0208612, IMG submission 188089) | Polar desert microbial communities from Antarctic Dry Valleys - UQ889 (SPAdes) | ecosystem: Environmental > Terrestrial > Soil > Desert | place: Antarctic Dry Valleys | collected 2008-12-31 | reverse complement strand
GAGCGTGTACGAGCCGGTGAGCTCTTGGCGGACGAGCTCTTCGAAGCCTGGCGTGAGCGTGCTGCGACTGACTCGTTGAACGCTTTCCTGTGGCGTGCCGAGGAGGCGCCCCCCGGCGGCACCGAGGGCCCGCTCGGCGGAGTGCCGCTCGCGGTCAAGGACCTCTTCTGCGTCGAGGGGGTGCCGAGCGCGGCGGGGTCGCGCATCCTCGCGGGCTACCGCCCTCCCTACACGGCCACGGTAGTCGGGCGGCTGCGCAGCGCAGGCGCCCCGATCCTCGGCAAGACGAACATGGACGAGTTCGCGATGGGTTCGTCGAACGAGAACTCGGGCTTCGGCCCCGTGCGCAACCCGTGGGACGAGAGCCGCGTGCCGGGCGGCTCGAGCGGCGGCTCGGCGGCCGCGGTGGCCGCCGGCCTCGCACCCTGGGCGATCGGCACCGACACCGGCGGCTCGATCCGCCAGCCCGCGGCCCTGTGCGGGATCGTCGGGCTGAAGCCCACCTATGGCGCGGTGTCCCGCTACGGGATGATCGCCTTCGCCTCCTCGCTCGACCAGGCAGGCCCGCTCACGCGCGACGTCACCGACTGCGCTCTCCTGTTTCGCCACATGACCGGCGCCGACCCATGCGACTCCACCTGCACCGGCTTCCCGGAGGAGATCCGCCTGCCGAGCGCCGAGCGCCTCGACGGCCTGCGCTTCGGCGTCCCGCCCGAGCTCTCCGGAGAGGGCATCGAACCCGGCGTGCGCGCGGTCTTCGACCAGGCGCTCGGGCGGATCGAGGAGCTGGGGGGTGCCGTCGAGGAGGTCTCGCTGCCCCACTCCGAGCAGGCCATCTCCGCCTACTACGTGCTCGCCCCCGCGGAGGCGAGTGCCAACCTCGCACGCTTCGACGGCGTGCGCTACGGGTTGCGCGCGGCTCTGCGGGGTGACCCCTCCGGGACCGCCCCTCGGGGGGACGACCTGCTCTCGCTCTACGAGGAGACGCGCGAGCGCGGCTTCGGGCCCGAGGTCAAGCGCCGCATCATGCTCGGGACCTACGCGCTCTCCGCAGGCTACTACGACGCCTACTACAGCCGCGCCCAGCGCGTGCGGACGAAGATCGCCGACGACTTCCGCCAGGCCTTCGAGCGGGTCGACCTGATCGTCACGCCCACCTCGCCCACGGTGGCCTTCGGCCTCGGTGAGCGGACCGACGATCCGCTCGCCATGTACCTCTCGGACTTCTGCACGGTGCCGATGCCGCTCGCGGGCATCCCTGCCATCTCGATCCCGGGCGGCCTCTCCGAGGGGCTGCCCGTTGGGATCCAGCTCGCGGGGCCGGCCTTCAGCGAGAACCGCATCCTCGACGCCGCCTACGCGCTCGAGCGTGCGATCGGGTTCGAGGCAGGGCCGGACCTTGCCTGAGGCCGTCGCGCAGCGGACCTACGAGCCCGTCATCGGACTCGAGATCCACGTGCAGCTCTCCACGCGCACGAAGATGTTCTGCGGCTGCGAGCTGTCCTTCGGCGAGCAGCCCAACACCCGCACCTGCCCCGTCTGCCTCGGTCTGCCGGGCACCCTGCCCGTGGTGAACGCCGAGGCGGTGCACTTCGGGCTGATGATCGGATTGGCGCTCGGCTGCGAGCTCGCGCCGCGATCGATCTTCCATCGCAAGAACTATTTCTATCCCGACCTGCCCAAGGGCTATCAGGTGTCCCAGTACGACACCCCTCTCGCCCGCGGCGGGAGGCTCGGTGACATCCGCATCCACCGCGTGCACCTGGAGGAGGACGCCGCCAAGCTCGTTCACGCCGGGGCCTCGGGCCGTCTCCACTCCGCCGAGGCGAGCGTCGTCGACTTCAACCGCGGCGGCACGCCGCTGGTAGAGATCGTGACCGAGCCCGACGTGCGCTCGGCCTCGCAGGCGGCCGAATGGCTGCGCCTGCTGCGCGTGACGCTGCGCCGGCTCGGGGTCTCGGACGTGAACATGGAGGAGGGTTCGCTGCGCTGCGATGCCAACGTGTCGATCCGCCCGGCGGGCGAGGCCACGCTCGGCACCAAGACCGAGCTCAAGAACATGAACTCCTTCCGCTTCCTCGAGCGTGGGGTGGAGGCGGAGGTCTCGCGCCAGGAGTCGCTGCTACGCCAAGGCGAAGCGGTGGTGGCGGAGACGCTCCACTTCGACCCGCGCAGCGGCGCGCTCAGTCCGCTGCGCTCGAAGGAGGAGGCCCACGACTACCGCTACTTCCCCGAGCCCGACCTCGTGCCCCTCGCGCCCACCGAGGAGATGCTCGAGCGGGCCCGGAGCGCCCTTCCCGAGCTGCCCGCCGAGCGGGCGCACCGGCTCGAGCACCAGCTCGGCCTGGCGGCCGACGCGGCGAAGCTGCTCGCCTTCCGCAGCGAGCTCGGCGACTTCTTCGAGGCGGCCCTCGCCGCGGCGGACGCTGATCCTTCACGGGGGGACGGCGCCAGGGCGATCGCAAACTGGGTCGTGGGTGAGCTCGTGGCTCACATCGGGGACGCCGACCCGAGCGACACCAGGGTCGAGCCGCGTGCGCTCGCCCGGCTCGTGGCGATGGTGGGGGAGGGGGCGGTTGCGCAGTCGGCCGCGAAGGAGGTGCTCGGCACGCTGGTGGACGAGGGCGGCGAGCCCGACCAGATCGTGGAGGCGAGGGGACTCGCCCGCGCTGGGGGCGACGAGCTGGTCGAGATCGTCGAGCGCGCGATGGCCGACCAGGCCGACGCGGTCGAGAAGGTCCGCCAGGGAAACGCCAAGGCGATCGGAGCGATCACGGGCGCGGTCATGCGCGAGACCAAGGGCCGCGCCGACGGCGCCGAGGTGCAGCGCCTGATCCGTGCACGCCTGTAGCTGCCCGCTCCCGGTCGCCGCCGGACCGCTCGGCCTCGAAGCCGCGCAGGCGCAGCGAGTTGGTCACGACGAAGACGCTCGAGAGCGCCATCGCTGCGCCGGCGAAGAGCGGGTTGAGGAACCCGAGCATGGCCACGGGGATGAGCACGACGTTGTAGGCGAAGGCCCAGAACAGGTTGCCCTTGATCGTGTGAAGCGTCCGGCGTGAGAGCCGGATGGCGTCGGGCGCCCCCCGCAGGTCGCCGGAGATCAGCGTGAGGTCCGACGCCTCGATCGCCACGTCGGTCCCGGTCCCTATCGCCAGTCCGAGGTCGGCCTGGGCGAGCGCGGGGGCGTCGTTGACGCCATCGCCGACCATCGCCACCACACGCCCTTCCCTCTGCAGGCGCTTGACGACCTCCCGCTTCTCGGACGGCAGCACCTCGGCGATGACGTCCTCGATCTCGACCTCGGCCGCCACGGCCTTGGCCGTGACCTCGTTATCGCCGGTGAGCAGGATCGGCCGCAGGCCGAGCGCCTTGAGCCGCTCGATCGCCTCGGTGCTAGTCGGCTTGACGGTGTCGGCCACCGCGAAGACCGCGCGCGCCTGGCCGGCCCAGCCGGCCGCGATAGCGGTCTGCCCGAGCGCCTGCGCGCCCTGCCGCGCGGCCTCGAGCCCGGGCGTCAGCTGCATCGCCCCGTCGGCCAGCAGCGCCGGGCGGCCCACGACGAGCGCATGGCCGTCGACGATTCCCGCGACGCCGAGGCCCTCGCGGTTGGTGAACCCTTGCACCGCCGGCAGCGGCCCGAGCTCGGCCTTGGCCGCTGCCGCGATGGCCTGTGCGATCGGGTGCTCGGAGGCGTTCTCGAGCGCGCCGACCAGCCGCAGGGCATCGTCGCGATCCACGCCGTCGGCCGGCGTGACGTCGACGAGGCCCATGCACCCAGTGGTGACCGTGCCGGTCTTGTCGAGCACGATCGTGTCGACGCGGCGGGTGGACTCCAGTACCTCGGGGCCCTTGATCAGAATTCCGAGCTGCGCGCCGCGACCGGTGCCGACGAGGAGGGCGGTGGGGGTTGCGAGGCCGAGCGCGCACGGGCAGGCGATGATGAGCGTGGCCACCGCGGCGCTGAACGCGAACGTCGCGCCGGTCCCGTCCCCGAGCCAGAAACCCAACGTCGCCACCGACAGCGCAATGACGATCGGGACGAACACGCCGGAGATGCGATCGGCGAGCCGCTGAACAGGCGCCTTGCCCGTCTGGGCGTCCTCTACCAGCCGGGCGATCTGCGCCAGGGCGGTGTCGGTGCCCACGCTCGTGACGCGGACGACCAGGCGCCCGCCTGCGTTCACTGTGGCGCCGACGACCTCGTCGCCGGGATGCTTCTCGACGGGCGCCGACTCGCCTGTCAGCAACGACTGGTCGACCGCCGAGGAGCCTTCGTCGACCACCCCGTCGGTCGCCACCTTCTCGCCCGGGCGCACGACGAAGCGATCGCCAACGGCGAGCTGGTCGACCGGCACGCGCCGCTCGGTCCCGTGGGCGTCGAGCACCGCCACGTCCTTGGCGCCCAGCTCGAGCAGCGCGGTCAGCGCCGCACCGGCGCGGCGCTTGGCACGTGCCTCGAAGTAGCGCCCGGCGAGGATCAGCGTCGTGACCACGCCGGCCGCCTCGAGGTAGATGTGCGACCCGCTTGCTCCGCGGTCGAGGACGAGCTCCATCGGCATCTCGACCCCGGGTGTCCCGGCTCCGAGGAAGAACAGCGCCACCACCGACCAGCCCCACGCCGCCAGCGTGCCGACGGAGATCAGCGTGTCCATCGCCGCGGTCCCGTGGCGCAGGTTCTGCCACGCCGCGCGGTGGAAGGGCCAGCCCGCCCAGAGTACGACGGGGGTGGCGAGCTGGAGCGCCAGCCACTGCCAGTAGTCGAACTGGAGCGCACCGATCATCGAGATCGCAAGCAGCGGCGCCGACAGCGCCGTCGCCCCGATCAACCGCACGCGCAGGTCGCGCAGGTGGCGATCCCTGACGTCGATCCCACCGGGGTCCTCGTCGCCGCCGGCTCGGGCCGGCTGAGGCAGCCGTGCTCGATAGCCGGCCGCTGCGACCGCGCCGACGAGGTCGTCCGTGCCGACCTGGGTCGGGTCGAACTGCACGGCCGCCTTCTCGGTTGCGTAGTTGACCGTCGCCCGCACGCCGTCGAGCTCGTTGAGCCTGTGCTCGATTCGGTTCGCGCACGACGAGCAGGTCATGCCCTCCAGCGGCAGCTCGAGCCGGCTGGCCGTCGGAGCCTCCACGCTCATCGTGGCACCGCCACCGTCGGGTTGCCGGCGGTGTCGACGGCCTGATCGGTCGGCTTGGGCGCCGGCAGGGGCTGCGGGCGAAACTCACCCGGTCTGCTCGGAGCCTTCAAGAGCTGCCTCGGCTGGGCTCGTCGTGTCCTGGACGGGCGCCGATCACGCCGCTACCTTTGTAGCCCGCCGACTCGACCGCCTCGCGGACGGTCGCGTCGTCCACCTCGCCGCGAACGAGCAGTAGGCTCGTCTTTCGGTCCGCCTGCGCGGACGTGACACCGGCAAGCTCTTCGACCTCCTCGCGAACCGACAGCTCGCAGTGGCCGCAGGTCATGCCCTCGACGAGATAGGTCTTCTCGGGGCTGATGCTCATTCGAGATCGCTCCTTTACCAATACGGGGTGGGGGTACAGCTCGTGGAGCACTCTACCACACCCTTAGGCGGTACCCCTATCGACGGCACGTCGGGGCGGCAGCGTCCAGCGCTCCGCGAGAACCGGTACTCGACGGGAAGCTCCTCACGCACCGGTGGTTACACCAGGCGGAACCCGGCAGGGGTACTGCTAGAGTAGTGCCATGCCTGCCCCGACCACCCCCAGCCGGAGCTCGGCGGCGAGCTCGGCGCCCACGCGCGGATACTCGGCCACCAAGGACGAGCTCGCTTCACGCCTCGCCCGCATCGAAGGTCAGGTGCGCGGCATCCAGCGCATGGTGGACGACGAGCGCTATTGCATCGACATCCTCACGCAGATCTCGGCCATCCAAGCCGCCCTCGACAAGGTGGCGCTCGGGCTGCTTGACGACCACGCCCGTCACTGCGTGGTCGGCGGCCAGGGGCCGGCCCAGCCGCAGGAGCTCACCGACGAGCTGATGGCAGCGGTCGGCCGCCTGATGCGCCGCGGCTGAGCCGTCGCGGACGCCGTTTCAGCGCATCGAACACCTCGATCTCACCGCCGGAGGAGCTGCTGCCGTGCTCGGCCTCACCCGGGCCGGGCCAGGCGTACCATCTCCAGGATAGCCTTCTATCGAGGGAAAGGACAGCGACATGCCCCGCTTGATCAGGATGGACGCGAGGGGCCACTCGACGCTCGCCGAGTGGACGCGCGAGGACCAGGCCGCCTTCGAGGCGGCGGTCGAGCAGTTTCGCTCCGGTCTCGAGGGCGGCTATATCGGCGTGCTCGACCGGGGCGAGGGCCGCGCCGAGCAGGTGCGCGAGCTGCCGCGCGACGCGGAGCTCGTGATCATGCGCCGACCGATCGCCGGCGGCTGAGCCTGGCGTGTACCGCGAGCCCGCAGGCCCGCCGTCGGTCACGTCGGCGCCGGCGCTCGCCGAGCTCGGGCTGGTGCCTTGGCGGGAGCCCACCGACGAGCGCTGGCTGCGTCGCTACGCGTTCATCTGGCTGTGTTGGACGTTCGCCTACACGGTGCCGTTCGTGGCGGCGGCGGCCGCGCTGATCGCGCTCGAGCCGCTTTCCTTCCCCGTCGCGCTCGCCGCCCTCACCCACGCCTGGATCATCCCCGAGCTCTACGCCTACCGCGGGGCGAGCGTGCTGCGTCCCAAGGGGCCGCGCAACGAAGGCGGCGAGCCCGTGGCCCAGGGTCTGCTCGGCGATCTGCTTGGGCACGAGCCCCGTCGACTCCAGCGCGACACGGGCCTTGCCATGGAGCGCGGCGGCATGGGCGTCTGGTTGATCGGTGAGGCGGGAGCGCTGCTACTGCCCGCGGGGGGGAGGCGGGTCCATTGCTTCTGCGTACGCGCCACCGACGGCGAGCTGCCGCCCTCCGACCGCGTCGCCCACCTGCTGCTCGCCCTGCGCACCGACGAGCAGGGCTTCGCCACCGTCGCCAACCACGCCTTCTGTGGCGCCCCCTGGCGCGTGCGCCGCCGCCTGCCCCGGGGCATGCGGCCCGGCCTCGACGCCGCCCGTGCCGCCGCGCGCCAGGCTCAGGTTTGATCGCTTGATCAAGCTTTGATCGAATCGGTCAAGATGGGTGCCCTCGAATGGCGGTCGAGACGAAAGCCCAGATCGTCGCCGCGGCGGGGGAGACCCTCAAGGCGCGCGGCTTCGCGGGCACCAGCACGCGTGCGATCGCCGCCACCGGGGGCTTCAACCCGGGGCTGATCTTCTACTACTACGGCAGCCTCCACGAGCTGCTGGTGGCGGTGCTCGCCGAGTCGAGCGCCGCGCGCCTCGCTCGCTATCGCTCGGCGGTCGAGGATGCCGCGACGATCGCGGAGCTCTTCGTGGTGCTGCGGCGGATCTATCGAGAGGACTATGAGACCGGCTATGTCCGCGTCGTCTCGGAGCTGGTGGCCGGGGGCATCGCCCACCGTGAGCTGGGTCCCCGCGTGGTCGAGCTGATGGAGCCGTGGATCGAGCTGGCCGAAGGGGCGATCGAGCGGGCGCTCACGGACTCGCCGTTCGAGCAGATGGTCGCCCCACGCGAGCTCGCGCTGGCGGCGATCACCTTCTACCTGGGCGCCAACCTTCTCACCCAGCTGCTCGACGAGAGCGCCGCCGTCGAGCGGCTGCTCGATCTAGGCGAGCAAGCGGCGCCGATGCTGGAGCTTCTGCGCCAGCCGCGCTAGCCTCGCCGGCCAATGGCCGAGCCCGCTCCCACCAACGGGCTCAGCTTCCGGGAAGGCGGCGCGGGGGATCTGCGCACCGCCTTCGCCCTCTCGGAGCTGGCCGTGCACCACACCGCCACGCGCATGGGCATCGTGGACAGCGCTCCGCCCTCGCAGCAGCTGATAGAGGAGGACTGGGGGCGAAAGCGAGATCTGATCGAGTTCACGGCCGCCCAGGCGGGAGGCTCCTTCTTGGTTTGCGAGCACGAGGGCCGCGCGGTCGGGCACGGGCGTGTATGCCGCTTCGGCGAGATGGAGGAGCTCGCCGAGCTGATGGTGCTGCCGAGCCACCATGGACGAGGGATCGGCAGAGCACTGCTCGAGCGCCTGTGGCCGGGGGACCCCACGCCCGAGCTCGGCCGCGTGGTGGTGGCCGCAGGCGCGCCGGCTGACCTCACCCTGTACGCCGCCTTCGGGGTGATGCCAGCGGCCGGGCACTGGCACATGCGCGTGCGGGTGGACGAGTACCTCGAGCGCCGCTCGCAGGAGATCGACGCCGCCGACCCAGCGGTGGTGGTGCTCGCTCCTGAGCGGGCAGTGGCCGAGTGGAAGCGCCTGGAGCCGCCGGCGATCGGCCACCGCCGGCCACGCTTGCACGAGTTCTTCGGACGCACGCGCACCTGCCTCGCCACGATGGACGGGGAGACCGCGGAGGCCACGGCGCTGTGCTGGGTCGGTCGGGAGGGGGAGATCGGGCCGGCAGTGGCGGCGTCTCCCGAGCAGCTCGTGCCGGTGGTCCTCCAGGCCCTCGACCGGGTGGCGAGGTCCCGCGCGCCCGAGACCCTGAGCGTCTTCTGCGCCACCGACAGCTGGTGGGTCCTGCGCCGACTGCGCAGGCTCGGCTTTCGCGTGTGGTGGCCGAGCTGGGTGATGTCCTCGATACCGCTGCCGGGGCTCGACCGCTACGTTCCCACACGCCCGCCGCAGCTGCTTTGAGCCAGCCAGCCGCGTTTCTCGCCGCGCGCGAAGTGCGCAAGATGGGCCTAGCGGGGCCTCGCCGAACGGTCCACTACGCTTCAAGCGATGGGTGAGCTCGCGACCCAGGCCGGCCGCAAGGTGCTGGCTGTGGCCATCCTCGTGGCCGCCGCCTACGTGCTGCTCAAGATCGTGGTGGGCTTCGTGGCGGGCATCGTGTGGATCGCCGTGGCGGTGCTCGCTGTGGTGGGGATCGTCTGGGCGGTCCGGACGCTCTGATCAGGGCGCAGGAGGCAGCGTGGAGCTGCTTGTGATCCTTTTCTTCTTCGGCCTGTCGGCCGGGACCATCGGCAAGATCAAGGGTGCGTCCTTCCTGCTGTGGTTCCTAGTCGGCTTCTGCCTGCCCTTCTTCGGCACCCTGGCGGCCGTGCTGGCGCGCAACGAACGCGGCACACCGCTGCGGGGCTGCCCCGACTGCGGCAACCAGGTGCCAATCCACGACCAGGTATGCAACCGCTGTGGAGCCGACCTCTTCTTCCCCGAGCCGGAGCCCGAGCCTGAGCTGGTGCACCGCCAGGGGCGGCTGTTCGAGGGCTGAGCCCGGCGCTCGGGGGCGAGTTTGCGTCCGCCGCGCCCTTGACGGGGTATGGGGACCTCGAGACGAAGGGACTACGATGACGGCGGTGCCCGTTGCGCAGCGCATGACGGCGGAGGACTTCTTGGCGCTGCCCGTTCAAGAGCGCGGCTGGCTGTGGAACTTGGTGGACGGTGAGCTGGTCGTGAACGACCCGGCCGCGTTCCACGGCCACGTGCAGACCAACCTGCTGTTCGCTCTGGAGACCTGGGCGCGGGCGGAGGCGGGCCGGGGCGCCACCGTCTTTCCGCGCGACGTGCGGCTCGACGAGCACAATGTCTTCAAGCCCGACGTGCTCTGGTACTCGCAGGAGCGCATCCCCGACCCCCATTCCCCGCCGTCCTACTCGATGCCCGACCTCGCCGTAGAGGTCCGCTCGCCGTCCACCTGGCGCTACGCCATCGGGGCGAAGAAGGCCGGCTACGAGCGCCACGGCCTGCGCGAGCTCTGGCTCGTGGACACCGAGGCCGCCTCCGTGCTCGTCTTTCGACGCTCCCGGCCGGGCGGCCCACGCTTTGACGTCGCGCTCGAGCTCGAGGGCGCGGACGAGCTCGCCTCACCGCTGCTGCCCGGGTTCGCGCTCGGCCTCGACGAGGTCTTCCGGCTGCCGTAGTCAGGTAACGAGCTCGGCGCCGCGGATTGACCCCAGCCTCAGGGCGAAACGGGCTGGGGGGCGCTGGTGGGGCCCCCGACCGCGACCGAGCCCTCGGCGGGCCAGCCCAGCGGGTCTATGCGCAGGGTGCGTGGGTTCGCGTAGCCACCCTCCCTGCCGTGGTAGACGAGCCATTCGCCCCCGCGGGGACCGGTGGCGATCGTCGCGCCGCCGACGCTCAGCACCCCGTTCGCCTCCCGCAGGATCGGGTTCTCCACGGCCTTGGTGAACGGCCCGATCGGCGAGCTCGAGGTCGCGTAGCCGCCCCCGTAGGGACCGGCGTAGCTCCCGCCGGAGTAGAAGAGGAAGTAGCTCGCGCCGCGCCGTTGCGGCCACGGGTTCTCGACCACCGGCGCCCACGGCGCCTGCTCCCAGCCGCCGGGGTCGGCTCCGAACAGCGGCTGGCGGGCGCCGGCTGCCGTCAAGAGGTCGCCGCTCAGCGGCAGGACGGAGATCGTTCTGCCCGCCGGGCAGGAGGCGCCGGGCGTCGGGATCTCACAGCGCCGCGTGGTCGACAGGTAGAGGTAGGCGCGCCCGTCGGCGTCGAGGAACGGTGCCGGGTCGATGTTGCTGTAGCCGGCGTCATCGCCGCAGCCAGGCGGACGCCCGCTCAGGTCGAGTCCCCCGGCCGCGTAGGCGAGCGGGCCGCGGTCGCTGTAGGGACCAGCGGGGGTCGGGGAGGTGGCGACGCCGACACAGTTCGTCTCGGGCGAGAGGCTGCCGTGACGCGAGACATAGAAGAGCACGAAGCAGCGATCGCCGGCCGCGCCGGGACAGGCGCCCACCCGCTCGATCACGCTTGGCGCCCACGGGTTCCAATCGCCATGCTGGGCCGCCCAGGCGGGGCGAGCCTGCATCGCGGTCCCGGCGGCCGCCCAGTGCACGAGGTCGCTCGAGCGAAGCACGGGAAAGCGGTCGCCGGTGGTGAAGGCGAAGTAGTCGGAGTGGCTCCCGCCGGCATCCAGCACCATCGGGTCGGGCGCTCCGGGCGTGGCGAAGACCGGGTTGCGGTAGCCGCCCACGGGTGTCGCCGGCGGCGCTGGCGGGGGCGTGGCCGGCGTAGCGGGTGGCGGGGGG